>WBZO01000383.1_pt1 | contig 98829 bp, 99 predicted proteins | sample 5204261 | NCBI WGS metagenome assembly WBZO01 (sample SAMN12412400, study PRJNA552823) | activated sludge metagenome | isolation source: activated sludge from anammox sidestream of wastewater treatment plant... | place: USA: North Carolina | collected 2017-09 | reverse complement strand
CCCTGGTCGACCGGGAGAACCACCACCTCTTCCAGCCGCTGCTCTACCAGGTCGCGACCGCCGGGCTCGCGTCGGTGGCGATCGCGGCGCCGATCCGGCACATCTTCCGCCGCCAGCGCAACGTGACCACCCTGCTCGCCGAGGCGCGTGCCGTCGACCTCGCGGGGAAGCGCGTCGTGCTCGACGACGGCGCCGCGCTTGCGTACGACTACCTGATCGTCGCCACCGGGGCGACGCACAGCTACTTCGGGCACGACGAGTGGGCGCGCTTCGCGCCCGGGCTGAAGACGCTCGACGACGCGATGGAGATCCGCCGCCGGATCCTGCTCGCGTACGAGCGCGCCGAGCGCGCCACCGATCCGGCGGCGCAGCGACGCCTGCTCGACTTCGTCGTGGTGGGCGGCGGCGCGACCGGCGTCGAGCTCGCCGGCACGCTTGCGGAGATCGCGCGCCACACGCTGCGCGACGAGTTCCGGCGCATCGACTCGCGCACTGCGCACGTCACGCTGATCGAGGCGACCCGGCGCGTGCTTCCGACCTACCCGGAGGAGCTGTCCGAAAAGGCTCGGCGCCAGCTCGAGCGCCTCGGCGTCGAGGTGCGGACCGAGACGCGCGTGACGCGGATCGACGACGACGGCGTGTGGCTCGGCGACCAGCGCCTCGCCGCCGGCACGGTGGTCTGGGCGGCCGGCATCGCCGCCTCGCCGCTCGCGCGCACCCTGGGCGTGCCGCTCGATCGCGCCGGTCGCGTGGCGGTCGGGCCCGATCTCTCGGTCCCGGACCATCCGCACGCGTTCGTGATCGGCGACCTCGCCACCGTCGCGAGCGGCGGCAAGCCCGTTCCCGGCATCGCGCCGGCGGCGAAGCAAATGGGTCGTCGTGCGGCACGCAACATCCTCGCGCGGATCGCAGGGCGCCCGGGGCGGGCGTTCCGCTACATCGACTACGGGTCGCTCGCGACGATCGGCCGCAATTCCGGGATCGCGGTGATCGGACCGTTCCGCTTCTGGGGCCTGCCGGCGTGGCTGTTCTGGCTCTTCGTCCACATCTTCTTCCTGATCGGGTTCCGCAACCGGCTCATGGTGTTCGCCGACTGGGCATGGTCCTACCTCACCTTCGCGCGCGTCGCGCGCATCGTCATGACCGGCGAATCGCACAAGGCATCGGAGTAGCGCGCAGTCCGGCGCTGCATCCGCTGCGGCGGGTGCCCCAAGGTAGCGTCGCGTGCCACTGGCGGCGGCAATTCGTGCCACAGCCATCGTCCATCCTCGATCCGGTGGCGCGGCGCGCGCATCCTGCGCGCCGCGGGCATGTGCCCGCACTCGTGGAGGTCGCAATGTCCGGGTGGTCCAGAAAGCTCATCGCGCTCGCGGCGCTGCCGCTCTTCGCGCTGACCGGCTGCTACGTCGTGCCGGTGGCGCCCGACGGTCGGCCGCTGGCGGTGTATCCGGTTCCGCCTGCTGCGGCCGCTGCGCCGGCGCCCGCCGCGGTGGTGACGACTGCGCGGCTCTACCCGGCGAACGACCTGGCGGTACCGACCGGCGTGCTGACCGGGACGGTCACCAATCACCTGAACGGTCGCGGCGACTTTCAGCTGAGCGTCCAGGGCGAAGTGATGAGCGGAGAGGCCACCCGGGTGGGCAACGACCAGCGCCGCGGCGTCGCCAACGCCTACGGCGCGCGCGGGACATACATGAACTGCCAGTACCAGATGAACTCCGCGACGCAGGGCACCGGCACCTGCACGATGTCGAACGGCGCGCGCTACCAGCTGCACCTCGGCAGCTGAGCGCGGGCCGCCGCACGCGGCCGCCCGGGGCCCGCGCCCCGGGCGCTGCGCGTCCCGGACTCCCGTTCAGTGCGGGGGCAGCGAGGCGCCGCGCAGCAGCAGGGCGCACTCGGGGTCCGACTCGTTCAGCTCGAGCAGCGACTGCTCGATCCTGCTCAGGTTCAGGGCGCCATCCCACGCCGGGAGGCGCGCCTTCAGCTTCTCCAGGCACTGCAGCATCTCGGGCTGACAGGCGGACGTGGCGCGCCGATCGGCGCGCTCGATCGCGGCGGCGCTGGTTAGCGCGGGCGGCGCGGCGGCGAGCACGATCGCGACGAGCCATGAAGGGATGCGGTTCATGGCTCCACGGTATTCCGGCGCCCGGACCCCGTCTGCGCACTGCCCCACCGCCAGAATGCGACTTATTCACTTGGCCGGGAAACCAGCTCGATTCCCGCTGCGCCGCACACCCGGTGCGCTCATCGGCCGCACGCGCAGCAGGCAAAAAAAAAGCCCGGCCGAAGCCGGGCTTGGCTGGCGCTGCGCAGCTCAGTTGGGCGAGATCCCGCCCGTGCCGAGCGCGTAGAACACGTCCTCGGCGCTCGGCGCCGGGGCGCCCGCTTCGCGCACGAAGTGCGTGATCTCGACCCCTTCGCTGCGGGTCGGCATGAGGTCCAGTCCGTCCTCGTTCGAGGCGGCGGCGAACGGCGCGGCGGCGGAAAGCGCGATCGCGGTCAGCAGAGCGGCAAGCTTCTTCATCGTGGCACTCCTTCTCCTGGGTTGAGGGGTCTCAGCGTCCGTCCGTCCGGAGTCGGATCCGGCGCAGCGCTGATGGCCGCCATCCTCGCCCTTTGCTTGCCTGCGCGCCGTGAACGGCGGCGCCGCGATTCTGTGATCCGTGCACGTCGACCGGCCAAACGGATTAGTCCGCCCCGCAGCGCCCGGCCGGCGGTCACACCGCCATGCAGAGGTACTTGACCTCGAGGTAGTCCTCGATCCCGTACTTCGACCCCTCGCGCCCGAGCCCGGACTCCTTCACGCCCCCGAACGGAGCCTCCGCGGTCGAGATCAGGCCGGTGTTGATTCCCACGATCCCCGACTCGAGGCCCTCCGCGACGCGCCACACGCGGCTCAGATCGCGCGCGTAGAAGTACGCCGCAAGGCCGAATTCGGTGTCGTTCGCCAACCGGATCGCCTCCTCGTCGGTCTCGAACCGGAAGAGCGGCGCCACCGGACCGAACGTTTCCTCGTGCGTGATCTTCATGCCCGGGTCGACGTTCGCCAGGATCGTCGGCTCGTAGAAGAGCCCGCCGAGCGCATGGCGCTTGCCGCCCATGACCACCTTTGCACCTTTCGCGAGCGCGTCGGCCACGTGCTCCTCGACTTTCTTCACCGCCGCCTCGTCGATCAGCGGGCCGATCGTGACGCCCGGCTCCAATCCGTTGCCGACCGTCAGCTGCGCCACCCGCTCCGCGAGCTTCGCCGCGAACGCGTCGTACACCCGGTCCTGCACCAGGATCCGGTTCGCGCACACGCAGGTCTGACCGGCGTTGCGGTACTTCGAGGCGATCGCGCCGTCCGCCGCCGCGTCCAGGTCGGCGTCGTCGAACACGAGGAAAGGCGCGTTGCCACCGAGTTCCATCGAAACCTTCTTCACCGTGCTCGCCGCCTGCGCGATCAGCGTCTTCCCGACCGCGGTCGAGCCGGTGAACGTCACCTTGCGCACGAGCGGGTTGACGGTCATCTCGCCGCCGATCGCGGCGGCGCCGCCGGTCACGACGCTGAACACGCCCCGCGGCACCCCGGCGCGCTCGGCCAGCGCGGCGAGCGCGAGCGCCGAGAACGGTGTCGCCGAGGCGGGTTTCGACACCATCGTGCAGCCGGCCGCGAGCGCCGGTCCGGCCTTGCGCGTGATCATCGCCGCGGGGAAGTTCCACGGCGTGATCGCCGCGCACACGCCCACCGGCTGCTTGATCACGACGATGCGCTTGTCGGCCTGGTGCCCCGGGATCGTGTCGCCGTAGATGCGGCGAGCCTCCTCCGCGAACCACTCGATGAACGAGGCGGCGTAGGCGATCTCGCCGCGCGACTCGACGAGCGGCTTGCCCTGCTCGGCGGTCATGATGACCGCCAGGTCCTCCTGGTTCGCCATCATCAGTTCGGCCCACTTGCGCAGCACGACCGCGCGCTCCTTCGCCGTCTTCGCGCGCCACGCCGGCCACGCCGCGCTCGCCGCCTCGATCGCGCGCCGGGTCTCGGCGGCGCCCATGTTCGGCACGGTCCCGAGCGCCGCACCGGTGGCCGGGTTCGTGACCGCCAGGGTTCTGCCGCCGTCGGCGTCGACCCATGCGCCGTCGAGGAAGCACTGCTGGCGGAAGAGCGTCCGGTCCTTGAGCTTGAGCGAAGCGAGTTCGGTTGGGGCGTTCACGAGGGGATCTCCTTCACACACGGGTCGAACGGGGATGGCGCCGCCCAGGGGCGGCGCAGTACGGTAGGCAAGGGCCGGCACCCGATGGCGGCGCGGGTCGGGGACGGTGCCGCAGCTTCCGACAGCGCGTTCCGCCGCGCCCCTATAATGCGCCACTTTTGCGCCGGGGGCGGTCGATTGGCGGGCCGGCCCGGCGACCCACCCGGACGATGACGCAGGACATCATTCTCGAGACCCGCGGCCTGACGAAGGAGTTCAAGGGCTTCGTCGCGGTCCAGAACGTGTCGCTCAAGGTCCGCCGCGGCACCATCCACGCGCTCATCGGCCCGAACGGCGCGGGCAAGACCACCTGTTTCAATCTGCTGACGCACTTCCTGGAGCCGACGGGCGGCCAGATCTTCTACAACGGCCGCGACATCACCGGCTCGCGGCCCGCGGCGATCGCGCGCATGGGGCTGGTGCGCTCGTTCCAGATCTCGGCCGTGTTTCCGCACCTCACGGTGCTCGAGAACGTGCGCATCGCGCTGCAGCGCAAGCGCGGCGCGTCGTTCGACTTCTGGCGCTCGGAGCGCGCGCTCGGAGCGCTCGACGCGCGCGCGCTCGAGCTGATCGAGGCCGTAGGCCTGAGCGAGTTCGCGACCACCGCCGCGGTCGAACTGCCCTACGGCCGCAAGCGCGCGCTGGAGATCGCGACCACGCTCGCGCTGGAGCCGGAGATGATGCTCCTCGACGAGCCCACCGCGGGGATGGCGCACGAGGACGTCGAGCGCATCTCGGCGCTGGTGAAGAAGGTGGCGGCAAACCGCACCGTGCTGATGGTCGAGCACAACCTCTCGGTGGTGGCGAACCTGTCGCACACGATCACCGTGCTGCAGCGGGGCGAGATCCTCGCCGAGGGCGACTACGCGACGGTGTCGAAGGACCCGCAGGTGATACAGGCCTACATGGGATCGGGCCATGCCTGACGCGGGCGACGGCGCGCTGCTCGCGGTCCATGGCCTGCACGCCTGGTACGGGGAGTCGCACATCCTGCACGGCGTGGACATGGAGGTGCGCGCGGGCGAGGTGGTGACGCTGCTCGGCCGCAACGGCGCGGGAAAGACGACCACGCTCAAGTCGGTCATGGGCATGGTCGCGCGGCGCGAGGGCTCGGTGCGCTTCGCCGGGGCCGAGACCATCCGGCTGCACTCCGACCAGGTGGCGCGCCTCGGCCTCGCGATCTGCCCCGAGGAGCGCGGCATCTTCGCCAGCCTCGACGTCGAGGAGAACCTGCTGCTGCCGCCCAAGGTGCGCGACGGCGGCCTGACCACCGCGCAGATCTTCGAGCTGTTCCCGAACCTGCGCGAGCGCCTCGCCAGCCAGGGCACCAAGCTCTCCGGCGGCGAGCAGCAGATGCTCGCGATCGGACGCATCCTGCGCACCGGCGCGCGCCTGCTGCTGCTCGACGAGCCGACCGAGGGCCTCGCGCCGGTGATCGTGCAGCAGATCGGACGCACGCTCGCGCGGCTCAAGCAGGAGGGCTTCACCATCCTGCTGGTCGAGCAGAACTTCCGCTTCGCGCAGACGGTGGCGGACCGCCACTACGTCATGGAGCACGGGCGCGTCGTGGACCTGATCCCGAATTCCGGCCTCGAGGCCGCAATGCCCAAGCTGCACGCGTATCTTGGGGTCTAGAGTGAAGCACTCTCTTCGCAAGGAGGAAGCACGCATGAAGTACAAGCGCAGTCTCATCGCTGCGGCAGTCGCCATGCTGGCCGGCACGGCCGGCGCCCAGGTCTCCGACGGCGTGGTCAAGATCGGCGTCATGAACGACCAGTCGGGCACTTACGCCGACCTCGCCGGCCCCGGCTCGGTGGTCGCCGCGCGCATGGCGGTCGAGGACTTCGGCGCCGCGAAAAAGGGCATGAAGGTCGACATCCTCGTCGCCGACCACCAGAACAAGCCCGACGTCGGCTCGACCATCGCGCGCCAGTGGTTCGACGTGGACAAGGTGGACGTCATCATGGACGTCCCGACCTCCTCGGTGGTGCTGGCGGTGAACCAGATCGCCAAGGAGAAGAACAAGGCGCTGATCGTGTCCACCGGCGCGACCTCGGACCTGACCGGCAAGGCCTGCACGCCGAACGCGATCCACTGGACCTACGACACCTGGTCGCTCGCCAACGGCACCGGCAGCGCGGTGGTGAAGACCGGCGGCGACACCTGGTTCTTCCTCACCGCCGACTACGCCTTCGGCCACGCGCTCGAGCGCGACACCGAGGCAGTGGTGCTGAAGAACGGCGGCAAGGTGGTCGGCAAGGTGCGCCATCCGTTCCCCGCCTCCGACTTCTCGTCGTTCCTGCTCCAGGCGCAGTCCTCGAAGGCCAAGGTCATCGGCCTCGCCAACGCCGGCGCCGACACCACCAACGCGATCAAGCAGGGCGCGGAGTTCGGCATCGTCAAGGGCGGCCAGCAGTTCGCCGGGCTGCTCGTGTTCCTCACCGACGTGCACGCCCTCGGCCTGGACAAGGCGCAGGGGCTGCTGCTGACGGAGGCGTTCTACTGGGACCTCAACCCGCAGACGCGCGCGTGGTCGGAGCGCTTCGCCAAGCTGCACAAGGGCGCGAAGCCGACCATGGCGCAGGCCGGCGTGTACTCGGCGACGCTGCACTACCTGAAGGCGGTGGAGGCGGCGAAGACCGACGACGGACCGAAGGTGATCGCGCAGATGAAGAAGATGCCGAGCGAGGATGCGGCGTTCGGCAAGGGCCGCGTGCGGCAGGACGGGCGGCACGTCCACGACATGTATCTCTTCGAGGTCAAGAAGCCGTCCGAGTCGAAGGGCCCGTGGGACTACTACAAGGTGCGCGCCACGATCCCGGCCGAGCAGGCGTTCCGGCCGGAGAGCGAGGGCGGCTGTCCGCTCGTGAAGTAGCCTGAAGCGGTGCACCGAGCATGACCGAGATCTTCGGCGTCCCGACGCAGGCGCTGTTCGGACAGCTCCTGATCGGCCTGATCAACGGGAGCTTCTACGCGCTCCTGTCGCTCGGGCTCGCCGTGATCTTCGGTCTGCTCAACATCATCAATTTCACCCATGGCGCCCAGTACATGATGGGCGCGTTCGCGGCCTGGTTCCTGCTTGCGAAGCTCGGGCTGGGGTACTGGTGGGCGCTCGCGCTCGCGCCGGTGGCGGTCGGCGTCACCGGCGTGATCGTCGAGCGGCTGATGCTCGCGCGGCTGTACAAGCTCGACCACCTGTACGGGCTCCTGCTCACCTTCGGTCTGGCGCTGGTCATCCAGGGGCTGTTCCGCCACGAGTTCGGCTCCTCGGGCCTGCCGTACGCGATCCCCAAGGCGCTCGAGGGCGGCACGAACCTCGGGTTCATGTACCTGCCGAACTACCGCGCATGGGTGATTTTCGCGTCGCTCGTCGTCTGCCTCGGCACCTGGTTCGTGATCGAAAAGACCAGGCTCGGCGCCTACCTGCGCGCCGCGACCGAGAACCCGGAGCTGGTGCGCGCGTTCGGCATCAACGTGCCGCGCATGATCACGCTCACCTACGGCTTCGGCGTGGGGTTGGCCGCGCTCGCCGGGGTGATGGCGGCGCCGATCTACACGGTGAGCCCGCAGATGGGCGCCGACCTGATCATCGTCGTGTTCGCGGTGGTGGTGATCGGCGGCATGGGCTCGATCATGGGGTCGATCGTCACCGGCTTCGCGCTCGGGCTGATCGAGGGCCTCACGAAAGTGTTCTATCCCGAGGCCTCGAACACGGTCATCTTCATCATCATGGCGATCGTGCTCATGATCCGGCCGGCGGGCCTGTTCGGAGCGGCGCGATGACGCCCCACCGCGTCGCGCTCGCGCTCATGATCGCGTTCTTCGCGCTGGCGCCGGCGGTGATCTACCCGCTGTTCCTGATGAAGGTCATGTGCTTCGCGCTGTTCGCGTGCGCGTTCAACCTCCTGATCGGCTACGGCGGCCTGCTCTCCTTCGGCCACGCGATGTTCTTCGGCGGGGCGGCCTACATCTCGGCGCACGCCGCCAAGGTCTGGGGGTTTCCGCCCGAGCTCGCCGTCCTCGCCGCGGTCGCGGCGGCGGCGCTGCTCGGATTCGCCGCCGGCCTCATCGCCATCCGGCGCCAGGGCATCTACTTCGCCATGATCACGCTGGCGCTCGCGCAGATGGTGTTCTTCTTCAGCGTGCAGGCGCCGTTCACCGGCGGGGAGGACGGCATCCAGGCGGTGCCGCGCGGCCGGCTCTTCGGGCTCGTGGACCTCTCGCAGGTCAGGAACATGTACGTCTTCGTCTTCGCGCTCTTCCTCGGCGGATTCCTGCTCATCTACCGCGTCATCCATTCGCCGTTCGGCCAGGTGCTGAAGGCGATCCGCGAGAACGAGAGCCGCGCGCTCTCGCTCGGCTACGACACCGACCGCTACAAGCTGCTCGCCTTCGTGCTCTCGGCGGCGCTCGCCGGGCTCGCCGGCGGCACCAAGGCGCTCGTGTTCCAGCTCGCTTCGCTGACCGACGTGCACTGGACCATGTCCGGCGAGGTGGTGCTGATGACCCTGGTCGGAGGACTCGGCACCGTGTTCGGTCCGGTCGTGGGGGCGCTGGTGATCGTGGCGATGGCCAACTATCTCGCGCAGCTCGGCGCCTGGGTGACGGTGGTGCAGGGGGCGATCTTCGTCGTCTGCGTGCTCACCTTCCGGCGCGGCGTGATCGGCGAGCTCGGACACTGGCTGAAGAAGCCGCTGTAGGCGGTGTGAAGCTCGGGCTCCCGGACCTCTCCAAGGCCCTCGACGCCGGGCTGCTCAAGACCGTCGAGGCGCTGCTGCGCGCCGGCCAGTTCAATCGCGTCGCCAACCTCGTCGCCGCGAGCGAGCCGCTCGCGAGCTTCGCGCTGCGGCGAATGCGCGAGGTCGTCGGGGATCCGCTGCTCGTCGCCCAGGGCGGGGCGCTGCGGCTGACCAAGCGCGCCCAGCGCCTCGCGGCGCCGTTCCGCGACCTGCTCGAGCGCATCGGCGAGGTGCTCGCGGGGCGCGACGTGTTCGATCCCGCGTTCTGCGAGCAGACGTTCCGCGTCGCGGCGAGCGACTACGCGGCGTTCGTCGTCGGTCCGGGGCTGGTCAAGGCGCTCGCCCAGGCGGCGCCGCGCGCCGCGCTCGCCTTCGAGCCCTTCGACCCGGCGCAGGCGCGCCGCGGTCTCGAGCGTGGCGAGCTCGACCTCGCGCTGGCGACGCCGCTGCGGGGCGGGGCGGGCGGGCTCGACTCCGAGACGCTCTTCGCGGAGCGGTTCGCGTGCATCGCCGCCCGGAATCACCCCAGAGTCGCGAAGCGGCTGAGCGCGACGGCCTACGCCGCGGAGCGCCACGTCGTCATTCGCGCCGCTGCCGGCGCCGCGCGCGCCGATCCCGCGCTTGCCGACCCCGGGCGCAAGCGCCGCGCCGGCGCGACGGTCGCGCACTTCCTGCTCGTGCCGGCGATGGTGGCCGAATCGGAGCTGATCGCCACGCTGCCCGAGCGCGTCGCGGAGCGGTTCGCGGCGCGCTACCCGCTGGTCGTGCACCGCTCGCCGGTGCGCGCGGCCGGATTCACGCTCGCGCTGACCTGGGGCGCGCGCGGCGCGGACGAGCCGGCGCGACGCTGGCTGCGGGAAGTGGTGGCGACCGCGGCCGCGGAGACCTGAGGGGCGCTAGAAGGCGCAGTCGGGCGGAAAATTCGGCGCGCGCTTCTCCTTGAGCGACGCCATCCCTTCCTTCACCTCGGGTCCGGTGAAGCCCATGAACTCGAGCGCGAGCGACGCGTCGAAGCTCGGCCCGGCCAGGCGCAGCCAGTTGTTGAGGCTGTACTTGGTCCAGCGGATGGCGCTTTGCGCGCCGAGCGCGAGCTTGCGCGCCACCTCGAAGGCCTTCGGCACGAGCTCCGCCTCGTCCACCGCCAGCGACACCAGGCCGATGCGCTCGGCCTCCTCGCCGCTCACCGTCTCGCACAGCAGCAGGTAGTACTTCGCTTTCGCCATGCCGCAGAGCAGCGGCCACACGATCGCGGCATGGTCGCCCGCGGCGACGCCGAGGCGGGTGTGCCCGTCGATGATGCGCGCGGTCTTCGCCGCGATCGAGATGTCGGCGAGGAGGCCCGCGACCAGCCCCGCGCCGACCGCCGGGCCGTGCATCGCCGACACCACCGGCTTCGAGCAGTTGATGACGTTGTAGACGAGGTCGCGCGCCTCGCGCCACACGCGCGCGCGCGTATCGAAATGGTCGATCATGCCCTCGATCAGCTTCATGTCGCCGCCGGCGGAGAACCCCTTGCCCTCGCCGCGCAGGATCGCCACCCGCGTGTCGGGATCCTTGTCGACGTCCAGCCACACCTCCGCGAGCTCGCGGTGCAGCACGTGGTCGGCGGTCGAGAGCTTGCCCGGCGCGCCCATGACGATCTCGAGGATGCCGTCGGGGTGGCGCTTCATCGCGAGGCGCTCGTAGCGGGCGTAGCGGTCGTTCGTGTTCATATCAGCCTCTTGCGGTTCTTCCAGTAGGGCTCGCGCAGCAGGTTCTTCTGGATCTTGCCGATCGGCGTCTTGGGGAAATCGGTCACGAACTTCACTAGGCGCGGCCGCTTGAACTCGGCGAGCACTTTCGTGCAGTGCGCGACGACGGCTTCCTCGGTGAGCGTCGCCCCGGGCTTGAGCGCGATGTAGGCCGCCGGGAGCTCGCCGAACTTGTCGTCGGGGACGCCGAACACCGCGCACTCCGAGACGGCGTCGAGCGCGTAGATCGCGTCCTCGATCTCCTTCGGATACACGTTCTCGCCGCCGGAAATCAGCATGTCCTTCGCGCGGTCGACGAGCGTGATGAACCCGTCGCGGTCCATCCTGCCGACGTCGCCGGTGAGCCCCCAGCCCCCGCCCAGGCGGAAGAACTCGGCGGTCTGCTCCGGCTCGTTGTAATACTCGAGCATGAGGTTGTCGCCGCGCGAGCCGATCTCGCCCAGTGCGCCGGGGCCGACGCGCCGCCCGGCCGCATCGAACAGGGCGACGTCGACGTTGTAGGCCTGCCGCCCCACCGAGCCGAGCTTGCCGGCGAGATCCCAGTCGCGCAGGCTGGTGAGGACCCCCATCTCGGACTGGCCGTAGATCTGGGTGAGCGCGAGGCGCGGCAGGCGCTTCTTCAGCTCGAGCTGGACCCAGTCGGGCATCGGCGCGCCGGCGAACGAGAGCTTGCGCCACGTCGCGAGCTGCGCGGCGTCGAACGCCGGGGACGAGACGAGCACGTTCGCCTGCGTGGGCACCATGAACGCGGCGGTCACCCGGTCGCGGGCGACCGTCTCCACGAACTTCTCGGGCGACCAGGGCGTGACGAAGGTCGAGGTCGCGCCGACCAGCACCGCCGGCTGGAACATGATGTTCAGGGCGGCGACGTGGAAGAGCGGCGTCACGATCGCCACCACGTCGCGCTCGTCGAGCGCCTCCTCGACGACCACCGTGTGCGCGGTGAGCGCGCGGGCGCGATGGCTCGCGAGCACGCCCTTCGGCCGGCCGGTGGTGCCGCCGGTATAGGTCATGCAGAACGGCGCGCGCTCGTCGAGCGCGACGCGCGGCTCGGTCTCCGGCCGGCCGGCGAGGAAGTCGTCCAGCGGCGTCGCGCCCGGCGCGGCCCCGATCGACACCCAGTGCGCGATCTTCGGGCAGCGCGCGCGCACCGCCGCCGCCTTCTCCGCCAGCGCCGCGTCGAACACCAGCACCTCGGCGTCGGACTTGTTCAGCACGAACTCGAGCTCGTCGGGGGCGTACAGCACCGACACGTTGACCAGGACGAGTCCGCTGCGCGCCGCGCCGAAGAACACGACGCCGTACTCCGGCAGGTTGCGCGAGAGGATCGCGACCTTCGCGCCCGGCGCGAGGCCGAGCGCGAGCAGCGCGTGGGCGAGGCGGTTCGCCTGCGCGTCGAGCGCGGCGTACGTGAGGCGCGTGCCGTCGCGGATGATCGCGGGCTTGTCGGGAAAGCGCTCCGCGGAGCGCCGCAGCATGTCGCCGGTGAGCACCGCGCGCGCCCCGTCCGACTCAGCCCAGCGTCACCGGCAGGTGCCGCAGGCCGCGGAAGCGCACGCGGCGGTCGCGCTCCGGCGCGCCGTCGGCGGCGATCCGCGGGTAGCGCGCGAGCAGCCGGCCGAACGCGATCCGCCCCTCGACGCGCGCGACGTTCATGCCGGCGCACGCGTGGTCGCCGTGCCCGAACGCGACGTGGCGGTTCGGCTTGCGCCCGACGTCGAGCCGGTCGGGGTCGGGGAACTGCGCCGGGTCGCGGTTCGCGGCGCCGACGCCGAGCGTCACGAACGTCCCCGCCGGAAAGGCGCGCCCGCCGACCTCGAACGGCGCGGTCATGACGCGGTTGTTGAGCTGCAGCGGGCTCTCGTAGCGCAGCAGCTCCTCGACGGCGGTGGCGACGAGCGACGGGTCCGCGGCCAGGCGCGCGAGCTCGCCGCGGTGCCCGAGCAGCGCGTGCATGCCGTTGCCGATCAGGTTGGTCGTCGTCTCGTGACCGGCGTTGAGCAGGAAGATGCACTGGTGCATCAGCTCTTTCTCGGTCAGGCGCTCGCCGTCCGCTTCGCCCCGGATCAGGCGCGTGAGGACGTCGACGTCGGGGTCCCCCGGCCGCCTGCGCCGCGCGGCGATCAGCCGCTCCAGGTAGTCGAGGAACTCGCGCACCGCGCGGTTGCCGCGCTCGAGGATCCCGGCGTCCGGCGCAGGCTCGAGCGCCGAGAGGATCGCAAGCGACCAGCCGCGCAGCGGGCCGCGCTCGTCGCGCGGCACGTCGAGCAGGTTGCCGATCACCTCGATCGGGATCTGCGCGGCGAAGTCGTCGATCAGGTCGGCGCGGCCCTGCTCGCCCATCCGGTCGAGCAGGCGGTCCACCAGCTGCACGAGCCCCGGTTCCATGCGCGCGATCGCGCGCTGGTTCAACGCGCCCATGATCAGGCGCCGCACGCGGGTGTGGAGCGGCGGGTCGTTGAAGACGAGGCTGGTGGTGTGATGCTCGTACAGCAGGCCGTCGCCGAGCCGCGGCTTGAACTCGACCCGCTTGTCGGAGCTCGCGCGCGGGTCGCGGTAGATCGCCGCGACGTCCTCGTAGCGCGTGAGGAAGATCGAGCCGGGCGCGAGCTCGTGCACCGGGTCGTGGCGGCGCAGCGCCGCGTAGTAGGGATACGGGTCGTCGATGAAGTCGGGCGGGACGTCCGTCAGCCGGAACGCGCGCGCCTCGTCGGCCGTAAGGCGCACTCAGAACGTCCCGGGGTAGGCGCCGCCGTCGAGCAGGAAGTTCTGCCCGACGACGTAGCCCGCCTGCGCGCTGCAGAGGTAGGCGCAGGCGTCGCCGAACTCCGCCGGCTCGCCGTAGCGCTGGGCCGGGATCGTCTTCGCGCGCGCCTCCTTGATCGTCTCCGCGGGAACGCCCTGCTTCCGCGCGTTGGCCTCGAAGTTCGACTGCAGGCGGTCGGTGAGGAACGCCCCCGGGAGCAGGTTGTTGATCGTCACGTTGTGGCGCGCCACCTGCCGCGAGAGGCCCGCGACGAAGCCGGTGAGCCCGGTGCGCGCGCCGTTGGACATGCCGAGCTCCGGAATCGGGAATTTCACCGCGCCGGAGGTGATGTTCACGATGCGCCCGAACCTGCGCGCGATCATCGGATCGATCGTCGCCTTGATCAGCTCGATCGGGGTGAGCATGTTGGCGTCGAGCGCCTTGATCCAGTCCTCGCGCGACCAGTTGCGGAAGTCCCCCGGCGGAGGGCCGCCGGCGTTGTTCACCAGGATGTCGGGCTGCGGGCAGGCCGCGAGGAGCTGCGCGCGCCCGTCGGGCGTGGTGACGTCGAGCGCGAGCGCGTTCACCTTGACGCCGAAGGCCTTGCGGATCTCCGCCGCCGTCTGCTCGAGCGCGCCCTTGCCGCGCGCGCAGATCGTGAGGTCGACGCCTTCGCGCGCGAGCGACCACGCGCACGCGCGGCCGAGGCCCTTGCTCGCGGCGCAGACGATCGCGGACTTGCCCTTGATGCCGAGGTCCATCGCCGCTCCTTCTATCGCCGCCTGCCGCCCAGGATCGAGCCGAGGATTCCGCGCGTGATCTCGCGGCCGAGCGACGAGCCGACCGAGCGCGCCGCGCTCTTCGCGGCCGCGTCGAGGATGCCCGGCCTCTTCCCGCCGCGCGGGCCGGTCGAGCCGAACAGCACGTCCGAGAGCACGTCCATGACGCCCCCGCCCTGCTGCGGGGCGTCCGCCGGCGCGCCCTTCGCGCCGGGGGCGGCCTGTGCCTGCCCGCCCGCCGCCTGGAGCTTCTCGAACGCCGACTCGCGGTCGACCATCTTCTCGTAGTGACCGGCCACGAGGGAGCCGGCGATGATCTTCTTGCGCTCCTCGGGCGAGATCGGCCCGATCTTCGAGCGCGGCGGCACGACGAAGGCCCGCTCGACCACGCCCGGGCGGCCCTTCTCGTCCAGCAGCGACACGAGCGCCTCGCCGACGCCGAGCTCGGTGATCGCCTTCTCGGTGTCGAGCCTGGGGTTCTGGCGCAGCGTCGAGGCGGCCGTCTTCACCGCCTTCTGGTCCTTGGGCGTGAACGCGCGCAGCGCGTGCTGCACGCGGTTCCCCAGCTGGCCGAGCACGCTCTCGGGGATGTCGAGCGGGTTCTGGGTCACGAAGTAGACGCCGACGCCCTTCGAGCGGATCAGCCGCACCACCTGCTCGATCTTCTCCACCAGCGCCTTCGGCGCGTCGGCGAAGAGCAGGTGCGCCTCGTCGAAGAAGAACACCATCTGCGGCTTCTCCGGGTCGCCCACCTCGGGCAGGTGCTCGAAGAGCTCCGAGAGCAGCCACAGGAGGAAGGTCGAATAGAGCTTGGGCGAATTCATCAGCTTGTCGGCGGCGAGCACGTTGACCATGCCGCGGCCCTGCGCGTCGGTCTGCATCAGGTCCGCGATGTCGAGCATCGGCTCGCCGAAGAATCGCTCTGCTCCCTGGTGCTCGAGCTCGAGCAGCCCGCGCTGGATCGCGCCGATCGAGGCGGTCGAGACGTTCCCGTAGCCGGTCTTGAACCGGGCGGCGTTGTCGCCCACGAACTGCGCCATCGCGCGCAGGTCCTTGAGATCGAGGAGCGCGAGGCCGTTGTCGTCGGCGATCTTGAACACGAGCGTCAGCACGCCCTGCTGCACGTCGCTCAGGTTGAGGAGCCTTCCGAGCAGCAGCGGCCCCATGTCCGAGACCGTCGCGCGCACCGGGTGACCCTGCTCGCCGAACACGTCCCAGAAGGTGACCGGGCAGCCTTCCCACTTCGGCTCGTCGAGCTTGAGCAGCGCGAGCCGCTCCTTCATCTTCGGCGAGGCGGCGCCCGGCGCCGAGATGCCGGAGAAGTCGCCCTTCACGTCGGCCATGAACGAGGGCACGCCGAGGCGCGAGAACGACTCGGCGAGCACCTGCATCGTCACCGTCTTGCCGGTGCCGGTCGCGCCGGTGATCAGCCCGTGCCGGTTGGCGAGCGCCGGCAGCAGGAAGAGCTCGGTGTCCGCGGTCTTGGCGACGAGGATCGGTTCGGCCATGGGGCGTTCCTGGGGCGGAAAGGTTGGGAGCTGGTCCGGCGAGGCGCTAAAATTACCGCCTTTCACCGAACCGCGCAGCCGCGCGAGACGACATGGCCGGCCATTCCCGCTGGGCGAACATCAAGCACAAGAAGGCCGCCGCCGACGCGAGGAAGGGCAAGGCCTTCACCAAGGCGATCAAGGAGGTGACCGTCGCGGCGAAGCTGGGTGGCGGCGATCCGACCATGAACGCGCGCCTGCGCCTCGCGCTCGCCAAGGCGCAGGAAGCCAACGTTCCGAAGGACAACGTCGAGCGCGCGATCAAGCGCGGGACGGGCGAGCTCGAGGGCGTGGCCTACGAGGAGATCCGCTACGAGGGCTACGGCATCGGCGGCGCGGCGGTGATGGTCGACTGCCTGACCGACAACCGCACGCGCACCGTCGGGGAGGTGCGCCACGCGTTCACCAAGAACGGCGGCAACCTCGGCACCGACGGCTCGGTGGCGTTCATGTTCAAGCACTGCGGGCAGTTCCTGTTCGCGCCGGGGGCGGCCACCGAGGAGAAGCTGCTCGAGGCCGCGCTCGACGCCGGCGCCGAGGACGTGGTCACCGACGACGACGGCACGCTCGAGGTGCTGTGCGCGCCGGCCGACTTCGAGAAGGTGCGGGGCGCGCTCGAGAAGGCGGGCCTCGCGCCCGAGGTCGCGGAGATCACCATGCGGCCGTCCACCGAGACGCTGCTCAAGGGGGAGGACGGCGCGAAGATGCGCCGGCTGCTCGACGCCCTGGAGGGGCTCGACGACGTGCAGAACGTCTACACCACCGCGGCGATCGAGGAGTGAGGCGCGCGGGTCCCGGCCATCGGAGCATGCCCGCGTCCGGCCTGCGCATCCTCGGGATCGACCCGGGCCTTCGCGTCACCGGCTTCGGCGTCATCGACAAGGCGGGCCAGCGCCTCGCCTACGTCGCCAGCGGCCGCATCCGCACGCCGCTCGCCGGCACCCTGCCGGAGCGGCTCGCGGTGATCCTCGCAGCGCTCGGCGAGGTGATCGCCGGCCACCGCCCGGCCGAGGTCGCGATCGAGAAGGTGTTCGTCAACGCCAACCCCGAGTCCACGCTCGCGCTCGGCCAGGCGCGCGGCACCGCGATCTGCGCCGCGGTGTCCGCCCGGCTGCCGGTCGCCGAGTACACCGCGCTGCAGGTGAAGCAGGCGGTGGTCGGCAACGGGCTGGCGAGGAAGGAGCAGGTGCAGGAGATGGTGCGGCGCCTGCTCGGCCTCGCGCTCGCGCCGAGCGCGGATGCGGCCGACGCGCTCGCGTGCGCGATCTGCCACGCGCACGGCGGACAGGGCCTCGGCGCGATCGCGACCGCCGGCTACCGCGTGCGCCGCGGGCGGCTCATCGGGCGGACGGCGGCGCGATGATCGGCCGCATCCAGGGCCTGCTGCTGGAGAAGCATCCGCCGCAGATCGTGGTCGACTGCAACGGCGTCGGCTACGAGCTCGAGGTGCCGATGAGCACCTTCTACAACCTCCCGGCGACCGGCGAGCGCGTGAACCTGCTCACGCACCTGGTGGTACGCGAGGACGCGCACCTCCTCTACGGCTTCGGCACCGAGGGCGAGCGGCGCGCGTTCCGCCAGCTCCTCAAGATCAGCGGCGTGGGCGCGCGCACGGCGCTCGCGGTGCTCTCGGGCCTGTCGGTCGCCGAGCTCGCGGAAGCGGTGACGCTGCAGGAAACCGGCCGTCTCACGAAAATCCCCGGCATCGGCAAGAAGACCGCCGAGCGGCTGCTGCTCGAGCTGAAGGACAAGCTCGGGGTGGAGCTCGGCGCGACGGTCGCGGCCGCGCGGCCCGCGCCGGCGACGGGCGACGTGCTGCGCGCGCTGGTCGCGCTCGGCTACTCGGAGAAGGAGTCGGTCGCCGCGGTCAGGCAGCTGCCCGAGGGATTGTCGGTGGCGGACGGCATCCGGCAGGCCTTGAAGCTGCTCTCGAAAGCATGACGGCGTGCTATCCTGTTAGCCAACTATCTGGCTAAGGGACGGGAATGTCCGAGACCTGGAACGTCCACAAGGCAAAGACCCACCTCTCCACCCTCATCGACCGCGCGCTGCGCGGCGAGGAGGTGGTGATTTCGCGCGCCAACCGGCCCGTCGCACGGCTGGTCGCGCTTGCGCCCGCCGCGCAGCGTCGGATCCCGGGTCTGCACGCATCCACCGGATACTGGATGGCTCCGGACTTCGACGAGCCGCTGCCGGAGTCGTTCTGGTTCGGCAAGCAGTCGCGCGGGCCTGCGGGGCGCGCGAAGACGAGGCGGCGCAACGGTTCGAAGTGAGGCTGCTGCTCGACACGCACGCCTTCATCTGGTGGGACAAGGCCCCCAACCGGCTCTCGGGGCGCGCGCTGCGCGCGGTCAATCGATCGTCGAACGAGGTTTTCCTCAGCGTGGTTTCGCTCTGGGAGATGGCGGTCAAGGCCGCGGGCGGGAAGCTGGAGCTGCGCGCGACCGTGCGCGAGATCTTCGAAGACCAGCAGGAGCGCAACGCCGTGCGGGTCCTCCAGGTCGAGGCTGCACACGTCTGGGCGCTCGATGACCTGCCGCGCGTGAACGCGGATCCGTTCGACCGGATGCTGGCTGCGCAGGCGGCCCACGAGGGGATGGTGCTGGTCACGCGCGACGCGCGGATCCGCGAGCTCAAGGTGCGCACGCTATGGTGATCGAGACCGACCGTCTCGTTGCCGGGGGCACGGCCTCCGCGCAGGAGGAGGCGTTCGAGCGCAGCCTGCGCCCGAAGCAGCTCACCGAGTACGTCGGGCAGGAGAAGATCCGCGGCCAGCTCGCGATCTTCATCGAGGCGGCGCGCTCCCGCAAGGAGGCGCTCGACCACGTGCTCCTGTTCGGCCCGCCCGGGCTCGGCAAGACGACGCTCGCGCACATCGTCGCGCGCGAGATGGGCGTGAACCTGCGCCAGACCTCGGGGCCGGTGCTCGAGCGCCCCGGGGATCTCGCCGCGATCCTCACCAACCTCGAGCCGAACGACGTGCTCTTCATCGACGAGATCCACCGGCTCTCGCCGGTGGTCGAGGAGATCCTCTACCCCGCGCTCGAGGACTACCAGATCGACATCATGATCGGGGAGGGGCCGGCGGCGCGCTCGGTGAAGCTGGACCTGCCCCCGTTCACGCTGGTCGGCGCGACGACGCGCGCCGGGATGCTCACCAACCCGCTGCGCGACCGGTTCGGGATCGTCGCGCGCCTGGAGTTCTACACCCCGGCGGAGGTGCAGCGGATCATCGACCGCTCGGCGCGCCTGCTCGCGGTCGAGATCGCCGGCGAGGGCGCGCTCGAGATCGCGCGGCGCTCGCGCGGGACGCCGCGCATCGCCAACCGGCTGCTGCGGCGCGTGCGCGACTACGCGCAGGTGCGCGCCGGCGGCGCGATCACGCGCGAGGTGGCGGACGCCGCCCTCACGATGCTCGACGTGGACGCGATCGGGCTGGATCTCATGGACCGCAAGCTGCTGCTCGCGGTGATGGAGAAGTTCGCCGGCGGTCCGGTCGGCGTCGAGAACCTCGCCGCCGCGATCGGGGAGGAGCGCGACACGATCGAGGACGTGCTCGAGCCCTTCCTCATCCAGAGCGGCTATCTCCAGCGCACCCCGCGCGGGCGGGTCGCGACGGCCCTCGCGTTCCGCCACTTCGGGCTGGCCGCGCCGAGCCGGCCGGCCGCCGGAGAGCTGTTCGCCGATGAGTAACCCCGAACCCGGGGCGGACGCGTTCAAGGCTCATACCGGCGACTGGGACGGCCGGACGTTCGCGTGGCCGGTGCGCGTGTACTACCACCACACCGACGCGGGCGGGGTCGTGTACCACGGGACCTACCTCGACTTCATGGAAGCGGCGCGCACCGAGCTCCTGCACGCGCTCGGGCTCGACCTCGCGGAGCTCGTCGCGCGGCATTCGGTCCTGTTCATGGTGTACGGGCTGTCGGTCGACTACCATAAGCCCGCGCGGCTGAACGACCGGCTGCGCGCGACCGCCGCCATCGCGCACGCCGGACGCGTGCGCGTCGACTTCGACCAGCGCGTGCTGCGCGGCGACGAGACGCTCGTCAGCGCGCGGGTGAAGGCGGCCTGCGTGCATCCGCAGACCCTGCGCCCGGTCGCGCTGCCCGACGCCCTCAGGGAGACATTCCGCACATGACCGTGACGCAGGACCTGTCGATCCTCAGCCTCATCCTCAACGCCAGCTGGGCGGTGCAGGCCATCATGGTGCTGCTGCTGTTCGTGTCGCTGATGTCCTGGTACTACATCTTCCGCAAGCTGTTCTCGATCCGGCAGACCCGGCGGCAGACCGAGGAGTTCGAGCGCTCGTTCTGGAGCCGTCCGGACCTGAACGCGCTCTACCAGAGCGCGGTCAACGCGCGCCACCGCACCGGCGCGCTCGAGCGCATCTTCGAGGCCGGCTTCCGCGACTTCGTGAAGCTCAAGACGCAGCGGGTCGAGGCGAGCGACCTCGTCGACGGCGCGCGCCGCGCGATGCGCGCCACCTACCAGCGCGAGATGGACCACCTCGAGTCGCACCTCGCCTTCCTCGCCTCGGTCGGCTCGGTGAGCCCCTACGTCGGCCTGCTCGGCACCGTGTGGGGGATCATGCACTCGTTCCGCGGGCTCGCGAACGTCGCTCAGGCGACGCTCGCCGCGGTGGCCCCGGGCATCGCCGAGGCGCTGGTGGCGACCGCGATCGGGCTGTTCGCCGCGATCCCCGCGGTGGTCGCCTACAACCGCTACTCCTACGACATCGAGCGCCTGTCGGTGCGCTTCGAGAGCTTCATGGAGGAGTTCTCGAACATCCTGCAGCGGCAGGCGGCGAGGTAGCGGCGATGGGCCGGCAGCGCAAGCTGATGAACCAGATCAACGTCGTGCCGTACGTCGACGTGATGCTGGTCCTGCTCGTGATCTTCATGGTGACCGCACCGCTCGTGTCCCCCGGGCTGGTCGAGCTGCCGAGCGTCGGCAAGGCCTCGCAGCCGCCCGAGGCGCCGCTGGAAGTGCTGATCCGCGCCGACCAGTCGATGCTCCTGCGCGAGCGGGTGAAGGGACAGGCGGTCGAGCGCAACGTGAGCCTGGCGCAGCTGGTGACCGCGGTGCGCCAGAAGCAGGCGGTGTCCCCCGAGCAGCCGGTCGTCATCGCCGCCGACAAGGACGTGCGCTACGAGGCGGTGCTCAAGGTCATGGACGAGCTGCAGCGCGCGCAGGTGAAGCGCGTCGGGCTGATGGTGAAGCCGGCGCAGGTCGAGGCGCGGTAGGCATGCAGGCGGTGCAGCGCCGCGACCCCGGGGCGAACGCGTCGGCGGCGCTCGCGGTCGGCGTGCACGTCCTGCTCGCGCTGGTGCTCTTCTTCGGCATCCGCTGGCGCACCAAGCAGCCCGAGCCGGTGGTGGCCGAGCTGTGGAGCCAGCTCCCCGCGGTGGAGGCGCCGCGTCCCGCGCCGCCGCCCCCGCCGCCGGTGGTCGCCCCGAAGCCCGAACCGAAGCCGGAGCCGCCGCCGCCCCCGAAAGCGGAGCCGAAGCCGGAGCCCAAGCCCGACATCGCGCTCGAGCAGGAGAAGAAGCGCAAGGAGGAGGCGGAGAAGAAGCGGCGCGAGGACGAGGCGCTGCAGAAGAGGCGCGACGAGGAGGCGGCGAAGAAGAAGCGCGAGGACGAGCTCAAGGCGAAGGCCGAGCAGGAGCGCAGGGAGAAGGAGCTCGCCGAGAAGCGGCGCCGCGAGGACCAGGCGGCCGAGCGCAAGCGCATGCAGGCCGAGCTCGCGCGCGAGCTCGCCGGCGCCGCGCCGAAGTCCGCCGCGCCCGCCACCGGCGCGACCCCGGTCGCCGGCGACCCGGCGGCGCGCGCGCAGTGGGGCGACCGCATCCGCGCCAAGATCCGCCCGAACGTCGTCCTGCCCGCGGACCTGCAGGGCAACCCCGAGGCGGTCTTCGACGTGCAGCTCCTGCCGACCGGGGACGTGCTCGCGGTGAAGCTGAAGAAGTCGAGCGGCTCGCGCGCGTACGACGACGCGGTGGAGCGCGCGATCCTCAAGAGCTCTCCGCTGCCGCTGCCCGAGAAGCGGGAGACCTTCGAGGCGCGCCTCGAGCTGAAGTTCCGCCCGCGCGAGTGAGCGGGGGACGCAGGCGCTGTCGCCGCGGAGCGACAGATTTCGTCGTCGCCCGCCGGGCGACGCCCGGTATAATCCCGCAACGCAGCGAGCCCGCCACGCCTTGAACCGAACGCTCCGTGCACTCACTGCCTGCCTCGCTCTCGCGGCAGGCGCCGCGCAGGCCCAGCTCACCGTCGAGATCACGGGCGGCGGCGGCAACCAGATCCCGATCGCGATCGCGCCGTTCCAGGGCGAGGCGCAGCTCAGGACCGGACCGAAGGACGACGTCCTGAGCGACGTGATCGAGAAGGATCTCGCGCGCAGCGGCCGCTTCCGCACCCTCTACACCGGGCCGCAGAATCTAAACGACACGACCAGTCTCACGGCGAATGACTTCGCCGCCTGGCGCAGCCGCAACGCCGACGCGCTGGTGGCGGGCGGCGTGTATCCCGCCGCGGGCGGCCGCTACGACGTGCGCTTCAAGCTCTACGACGTCCCGAAGCAGCAGTCGCTCGGCGGCGTCGCGTACAACATCGCCCCCCAGCAGGCGCGCGCGACTGCCCACCGCATCGCCGACTTCATCTACGAGAAGCTCACCGGCGACAAGGGCGTGTTCTCGACCCGCATCGCGTACGTCGTCAAGAGCGGGCCGCGCTACCAGCTCCAGATCGCCGACGCCGACGGGGGGAACCCGCAGACGGCCCTGACGTCCAACGAGCCGATCATGTCCCCCAACTGGTCCCCCGACGGCACGCGCATCGCCTACGTCTCGTTCGAAGCCAAGAAGCCGGTGGTGTACGTGCACAACCTGGCGACCGGGCAGCGTCAGGCGGTGGCGGCCTTCCGCGGCTCGAACAGCGCGCCGGCCTGGTCGCCCGACGGCCGCAGCCTCGCGGTGGTGCTCTCGCGCGACGGCGGCTCGCAGCTCTTCGTGATGAACGCCGACGGCACGAACGTGCGGCGGCTCACCAGCTCGACGGCGATCGACACCGAGCCGCGGTTCTCGCCCGACGGACGTTGGATCTATTTCACCTCCGATCGCGGCGGCGCGCCGCAGATCTATCGCATCGCCGCCACCGGGGGCGATGTCCAGCGCGTCACCTTCGAGGGCGGCTACAACGTGTCGCCCCGGCCCAGCCCTGACGGCAGGACCCTCGCGTTCGTGCAGCGCAACGGGGGCCGGTTCCAGGTGGCGGTGATGGACCTCGCGACCCGGCAGGTCCAGACGCTGACCGACGGCAGCCGCGACGAGTCGCCGACCTTCGCGCCGAACGGCAAGATGATCCTCTACGCAACCGAGGCGGGCGGGCGCGGCATGCTCGCGGCCACCTCGAGCGACGGGCGCGTCAAGCAGCGCCTGTCCATACCGGCTGCGGACGTCCGCGAGCCCGCCTGGGGTCCCGCCCCCGCCAACTGAAGGAGGAGCCACCCATGAAACGAATCCTCGCCATCATCGCGGTCGCCGGGTTCCTGGCCGCCTGCTCGAGCACCCCGGACTCGGAGCAGGCGCCGGCGCCGGTCGACGAGGGCAAGTCGGGCGCGCCGGCGGGCACCACCGCCCCGGTGACGCGCCAGCCGATCGAGACCACGCCGATCGGCGGCGACCCGAACAAGGACCCGCGGCTCACCGACCCCAAGAACATCCTCTCCAAGCGCAGCATCTACTTCGACTTCGACTCCGACGCGATCAAGGCGGAGTTCGTGCCGATCGTGGAGGCGCACGGCGCGTTCCTGCGCCAGTATCCCGGCGCCAAGATGCTGATCCAGGGCAACGCCGACGACCGCGGCAGCCGCGAGTACAACCTGGCGCTCGGCCAGCGGCGCGCCGACGCGCTCAAGAAGCGGCTCGTCCTGCTCGGCGCGAAGGACAGCCAGGTCGAGTCGGTGAGCCTCGGCGAGGAGAAGCCGGTCTGCACCGACCAGTCCGAGGAGTGCTGGGCCAAGCAGCGCCGGGACGATATGCTCTACGGCGGGCAGTTCTAGCACGGCGCCGCGGCGGGGCGGCGCCGGGAGGGGCGCGCGATGAAGGCTCACCACATCCTGTTCTGGCTCGCGCTGGCGGCGCCGCTGCCGGCGCTCGCCCTGTTCAGCGACGACGAGGCGCGCAAGAGCGTGGCGGAACTGCAGAAGCGCGTCGACGTCCAGCAGCAGACGCTCGCGCGCATCGAGCGCGAGATCACCGACAAGCGCGCGGTGATCGAGCTCTCGAACCTCATCGACGGCCTGCGTCACGACATCGCGAACCTGCGCGGGCAGCTCGAGGTGATCGCCAACCGCATCGACGGGCTCGACAAGCGCCAGAAGGACCTGTACGTCGACCTCGACACGCGCCTGCGCAAGCTCGAGCAGGGGCAGGCCGACAAGGACAAGGCGGCGCAGGCCGCCGCGGCCGAGCAGCAGGCGTACGAGGCCGGGCTCGCGCAGTTCAAGGCGAACAACTACGGCACCGCGATCCAGAGCCTGCAGGCGTTCCTCACCGCCTATCCGCAGAGCCCGCTCGCCCCCTCCGCGCAGTACTGGATCGGGAACGCGCACTACGCGCTGCGCGACTACAAGAGCGCGATCGCCGCGCAGCAGAAGGTGGTGGCGGGCTGGCCCGAGAGCTCGAAGGCGCCCGACGCGCTGCTCAACATCGCCTCGAGCCAGGCGGAGGCGGGCGACGCGAACGGCGCGCGCAACACCCTGCGCACGCTCGTCTCGAAGTACCCCGGCAGCCCGGCGGCGGAGCAGGCGAAGCAGCGGCTGTCGAAGAAATAGGCGATAGACCCCCGCTATCCGGCGCTAAGCGGATTCGCTTGGCGCGCGCGGAGCGGTCGGCGAGAATGCCCGGCCTTGGCCTGGGGGAGGGCGAATGAACGAAGTCGATCCTGCGAGCCTCGCGCCGACGGTGGCGTGGGGCGGTTTCCTGCTCGCCTTCGTGTTCGGTTTCGTCGGCAACAAGACCAACTTCTGCACCATGGGCGCGGTGTCCGACGTCGTCAACATGGGCGACTGGAACCGCATGCGCATGTGGCTGCTCGCGATCGCGGTCGCGATCTTCGGCGCGAACGCGCTCGAGCTCGCCGGGGTCGTCAAGCTCGCGAACTCGATCTACGCGACGCCGAACTTCACCTGGCTCTCGTACGTCGTCGGCGGGTTCCTGTTCGGCGTGGGAATGACGCTCGGTTCGGGCTGCGGGTCGAAGACGCTGATCCGCGTCGGCGGCGGCAACCTCAAGTCGCTCGTCGTCCTGGTGTTCATGGCGATCGCCGCGTACATGACGCTGCGCGGGCTCTTCGGGGCGTTGCGCGTCGGCGTGCTCGAGCCGGCGAGCGTCCAGCTCGCGGGCGGGCAGGACCTCCCCACGCTGCTCGCGCGCTGGTCCGGCGGCGAGCGCCGCACCATGGTCATCCTCGCGGCCGCAGTCGTCGGCGGCGCGCTCGCGCTCTTCGCGCTGATGAAGCGCGAGTTCTGGCAGCTCGACACCCTGCTCGGCGGGATCGTGGTCGGACTGGTGATCGTGGGCGGCTGGTACGTGAGCGGGAAGCTCGGCTACGTGCAGGAGCATCCCGACACGCTGCAGGAAGCGTGGGTCGCGACCAACACCGGGCGCATGGAGTCGCTGTCGTTCGTCGCGCCGCAGGCGTTCGGGCTGGAGCTGCTCATGTTCTGGACCGACAAGTCGAAGATCGTGACCTTCGGCATCGCCTCGGCGCTCGGCGTGATCGTCGGGTCGGCCGCGTACGCGCTCGTGTCGAAGAGCTTCCGGTGGGAAGCGTTCCGCGACGCGGGCGACATGCTGCGGCACATCGCCGGCGGCATCCTCATGGGCTTCGGCGGCGTCGTCGCGCTCGGCTGCACGGTGGGGCAGGGCATCACCGGCTTCTCCACGCTCGCGCTGGGATCGATCGCGACCTTCCTCGCGATCGTCGCGGGGGCCGCCGCGACGATGAAGTTCGAGTACTGGAGGATGATGCGCGAGGGGTGAGCGCGGCGATTGCTGCGCTGCGTTGACCCGTCGAGGGCGGGTCGGTAGAATCCCGCCTCCTCCCCGGGGCGTTAGCTCAGTTGGTAGAGCAGCGGACTTTTAATCCGTTGGTCGCAGGTTCGACCCCTGCACGCCCTACCAGATCATTCAGACACTTACGCGCGGTGCGGTGGCCATCTTGCTTTCGTGCGTGAGTTTTGCGTGAGCTGGCTACGCGACCGCCAGCCGTCGCAACACGACCAGCGCCGGGCGCCGCTCCTGCGATTCACACACCCGGTCGGCCGCCTCGATGAGTTTTGCGAGCTCCGGGGCGGAGTAGTGGGTGGTGATTCGGCCTGAGCGATGACCGAGCAGGTCCTGCCGATCCTCGAAGCTCACGCCCGCCGCCCGTAACCGCCGCCCGAGCGTGTGCTTGAGGTCGTGCACACGCACTTGCGGCAGCCCTGTGGCCTTGCGAGCGCGCCGCCATCCCGAATTCAGCATCCGCGCGATCGGCTTGCCCTTGTACGCAAAGACGTGGGTGGGGTGCTTGCCGCGCTGCGCCTCGACCACCGACGCTGCGATCTTGTTGAGCACGACCAGTCGGTCCTCCGCGTTCTTTACGTGCTGCCCGGGAATGATGAAAACCGAGGTGTCCAGCTCGGGGATCCGGACCTCCCAGTCCCAGCGCAGTCCGCACACCTCGAGATCGCGACAGCCGGTGTTCACCGCGAAGAGCGCCATCGCCCCCAAGTGGTCCGGGAGCGCCTTGAACAAGCGCGCCTGCTCGTCCCAGCTCAGCGGGTAGGGCTGGCGCTTTTCGACGTCCGGCAGCATCCTGATCTTGGGCGCCGAGGCGAGCCAGGTGAGGCCGTTGTCGTCGCGCCACTCCTGCGCGGCGAGGTTCAGGATCCGGCGAACGACCTTGAGACCATGATTGATCGTGCCGGCCGCGACACCTTCCTTTTTCCGCTCGACGAGCCAAGGCTGCAACGTCCCGCTGTGAAGCTTTTCGAGTGCAATCTGGCCGATCGAGGGCATGAGCGTCTTTAGACGGCTGATGTCGTCACCGAGACTTCGCTTGTGGTCGTTCTCCAGCACGTACTTCGCCGCGGCTTGCTCGAACGTGCGCGCGGGCCTTACCCCGTAGATGTTCGCATTGCGGATCTCCTCCGTACGGCGGGCGAGGAAGCGCTCGGCTTCTTCGAGTGAAGCTGAGCCAGTGCTCTCGCAAATTCGCCTCCGCCCGATGCGTTTGTCGACGTGCCAGACTCCGCCCCGGTTGACGAGGCCCGGCGTTCTCTTGCGTCCCATATCGAAGCTCCTTTCGCTCGACCGGGACGCCCGTTGCGGCACTTATGTTGCTCTGCCCACGCGTCCAGTTCAAGCCGGTCGAAAGCAACGCCCTGGGTGCCGATCGGGATCTCGGTGAGTTCGCGGCGGACCTCGGCGTTGAAGCGGTTGCGGTCCATGCCGAGGTAGGTCGGCGCGTCGCGGAAACGGATGAAGCGGGGGAGGATCTTCATGGCGGGTCCTCATCGGCCTAGATAGATCGCTGTGACTTGTCCGCGGCCGTGCCCGAGCTCGAGGGAGACCTCGAGCCGCGCGCGCTGATCGATCGAACGCTGCTCGGGGGTGAGCTGCTTCGCCGTCGGCCCGCCCCGGGCTGGGCAGGACCAGCCCGTCTTCTGGAAGTAGCGCTCCTGGGCGTAGCGGTGGCGCAGGCCGTGCACGCCGTTGATGCCGACCCGCTTGCATTCGGCCCGGAAGGCTTTGAGCTGGTCCTTGTAGGTCGAGCCCTCCGGGATCAGGCTCCCGCCCGCGGCGAGCCTCTTTGCCTCGTTCAGCACCGCACGCTGCTCGGGCGTGCCGATCGGGACCACCCGCTCCCGTCCGCCCTTGGTCCACGAGTCCTTGAGGCGCAGGGCGTTGCCCTGGTCGGCCCAGCCGGGGCGGATCTTGATCGACTCCTCCCGGCGCAGCCCGAAGGCCTCCTGCAGCCGCAGCGACATCGCGACGTAGGGGGAGCTGATCCTCTCGACCTGGGCCGGATCGAGATCCTTGCCCTTGTCCTGGTTGGTGACGAACTGGCGCCGCTCGATCGCGTAGGCGTCGTTCTCCCGGGCAAGGACGCTCTCCTTGCCGACCTTCTCGGCCCACCAGCGCAAGGCGGCGAGCCGGTTCTTCATCGTCCCGGCCGAGATCTCCTCGGCCTTCCAGCGCTCGAGCAGCGCCTGGACGTGCTTGGGCTTCAAGCTCGTGACGAGCATCTGCCGGAAGCCCGCCTCCTGGAGCTGGTTGGCGAAGAGCGCGAGCATCCGCTCGCGGTCGGCCCGGGTGGCGAAGCTGCCGTCGCGGTTGCGCTGGCAGAGCTGCTTCAGGTGGTGGTTCAGGTTGCGCATGTCCGGCTCCTCGGCGGTGTTGATCGGCGTCTTGCGTCTGGTCGGTCCAAAGTCGTCGTCGCTGCTGCTGTCGGTGAATTCGTTCGGTAAGTGTTTCTGTCCGTCCCGCCGGCCGGTGGCCAGGCGAGAGAGTCGAGGGACACGGGGCACCACCCCCGGGTGTGCAGGACTGCGTACGGCTTCAGCCGCCGCTGCACGCGGCCTTGGCTGCCGATGCGCGTCTCGCGGAGCGAGATCGGCCGCATCGGGGACCATTGACCCAGGGTCCGAGGAGCGCCGGTGAGGGCGCGGATCGCTTGCCGTCCGAGGGGACGGCGTGGAGGCCTTGCGCCTCCCGCTTGGGTGAAGTGGCGGGGCCCGCTTGGGCCCCGATCACTTGCCGCCTCACGCGAGCGCGGCGCGAAAAGGTCAATCGGATCGATGACCTAGGCGCGTCGTCACTGACACGCCAGTGACGACGCGCCCGCTCGCCACGGTGATGCACAGCGCGCGTCCGCCGAGCAGCGTGCTCGGCTTATCGCGTCTGCGTCATCCGTCGCGAAACGTCGCGCAGTGGCTCACGTCGAGGGTCGACGACTCTCGCGGGGCTCGGTGGCCCCACGAAGAGATCGTCCTCTCCGGCATGCCGATCGAGTCGGCATGCGGTGGCGCCGTGGGAACTGCTGGCGCCTCCTCTGCGCGATCGGGGTCCTCGAGGGATGTTCCGGTCGCGGGTGACAGGCCGTGGATCGTCGAGCGATCGCGCGGCCAGAACATGCGGTGTGAACCGCTACTCATGCTCCCTTCGGTGCTGCCAGGGCTGGGAGCTACCTTTGCCTCCCCGGAATCCCGGGTGAGGGCTTGGGTGACGAGGCTCAGCCTACGCGGGATCCGGCGCGTGCTTCTCCCGGAAAGCCGTCGCATTCGCGGCGCATTTCCAGCAGTCGCGAGCGCGCCATCCGCGTCGGCCAGCCACTTCCACTTTCTTATGCCGAGGACCAGCGGCGCTGATCCCCGGGCCTCCTCTCATGCGCTTCTCGCACGCCGCGCCCGGGTATCTCAACCCGGGAGCCCCGAGGGGCCTCGCACCGATCACCGCCAGAGACGGGATCGCGTGCACTCCGAAGACATCGCAAGCTTAGCCACTGCATTGCACGCCGGACACTCGAAGAGCCGCGCGACAATCGGCGCTCTCCGGGTTGCGGGGACAGCCGGCGCTACCGTCGCCCTCGCCCGTATCCGGGTCGTCTGGTGGGCGACCGCGACGATGAGTATCGAGTTGCCGTCCTGCCGCAGCGAAGCGGCCATCGGCGCGCCCGACTCGGGGTGCTCGCGGATCAGGGAGTATCGTGCGGGTGCCCTCGCCTGCGAAGATCCTGCCGGGGCCAGGCCGCGGCGCCTCGTAGTTGTCCCCCCCTCGGCAAGCTTCAGCCTCGGCCCCGGGGATGGGACGAACAGGCGATCAGCGCAGGCGCCGGCGCAGCCGCTCGAGCACCTCGTCGCCGGGAATGGGCTGAACTTCGGCCCGTTCGATCTCGCCCAGGCGAGGCTCGATCTCAATGCGCTCCGCCGCCTCGACATCGGCATCGGGCGGACCACCGAGCGACTCGACCAGCGCCAGGGCGAGCTCCGCGCGCTCCGTCTCCGAGAGCTGCTGCGCCTTCTCTTTGATGTCCTCGAGCGTGGTCGACATGCGTGGACCTCGTCGGTTGACGCTCTTGCGATTGCGCGCAGCAGACCTCGCATGCCGAGGCTGCGGTGCAGGGTCGATGCCGCCTTCGGCGGCACGGCAGGGGCTCGGCCCCGCTGTGCGGCGTACACGCGGCGTGGACGCAGCTACGCGTCCGCAAACGGCGTGAAACCCGACCGTTGTCGCGTCGATGCGGCGTGGACGCCGCGATCGCTCCGCAGGGCGCCCGGAATGCAACCGTCGCGGCGTCGACGCGGCGTAGACGCTGCAACGCTCACTCGTCGGGCCCGCGATGCTCGGTCGCCTCCTCGTCGATCCAGTCCTCCTCCTCCCAACTCATGCCCTTGCGTCCGGGGACCTTACGGGTGGGACCGGCGCGGTACAGGGGGCAGGACTTCGGTCCGTAGCAGAAGGTCTCGAAGCGATACTTGCGCACGCTCGGGTTCCACTGGTCGACGATCATCTCCACCGGCATGCGGCAGCCCCAGAGGCAGGTCGTGCACGCGGCCTCGTAAGTCCGGACGTCGAGCCGCCGGTGGCCGCGCTCCCGGTAGACCTCCAGGGCGGGCGGCGCCGTCGTCCACGGCGGTCCGGTGGACGCTGCTGCTGGCGCGCGCGCGAGCACCTTCAGCTTGGCGACCTTGTAGTACTCGACGGGCTCGAGCCGAGGGTCGGGGACCGGCTCGGCCTCGCCGGCGGCGCGGTCGCCGACCCGGAAGGCGTGTTTCGCCTGCGCGGCCTTGCCGATCCCGACAGAGAACTCGCGCGTCTCGCTCCCGATCGCTCCGTGGAGGCGCAGCGCATAGCCGAGGTAGCCATGGTTGCGCTGGTCGAACGAGCGCGTGAGCCGGATGCGCGGCTGGGCGGAGACGATGTCGCCTTGCCAAGGAAGCTTCATGCGCGCCTACCCGTCAATGCTTCCGACCGCGTCTATTCTCCCGCCGATGCGCAGCTGTCGCTTTCCTGCGCGAGCAGGCGAGGATATTGACCCGGGGGGGGCAGCTCGCGTACACTCCCGCGTCACGGCGAGTAGCCGCTGCGAGGATCGAACAGCGCGCGCCGTGCCCCCGCTGAAATGACAGGGAATTCGGCGGGGTGCCAAGCAAGAACAACAACCGCACCAACAACCATACAAGAAATCTCCCGAAGGCTGGGCCCGCGGTCGCGGCGTTGTCGCGCGAGCGGATCGCGCATGCGCGTACGCGGGGCCTGGAAGATCGAAGTAGGGTTGTTGGGGAGGTTCTCGAAGGTGGAAGCGGTCGAGCTCCGGCTCGAGGGGGAGAGTGGTCGCGTCGCGGCGGGGCCGACTGGATTGTGCGCCCGATGGCGGCCTAGACGGCGGGGAGCGCGGCGAAGCTCGCGCGCGTGCGCGCGCTCGATACGCTGGGGTTCGCGGTGATGGCGAAACGGCGCGCGCCGGCGCGGCTGCCCGAAACGAATCTCCCCTGGATCGTCCTGCTGCGTGCGAAGCTCGCGGCCTATCCGTTCCAGGCGTACGGGATGCCCCGAGGCCACGGTCGTGCATCTCGGTGCAGATGCGAACGACGTTCGAGGTCCGCAGGACGATCCGTCGGCGGGTCGCCCTGCCCCCCGCCAAGGCGGACTCGGCCGTCGCGCGCTGGTCGCACTCGATTCGCAGATGCTCGAACGCGAGGCGACCAGACTCAAGCTTGCCGCGGGGACGCAGGTCGTCGCCGAGATCCACCAGGGCGAGCGGTCGATGATCGAGTGTCTATTGTCGCCCGTGCAGAAGACGGCGGGTGAGGCAGGAAGGGAGTGGTGACGCGATGCGACGCAGTAACGCGAACTAGAGGTATGCCGTGATCGGTCTTCTGGTACTTGGACTCATGATCGTTTGGCTCGCGATCGTCGTCGTATCGGCGACCTGGCTGTCTCGTCGATTCGGGAGCAAGACGACCCGCGTCCTGGTTTGGGCCACTGCTTTCGGGATTCTTCTCCCGTTACCGTTGATCGACGAGATCGTCGGTGGGTATCAGTTTCGTAAGCTGTGCCGGCAACACGCTGTGGTGATAGTCGACGAATCTCGCGCTAGAGGCCGCACGGTTTACTTGCGCCAAATTCCCCATCCGCTCGTGCCTGGCGTGGTGACAACGCCATCTCGACAAGTACCGGCCTGGATTCCGATACGCGAGAGTATCGTTGACTGGATAGATGTCCAGACACACGAGGTCCTGGTTTCCTATAGAGCGTATGAAGCAAGAGGAGGGTGGCTTGTTCGCGCCCTCGGTATCTCAGAGACTGACGGCCCACTCACGTTCGACCCCCACTCGTGCAGGGTGAACTCGGTGGAGCTATTCAAACGACTCGGAATCAGTTCGAAGTGAGGAGAAGCGAATGTCATTGATTGACGAGGCTTTCGTTAACGCGCTTCTTGCCGACGCTGCTTATGCGGCCGATCTTGTGGATGGCTTGTCCGGGCCTGCGTTGCGAAGCGTGCTTGAACGCAGAATGACGGCAAGTCTCGCACAGTACATCTCGCAAACCTTCAGTGTTCTTACCACCATTGACACTCCTGACGATATTGCTGGCCCGGGCTTTGACGCCACCGTGTGGCGCCGCAATGCGGACGGAAAACTCTTCGTTTCCATACGCGGCACCGAGGGTACGGCCGATATTCTGACGTGTGCCGCGCCACCCAAATGCGCGATCGGCGATGCACGCTGCCGCCCGGAGCGGGACACCGACCCACGAATCGCGCACCCTCACCACCCTGCGCGACACCCTCCTGCCCGAGCTCGTCTCCGGCGAGCCGCGGGCGAAGGACGCGGAAAGTTCATCGGGAGGGCCGCCTGATGGCCGATGCCCCCGGCGGCGAGGTCCTCGTTTACGAGACCCCTGAGGGCGACGTCCGGGTCGATGTCCGGCTGGAGCGGGAAACGGTCTGGCTCCGGCAGGATCAGCTGAGCGAATTGTTCGGGCGCGAGCGGTCGGTCGTCACCAAGCACGTCCGCAACGTGTTCCGGGAGGGCGAGCTTGACCGGAGCTCAGTATGTGCAAAATTTGCACATACTGCCGCCGACGGAAAGACCTACCAAGTCGAGCAATACAACCTCGACGTCATCAGGACAAGGACGCGATGATCCGTCTGGTGATGAACATGCTGGCGGAGCCGACGGCGTGAGCGGACTCCTCGAATCGTTGGTGTAAGGCAGGCGCCGTCGCTGTCAACGGAATGGGCGGCGCTCAGTGTGGAAAGCGCGCGTCTCAAGGTGGTCTGGAACTGCGCGTGAGTTTTGCGTGAATGAGCTATGCAAAGTGCTGCACTGTGCTGCAAAAGACGCAACGGGCGTCCTCGGAAGTTCTTGATTCACAATCCACTGCATCGCGGCAAGCGAACTTTTAATCCGTTGGTCGCAGGTTCGACCCCTGCACGCCCTACCAAGCCATTCAGGGACTTGGCGCACCGCTCGGTCCCGCGCTGAACTCGCGGCGTTCCATTCTTCGTGCGGTCGAGGCACGCGGTCCTGCGTTCCAGGTCCACGCGGCCCCATTCGAGCCCGGTGATCTCACGCCCCCTGCAGCCGGTCGAGAGCGCGAAGCGCCAGATTGCCCTCGGAAACCCTCCGTTCCGAACGCCCCCGGCATTTGGTCACGCTACGCTTGTAGCGTATACGCGAATCGCGTATAGTACGCTGATAGTGTTCGTCGAGCTGACGCCCTTCGGGGCCTTCCGGGACGAATACTGGACCGACGACGACCTGCGCGCGTTGCAGAGCTTTCTGCTCGTATCGCCTGACGCGGGAGATCTGATCCGCGGCGGAGCGGGCCTGCGAAAGTTGCGCAGGTCTGCGCAAGGACGCGGAAAGCGGGGTGGGGCGAGAGTCATCTACTTACTGGCACGTTCCCAGGCACCACATTTACTTGATCTACGGGTATGTGAAGAGCAGGCGCGAGGACCTGACACCGCAGCAAATCAAGGTGCTCGGCGAACTGATGAAGGATCTGAAAGATGGATAAGCGGCATTTCGATCAGTTGGTGAAGGGAGTGCGCGAGATGAAGCGCCACATGGCCGGCAAGCCGGTCCACGGCGCGCGTGTCACAGAGCTCGCCGAGCCCGACGTGCGCGCCATTCGCGAGGCCGCGAAGATCAGCCAATCGCAGTTCGCCAAGCTGATCGGCGTCAACCTGCGCACGCTGCAGAACTGGGAGCAACATCGGACGCGGCCAACTGGTCCGGCGCGCGCGCTGCTCAAGATCGTGGCGTCTAACCCAAGGTCGGCAATCGAGGCGCTGCATGCGTAGGGCTAGGCGCGTCATGATTCGGGACGATCGTGAACTTGCCGTAATGCGCGAGCGTGTCGCGACGCTGGAAGGGCTTCTCGAGACACTTCGCAAATCGGCGAGGTTGGAGGAATGGTTAGCGCTGAGCTCCGGATATCGCCTCGAGATCGAACGCATGCAAGGCGAGATTCTCGATGATCTCGTCCAGGGCGCGCCCGAGCCGCGTGCGGATGTGCCAGCCCAAAGCGTGCTCGCCCGCGAGTGTCGAGGACCGTAGGGAAAACGTAGGGTTCTTGGCGGGTTTTGGCGATCGTTGGCAAGTGAGGGCGGGCCGAAATCGACTACTTGCGGTTAAGAACCCGAGCTCTTGATCCGTTGGTCGCAGATTCGACCCCTGCACGCCCTACCACTCCCGCCCGCCCGACCCGGCGCGTCGGTCGCGCGCGGGTTCAGCGCGGGATCGACTCCTGCGCACGCTGTTCGTACAACGGCAGCACTTCCGGCAGCCGGCGCTCGATCTCCCTGATGCGGTTCCCGCCCGTCGGGTGGGTCGAGAGCCACTGCGGCGGTGAACCCTTGGACGCGGCGCCCATCTTCTTCCACAGCGTGACCCCGGCGCGCGGGTCGAAGCCCGCGCGCGCCGCCAGCTCCAGCCCGATCGCGTCGGCCTCGGTCTCGTCGTCGCGCGAGAACTTCAGCGTGAGCAGCGCGCCGCCCAGGTTGAAGGCGTCGGCGTAGCGCGGATCGCCGGCGATCAGCGCCGCGATCACCACGCCCAGCCGCGTCAGCTCGCTCTTGGCCACGCGCTCGCGCGCGTGCTCGCGCAGCGCGTGCGCCACTTCGTGGCCCATGACGGCCGCGATCTCGTCGTCGGTGAGGCGCAGCCGCTCGATGATGCCGGTGAAGAACGCGATCTTGCCGCCGGGCATGCAGAACGCGTTGACCTGGTTCGACCCGATGAGGTTGACCTCCCAGCGCCACTGCGCGGCTGCGGGGTTGAAGCGCGCGGCGTTCGCGGTGACCCGCTTGCCGATGGCGCGCAGGCGCACGAGCTGCGGATGGTCGTCGCGCGCGAGCGCCCCCTTGGCGGCGGCCTGCCGCAGCAGTGCGGTGTACTGCTGCGCGGCGGCCTGCTCGAGCCGCTCGGCCGGCACGAGGTGCCGCAGCGCGGAGGGTTTGCCGACGTCCACGCCGCCGGGCGGCCCCGCGGGCTGCGCGGGCGCGCCCGACGCGAGGAGGGCGAAGCCGAGCGCGAACAGGAACTGGCGCAGGCGGTGCATGGCGCGGTAGATGAGGCCGGCGGGAACGGGCCACAAGCGGCCCGCCGACCTCGCGCTGTGCCCGCCGCTCACCGGCGTTCTCGACGTCGCGACCCGTCGCACTCCGTGGCGCGATACGCTCACGGTCCGCATGCTCAAGGGCCGCTCCCACCTGCGCGGTTTCACGGTGCGGCGCTTTGGCGCGCGCCTGGAGCGCGCCTGCGCCGACCGGCTCGGCGGCGACGCGGGGGGCGCGCTGCGACGCCAGATCGCCTGAGGTGCCACGCGGTTCAGGACGATATGGCCTCAGCGGCGGCGATCAATCGACAGCATCGAGCACCGTGGCTGCGACGAGCGCGTCCGCTGCACCTCGACCACGGCCTCGCGCCGAGCTCATGCTGCAACTGCAAACTCCGTCACGTCAGGGAGTTGCGGCGCGGCCTGGGGGCGTGCACGACGCCACGCTCGCCGGCGTGACGTCCTTCGCGTCGGCGGCGGCAATTCGGTATCGTTCTTGCTGTCTGACGGAGGTCCGCGGGAGGGGCGGCATGGCGCTTAGCCCAGGTCCGTCAAGACTGCCGCCCCCCGCGCGACACCAAGGCAGTGCCGGCCGCCGCGCGCGTCCGGCGAATGGATCGGAGCCAACGTTGCCCCCATCTTCGCTCGTCTCTTCGCTCGGATTCCGGCGCGCCAAGTTCGGCGGGGACCCCGGCGCGCCCGTCATGAGCGACGACGACTACATCGCCTGGGGCAAGCAGTCGAACAACACCGAGCTGTCGGGCGCCGACGGCGATCCGCTCTTCCGGCTCCTCGACGAGGACGAGGGCTTCGATGCGCTGTTCGAAGTCCCGTTCGGGCTCAAGCACGCGAAGGACCTGCGCGTGGTGATGCGCCACTCGGTCGCCGTGGCCGGCGACCGGCGCGAGGAGCTCACCCACAATCCGCTGTTCTGCCCGGCGTTCGCCGCCTTCGCGCTCGGCTTCGCGGTCGGGCTGGCGCAGGCGCACCGGCTCCGGCACCTGGGGGTGCGCGCGAGCCTCGGACGGATGTCGCGCAGGCAGGCCGACGCCTGCGAGGCGTGGGGCGTGGAGATCGCCACCTACTTCCTCGCCACCGTGGACGAGGACGGGATCTTCGGCAAGGCCTCGGATTTCGACCTGTACGGCATCCCGCACCGCTGGCGCCTGGTCGCCGACGACCGCCGGCTGGAGACGTTCGGCCTGCTCAAGGAGTGCGTCGAGCGCGGCAATCGCGCCGCGCACGCCTGGTTCGAGGACGAGACCGCCGACGTGCCGCCGCACTTCCTCGACGCGCTCGCCAACTTCGTCGACGCCTACCCCAACCAGAACTTCGAGTAGGCCGCTACCGGCGCCGGGTCGCGCCCGCCGGGTTCCAGTGCGCCTCCGCAGCCACGTTGGCCGTACAATCCCGCGGCGCATCCGCCACCGCGCCGCAGCGCAACAACGTGCCTTCCGGACCCTTCCTCAACCCACGGCGCCGCGCGGGGTGTGAATGACCCGTCCGCCGGGCTGGCTCGCCGAAGCGCTCGCCGTCGACTACACGCGGCTCCTGCCGCTGCGCGCGGCGGAGCGGCGCTTCGGCTGGGTGGCGCCGGATTTCGCCGGCGTGCTCGCGCGCTTCCCGGACGTCTTCGCCTGCGAGCCCGAGCGCATCGCGCTCGCGGAAGCGCTCGGCACCGCCCAGGCGCGCACCGACGCGGTCGCGCGGGTCCTCGAGGTGCTGCGCGCCGAGGGCCTCGTCACCGGCTGGCGCGACGAGCAGTACGAGGTCTACGCCGAGGCGAGCGGCGAGCCGCTGTTCCGCATCGAGCGGGCCGCGGTGAAGCGCTTCGGCATCCGCGGGCGCGCGGCGCACCTCAACGGCATCGTGCAGACGGGCAGGAGCCTCGCGATGTGGATCGCGCGGCGCGCGCAGGACAAGGCCACCGACCCGGGCCGGCTCGACAACCTCGTCGGCGGCGGCATCGCCGCGGGGCACGACGCCTGGCAGACCCTGATCAAGGAGGCGCGCGAGGAAGCGGGCATCCCGTTCTTCGTCGCGGAAGGGGCGCGGCTGCGCGACACGTTGGCGTTCGACTACGTGGTGCCCGACGGGCTCGACTCGAACGAGGTCGAGGTCTTCGACCTCGTCCTGCCCTCGGGCTTCGTGCCGCGCAACGAGGACGGCGAGGTCGACGGCTTCGAGCTGGTCGCCTTCGACGAGGTCCGCGAGCGCCTCGCCATGCCGCACCTCTTCACGGTGGACGCCGCGCTGGTGGCCTGGAACTGCCTGCAGCGCTGGGGGGGCGCCGCGGCGTCGTGAGGCCGCCCGGCGCGCCCCGGGGCCCCGCCCCGCCAAGCCAAGTTGTACCGCGCTCCGGCCATGCCGCTCGCATATACTTGCCGCGACACAACAATTTGCTCCCGGCGACAAGACCGTGGGGCGCAGGGGCACCCGTGACCAGGCGGCGGCGTTTCGACTTCCGATCGCGCAGCGGCTCCCCCCGTCCCCGGGCGGTGGGGTGGGGCGGCCGCCCGTGCGCGCCCGGCCGTCCCGGGGGCGCGTCCCGACCGCACCGCGCGAGGGTGTCCGCTTGAGCGTGCAGGTCGGCACCTGGGCGAGCGCCGGCAGGCCTTACCGCATTGCCGCCTTCGTCACCGCCGCCGCGTGCCTGTTCGGCGGCTGGGCTTACCTCTACCTGAAGTCGCGCGCCGTCGACCTGAAGGCGGCCACCGAGGCGCTGGCGGCGCTGCGCGAGCTCAAGGAATCCGACAACCGCTGGAACGACTGGCTGATCGGGATGCGGCTCGCCGCGGGCGGCGCGGCCGCGGCGCAGCCCGCGGAGCGCCCGCGCGTCGAGCGCACGCGCATCCAGAGCCTGCTCGCCAACCTGACGGTGCAGAGCGCGGCGCTCGACGACGCGCTCGCGCCCGGGACGCTCGCGAGCCTCAGGCAGGCGCTCGACGACAAGGCGGGCGCGGTGGACGCGTTCGGCGCCGCGCGCGCGCGCCACGCCGCCGCGTTCGCCGCCTATGCGCATGCAGCGGAGGGTTTCGAGACGTTCGCGCGCGAGCGCGCCTCGGGCGTGCCGCCCGGCGCGCAGCGCGACGCCGACCGCATGCGCGAGGCGGTGCTCGCGTTCGAGGCGCAGCCGACCCCTGCCGCCGAGCGCGCGGCGCAGGCGGCGATCGACGCGTTCGCCGCCGCGGAGGCGCCGGAAGCGGCGGCGAGCGAGCTCGAGCGGCTCGCAGCCGCGGCGCGCCAGGCGCTCGCGGCGAAGGCGCAGGAGGACGCGCGCTTCCACGACGCGTTCTTCTCCTCCACCGGGCCGCGGCTCGAGTCGGTCACGCGCGCGATGGAGCAGGCGTTCGGGCGCGCGGTCGAGGAGGCCGAGCGCTACCGCTGGTACCTCCTCGTCTACTCCGGCCTCGTGGTGCTGCTCGCGGCGTGGCTCGCGCTCCGTCTCACCGAGACCTACCGCGTGATCAACCGCATCAACCGCAAGCTGCGCGAGGCGAACGAGTTCCTCGAGTCGCGCGTCGAGGCGCGCACCCGGGAGCTGAAGAGCGCCCTCGACCAGCTCAAGGAGCAGGAGGCGCTGCTCATCCAGAGCGAGAAGATGTCCTCGCTCGGGCAGATGGTCGCCGGCGTCGCGCACGAGGTGAACACGCCGCTCGCGTACGTGAAGTCGAGCCTGGAGGCGGTGGCCGGGGGCATGCCCAGGGCGCGCGAGGCGCTCACCGAGTCCGACCGCCTGGTGCGGCTGCTGCAGTCGGAGCAGGCCGACGAGGCCGAGCTCAGCCGGCAGTTCGCGGCGGTGAACGGCGCGCTCGCGGAGATGCGCGGCGGCGCGCGCCTCGCGGAGCTCGACACGCTGGTGAAGGACGGCCTGTACGGGATCGCACAGATCGCCGAGCTCGTGAACAACCTGCGCAACTTCGCGCGTCTGGACCGCAGCAAGGTGGCGGACTTCGACCTCAACGAGGGCCTGAAGAGCGCGCTCACGATCGCCCGCAACCACGTCAAGCGGCGCACGGTGAAACAGGATCTCGGCAGCATCCCCAAGGTGTCGTGCGCGCCGTCGCAGATCAACCAGGTGTTCCTCAACCTCATCACCAACGCCGCGCAGGCGACGCCGGAGGAGGGCGGGGTGATCGGGGTGCGCACCTGGCAGCCCGACCCGGGCCGGGTCGCGGTCGAGATCTCCGACAACGGCCACGGCATCCCGGCCGACGTCCTGCCGAAGATCTTCGACCCTTTCTTCACCACGAAGGAGGTCGGCAAGGGCACCGGGCTCGGCCTGTCGATCTGCTACAAGATCGTCGAGGGCCACGGCGGCCGCATCGACGTCCAGTCCAGGCCCGGGGCGGGGACGCGCTTCACCGTGACGTTGCCGGTGAAGCCGGTCGCCGCGATGAACGAGAGCGCGGCGGCGCGCGCCTGACCCCATGGACCGCGGCGCGCACATCGGCAAGTACGCGATCGTCGGCGAGCTCGGCAAGGGCGGGATGGGCGTCGTCTACAAGGGCCACGACCCGGTCATCCGGCGCGACGTGGCGCTCAAGGTCATCCGCAAGCGCGACCTCGACCCGCAGGACGCCGAGAACGCGCTCGAGCGCTTCAAGCGCGAGGCGCAGGCCGCGGGGAACCTCGCCCACCCGAACATCGTCGCGATCTACGAGTACGGCGAGGACGACGAGAACGCGTTCATCGCCATGGAGTGCGTGGTCGGCCGCAGCCTGCGCGACCACCTGGTCGCCGGCTACCGGCCGGAGCTGAAGGTCTTCCCCGAGATCCTGGTGCAGATCCTGGAGGGGCTCGAGTTCTCGCACTCGCGCGGGGTCATCCACCGCGACATCAAGCCGGGCAACATCCTCATCAGCGAGATGGGGGTGGCGAAGATCAGCGACTTCGGCATCGCCCGCCTCGAGGCCTCGCACCTCACCCTGCTGGGCGAGGTGCTCGGCACGCCGTACTACATGGCGCCGGAGCAGTTCGACGGGCACCCCGCCGACGAGCGCAGCGACGTCTACTCGGCGGCGGTGATCGTGTACGAGGTGCTCGCCGGGCGCCGGCCGTTCGAGGGGCAGGGCGCGGCGCTGATGAAGAAGGTGCTCGAGATCGACCCGCCCCTGCCGTCCGCGCTCGAGCCGCGCCTGTCGAAGGAGATCGACCGCGTGCTCCTCAAGGCGCTCGCCAAGCGCCCGGAGCAGCGCTTCCGCAGCGCGCGCCAGTTCCTGGAGGCCCTGATCGCGGCGTTCGACAACGAGCCGCTGCCGGCGAGCATGACCGACACGGGCGAGCTCGAGACCACCGCGCCCAGCATCGAGGAGACCCCGTCGGGGACCAAGCGCCTGAAGCCGGGCAGCCTGAGCGCGCTGCGCCGGGCGATCGGCGCCGCGCCGGCGGCCACGGCCGCGGCGCCCGCGCCCGCCGCGGCGCCCGCGCCCGCGCCCGCGCAGGCGCCGGCGCGCGCCGCGGGGGCGCGCCGGCCGCGGCTGCTCTTCGTCGACGACGAGGAGCGCGTCACCAACGCGTTGCGGGTGGTGTTCCGCGACACCTACGACGTGATCACCGCCTCGGGCGGCGAGCAGGCGCTCGAGATCGCCCGCACCCAGCCCCTGCACGTCGTCGTGAGCGACCAGCGCATGCCCGGGATGCTCGGGGTGGAGCTGCTGCGCGAGGTGAAGGCGCTGCGCCCGAACGCGGTGCGCATGCTGCTCACCGGCTACTCGGACCTGGCCGCGATCGTCGGCTCGGTGAACGAGGGCGAAGTGTTCCGCTTCGTGTCCAAGCCCTGGAACCAGGACGACCTGCAGAGCACCATCGCCGAGGCGGTCACCATCGCCATCGCCCTGGAGGCGAGCCCGCCGCCGCGCGCCGCGGTGCGGTCGAGCGAGGACGTGGTCGTGCTGGTGCTCGACGACGCCGCCGTGGCGCGCGCGACGCGCGAGATGGCGGGCGACCTGTGCCGCGTCGTGCACGCGCCCACCCTCGACGACGCGCTGCACGCGCTCGCGGTGAACGAGGTCGCGGTGCTGATCTGCGACCTCGAGTCGCAGCGCGTGGACATCACGGTGCTGCTCAAGCTCCTCAAGCAGGAGCACCCCGCGACGCTCGTGATCGTGACCACCAGCCGCTCCGACTCGGAGATGATCATCAGCCTGATCAACGAGGCGCGCATCTTCCGCTTCATCAACAAGCCGGTGAACCTCACCCTGCTGCAGAGCCACGTGGTCGCCGCGCTCGAGCGCTACTACAGCTTCAAGCAGACGCCCCAGCTCGTGGGCACGCAGCGCGCGCGGCCCTCCGCCGCGGTGCGCGAGTCGACGGTCGGGCGCTCGATCCTCGACCGGCTGCGCTCGATCACGACGCGGATCGCCGCGCCGTTCCGCGGCTAGGCGCGCGCCGGCCCGTCCGGCCCATGCGCCACGCGATCTACTACGCGCCGGCCGAGGGCTCGCCGTGGTGGCGCTTCGGCGCCGCCTGGCTCGGCCGCGACCCGGCGAGCGGCGCCGCGGTGGCGCAGCCCGCGCTGGAGGCGGTCGCGCCGGAGGACTTCCGGGCGCTCACGGCGGCGCCGCGCCGGTACGGCTTTCACGCGACCGTCAAGGCGCCGTTCGCGCTGCGCGCAGGGGCGACGCGCGAGGCGCTCGCCGCCGCCCTCGAGCGCTTCTGCGCGACGCGCGCGGGGCTCGCGTTGCCGCCGCTCGAGGTGGCGCGCGTCGACGACTTCCTCGCGCTCGTCCCTGCGGCGCGCGAGAGCCGCGTCAACGACCTCGCGGCGGAGTGCGTGCGCGACTTCGAGCCGTTCCGGGCGCGCCCCGACGCCGCCGAGCTGGCGCGGCACCGGGGGCGGGGCCTCAGCCCGCGCCAGGACCGCTACCTCGAGGAGTTCGGCTACCCGTTCGTGCTCGCCGAGTACCGCTTCCACCTGACGCTCACCGGGAGCCTGGACGGCTCGCCGCCGCAGCTCGTCGCGGCGGTGCGCGCGGCGGCCGAGCGCGCGGTCGCGGCGCTCGCCGGCGAGCCGCTCCGGCTCGACGCGCTCGCCCTCTTCGAGCAGCCCGAGCGCGCGGCGCCGTTCCGGCTGGTCGCGCGCTACCCGCTGGGCGGCGGCGCGGCCTGATGCGGCCCGCGCGCGGCGCGGCTAGACTGGCGCCCCGGGCCGCGCCGGTGCGGCTCGCGAGCGCAAAGGAGTCCCCATGGCTGGCAAGTACATCGACATTTCCGCTTCCGACGGCGGCAAGTTCCGCGGCTATCTCTGCCTGCCGCCCGCGGGCCGCGGTCCCGGCCTCGTCGTCGAGCAGGAGATCTTCGGCATCAACGAGAACGTGCGCCTCGTGTGCGAGGAGTACGCGCAGCAGGGGTTCGTCACCCTCGCCCCCGACCTCTTCTGGCGCCTGGAGCCGGGCATCGACCTCGACTACAGCGAGCAGGGCTGGGCGCGCGCCTTCGAGTGCTTCCAGAAGTTCGACGTCGACGCCGGCGTGAAGGACATCGGCGCGACGATCAAGGCGCTGCGCGCGCGCCCCGAGTGCACCGGGAAGGTGGGCGCGATCGGCTACTGCCTCGGCGGGAAGCTCGCCTACCTCACCGCGGCGCGCACCGACTGCGACGCGGCGGTCGGGTACTACGGGGTCGGGCTCGACGCCGTGCTCGGCGAGAAGGGCGGGATCACGAAGCCGCTGATGCTGCACATCGCGGAGCGCGACAAGTTCGTCCCGCCCGAGGCGCAGGCGAAGGTGAAGGAGGGCCTGAAAGGCATGGCGAACGTCGAGATCCACAGCTATCCGGGCGTGGACCACGCGTTCGCGCGCCACAAGGGCGACAGCTACGACAAGGCCGCGGCGGAGCTCGCCAACGCGCGCACGGCCGCGTTCCTGAAGAAGCACCTCGGCGCGTAGCGCGCCGCGCGGGGCGTCAGCCGAGGAGCTGGCGCGCCACGATCATGCGCTGGATCTGGTTGGTGCCTTCGTAGATCTGGGTGATCTTGGCGTCGCGGTAGAGGCGCTCGACCTCGAAGCCGCGGATGTAGCCCGAGCCGCCGTGGATCTGCACCGCGTTCGCGGTGTGCGCCACGGCGGCGTCGGAGGCGAAGCACTTGGCGAGCGCGGCCTCGAGCGTGGCGCGTTCCCCGCCGGCGAGCTTCGCCGCCGCCGCGTGCACCAGCAGGCGCGCCGCCTGCAGGTCCTTCGCCATGTCGGCGACCATCCACTGCACCGCCTGGAACTCGGCGATCGCGCGCCCGAACTGCCGGCGCACGCGCGCGTACTCGACCGACGCTTCCAGCGCGGCCCGGAGGATGCCCACCGCCAGCGCCGCGATCCCGACCCGGCCCTTGTCGAGGACGCTCATCATCATGTGGAAGCCGCGCCCCTCGGGCCCGAGCATGGCGTCGGCCGGCAGGGCCACCGCGTCGAAGGCGAGCGCGCCGACCTGCGAGGCGCGCTGCCCCATCTTGTGCTCCTTGCGGCCGACCGTGAAGCCCGGCGCGTCGCGATCGACGAGGAAGATGCTCATGCCGCGATGGCCGGCCTCCGGGTCGGTGCGCGCCAGGACGCACGCGAAGTCGCAGACCGGCGCGTTGTGGATCCAGATCTTCTCGCCGCCGAGGATCCAGCCGCCCGCGGCGCGCGTCGCGGTCGTGCGCAGGTTCGACAGGTCCGAGCCGGCCTCGGGCTCGGTCAGCGCGTACGCGCAGCGCCGCTCCGCGGCGAGGAGCGGGCGCAGGTAGCGCTCGTGCTGGGCGCTCGTGCCGTGCTCGGCGAGCAGCGTGCCCACCAGCTCGACGAGCCCGCACTGGTCGGCGACCGACGCGTAGCCGCGCGCGAGCTCCTCCATCACGACGGCGTACGCGAGCGCATCGGCGCCGGCGCCGCCGAACGCCTCCGGGATCGTGATGCCGAACAGGCCGAGCCCCGCCATCTCGCGGTAGATCTCCGCCGGGAAGGCCTCGGCCTCGTCCAGCCCCTGCGCCTGCGGCGCCACGCGCTCGGCGGCGAACTTGCGCACCGCCGCGCCGATCATGCGGTGCCGCTCGGACAGGAGCGGCGATGCGAGGGCGCCGAGCGTCACGTCCCGGGCTCCTCCGGCAGCCATTTCATGTGGTGCTCGCCGACCACGGCCGGCTCGCCGTCGCCGGTCACGACCTCCACCTTCGCGCGGCTGCGGCGCGCCGCTCCGTCGAGCGCCACGATCGTGTAGCGCGCGGTGAGCGTGTCGCCGACGAACACCGGCTTCAGGAAGCGGATGCGGTCGTAGCCGAGCGACACCGACGTGCCGCGGCTGCCGCGCGCGCGCGCGCGGGCGCTGATCATCGCCGAGACGGTGGAGAGGAGCGCCATCGACAGGATCCCGTGCGCGATGCGCCGCCCGAACCGCGTCGTGCGCGCGTGCGCCTCGTCGACGTGGATCGGGTCGAAGTCGCCGGAGATCTCCGCGAAGCGGTCCACGTCCGCCGCGCTCAGCACCTTCGAGAACTCCGCGCTCTCGCCGACCGCGACGAAGAAGTCCTGCGGCGGGCGGCCGCCCGTCACTTCCTTCTCCCGGCCGTTTTCCCGGCGCGCTTCTTCCCGGCGGGGCGCGCAGGCTTGCGCGTCGCCCCGGGCCGTTTGGGCGGCGGCCGGCTCGGGTCGCCGCCGAACTCGGCGCCGACGAAGGTGCCGCCCTGGTAGCGCTCGACGCGCGCGTCGGGGTGGTCCCGGTGCGCCGCCAGCTTCTCCGCCGCCCACGGCTCGCTGTCGTCCTGCGGCCGGTAGCCGAGGCGGTGCGCGTTCGAATTGTCGTACCACGCGCGCTTGTTCCCCGAGATGCCGTAGACGACCTCGAACCGGATGTCGGGGTGCTCGATGCCGATGGAAACCAGCTGCGCGAGGTCGCGCGGGCTCAGCCAGATCGACAGCCGGCGCTTGTCCGCGGGTGCGCTCGCGACGTTGCCGATGCGCATGTTGAAGACTTCCATGCCGTACTTGTCGGCGTACAGGCTGCCGAGCGCTTCGCCGAAGACCTTGGACACGCCGTAGCGGCTGTCGGGCTTCGGGTAGACGCGATGGTCGATCGTCTCGTCGCGGCGATAGAAGCCGACCGCGTGGTTGGACGAGGGGTAGAGGATGCGCTTCACGCCGTTGCGGCGCGCCGCCTCGAACACGTTGTAGGTGCCGGCGATGTTCGCCGCCAGGATCGTCTCCCAGTCGCCCTCGACCGACCAGGCGCCGAGATGGACGATCGCGTCCACGCCCTTCGTGGCGCGCAGCATGTCGGTCATCTTCCGGACGTCGCCGCGGACGAAGGTCTCGCCCCGGGCGAGCGGCCGGAGCGGTTTGACGTCCGACAGCCGCAGCCGGTAGCGCCCGGCCAGCTCGCGCCGCAGGTGGGTGCCGACGTCGCCGCCGGCGCCGGTGATCAGGATCGTCTTCATCTCGCGCCGGGCCTCCTCTCGCGCCTCGCGCCCGCCGCAGCCCGGGGACGCGCGGGAATCATAACCTTTCGGATTTGCCAGCCCGGACCGGCCTGTGCTAGAACTCCGCGCCACCAGAACAAGAAACGACCGATCCCGGATCACGAAGGAGGAAACCGCATGATCTCCCGTCGCATGCTCTGTCTCGCCGCCGCGGCCGCGGCGGCGCTCGCGCCGGTGGCGTTCGCGCAGCAGAAGATGGTGCTCAAGGCGAGCGACGTCCACGCCCTCGGCTACCCGACCGTCGAGGCGATGGTGCGCATGGGCAAGAAGCTCGAGGCGCAGACCAACGGGCGCATATCGATCCAGATGTACCCGGCCATGCAGCTCGGCGGCGAGAAGGAGATGATCGAGCAGGCCCAGGTCGGCGCGCTGCAGATCGCGCGCATCTCGGTCGGTGCGCTCGGGCCGGTGGTGGACGAGGTCAACGTCTTCAACCTGCCGTTCGTGTTCCGCGACGAAGCGCACATGCGCAAGGTGATCGACGGCCCGATCGGGCGCGAGCTGCTCGAGAAGGCGGCCAAGGACCCGAAGTCCGCGCTCATCCCGCTCGGCTGGATGGACTCCGGCACGCGCAACGTCTATGCGAAGAAGGCGCTCAAGACGCCGGCCGAGCTCAAGGGGCAGAAGATCCGCATGATGGGCAACCCGGTCTTCGTCGAGACCATGAACGCGATGGGCGGCAACGGCGTCGCGATGGGGTTCAACGAGCTGTACTCGGCGATGCAGACCGGCGTGGTGGACGGCGCGGAGAACAACCCTCCCACCTACCTCACCCAGAACCACTACCAGATCACCAAGTTCTACAACCTCACCGGCCACCTGATCATCCCCGAGATCTTCGTCTTCTCCAAGCGCAGCTGGGAGCAGCTGTCCAAGGACGACCAGGCGCTGATCATGAAGCTCTCGCGCGAGGCGCAGGCCGAGCAGCGCCAGCTCTGGGACGCGATGGTGAAGGAGTCGACCGAGAAGCTGAAGGCGGCCGGCGTGCAGTTCGTCGAGGTCGACAAGAAGGCGTTCTACGAGGCCACCCGACCGGTGCGCGAGAAGTACGGCGCCAAGTACGCCGCGCTGATCAAGCGCATCGAGGACACCAAGTAGCCGCGCGTCCCGCGCGCGCCCCGGAGCGCGGCCGCCCGCGCGGCCTCGCTCCGCCCGGGAAGCTCACGTCATGGAGCTGAAGGCCCGCTATGCACGGGCGATGGAGCGGCTCTACGTCGCCTGCATCGCCGTCTCCGGCGTCGCGCTCGTCCTGATCACGCTGGCGATCCCGTACGGCGTGTTCACGCGCTACGTCCTGAACTCCGCGGCGAGCTGGCCGGAGCCGTTCGCGGTCATCCTGATGGTGCTGTTCTCGTTCGTGGGCGGCGCCGCGGTGTTCCGCGCCAACGCGCACATCGCGGTCAGGGCCCTGATCGAGGCGGTGCCGCGCAGCGTCGGCCGGGCGATGCAGTGGCTGATCGAGCTGTCGATGATCGTCGCCTGCGTCTTCATGGTCGTCCACGGCGGCAAGCTCGTGCAGGCGACCTGGCACCAGGGCCTCGCCGAGTTCCCCTGGTTTCCGGTGGGACTGAACTACGCGCCGATTCCGCTCGGGGGGTTGATCACGCTGCTCTTCATCGTCGAGCGGCTGTGGGTGGGCGAACCGCCGGAGACCTCGGTGATGTACCGGGACGAGCCCACGGCGGTGGAGTGAGGCGGTGGACGCCCTGGTCCTGATCGGCTCGTTCTGCCTGCTCGCGGCGCTGGGCGTGCCGGTCGCCTACTGCCTCGGCCTGGCGGCGCTGATCGGCGCCCTCTGGATCGACATCCCCGCCGAGGCGGTGATGCTCAAGATCTCCGACGGCACCGACGACTTCGCGCTGCTCGCGATCCCGTTCTTCGTGCTCGCCGGCGCGATCATGGCCGAAGGCGGAATGGCGGCGCGCCTCATCAACCTGGCGAAGGTGTTCGTCGGCTGGATCCGCGGCGGGCTCGCGCTCGTCAACATCCTCGCCTCGACGATGTTCGGCTGCATCTCGGGCTCGTCGGTGGCCGACACCGCGTCGATCGGCTCGGTGATGATCCCGCAGATGGTGAAGCAGGGCTACTCGCGGGTGTTCGCCACCAATCTCACGATCTGCGGGTCGGTGCAGGCGGTGGTGATCCCGCCGTCGCACAACGCGGTCATCTACTCGCTCGCCGCCGGCGGAACGGTGTCAATTGGCGCGCTGTTCCTGGCCGGCGTCTTCCCCGGCCTGCTGTTCGGACTGTGCCTGGTGGGCCTGGTGCTGTGGCTCGCGCGCAAGCGCGAGATGCCGAAGGCCGAGCCGATCACCTGGGGCCAGTCGGTGCGCATCGCGCTCGACGCGGTCTGGGGGCTGGTCACGATCGTGATCATTCTCGGCGGGATCCTCTCCGGGATCTTCACCGCGACCGAGTCGGCCGCGGTGGCGTGCGTGTACGCGTTCCTGGTCACGATGTTCGTGTACCGCGACTACAAGTGGCGGGACCTGCCGCGCCTCGTCCACCGGGTGGTGAAGACGGTCGCGATGGTGATGATGCTGATCGGCTTCTCGGTGGCGTTCGGCTACCTGATGGCGCTGATGCAGATCCCGGCCAAGGCGACGCAGTTCTTCCTGACGCTCACCAGCGACAAGTACGTGATGCTGCTGCTGGTGAACGTCCTGCTGCTCGTGCTCGGGACGTTCATGGACATGGCGCCGATGCTGCTGATCTGCACGCCCATCCTGCTGCCGGTGATGAAGACCTTCGGGGTCGATCCGGTGCACTTCGGGATGATCATGATCATCAACCTCGGCATCGGGCTCATCACCCCGCCGGTCGGACCGACGCTGTTCGTCGGCTGCGCGATCGGGAAGGTGACGATGGAGGAAGTGTCGAAGGAGTTGTGGCCCTTCTACGGCGCGATGTGCCTCGCCCTGCTGATCGTGACCTACGTGCCGGCGCTGTCGCTGTGGCTGCCGCGGGCGTTCGGGCTGTAGCGCGAGCCGAACCCGGCGGCCCGGCCAGGCCGGGGACCCGCGCCCTCAGCGCCCTCGGTACCCCGCCTCGCGCTGATGGCGGACCGCGACGATCCGAATCACGCCATCGACCGGCGAATGCTCGTAGAGCGCGATGTAGCCGGTCTTGCCGTGCGAAATCACGAGCTCCCGCAGGGCCGATCCGCGCCCCAGCAACCGTCCGATCTCCGGGTGCGCATTGAGGATCGACACCGCGCTGCGGATCTTGTCGATGTGCTCGAGCGCAGTGGCGGGATCGCGCTCGAAATTGAACTCGAAGATGCGCTCGAGGTCATCGAGCGCACCGCTGTCGAAAAGGATCACGCGATCCTGCGCGCTCTAGGGCGTTCGGTCACTCTGCCGGCGGCGCGCTTGCGAAAGTACTCGAAGACCTCGTCGGCCGGGATGCCGGTGCCGCTCCGCTTCATCCTGGCGAGGCGCTGCTTCGCCGCGGCGTGGAATGACGCACGCGCTTCCTCGGCCTCGACCTTCTCCCGGATCGCTTCGAGCATGAATGCGTGCGGCGTGAGGTCGCGCGCGCGCGCGAGCCTGGCAACGCGCTTCTTGACTTCCTCGGGAATCCTGAGCGAGACGGCCATCACAGCTCCTGTATCACAATTGAGATACAGAGAGTCTAGCCGCATCGGCCCGAACGGTCAAACCGCCGGAGGGCCCGCGCTGCCTACCCCGCCGCCGCCTGCTCCCGCCGCGCCCGCGCGATCGCCTGCCACACGCGCTGCGGCGTAGCAGGCATCTCGATCGCGTCCACGCCGAGCGGCGCGAGCGCGTCCAGGATCGCGTTGACGATCGCCGCCGGCGCGGCGATCGTGCCCGCCTCGCCGCAGCCCTTCGCGCCGAGGGGATTGTGGGTGCACGGCTGGCTCTCGTCGTTCTCGGAGACGAGGTCGGGCAGCTCGTCGGCGCGCGGCAGCGCGTAATCCTGGAACGAGGCCGAGAGGAGCTGGCCGCCGGCGTCGTAGACGCAGGCCTCGGCGAGCGCCTGGCCCGCGCCCTGCGCCACCCCGCCGTGCAGCTGTCCCTCCACGATCATCGGGTTGATCACCGTGCCGATGTCGTCCACCGCCGCGTAGCCCGCGAGCTGCACCACGCCGGTCTCGGGGTCCACCTCGACTTCGCAGAGGTGGACGCCGTTCGAGAACGCGAAGTTCGACGGGTCGTAGAACGCGCTCTCCTGCAGGCCGGGCTCGACGCCCGAAGGCAGGTCGTGGGCGGTGTGCGCGGCGCGCGCGACCTCGCCGAACGTTATCGCGCGGTCGGTGCCCGCGACGGCGTAGCGTCCGTCCGCGAACGCGACGTCGGCCTCGGCCGCCTCGAGCCGGTGCGCCGCGATGCGCCGGCCCTTGTCGATGACTTTCGCGGTGGCGGCGTGCAGCGCCGACCCGCCCACCGCCAGCGAGCGCGAGCCGAAGGTGCCGGTGCCGTACGGCACCGCCGCCGTGTCGCCCTCGACGATGCGGATGCGCGCGAGCGGCACGCCGAGGCGCGACGCGAGGATCTGCGCGAACGTCGTCGCGTGCCCCTGCCCGTGGCTGTGCGTGCCGAGCGCGGCCCGCACCGCGCCGGTCGCGTCGACGCACACCTCGGCCGACTCGAAGAACCCGGCGCGCGCGCCGAGCGCGCCGGCGAGCTTCGACGGCGCCACGCCCGAGGACTCCACGAAGCACGCGATGCCGATCCCGCGCGCGCGGCCGCGGGCGGCGGATGCCGCGCGGCGCGCGTCGAACCCGGCGTAGTCGCCGAGCGCCAGCGCGCGCGCGAACACGCGCGGGAAGTCGCCGCAGTCGTAGGTCGGCCCGATCGGCGTCCGGTACGGCATGGCGGAGACGGGGACGAGGTTGCGGCGGCGGATCTCCGCGCGGTCGAGGCCGAGCGCGCGCGCCGCCTCGTCGGCCAGGCGCTCGAGCACGAAGCAGGCCTCGGGCCGCCCCGCCCCGCGGTAGGCGTCGGTCGGCACCGTGTTGGTGAAGAGGCCGGTGACCTCGACGTGGATCGCCGGCGTGGCGTAGACGCCGGCGAGCAGGGCGGAATAGATCGCGCTCGGGATCGCTGCCCCGACCGTCGAGACGTAGGCGCCGAGGTTGGCGCGCGTGTCCACGCGCAGCCCCAGGAAACGTCCGTCCCGGTCGAGGGCGAGCGCGCAGCGGGTGTCGTGGTCGCGCGCCTGCAGGTCGGAGACGAAGCTCTCGGTCCGCGTCGCTACCCAGCGCACCGGGCGGCGCAGGCGGCGCGCCGCCCAAGCGACGATCGTCTCCTCCGGGTAGTGCTTGCCCTTGTAGCCGAACCCCCCGCCGACGTCGGGCGCAATCACGCGCAGCGCGACCTCGGGCCAGCCGAGCTCCTCGGCGACCAGGCGGCGGAGGTGGTGCGGCACCTGCGTGGTCGCGTAGAGCGTGAGCGAGGCGTCGTCGGCGCCGGGGAGCGCCGCCACCGCGCGCGGCTCGAGCGCGCATCCCGCGATGCGCGGGTTGCGCAGGTGGAGCTCGACCACGTGCGCCGCGGTCGCGAAAGCCCGCTCCACCGCGGCCGCGTCGCCCCGCTGCCAGCGGAAGCACACGTTGCCCGGCGCTGCGGCGTGAAGATGCGGCGCGCCGTCGGCGGCGGCGTCCGCGGCCGACGCGAGCGCGGGAAGCGGCTCGTAATCGACCTCGACCCGCTCGGCCGCGTCGAGCGCCGCGGCGCGGCCGTCGGCGAGCACGACCGCCACCGGCTCGCCCACGTGCCGCACGGTGTCACGGGCGAGCGCCCAGCGCGGCGGCTCCGCCATCGGCGTGCCGTCGTGCGACCGGATCGGCCACAGGGTCCGCATCGGCCCCACGCCGTCGGCGGCCATGTCCGCGCCGGTGAGCACCGCCGCCACCCCGGGCGCTTCCACCGCGGCGCGCGCGTCGAGCGCCCGGATGCGCGCGTGCGCGTGCGGTGAGCGCACGATCGCGCAGTGCAGCGCGCCGGGAAGCGCGAGATCGGCGACGAACTCGCCGCGGCCGGTGAGGAAGCGCCGGTCCTCGGTGCGCAGGACGCGCGCGCCGATCCCCTCCCTCATTGCCGCTCGACGCGCGCGAGGTCGAGCGCCTCGTACACTGCGCGGTCGGTCACCAGGAAGAGGTCCGCCGACCCGCCGGACGCGGTGTGCGCGGCCCAGGTCCAGTGCGGGACGGTGAACACGTCGTGCCGCGCCCACTCGAAAGTGCGCTCGCCGACGGTCGAGCGGCCTTCGCCCGCCACCACCAGCACGATCGCGTTCCAGGTGGCGCGCACCGGCTGCGTGGTGGCGCCGGCGGCGAGGCGCATCGCGTAGCAGTCGAGCGTCGGCATCACCGGGCCGCCGGTCTGCGGGTGCACGTAGCGCAGCGTGCGCGCGCCGTCCGCGCCGGGCGCGAGCGCCGCGAGGACGCGGCGCGTCTCCTCGCCCGGGTAGCGGTACTTGGGCGAATGCGCCGGCCGCGGCGGGTCGGACGCGGGGGCGAGGCCCGCGGCGCGGTAGAGCCGCTCGTCGCCCTCGTCCACATCCCAGAACTTCGCGTCGTCGCGCCGGCCGGGCTCGAAGAAGTTCGCCTCCAGCCCGCAGACGAGCGGCATGTTCGCGGCGTCGAACCAGTAGGTGCGCCGGTCCGACTCGTTGATGTGCCCGTGCCAGCACCACGGCGGGGTCAGCACGAGGTCGCCGTCCCTCATCTCGCAGCGCCGGCCGTTCACGATCGTGACCGCGCCCGCGGCGCGCGTCGCGAAGCGGATCGCGGCGGCGGTGTGCCGGTGGGGCACGGCGTGGTCGCCCGGTTCGAGGATGGTGAACGCCCCGATCAGGTTCGACGTCGTCACCGTGTCGCCGCCGAACGCCGGATTGGTCATGATGAGCGCGCGCCGCTCCACGTCCTCGATCGGAACCTCCTTCGCCGCGCGCTCGGCGAGCGGCTCGAACTCGCGCCAGCGCCAGTGCATCGGCAGGTCGCGGCTGCGCGGCGCGACCGGTGTGATGCGCTTGTACCGGTCCCACAGCGGGTGGTAGTCCGCGGCCTCGAGCGTGCGGATGAGGTCGGCGTCGGGGCGCGTCGGGGCGGAGCGGGGCGCGTTCATGGCTGATGCCTTGGGCGGAGGGAGCGCGCTAGTTTAGCCGCACGCGCAGCGCACGCTCGCCGTACGGCGCATACTTCGCCTCCCGATCAGGAGGCGTCCCCGAGATGGCGATCGGAGTCGGACTGCCCGGCACTGGCATGGCGCCCGCCGACGCGCGGGCCGCCGGCCGCCGCACGAGGGAGCCCGCCCCATGAAGGATCTGACGCGCGTGCCCGCGGCCGAGATCGCGGCCTGGCTCCGGTCGCGCCAGCTGCGCGCGGCCGACGTCCTCGAGGCGGCGCTCGAGCGCATCGCCGCGCGCGAGCCGGCGCTCCACGCCTGGGCGTTCCTCGACCCCGAGCGCGCCCGCCACCAGGCGCAGGCGCTGGATGCCGGGCCGGTGCGCGGGCCGCTGCACGGCCTGCCGCTCGGCGTGAAGGACCTGATGGACACCGCGGACATGCCGACCGCGTACGGCTCGTCGATCTACGCGGGGCATCGCCCCGCGTGGGACGCGGCGGTGGTCGCGTCGGCGCGCGCCGCGGGGGCGATCGTCGTCGGGAAGACCGTCACCACCGAGTTCGCCACCTTCGCGCCGGCCGCCACCGTCAACCCGCACGACTTCGAGCACACGCCCGGCGGCTCGTCGAGCGGCTCGGCGGCGGCGGTCGCCGACGGGATGGTGCCGCTCGCGTTCGGCACGCAGACGGTGGGCTCGATCATCCGGCCGGCGAGCTTCTGCGGGGTGGTCGGGTACAAGCCCACCTTCGGCACGCTGAGCCGCGCCGGCGTGAAGCTCCTGTCCGAGAGCCTCGACACGGTGGGCGCGATCGCGCGCACCGTCGACGACGCCGCGCTGATGGTCGGCGCGCTCTGCGGCCGCGACGAGCTGGTGGACCTCGCGCGCGCCGAGCGCCCGTGGGTGGGCCTGTGCCGCACGCACGACTGGCGCGAGACCCGGCCGGAGGTCGCGACGGCGATGGACGCGGCCGCGCGCGGGCTCGCGGCGGCGGGCGCGCGCGTCATCCAGGTCGATCTGCCCGCCGACTTCGCGCCGCTCGGCGACGCGCACGGCGACATCCTCGGCTACGAGATCGCGCGCAACCTCGGCTTCGAGCGCGCGCACCACAACGGCCGGCTGAGCTCGCGCCTGCGCGAGCTGCTCGACGCCGGCGCGCAGGTCACCGCCGCGCGCTACGACCGCGCGCGCGAGCTCGCGCACCTCGCCCGCGCGGCGCTGCCCGGCGTCTTCGACGCGTGCCACGTGCTGCTCGCGCCGAGCACGACCGGCGAGGCGCCGGTCGGACTCGAGTCCACCGGCAACCCGGTGATGAACCGCGTGTGGACCCTGCTGCACGTGCCCTGCGTCACCGTGCCGGTCGCGACCGGGCCGAGCGGGCTGCCGGTCGGGCTCCAGGTGATCGGGCGCAGCGGCGACGACGCGCGCACGCTCGCGGTGGCGCGCTGGATCCACGAGCGGCTGGGCGCGGGCTGACGCGGCGGCGGCGGGGCCCGTCGCGGCGCCGATCCTCCGCGCAGGGCGCGGCAGGCCGACGCCGGAGACCTGGCGCAGCGCTACGCGGGGCTCGCGCCCGGTCGGACCCGCGCTGAAGCGACTGCGGTCACTTCGAGAACTTCACCGAGAGCGCCTTCGCGGCCCGGTCGTCCGCCGCGGGCGACAGGTAGTAACCGTCGCCGGCCTTGAACACGAACCGGCAGGTCTTCCACTGGCGGGTGAAGGTGATGTCCCAGCAATAGCGTCCGTCGCGGGAAATCGACCACGTTCCCGTGCCGTCGAAGCTGGTCTGCTGTCCGCGGCCGTAGGCGCGGAAGGAGGCGCCGTCCGGCGGGTTCTCCCAGCTGTATTCGACGTTGGCCTGTCCGCGCGGCCCGGTGGTCCACTGCGAGAACTTCGTCGTGCTGCCGGGGATGAGCCCCTCGAGGTCCGCCTTCCCCAGCTTCACCGCGCCCTTGTCGAGCACCTGCCCGAGATCGAGTTCCTCACCCGACGCGAGCGCCGGGGCGAGCGCCAGCATCGCGACGGCGAGCCGTGTCGTGTGCTTCATGGTCTCCCTCCTCGGCCGCATTCTACAGGGACCAGATCCACGGCCGGGCGTCCCGATCGCGCGCCTGGAACGCGGCGATCGCGTCGCGGCGCGCGAGCGTCAGGCCGATCTCGTCCAGCCCGGCGAGCAGCATCGCGCGCTCGGTCGCGCCGATCTCGAAGCCGAAGACGCGTCCCCCGGACGCGCCGACGGTGCAGGCTTCCAGATCGACGTCGAGCTCGAGCGTGCCCGCGCCGGCCTCCGCGCCGAGCGCTTCCACGACCGCTGCGGGCAGCACGACCGGGAGCACGCCGTTGCGATGGCAGTTCGCCTGGAAGATGGCGCCGAACGACGGCGCGATCACGCAGCGGAAGCCGAACTGCCGCAGCGCCCACACCGCCATCTCGCGCGAGGAGCCGCACCCGAAGTTGTCGCCGGCGAGGAGGATCTGCGCGCGCTCGAACGGCGGCCGGTTCAGCACGAAATCCGGATTCGGCCGGCGGTCGGGCGTGAGGTAGCGCCACGAGGAGAAGAGCTTCTCGCCGTAGCCCGCGCGCGTGGGCGAGGTGATCTCGCGTGCCGGAATGATCACGTCGGTGTCGACGTTCGGGCGCAGCAGCGGCGCAGCGAGCGCCTGGAGTCGGACGAACCGTTCCATCAGCGTGGCGCGAGCGCGCGCGGGTCGGCGATGCGGCCGGCGACCGCCGAGGCCGCGACGGTGAGCGGGCTCGCGAGGTGCGAGCGCACGCCCGGCCCCTGCCGGCCCTCGAAGTTGCGGTTGGTGCTGGTGATGACGCGGCGGGCGGCCCCGAAACTGTCGCCGCCGGAGTGGAAGCAGAGCGAGCAGCCGCTCTCGCGCCACTCGAACCCCGCCGCCGCGAACACGCGGTGGAGCCCCTCGGCCTCCGCCGCCCGCTTGAGCGCGGTCGAGCCCGGCACCACCAGCGCCTTGACGCCCGGCGCCACGCGCCGGCCGCGCAGGAGCGCCGCCGCCGCGCGCAGGTCCGGGAGCCGGCTGTTGGCGCACGAGCCGATGAACGCCGCCTCGATCGGGAGCCCGGCGAGGGGCTGGGCCGGCCGGAGGTCCATGTAGGCGAGCGCGCGCTCGATCCCGGCGCGCGCCGTCGCGTCGGGCGCCGCTGCGGGATCGGGCACGACGCCGTCGATGCCGACCACGTGCGCGGGGCTCGTGCCCCAGGTGACCTGCGGCGCGAGCGCCGCGCAGTCGAGGTCGAGCTGCGCGTCCCAGCGCGCGCCGTCGTCCGTGGCGAGCGCGCGCCAGTGCGCGACCGCCGCCTCCCAGTGCGCCGCGCGCGGCGCGAACGGGCGGCCCGCGAGCCACTCGATGGTCGTGTCGTCGGGCGCGACGAGCCCGGTCCACGCGCCGAACTCGACCGCCATGTTGCACAGCGTGAGGCGCGCTTCCACGCCGAGCCCGGCCACCGCCTCGCCGCAGAACTCGATCGCGCGGCTCGCGCCTCCCGCGGCGCCGTACCTGCCGATCAACGCGAGGATCATGTCCTTCGCGGTGACGCCGGCTGCGGGCCGCCCGCGGAACTCGACGCGCATGGTCCCGGGGCGCCGCCGCGCGAGGGTCTGCGTCGCGACCGCGTGCTCGCATTCGGTGGAGCCGATGCCCCAGGCGAGCGCGCCGATGCCGCCCACGGTGCAGGTGTGGCTGTCGGGGCACACCAGCGTGCACCCGGGCAGCGCGATGCCCTGCTCGGGCGCGACCACGTGCACGATGCCCTGGCGCGGGTCGTCGAGATCGAAGAGCCGCACGCCGGCGCGGCGCGCGAGGTCCCGGAAGCTGCGGATGAACGCTGCGCCGGCCTGCTCGCGCGCGCTCCCGCTCAGACCGGGCCCGGTTGCGACGATGTGGTCGATGACGCCGAACACGAGCGCGGGCTGGGCCACCGCGCGGCCGGCCGCGGCCAGCGCCGCGAGCGCCTGCGGCCCGGTGAGCTCGTGCAGGAAGACGCGGTCGACGTGCAGCAGTGCCTGCCCGTCGCCCAGCTCGGCGACGAGGTGGGCGTCCCAGATCTTCTCGATGATCGATCGCGGTCGCATCAGCCGATGCGCGCGCGCGTCGGGGCGCCGCGGCCGCGGTGCGGTAGAAGGCCGGTGGGGCGGGTCGCGGGCATCGATCGGCGCGGCGTGCGAGAAGAGGGGCCGAACATAGCGTCCCGCTGCACGCGGGGCAAGCCGCGGCCGGGCGACGCGGCCGGGCGACGCGGTCGGTCCCGCGGCTTTTCCCCGATCCGGCGGGCGCGACCCCGAAAACGAAGAGCGGCGGTTGCCCGCCGCTCTTCGTTGAGTCGGGTCCGTTTCCGGGCCCGAGCAGGGCGCCGTTAGCGCCCGCGACACTTCGCGAGGTCTTCGTCCGACATCGCCGGCTTGATGACGCACGCCGGTGGGGCGGAGGCGTGCTGCGTCCGGCGCGCCTCGCGCTGCTTCGCTTCGGCCGCGCGGCGGGCCTCTTCCTGCTGGGCGGCGCGCTTGCGCTCGGCGTCGGCTTCGGCCGCCTTGCGGCGCGACGCCTCGGCCTGCCGCGCCCGGGTCTCCTCGTCGAATTTGCGCTGGAGGGCGGCGAGCTCCGCGGCCCGCTCGCGCTTCGCCCCCTCGTCGGCGGCGGGCGCCGCGCCGGCGGGTGTGGCGGCCGCCGAGGCGGGGACGATCGCCGGGCCGCCGGAAGGCGCGGCCTGCTGCGACGACGCCCGCATGCGCGACGCGTTGATCGTGATGCCGGAGCCGGAGCCGGAGTCGGCGTTCCGGTCGTCCGCTGCGGGCTTCTTCGTCTTCTTGAGGCTGTCCGCGCTGAACGCCGGGTCCTCGTCGCGGACGGTCTTCTTCGCCGCGGCCGCGGTGTCGCTCGACGCGCTCGCGCCCGACTTCGATCTCAACTTGACGCCCTTTGCGTCCGCGTCGCTCGCGATCAGCGCGAGACTCGCGACCGCCGCCGCGACGACGAGGTGTCTGATGGCCATGGTTCCTCCTGCAATCGGCTGCCGGCAGCGCCGGCGTCAGCGCCTTTCTACCCGCGCGCGGCGGGACGCGAGCGGGCGTAGTGCCGTGCGGATCGCGGCCGGCCCGTGCGGGCGTGAGATTGTTCCGGTCCGATCGCCGCCGGGCACGCCCGGTCCCCGGGGCGTCGAAACGCGGACAATGGCGTCATGTGCGGCCGCTACGTCCATCCCGACTCCGCCGCGATCGAGCGCGCGTGGCACGTCGGCCGCGCGAGCGGCGATCCGTTCGAGCGGCGCTACAACGTCCTGCCGACCACCCCCGTGCCGATCCTGCGCGCGGCGCCGGGGTCGGGCGCGCTCGAGCTCGTGATGGCGCGGTGGGGATTCATCCCGCACTGGTGGAAGGAGGCGCGGGCGCCGCAGTCGACGATCAACGCGCGCTCGGAGGAGGCCGCGGCGAAGCCGATGTGGCGCGACGCGTACCGCCGCGCGCGCTGCCTGATCCCGGCCGAGGGCTGGTACGAATGGCGCGAAATGGAGCGGATCGACCGCGCGACCGGCGAGGTGAAGCGCTACAAGCAGCCGTACTTCATGCGCCGCGCGGACGGCGCGCCGTTCTGCTTCGCGGGGCTCATGGCCGCGCGCCGCGCGCCGGAGGCCGAGGCGGCGGCGCTGAGCTGCGCGATCCTCACCCGCGCGGCCGCGGGCAGGGTGGGCGAGGTCCACGACCGCATGCCCGTGGTCCTGCCGGCGGCGGCCCACGCGGAGTGGGTGGACCCCGCGCTCACCGATGCGGCGCGGGTGGCCGCGATCGTGGCGGGCGCGGCGACCGACTTCCGGTACGCGCCGGTGAGCACGGCGATCAACGGCCGCGGCGCCGAGGGTCCGCGGCTGATCGAGCCGATCGCGCTCCCGCACCCGTGAGCGACGCGCCGCGCGCCTCGGCCGGAGCCGTCGCCGTCCGCCGGCCGCCCTGGATCCTGCCCGCGATCGTGCTCTCGCAGTTCGCGGGCACGTCGCTGTGGTTCGCCGGCAACGCGGTGCTCGGCGACCTGCAGGCCGCGTGGGGACTCGCGCCCGCGGCGCTCGGCTACGCGACTTCCGCGGTGCAGCTCGGCTTCATCGCGGGCACGCTCGCGTTCGCGTTCTTCGCGCTCTCGGACCTGGTCTCGCCGCGGCTCGTGTTCTTCGCCTGCTCGCTCCTCGGCGCGCTCTTCAATCTCGGGATCTACGCCCTCGGCGAGGGCCTCGCCACGCTGCTCGCGTTCCGCTTTCTCACCGGGTTCTTCATCGCCGGCATCTACCCGGTCGGGATGAAGATCGCCTCCGGGTGGTATCAGCGCGACCTCGGCCATGCGCTCGGCCTGCTCGTCGGAGCGCTGGTCCTCGGCACGGCCTTCCCGCACCTGTTGCGCGGGCTCGGTCAGGCGCTGCCGTGGGGCGCCGTGCTGGTCGCGGTCTCGGCGCTCGCGGCGCTCGGCGGGCTCGTCATGCTCGTCTTCGTGCCCGACGGCCCGTTCCTCGCCCGGGGCGCGAAATTCGACCCGCGCGCGCTGGCGGTGATCTTCCGCTCGCGCGAGTTCCGGGCGTCGTGCTTCGGGTACTTCGGGCACATGTGGGAGCTGTACGCGTTCTGGGCGTTCGTGCCGGTCGTGCTCGCGGCGCGCGCCGCGGCGGGGCTGAACGTCCCGCTCTGGGCGTTCGTCGTCATTGCGGCGGGATTCGTCGGCTGCGCCGTCGGGGGGCGCATCAGCCTGCGCGCGGGCAGCGCGCGCGTCGCGTTCGCGCAGCTCGCGGCGTCGGGCGCGTGCTGCGTGCTCTCGCCCCTCGCGTTCGGGGCGCCGACGCCGCTCTTCCTCGCCTTCCTCGTGTTCTGGGGCGTCGTCGTGGTCGGCGATTCGCCGCAGTTCTCCGCGCTCAACGCGCGCTACGCGCCGCGCCAGCTGGTCGGCTCCGCGCTCACCATCGGCAACTGCATCGGCTTCTCGATCACCATCGCATCCATCCAGCTCCTGAGCGCGCTCGCGGCGAGCGTGCCGCCCGCGTGGCTGTTCCTCGCGCTCGCGCCAGGGCCCGCGCTCGGGCTCGTCGCGCTGCGCCCGCTGCTGCGCGCGCAGCCGTCCGGGTGAGCCGGCCGCCGCTGCGCGCGTGATGCGTTCCGCGCGCCCGGGGCGCGATCAGGCCCCGCCGCGCAGGCGCGCGGGCGAGAGCACGGCCGGATCGACCCCCTCGTCGCCCAGCGCCGCGGGAAGCGGCCGCCCCAGGATCAACGCGGCCGCGAGGGCGCAGAGCGCGGGCGAGGTCTTGATCCCGTAACCGCCCTGGCCGGCGAGCCAGAAGAAGGCCGCCTGCCGCGGATCGAACCCGCACACCGGCGTGCGGTCGGGGGCGAAGCTGCGCAGCCCCGCCCACTTCGCCGTCAGCCGCTTCACCTCGAACAGCGTCTCGCGCTCCAGCCGGTCGAGCAGCGTCGCGACGTCGATCTCCTCCGGCTGGGCGTCGCACGGCGGCGTCGGCGTCTGGTCGGCCGGCGAGGCGAGGAAACGCCCCGCGTCCGCCTTGAAGTACAGCGTCTCGTCGGCGTTGACCGCCATGGGCCAGGCCTGCGGGCTCCCGAAGCGCGCGCACTCGAAGGTCACCGCGGTGCGGCGCAGGGGCCGGATGCCGAGCGGGGCGATGCCGGCAATGCGTGCGACCTCGTCGGCCCAGGCGCCGCTCGCGTTCACGAGCACGCGCGCGCCGAACTCCCCCGCGCCCGTCTGCAGCCGCCAGCGGCCGCCGCCGAACTCGGCCGCGCGCAGCTCGGCGTTCAGCACGAACGCCGCACCCGCGCCCTTCGCGCCGCGCAGGAAGCCCTGGTGCAGGGCGTCGACGTCGATGTCGCGCGCCCCCGGTTCGAGAATGCCGATCTCGGCGACGCCGGGGCGCAGCGGCGGGACGAGCGCGCGCACCTCGGCGCCCGACAGCATGCGCACCTCGGTGCCGGTCGCGCGCCACTCCGCGCAGCGCGCCGCGAGCGCGTCGGCCTGCGCCGCGCCGCCGTAGACGGCGCTGCCGCGCGGTGCGAGCAACGGGTTCGCGGCGAACCCCGCCGGCGGCGACTCGAGAAAGGCGCGCGCGGCGCGGGCGAGCGCGCGCACCGGCGCGTTGCCGTACGTGGCGGAGAAGAGCGCCGCCGAGCGGCCGGTCGAGTGGTAGCCGGGACGCTCTTCGCGCTCGAGCACGACGACCCGCGCGTGCGGGGCGAGCGCGTACGCCGCGGAGGCGCCGGCGATGCCGGCCCCGACGATGACGATGTCGGCCTCGGGCACGTGCGGCGGGGGCTAGCTGCGGTAGTCGATGCCCTTGCGGTCGAGCAGGCGCAGCAGCGCCGGCCAGTCCTTGTGGACCGACGGGCGGTCCGGGCGTTCGAACTGTTCGACCGCGGTGCGGGCCGCCTGCGCGCTCATGAGGAGCGCGTTGTCCACGCCCCCGGAGAGCGCGTCGACCTGGATCTGGCACGCGCAGTCGAGGTAGTACATCAGCTCGAAGGCCTCGCGCACCGACTCGCCGGCCGTGAGCAGGCCGTGGTTGCGCAGGATCATCGCCTTGGAGGTCGGGCCGAGGTCGCGCGCGAGCCGGGTGCGCTCGTCCATCTCGAGGGCGATGCCCTCGTAGTCGTGGTAGGTGAGCTGCGCGATGACGCGGGTCGCGTGCTGGCTGAGCGGCAGCAGCCCGCACTTCTGCGCCGAGACCGCGACGCCGGCGCGCGTGTGCGTGTGGAGGACGCAGCTGATCTCCGGCCGCGCCTCGTGGACGCAGCCGTGGATCACGAAGCCGGCCTCGTTGTAGCCGAGGCCGGTCGGATCGTCGATGATCTTGCCCGCGTGGTCGATCTTCACCAGGTTCGACGCGGTGATCTCGTCGAACATGAGGCCGTAGGCGTTGATGAGGAAATGCTCGGCGCCGGGCACGCGCGCCGAGAAGTGCGTGTAGATGAGGTCCGTCCAGCGGAACTGCGCCGCGAGCTGGTAGGCCGCGGCGAGATCGACGCGCACCGCCCACTCTTCGCTGCTCACGCGCTCGCGCACCGCGGGCGTCGCGACGGACTTCAGGTTGGCCGACATGCGGGTCTCCCGGCGCGGATCGAGATGCGCATCATACGCGCCGTCGTCGCCGCGCAAACGAAAACCCCGGCCGTGGCCGGGGCGGGCGGGGCGCGCCGAGAGCACGCTGTCGAAGGGCTCAAACCCCGAGATACCGATGCCACAGCCCGCGGTCGGCGTCGAGCTCGGCGGAGCTGCCCTGCCACGCGACGCGCCCGCGCTCGACGATCGTGTGCCGGTCGGCCACGCGCACGAGCCGCTCGACGTACTTGTCGACGACGAGGATCGTCTGGCCCGCGGCCCTGAGGGCGGCGAGGCAGCGCCAGATCTCCTCGCGGATGAGGGGCGCGAGGCCCTCGGTGGCCTCGTCGAGGACGAGCAGGTGGGGGTTGGTCATCAGCGCGCGGCCGATCGCGAGCATCTGCTGTTCTCCGCCCGAGAGCTGGTTTCCCAGGTTGTCGGCGCGCTCCGCGAGCCGCGGGAAGAGCGCGTAGACGCGCTCCAGCGTCCAGGGGTCGCGCGCGCCGCAGCGGTTGTCGGCGAACGCGACCAGGTTCTCGCGCACGGTGAGGTTGGGGAAGATCTGCCGCCCCTCCGGCACGAGCGCGATGCCGGCGCGCGCGATCGCGTCGGCCGCGCGGCGCTCGATGCGTTCGCCGCGGAAGGTGATCGCGCCGGCGCGCGCCGGCGTGAGGCCCATGATCGAGCGCAGGGTGGTGGTCTTGCCCATGCCGTTGCGCCCGAGCAGCGTTGCCACCTCGCCGGCGCGGATCTCGAGCGCGAGGCCGAACAGCACCTGGCTCGTGCCGTAGGCGGTTTCGAGGCCTTCCACCCGCAGGAGGGGCTCGGTCAAGCGGGTTGCTCCTCGCCCAGATACGCCCGCTTCACCTCGGCGTTCGCGCGGATCTCCTCCGGCCCGCCGGTCGCGATCACCCGGCCGTTGACGAGCACCGAGATGCGGTCGGCGAGCCGGAACACGGCGTCCATGTCGTGCTCGATCAGCAGCACCCCGACGCGCGCCCTCAGGCCGTCGACGAGCGCGATCAGCCGCTCGGACTCGTCCGGCCCCATGCCCGCCATCGGCTCGTCGAGCAGCAGGAGCTTCGGCCGGGTCGCGAGCGCGAGCCCGACCTCGAGCGCGCGCTGCTCGCCATGCGCGAGCTGGCCGGCGTGCACGCGCTCGCGTCCGGCGAGCCCGATCTCGCCGAGCACGGCGCGCGCCTCGTCGAAGAGGGCGCGCTCCGACGCGACCGGAGTCCAGAACCGCAGCGAGGAACCCGAGCGCGCCTGCACGGCGAGCGCCATGTTGTCGAGCGCGGTGAAGCCGCGGAAGAGGCTCGTGACCTGGTAGGAGCGCGCGAGCCCGAGCCCGACGCGCTCGTGGAGCGCGCGCGCCGTGACGTCGGCGCCTGCGAAGAGGACGCGCCCGGCGTCGGGCGCGAGCGCGCCCGAGAGCAGGTGCACGAGGGTCGTCTTGCCGGCGCCGTTCGGGCCGATCAGCGCGTGGATCTCGCCCGCGGCGACCTCCAGGCTGACCGCGTCGACCGCGACGACACCGCCGAAGTGCTTCGCGACGCGCTCGACGCGCAGCAGCGCCTCAGCCATCGCGCCGCCCCTGCGCCAGCCCGGCCAGCCCGCGCGGGGCGAAGAGCACGATCGCTAGCATGACCGCGCCGACGCCGAGCTGCCAGTGGATCGTGTAGCCCGACACGACCTCCTCGAGCACGAGCAGGGCGACCGCGCCGAGCACGCCGCCGTAGAGGTAGCCGACGCCGCCGAGGATCACCATGATCATGAGCGTGCCGGACTGGGTCCAGTACAGGAGGTTCGGGTTCACGTAGCTGTTCTGGTTGGCGAGCAGCGCGCCCGCGAGCCCCGCGAGCGCGCCGCCGAGCGCGAAGCACACGAGCTTGTAGCGGTAGGTCGGGAAGCCGATCGCGTCCATGCGCGTCTCGTTCTCGCGGATCGCCTCGATCACGCGGCCGAAGCGCGCGCCGACGGTGCGGCGCAGCGCGTAGAGCGCCGCGGCGAGAATCGCGAGCACCAGGTAGTAGAAAGTGACGTCGTCCTTGAGGTCGAGCCCGAAGCCGAGCTGCGAGCGCGTCGGCAGGTTGAGGCCCTCCTCGCCGCCGTAGGCGCGCATGCCGACCGCGATGTAGTAGATCATCTGCGCGAACGCGAGCGTGATCATGATGAAGTACACGCCGCGCGTGCGCAGGCACACCGCCCCGATCGCGGCCGCCAGCGCGCCCGCCAGGGCCACCGCGAGCGGCCACGCGACCCACGCGGAGGCGACGCCCTCGGCCATGAGGACCGCGACGGTGTACGCCCCGGCGCCGACGAAGGCCGCGTGCCCGAACGAGACCATCCCGCCGTAGCCGAGCACCAGGTTGAGGCTGGAGGCGGCGAGCGCGTAGATCATGATGCGGCTCGCGAAGCCGATGTAGAAGTCCCACCCGAGCGGCCGCGCGACCAGCGGAAACGCGGCCGCGGCGGCGAGCACCGCGAACGGAAGCCAGCGCCGCATCTCAGCCTCGGGCGGGGAAGAGCCCCTGCGGCTTCCAGAACAGGATCGCCGCCATGAGCACGTAGATGAGGATGGACGCGAGCGCAGGGCCCAGCGCCCCGGCCAGGTCCGCGCGCAGGAACTGGCGCAGGAGGTGCGGCAGGAACGCGCGCCCCATGGTGTCCACGACGCCGACCAGGAGCGCGCCCACCAGCGCGCCGCGGATCGATCCGATGCCCCCGATCACGATCACCACGAAGGCGAGGATGAGGATGTTCTCGCCCATTCCCACCTGCACCGCGAGGATCGGGCCGAGCATCGCGCCGGCGACCGCGCACAGCGCGGCCGCACAGCCGAACACGATGGTGAAGAGGCGCTTGATGTTCACCCCCATCGCCACCGCCATCTCGCGGTTGGACGCCCCGGCGCGCACCAGCATGCCGACGCGCGTGCGCGCGATGGCGAAGTAGAGCGCGGCCGCGACCGCGAGCCCGACCGCGATGATGACCAGGCGGTAGGACGAGTACTGGAGGCCGGGCACGATCTCGACCGGGCCGGCGAGCGCCGGCGGCGCGGCGAGCGGGAGCTGCGGCCCCCAGACGATGCGCACCGTCTCGTTCGCGACGAGGATCAGCGCGAAGGTCGCCAGCACCTGCGACAGGTGGTCGCGCGCGTAGAGCCGGCGCAGCACGCTCACCTCGAGCGCCATCCCGACCAGCGCGGTGCCGGCGAGCGCGAGCGCCACCGCGAGCCAGAACGACCCGGTCAGGTCGACGAAGGTGGCCGCGAGGAACGCGCCCACCATGTAGAGCGACCCGTGGGCGAGGTTGATCATGTCCATGATCCCGAACACGAGCGTGAGCCCGGCCGCGAGCAGGAACAGCATCAGCCCGAACTGCAGGCCGTTCAGCGATTGCTCGAGCAGCAGGATCCCGGACATACGGTGCGGCGGGGGAGGGGAAGCGAAGGGGTGACGCGTCACCCCTCGCGCGGCGCGGGCCGGGCGCCTACTTCATCTTGCAGTCCTGCACGTACGCATCGCCGCGGGCGGTGAGCACGGTGCCGACCGTCTTGTGCACGATCCTGCCGTCGGCGTTCTTGGTGATCGCCTGGAGATAGTAGTTCTGCACCGGGAACTGGTTCGCGCCGAACTTGAAGTCGCCGCGCACGCTCTTGAAGTCCGCGGACTTGATGGCGGCGCGCAGCGCCTCCTTGTCCTCGATCTTCCCCTTCACCTTGCGGATCGCCGCGTCGAGCAGCAGCCCGGTGTCGTACCCGCTCGCCGCGTAGCCGGTGGGCAGGCGCTTGTACGCCTTCTCGAACTCGGCCACGAACTTGCGGTTGGCGGCGTTGTCCAGGTCGATCGTCCAGTGCCCGAGACTGAACAGGCCGAGCATCGGGTCGCCGACCGCGCGGATGATGTCCTGGTCCGAGCCCCACAGCGGCACCACCAGCTGGATGTCCTTCGACATCCCCGACGCGACGAACTGCTTGATGAAGTTGACGCCCATGCCGCCCGGCAAGAAGACGTAGAGCGCGTCGGGCTTCGCGGCGCGGATCTGGGCCAGCTCGGCGGCGTAGTCGAGCTGGCCGAGCTTGGTGTACATCTCCTCGGCGAGCTTGCCCTTGAAGTAGCGCTTGAACCCGTTCGCGGCGTCCTTGCCGCCCTGGTAGTTGGGCGCGAGGAACACGACGCTCTTGAACCCGCGCTGGGTCACGTACTGGCCGGCCGCCTCGCTGTACGCTTCGCTCGGCCACGAGGACGAGAAGAAGTACGGGTTGCACTGCGCGCCGGTGTACTGCGCCGGGCCGGCGTTCGGGCCGATGAAGAAGGTCTTCGACTCGATCACCTGCGGCGCGATCGCGAGCACGACGTTCGAGAACACCGTGCCGGTCACGAAGTCGACGCGGTCGCGCTTCACCATGCGGTCGGCGTTCTGCTTGGCGACGTCCGGGTTGAGCTGGTCGTCGGCCACGATCACCTCGGCCGGCAGCCCGCCGAGCTTGCCGCCGGCGAGCTTGACCGCGAGGTTGAAGCCGTCGCGGATGTCCACGCCGATGGCGGCATTGGGGCCCGACAGCGTGCTGATGAAGCCGACCTTCACCTTGTCCGCGGCTTGCGCGGCGAACGCGAGCGGCAGGGCGGCGGCGAGTGCGAGCGCGGTTCTCCTCATCGGGGCCTCCTCCTCGTGTGGGCCGGGGCATTCTAAGCCCAAAGCTTTCGCCCGCAAGGCGTGCGCCGCGCAGTCCGCGCGCGGCGAGCGGCCGTCGTCGGGGGATCGCCGGCCCGTGTCCGTCCTGTCGGGACGCGCGGCCGGTCGGCCGGTTCGGGGCTGTCGTGCCCGCCGGCGCTACCGCGTCGCGTACCCCAGCGCCTGCGGCAGCCACAGGACGAGGGACGGAAACGCGACCACGAGCGCGAGCGCGACGACGATCGCCCCGATCAGTCCCCAGCACTCGCGCACGATCTCGCGCAGCGGGATGCGCGCGAGCGCGCTCAGGACGAAGAGCAGCAGCCCGTAGGGCGGCGTGACGAGCCCGATGGTGACGTTGAACACCATCACCACGCCGAAGTAGACCGGGTCGATCTGCAGCGCGGCGACCGTCGGCAGCAGCACCGGGACGAGCACCAGCAGCATCGTGGTGGCGTCGATGAAGCAGCCGAGGACGAGGAAGACCAGGTTGACCGCGATCATGAATCCGACGGGGGAAAGCCCGAGCCCGGCGATCCACGCCGCCAGCGACTTGTCCAGCTGCTCGGCGGTGACCGCGTAGTTGACCGCGAACGCGCCGCAGATCATCACCACGATGACCGCGCTCTGGCGCGCGGTCGTGCTGAACGCCGCCACCGTCTCGCCCCAGCCGAGCTCGCGGTAGAAGGCCCCGGCGAGCACGAGCGCGTAGAGCGCGGCGACCGCGGCCGCCTCGGTGGGCGTGAACGCGCCCGAGTAGATCCCGCCGAGCAGCACGACCGGCAGCCCGAGCGGCAGGATGGTGCGCTTGAGGATGCGCGGGCGCTCGGGCGCGGGCGGCAGCGCCTCCACCGGGAAGTCGCGCCGCACCGCGGTGACGCCGACGACCAGCATCATTGCCGCCGCGAGGAGGAGCCCCGGCAGCACGCCCCCGAGGAAGAGCGCCGCCACCGAGACGTTCGCCATCAGCGCGTACAGGATCATGGGGATCGAGGGCGGGATGATCGGGCCGAGCACGGCCGAGGCCGCGACGATCGCGGCGGCGAACCCGCGCGGATAGCCGGCCTTGGCCATCGCGCGGATCGTCACCAGGCCGGGGCCCGCGGCGTCGGCGACCGCGCTGCCGCTCATGCTCGCGAACAGCACGCTCACCAGCACGTCGATCTGGGCGAGCCCCCCGCGCATGCGCCCGACCAGCAGGTGGCAAGCGGCGAACAGGCGATCGCTGATCGAGCTCGCGTTCATCAGGTTCGCGGCGAGCATGAAGAGCGGGATCGCGACCAGCACGTACGCGCCGAGGAGCGAGTTCATGATCTGGTCGGCCACGAGGCCGATGTCGCGCCCTGCCGCGACCAGATAGGCGAGCGACCCGAGCAGCATTGCGACCGCGATCGGGATGCGCACCAGCGTCGCACCGACGAACACCGCGACGAGCGTGAGGAACGCGCCGCTCATGGCGCGGGCGGGTCGAGCTCCTCGCGCCAGTCGCGGCGGCAGAGCCGCAGCGCGCGGACGAGGAGACGCACGGCGAGGGCGATCACGAACAGCGCGAAGCAGGCGAAGACGAAGTCGAGCCGCCACTGCAGCGCGGGGGTGCGCTCGCGCCAGAGGAACAGGATGAAGTCGACGATCTTCGGCGCGGCGGCCCCGAGCGCGAGCGCGGCGGCCGCCGCGGCCAGGACGCCGATCCAGCGTCGCGCGCCGGGCGGGAGCATGCCCTCGACGAGCTCGAAGGCCACGTGCTCGCGCAGGGGCACGACGAGCGCCGCGGTCCAGAAGACCGCCCAGAGGAAGAGCACCGAGGTCAGCTCGTCGATCCAGACGATCGGCGCGCCGAGGAGGTAGCGGCGCGCGACGCCGGCGATCACCGCGACCAGGATCGCGGCGACGAGCGCGGCGCCGATCCGGTCGGCGGCGCGCGCGCCCGCGGCGGCGATCGGCTTCACGTCCGGCCGCTCAGCGGACCGACATCACTTCTTCCATCATCTTGCGGTCCCACGGCTTGGCCGCATCCGCGCCCGCGTAGACCTTGTCCGCGTTGGCGCGGAAGGGGGCGAGGTCCGGGCGGGTCACGGTCAGCCCGCGGCCGGCGAGCCCGTCGATGATCGTCTTCTCGTCGTTCAGCCGCTGCTCGTCGTTCCAGCGCGCGGCCTTGACCGCCGCCGCGGTGAGCTTCTTGCGCTGGTCGGGGGTGAGCTTGTCGAAGAACGGCTTGGCGATCGCGTAGAACACCGGCTGCACCAGGTGCGAGGTGAGCACGAGCTGCTTGGTGACCTCGAAGAACTTCGCCGCGTTGCCGATCGTCGGCGGGTTCTCCTGCCCGTCGATCGTCCCGGTCTGCAGCGCGAGGTACACCTCGGGCATGTTCATCGGCGTCGGCGTCACCCCGATCGACTGGCCGAGCAGCAGCCAGTCGGGGCCGCCGGGCATGCGCAGCTTCACGCCGGCGAGATCCGTCGGGCCCTTCACGTCGCGCGCCACGCGCAGGTTGACCTGGCGCGTCCCCAGGTAGGTCGGCGCGAGCACGACGATCCCCATCTTCGCCGCGACCGTGTCGGCGTAGCGCTTGCCGAGAGGGCCGGTGAGGGTCCTGTAGGCGTGGTCGTAGTCGCGGAAGAGGTACGCGCGGTTGAAGAAGCCGAACTCCGGAATCTGCTGCGCGACCTCGAACGTGGTCATGGTGTTCATCTCGAGGTTGCCGCGCTGCATCGCCGGCACCTCGGTGCCCTGGCGGAAGAGCGTGCTCGCCGGATGCACCTGCACGTCGAACTCGGGCGCCGCGGCTTCGAGGTCGGCCTTGAACTGCTGGATCGAGCGGGCGAGGAAGTCCTGCGGCGGCCCGGCGGTGGAGAAGCGCAGCGGGATCTTCTGCTGCGCGAAGGCGGTTGCGGAGACGAGTGCGGCGGCGAGCGCCAGCCAGCGAAGGGGTTTCATCGGGGTCCTCCTGAGGTTCATTCGATCTCGACTTCGAGCGTGCCGATTCTCTCGATCGTGGCGGTGATGCGGTCGCCCGGCTTCAGGAACGTGCGCTTCGGGAACCCCACGCCCGCGGGCGTGCCGGTGAGCAGCACGTCGCCCGGGTCGAGGGTCATGATCGAGGAGAGGAGGGCGAGCTGCTCGCGGATGTCGAAGATCATCCCCGACGTCCGCGCCGACTGCTTCGTCGCGCCGTTCACCTTCAGCTCGAGCGCGAGGTCGTGCGGGTCGCCGAGGAGCGCGGCGGGCACGATGCGCGGCCCGAGCGGGCAGCAGGTGTCCTGCGCCTTGCCCGCGACCCAGTCGAGCTTGTAGAACGTGTCGGGCGCCTGGTTGAGGTCGCGCGCCGAGAGGTCGATCCCGACCGTGTAGCCGGCGACGCAGTCGAGCGCGTTCTCGGGAGTCAGGTCCTTCGCCGTGCGGCCGATCACGGCGGCGAGCTCGATCTCCCAGTCGAACATCTTCGACCGCGCCGGGTGGCGCACCGTCTTGCCGGGCCCGACGAGCGCGTTGCGCGGCGGCTTGAAGAAGAAGAACAGGCGCTGCGCCTCCTTGCGCAGGTCCTGCACGCCCATCTCCTGCAGGTGGTCGTAGTAGTTGGCGCCCGCGCAGAGCACCTTGCCCGGGAACTGCAGCGGCGTGAGCACGCGCACCTCGGCGGCGCTCCAGCCGTCGCGCAGCGACGCCGCGGCGCGCTCGACCTTCGCCGCCAGCTCGGGCCAGCGCTCGAAGGCGGCGACCAGCGCGGCCGGCAGGCCGAGCTCGGCGAGCGGAAAGAACCGCCCGCCGCTTTCGATGCAGGCGTGCGCCCGGCCCTGGTGCTCGACCGTGGCGAGGGCGTAGGCGGGCGGGGGCATGCGGCGCGGTCCTCCGGCGTGGTTGCGGCGCGCATCCTATTTGTATAAACTACGTCCGTCAATATAAATTTTAAGAATGCATACAAACACAGTCCCCGACCGCGCCGATCCGTCCGTGTCGTCCGCGCGCACGCTCGCCGACCGCGCCTACGCGGCGCTGCGCGAGGACGTGCTCGCCGGACGTCTCGCGCCCGCGGCGCGCCTCAAGCTCGCCGAACTCCAGGCGGCCTACGGCCTCGGCATCAGCCCGCTGCGCGAGGCCTTGATGCGCCTCGCCGCCGAGGGGCTCCTGCGCGCGGAGGGCCAGCGCGGCTTCACGGTGGGAGCGGTGTCGCTCGAGGAGCTGCGCGACCTCACCGCGACCCGCGTGCGGCTCGAGACCGGCGCGCTGCGGGACGCGATCGCGCGCGGCGACGAGGAGTGGGAGGCGGGGGTGGTCGCGAGCTTCCACCGGCTCACGCGCACGCCGCTGCCGACGGACGCCGCCGCGTTCGAGGCGGCCAACCTGTGGGAGCGCCGCCACCGCGCGTTCCACCACGCGCTCGTGGCGGCATGCGGCTCGCCGTGGACCCTGCGGCTCGCCGGCCAGCTCGCCGACCAGACCGAACGCTACCGCCGCGCGCGCCTGCTCGCGGTCCGGCCGCGCGCGGCGCTCGCGCGCGACGTCGACGCCGAGCACCGGAAGATCATGGACGCCGCGCTGGCGCGCGACGCGGACGAGGCGGCCAGGCTGCTCGGCGCGCATCTCGCGCGCACCGCCGATTTCGTGGCGTCGCTGTGGGGCGAGCGCGAACCCGCCCGCAAGCGGCGCCGCGGGCCTTAGTCCGGAATCACTTTCCCCGGGTTCATCAGGTTCTGCGGATCGAGCGCGCGCTTCACCGCGCGCATCGTCGCCACCGCCGCCGCGCCGTGCTCGGCCTCGAGGAACTCGCGCTTGCCGAGCCCGATGCCGTGCTCGCCGGTCGAGGTGCCGCCCAGCTCGAGCGCGCGTCCCACGACCCGCCGGTTGAGCGCCTCGGCGCGCGCCATCTCGTCGTGCGACGCCGGGTCGACGTTGATCCCGAGGTGGAAGTTGCCGTCGCCCACGTGGCCGACGAGGACGATCGGCAGCCCGGTCGCGGCGCAGTCGGCTTCGGTCGCGGCGATGCAGTCGGCGAGCCGCGAGATCGGCACGCAGACGTCGGTCGAGACCACGCGCGTGTTCGGGCGCAGACCGAGGGTTGCGAAGTAGCAGTGGTGGCGCGCGGTCCACAGGCGCGTGCGCTCCTCCGGCGTCGCCGACCACTCGAAGCCCGCGCCGCCGCGCTCGGTGGCGACCGCCTCGACCGTCCGCGCCTGCTCGGCCACGCCCGCCGGCGAGCCGTGGAACTCGAAGAACAGCATCGGCGCTTCCGGCAGCGCCGTCTTGCTGTGCCGGTTGATCGCCCGGATCGCGGCGGCGTCCACCAGCTCGCAGCGCGCGATCGGGACGCCGAGCTGGATGATCTGGATCACCGCCTCCACCGCGTCGCGCACCGTGGGGAAGCGGCAGGTGGCCGCCGAGATCGCCTCGGGCTGCGGGTGCACGCGCACGGTGAGCTCGGTGATGATCCCGAGCGTCCCCTCCGACCCGACGAAGAGCCGCGTGAGGTCGTAGCCGGCCGACGACTTGCGCGCGCGCGTGCCGGTCCGCAGTACCGTGCCGTCCGCCAGCACGACGGTGAGCGCGAGCACGTTCTCGCGCATCGTGCCGTAGCGCACCGCGTTCGTGCCCGAGGCCCGGGTCGCGGCCATGCCGCCGATCGAGGCATCCGCGCCGGGGTCGAGCGGAAAGAAGAGCCCGGTGCCCTTCAGCGCCTCGTTGAGCTGCTTGCGCGTGACCCCCGGCTGCACGACGGCGTCGAGGTCCGCCGCGTGCACGGCGAGCACCTCGTTCATCTGCCCGAGGGCGACCGAGACGCCGCCGCGCACCGCGAGCACATGGCCCTCCACCGAGCTGCCCACGCCGTAAGGGATCATCGGCACGCCGTGCGCGTGGCACAGCCGCGCGACCGCGGCCACCTCGTCGGTCGAGCGCGGGAAGACCACCGCGTCGGGCGGCGCCGGCGCGAACGACGACTCGTCCCGGCCGTACTGCGCGCGCACGCTCTCGCCGGTGGCCGCGCGCTCGCCGAGCGCCGCGCGCAGGCCGGCGAGCACCTCAGCGGGGAGCGGGCGTCGGGAGGGCGCGGGAGCGTTCATGGGCGGCACCGCATTCTACGGGGCGGCCCCCCTCAGCGCCGCGCGGCTGCGCGCTCGAAGAACGTCTCGATCTGGGCCACCGCGCCGCGGTCCTCGTAGAGCGCGTCCGCGTGCGCCGCCTGCTCCGCCTGCAGGCGCGCGCGCAGCCCCGCGTCGGTCGCGATCGCGACCGCGCGCGCGACGTACTCGTCCGGCGTGGCGGCCACCGTCTCGGTGAACCGCATCTTGCGGTAGAAGCCGTAGGTGTGGCGGCCGCGCATCGTCGCACCCGGCAGCGTCACGACCAGCGATCCGGCCGAGATCGCCTCGAGGCTCGTGTTCCCGCCGCAGTAGTGGAGGGTGTCCAGGACGACGTCGGCGGCCTGCAGCCGCTGCAGGTAGCCCTCGCGCCGCTCGGCGCGGGGCAGGAAGACCAGCCGGTCCATCAGCATGCCGAGCGCGCGCTCGAGCCGCGCCGCCAGCCGTGTGCGCCGGAAGTCGTCGCGGTCGGCCACGAGGTAGATCCGCCCGTGCGCGTCGGCGCGCAGGATCCGCGCCAGGATCGCGTCGAAGTCGGGGTGGAACTTGAAGAGCGCCTGCGGGCAGAAGTAGGCGTGGGCGTCGGTCTCGAAGCCGAGCGCCGCGCGCGCCGCCGGCGCCGGCAACGCGGGTCGGTAGTAGTAGCCGGGAAACGCGACGTCGCGCAGCAGCTCGAGCCGCTCGCTGTAGTGCGCAGCGCCGTTCCCGGGCTCGAAGTAGTCGGTCGACAGGTAGTAGTCCATCGCCGGGACCCCGGTCGTGACCGGGTGGCCCCAGGTCGTGCACTGCACCGGCGCGAGGCGCGCAAACGTCAGGAAGTAGGTGAACGGGTCCATCCCGATGTCGGGATAGAAGAGGACGTCGAGCTCGTGGCGGGCGATCGACGCCCGCGCGCGGGCGAGATCGTGCTCGAGCACCACCCACTCTTCCGCGTGGCTCGCCATGTCGCGCGAGTTCGCGTCGAACGCGGGGCGCGGAGCGAAGATGTGCACCGCGAACCGCGCCTTGTCGAGCATCGCGACCAGCCCGCGCGTCACGTTGCCGATGCTGTGGTCGTGCAGGTGCCGGGAGACGAACCCGATGCGGAGGCGTTCGTCGCCGCCCCGCCGGCGCGGCGCGGCGCAGTGCGGCGCCACGTACGCGAGCGACGGGCAGGCGCGCAGGTGGAGCGCGGCGACCTTCTCGTGCAGCGCGCGGTCGTCCTGCCCGTGGTAGGCGAGGTAGAAGGTGGTCACCCCAACGTCGTTGAGCGGATCGGCGACCGCGAGCGGGCGCCCGGCCAGGCGTTCGAGCGCCGCGGCGAGCTCGCGCCGCACGCGCGCGATCTCGTCGTTCGAGTCGAGCACGGCGGGCAGCGCGAGCGCGCCCGCGATGGACGCCCCGTCCGAGGGCGCAAGCGCCGCGAGCGCAGCGATAACCGCGCGCGCGCGGTCGACGTCGCCGAGCTGCAGGCAGGAGGCCACGAGGTTCTTGAGCGCCGCGGTGTTGTCGGGCCGCACCGCGAGCGCCGCCTCGCACTCGCGCGCGGCTGCTTCGAGCAGTCCCGCCTCCTTCAGCGCGAGCGCGAGATTGATGCGCGCCTCGACCATGTCGGGGTCCGCCGCGACCGCCTCGCGCAGCCGCGCGACCGCGCCGCCGACGTTCCCGGCCGCGAGCTCGAGCAGCCCGAGGTTCACGCGCGGCGGCGCCCAGCCCGGCTGCTCGCCGCAGAGGCGCTCGTACTCGCGCCGCGCGGCGTCGGTCTCGCCCAGCCGGGCGAGCGCGGCGGCGTAGTTGAAGCGCGACTCGGCCTGGCTCGGGTCGAGCTCGAGGGTGCGCCGATAGGCGTCGAGCGCCTCGCGGTCGCGGCCCAGTCGTTGCAGGGCCTCCGCGAGCAGCGCGGGGAGCACCGCGGCGCGCGGCCGCTCCGCCATGCCCCCGCGCAATGCCACGGCCGCCTGCTCGAGCTCGTCGCGGCTCTGCGCCGCGGTGGCGCGGGTGAGGAGCTCGGCGAGGCCGGAGTCGATGGCCGGCTCCGCCGGCGCGGGCGCCGGCCGGCGCGCACCGCCGAGGAGCTCGCCGAACAGCCGCTTCAGCATCGGCGCCCGACGCCGCGCCGCATGCTCAACGGCCGGGCCTCCGCGCGGTGACGTTCAGGCTGATCGGCACGCCGGCGAAGACGAGGCGGCTCGTGTCGTCGAACAGGCCGAAGTCGGCGACGCGCGCGATGTCTTCGAATCCCGCCTCGCGCAGGAAGTAGGCGAGGATCTCGAAGTCGAAGCCGACCTGGTGATAGTCGTGCTCGTCGAAGTGGCCGCCGAACATCATCTTCACGACGGCGAAGCGGTGTTCGAGCGCGAGCCCGTCCGCGACGAAGAGGCGGGCGAGCACCGCGAGGTCCGGCACGCTCACGCAGAGCTGCCCGCCGGGGGCGAGCACCCGGTGCCACTCCCTCAGACCCGCGAGCAGCTCGTCCTTGAAGTCGAGGTGCTCGAGGACATGCGAGCTGTAGAGCGCCGTGAACGTCCCGTCCGCGAACCGTCGCAGGTCCGCCGCGCTGCCGACGTGGTCCACGACCGGGCCGGGCACCGCGTTCAGCACCTCCCAGCCCTCGACGCGCTCGACGCCGCCGATGTGCAGTCGCCTCTCCCCGGCCCGAAGGGCAGGGCGGCGGAGGCTCTTCAGGACGGACAGGAGCATGGCCGGGGCGGTCGCCGGTACGTGTCGCACTGCAAGGTAGTGGAATCCGCCGTCGCTGTACAGGGCGCGCGCCGCACTGCAGCACCGACGCGGAGCGTCGGCGCACCGACACGGCGCGTCCGAGAAGTCGCCGGGCGCGTCCGCCGCCGGCCTGCCGGTCCAGGCGACCGGCGCAATCGGCTTGATCCATCCGGTGGAAGCCGTCACGCCGCCGCGCGAGCATCGTGCCAGCGCGTGAAAACGTGGCGGTGCGCACAGTGACGTGGTGCACGCGCGGGCGCAGGTGGCCGTAATCGGGAACGGCACTTGCTCGACAGAGCGGAAAGGCAGCGAACGCGTCCCGGCGAGGACGCAAGGCGGACGGAGGCGGCGCCATGAAAGTGATCGAGGCACGCGAAGTGGAGCAGCTGGTCCGGGCGACTTTCCCGGCCAAGCGCGCGTTCTCGGCGGAAGCCGAGCTCGGGCTCACGCCCGGCGCCCCGGCCGCGATCGCCTTCGTCCACGGCGGGCCCGACCCGTTCCTCGACCGGCAGTTCGACTCCTGGCTCGACGGCGCCGCCCGGTTCGTGCCGGTGCACCAGATCCTGAACCGCCTCTGCCGCGCGGGCGCGCTGCCGCCCGGCGACTACGCCGTCACCCGCCGCGGTACAGCGTAACGAGCGCCGCGGGGTCCTCCGCGCCCTTGCCGCGCGCGTCGAGCATCCGGAAGAGCTCGCGCGCCATCGCCGCCATCGGCGCCGGCGTCCCGGTGTCGCGCGCCACCTCCGCGATCGTGTCCAGGTCCTTGAGCAGGGTGTTGGCCGCGACCAGCCCGTTGTCGTAGCCGTTCACCATGCGCGGCGCCCAGATGCGCAGCGGCTTCGAGTCGGCGTAGCCGCCGGCGAGCGCCTGCGGCAGCAGCCCGGCGTCGACGCCGGAATTCTGCGCGAGCGTCACCGCCTCCGCGATCACCGCGGTGGTGCAGCCGACGATGATCTGGTTGCAGAGCTTCGTGATCTGGCCCGCGCCGGCCGGCCCCATGCGCGTGATGTTCGTGGCGTAGGCGCCGAACACCGGCCGCACCCGGTCGATCGCCTCGGGATGCCCGCCGCACATGATCGTGAGCTGGCCGGCCTGCGCCCCGCCGACGCCGCCCGAGACCGGGGCGTCGACCCACTGCATCCCCGAGCGGCTCGCGAGCCGCTCGGCGAACGTGCGGGTCGCGTCGGGGCGGATCGAGGAGTGGTCGACGAGGATCTTGCCGCGGCCCTCGACCTCGGCGACGCCGTCCGCGCCGAACGCGACGTCCTCGACCGCCTTCGTGTCGGTGACGCACACGAGCGTGATCTCGGCCGCGCGCGCGGCCTCGCGCGGCGTCGCGGCCTCGATCGCGCCCTTCTCGCGCAGCGGCGCGAGCCGCGCGCGGTTGCGGTTCCAGGCGTGCACGCGATAACCGGCCGCGAGCAGCCGCAAGGTCATCGGAACGCCCATGCGGCCGAGACCGAGGAAGGCGAGCGTAGGCTTTTCCATGCGACCTCCTGTGCGCGCGGCGGCGCGCTGCCGCGCTTCGACGCGCGTTGCGCGCTCGCGTCGGCGCATCTGCAGCGTCAGTATAGCGCCGCGCACACGCGGGGCCGCGCGCGCAATCCCATGCGCGCGACGTGCCTCCTGCGCGCCCCGCCCGCCGCAGGTCGTCGACGGCCCGCCCCGTCGCGACGGCCGATTCATTTCAGGTCTAAAGCAAATCGCCGACCGGCGTAGAATCGCCCCCCGGAGCGAGCGGCGGAGGAAGACCCCATGAAAGTCGACGTGATCGGCGGCGGCCCCGCCGGCCTGTACTTCGCGATCCTCACCAAGAAGAGCCGGCCGGACGCGCGCGTCGAGGTGATCGAGCGCAACCGCCCGGACGACACCTTCGGCTTCGGCATCGTGCTCTCGGACGAGACGCTGAACAACCTGCGCCAGGCCGACGAGCCGAGCTACCGCGACATCGCGGCGAGCTTCGCCTACTGGGACGACATCTACGTCCACTACAAGGGGCACACCCTCAAGTCGTCGGGGCACGGCTTCTCCGGCCTCGGCCGGCTGAAGCTCCTGCAGATCCTGCAGGCGCGCGCCGCGGGGCTCGGCGTGAACGTGCGCTACCAGACCGAGGATCCCGGGCTCGCCGCGCACCGCGACGCCGACCTCGTCGTCGGGGCGGACGGCATCAACAGCGCGGTGCGCAACGCGCTGAAGGCCGAGCTCGGCGCGAGCGTCGAGATGCGCCCCAACCGCTTCGTCTGGCTCGGCGCGCGCATGACGCTGCCGGGCTTCACCTACAGCTTCCGCGAGAACGAGCACGGCATCTGGAACCTGCACACCTACATGTACACGCAGGGCGAGTGCACGTTCATCGTGGAGACGACCGACGCGGCGTTCGGGGCGGCGGGGCTGGAGGTCGAGAACGAGGCGCGCACCGCCGCCTACGTCGAGCGCGTCTTCGCCGCCGAGCTGAAGGGGACGAAGCTGCTCACCAACCGCTCGTTCTGGCGCCAGTTCCCGGTGGTGCGCTGCCGGACCTGGCACCACGACAACGTCGTGCTGCTCGGCGACGCCGCGCACAGCGCGCACTGGTCGATCGGCTCGGGCACCAAGCTCGCGCTCGAAGACGCGATCGCGCTGCACCAGGCCGTGGCGCGCCATCCGCACGACGCGCGCGCCGCGCTGCGCGCCTACGAGACCGAGCGGCGGCCGGAGGCCGAGCGCATCCAGCACTCGGCCAACACCTCGCTCGTGTTCTTCGAGAACGTGCGGCGCTTCTGGCACATGGAGCCGGTGCAGTTCAACTTCGCGCTGATGTCGCGCTCGAAGCAGATCACCTACGAGAACCTGCGCAAGCGCGACGGCGGCGTCATCCGCGCGGTCGACGCCTGGTGGGCGAAGCACTGCGCGGCGTCCGAGCGCATCGCGCTGCCGCGCGACTTCGAGGCGCCGCCGCCGCTGTTCTCGCCCTTCCACCTGCGCGAGATGAGGCTGCAGAACCGCGTGGTCGTCTCGCCGATGTGCCAGTACTGCGCGGTCGACGGCACGCCCACCGACTGGCACTTCGTGCACTACGGCGCGCGCGCGGTCGGCGGCGCCGGGCTGATGTTCACCGAGATGACGTGCGTCGCGCCGGACGCGCGCATCACGCCCGGCTGCACCGGCATGTACGCGCCCGCGCACGTCGCGGCGTGGACGCGCATCGTGCACTTCGTGCACACCCACACCGACTGCCGCATCGCGCTGCAGCTCGGCCACGCCGGGCGCAAGGGCTCCACGCAGCTCGGCTGGGAGGAGATGGACAAGCCGATGGCGAAGGGCAACTGGCCGATCCTCGCCCCCTCGCCGCTGCCCTACTACCCGGACGTCTCGCAGGTGCCGAAGGCGATGACGCGCAAGGACATGGACCGGGTGCGCGACCAGTTCGTCGCCGCGGCGAGGATGGGCATCGAGTGCGGCTTCGACATGCTCGAGCTGCACATGGCGCACGGCTACCTGCTCGCGAGCTTCCTCTCGCCGGTGACGAACCGCCGCGCCGACGAGTACGGCGGCAGCCTCGCCAACCGCATGCGCTTCCCGCTCGAGGTGTTCGACGCGTGCCGGAAGGTCTGGCCGCAGGCGCGGCCGATGTCGGTGCGCGTGTCCGCGACCGACTGGATCCCCGGCGGCAACACCGGCGAGGACGCGGTCGCGATCGCAAAGGCGTTCAAGGCGCACGGCTGCGACCTGATCGACGTGTCGACCGGCCAGACCGATCCGGCCTCGAAACCCGTCTACGGGCGCATGTTCCAGGCCACCTTCGCCGAGCAGATCCGCAACGAGTCGGGCATCGCGACGATGGCGGTCGGCGCGATCACCACCGCCGACCAGGTGAACACGCTGGTCGCGTCCGGCCGCGCCGACCTGTGCGCGCTCGCCCGCCCGCACCTCGCCGACCCGTACTTCACGCTGCACGCGGCGGCGGAGTACCAGGCGCTGGGCTATCCGATCGAGGGCGCGTCGTGGCCGAAGCAGTATCTGCCGGGCCGCGACCAGCTCTACCTGCTCGCGAGCCGCGCGCGCGCGGAGGCCGAGTCCAAGCAGGGCCAGGTCAAGCCGCCGAAGCCCGACCTGCCCGGGGCGAAGGCCGCCTAGGACCTGCCGCCGCTCGCGCCGCGCGCGCCGGCGCGGCGGCGCCGAGCGCGCGCAGGATCGCCTTCAGCGCCGCGACGTCCGCGGCCGGGAACGCGGCGAGCGCCGTGCGCTCGTGCGCCTTCGCCGCGGCGAGCAGCGGGGCGACCAGCGCGCGCCCGCGCGCGGTTTCGAACACGAGCGTGCGCCGGCCGTCGGCGTCGTCGCCGCGCCGCTCCACCAGCCCCGCCCGCGCCATGCGGTGCACGAGCTTGGTGAGCGTGGGCTGCTGCGCGAGCACCTCCGCGGCCAGCTCTCCGATCGTGAGCCCGTGGCCGCCGGAGAGCGTCGCGAGCACGCGCCACTCGACCGACGCGAGCCCGGCCGCGCGCAGCCGCGGCGCGAACCCCTGGTGGACGGCGTGGTTCGCCTGGGCGAGCAGGTACGGCAGGTAGTCGCGCACGAAGGCGCGGCCGGCGGTGGCGGGCGAGCGGCGACGGTTCATGGGGGCGCAGTCTAGCCGGGCGCGCGGCGCGGCTTGCAACACATGAAGTTTCATATAATATGCCCGCACCGGGGCGGGCGCACGAGCGCACCATCGACCCCGGGGCTCAGCGGCCAGGAGGCCACCGATGGCGGGCAGCGCCGCCGGCTTCGACACGCGCGCGTTCCGCAGGGCGCTCGGGACCTTCCCGACCGGCGTCGCGGTGGTGACCGCGCGCGCGCCGAGCGGCGCGTTCATCGGGCTCACCATCAACTCCTTCTCGTCGCTCTCGCTCGACCCGCCGCTGGTGCTGTGGTCGCTCAATCTCGCGAGCCCGAGCCTGGGCACGTTCGACCGCGCGCCCCGCTTCGCGGTCAACATCCTCGCCGAGGACCAGGTCGAGCTGTCGCGGCGCTTCGCCTCGCAGGTGGCCAACCGGTTCGCGGACCTGGAGGTGCACGCCGGGATCGAGGGCGTGCCGCTGCTCGCCGGGTGCGCCGCGCGGCTCGAGTGCCGCGCGGTCGCGCGCCACAACGGCGGCGACCACGTGCTGTTCATCGGGCAGGTCGAGCGCTTCGACCACGATCCGCGCCGGCGGCCGCTCGTCTACTACGCCGGCCGCTATCACGCGGCCGGAAACGACCTGACCTAGGGCGCGAAAGCGATGACGGAGGCACCCGTTTCCCGGGATCGGCCAGCACGAGCGGGCGCGCGCGCGGCGCGCGGCGCCCCCTCCCGTCGCGACAACTAGCGGAGAAGGACGATGCTGCGCGAGAGAATCGAGGGCAAGTGGATCGACTGCTTCGGCGAGGTGTTCGCCCGCTGCGGCGCGCGGGCCGGCGACGCGGTCGCGATCCTGTCGGAGACGCAGTCGCGCGCGGTGAACGTCGAACTCGCCGAGCTTGCCCTGCACCGGCTCGGCTGCCGCGCCTTTCACGTCGTGGTGCCGACACCGCGCCTCGCCGCGCCGGCGCCGGTGCGCTCGACCGGCGCGAGCGACGCGCTCGGGCGCCTCGGGCCGGCGGTGAGCGCGCTCGCCCAGTCCGCGCTCGTCGTCGACCTGACCGTCGAGGGGCTGCTCCACGCGGCGGAGCTGCCCGGGATCCTCGCCGGCGGCGCGCGCGTGCTGATGGTCTCGAACGAGCACCCCGAGATCCTCGAGCGCTGCATGCCCGACCCGGCGCTCGAGCCCAAGGTGCGCGAGGCGATGCGCATGCTCAAGGCGGCGAAGCGCATGCGCGTGAGCTCCGCGGCGGGGACCGACCTCGAGGTCGGCCTCGAGGGCGCGCGCGTCGGCGGCGTGTGGGGCTACACCGCGAAGCCGGGGACCGTGGCGCACTGGCCCGGCGGCATCTGCCTCGCCTTCCCGGCCGCGCGCTCGGTCAACGGCACGCTCGTGCTCGCCGACGGCGACGTGAACCTGACCTTCAAGCGCTACGTCCGCACGCCGGTGCGGCTGCGGATCGAAGACGACTACGTGAAGGCGATCGCGGGCGACGGCACGGACGCCGACATGATGCGCGAGTACTACGCCGCGTGGGGCGAGGCCGAGGCGTACGCCGTTTCGCACGTCGGCTGGGGCATGAACCCGCGCGCGCGCTGGGACGCGATGACGTTCTACGACCGGAGCGACTTCAACGGCACGGAGCTGCGGGCGTTCGCCGGCAACTTCCTCTACTCGACCGGGGCGAACGAGGTGGCCGGGCGCCACACGCTCGGGCACTTCGACCTGCCGCTGCGCAACTGCACGGTGGCGCTCGACGGCAAGGCGGTGGTCGAATCGGGGCGGCTGTTGCCGCCGCTCGCATGAGCGTTCCGGCGAGCGTCCGGCGCGGCGCGGGCGACACCGCGCTCGTGCTGCTCCACGGCGTCGGCGGCGGCGCCGCGGCCTGGGCGCCGCAGCTGGAGACCTTCGCCGCGGCGGGGTTCCTCGTGGTCGCGTGGGACGCGCCCGGCTACGGCGCGAGCGCGCCGATCGAGCCCTACGACATGGCCGGCCTCGCGCGCGCGCTGGGGCGGCTCCTCGACGCGCTGCCCGCGCGGCGGCGCGTGCTGATCGGGCACTCGATGGGCGGCATGGTGGCGCAGGAGGCGATGGCGGCGTTCCCCGGCGCGGTCGACGGGCTCGTGCTGTCGGGAACGAGCCCCGCGTTCGGAAAGGCGGACGGCGACTGGCAGCGCGAGTTCCTCGCCCGGCGCCTCGGGCCGCTCGACGCCGGCCGCACGATGGCCGAGCTCGCGCCGGCGCTCGTCGCCGGAATGATCGGGACGGACCCCGACCCCGCGGGCGTGCGGCTCGCGACCGAGGCCATGGCGCGCGTGCCGGCCGCGACCTACCGCAGCGCGCTGCATGCGCTGGTGCGCTTCGACCGGCGCGACGCGCTCGGCGCAATCCGCGTCCCGACGCTCGTCGTCGCCGGCGAGCGCGACGGGAACGCCCCGCCCGCCGTGATGGAGAAGATGGCCGCGCGCATCGCCGGCGCCGAGTACCGCGTGCTCCCCGGCTGCGGCCACCTCGCGAACCTCGAGCGCCCGGCCGCGTTCGACGAAGTCGTGCTCGCCTGGCTGAGGCGGCACTTTGCAGCCTAGCAACGAGGAGAACCCCATGTCCGCCCAGCTCTCCACCGTGCGCCCGCCCGCCGCCGGATACGTCCCGCCGCCGATCGTCGGCGAGGGATACCCGCTCACCGACCTGCAGCGCGAGCTGCTCGCCACCGCGGCGAGGCTCGGGCGCGAGAAGTTCGCCCCGCGCGCGGCGCAGTACGACCGGGAGGCCACCTTTCCGTTCGAGAACTACGACGACCTGCGCGCGGCCGGCTTCCTGAAGATCTGCGTGCCGACGCGCTACGGCGGGCTCGGCGCCGACTTTCCCACCTACGCGATGGTCGCCGCGGAGATCGGCCGCCACTGCGGCGCCACCGCGCTCACCTGGAACATGCACGTCTGCTCCACGCTCTGGAGCGGTCTGCTCGCCGACGGGCTCGACATGACGACCGAGCAGCGCGCGGAGCACGAGCGGCACCGCGCGCTGCATTTCGCGCGCATCGCGGGGGAGGGCAAGATCTACGCCCAGCCGTTCTCGGAGGGCTCCGCGGCGGCGGCGGGCAAGGCGCCGTTCGGCACCCTCGCGGCCAAGGTCGAGGGCGGCTGGCTGCTCAACGGCAAGAAGATCTTCGCGTCGCTCTCGGGCGCGGCCGACTACTACGGCGTCCTGTGCACCGAGGACCGGCCCGACCGCTCGGTGCGCGACACCCTGTACATGGCGGTGCCGGCGGACGCGCCCGGTTTCGCGATCACCGGCGACTGGGACCCGCTCGGCATGCGCGGCACGGTGTCCCGCACCCTGCTGCTCAAGGACGTGTTCGTGCCCGACGACGCGCAGCTCATGCCGCGCGGCGTGTACTACCAGGCGGCGAGCCGCTGGCCGCACATGTTCTCCACCCTCTCGCCGACGTACATGGGGCTCGCGCAGGGCGCGTACGACTTCACCATCCAGTACCTGCGCGGCGAGGTGCCCGGCACCGCGCCGGTCAAGCGGCGCATGTACCCGACCAAGCAGATCGCGGTGGCCGAGATGCGCATCAAGCTGGAGCAGACGCGCGCGCTCTTCCTGCGCGCGGCGGGCGAGGCGAAGATCGACCCCTCGCGCGACGAGCGCCTGCGCTGCTACGCGGCGCACTACACCATCATGGAGAGCGCGAACGACATCGCGCGGCTCGCGATCCGCACCTGCGGCGGCCAGTCGATGCTGAAGAGCCTGCCGCTCGAGCGCATCTACCGCGACAGCCGCTGCGGCTCGCTCATGCTGCCGTGGACGGCGGAGCTGTGCCTCGACCGCATCGGGCGCGAGGCGCTCTACGAGCCGGGCGAGGCCGACGACTGATCCCCGGCCCGGCGCCGGAACACGAGCGAGAGGTTGTTGGCCGGCATCTCGGTCGTCCCGGCGAGCGCGAGGCCGCGCGCCTCCGCCTCCGCGACCACCGCCTCGAGATCGCGCACGCCCCACGCGGCGTTCTGCCGCCGCAGGCTGGCGTCGAACGCCGCGTTGCTCGGCGCGGTGTGGCGGCCGCCGCGCCTGTACGCGCCATAGAGATAGAGCGGGGCGCCCGCGGCCAGTAGCGCCGCCGCGCCGCGCAGCAGCCCGAGCGTCGCCGCCCACGGGGAGATGTGGACCATGTTGATGCACAGAATTGCCGCGGCCGGGCGCGGGATGCCCGGGTCGCCCTCCCAGCCCGGCGCGGAAACGTCGAGCGCGAGCGGCGCGCGCACGTTCGCCGCGCCGGTGGCGGCGGTCCACGCCGCGACGCTCGCGCGCGCCGCGGGATCGGGATCGCTCGGCTGGAAGGCGAGGCCGGGGAACTCGGCCGCGAAGTGGACGACGTGCTCGCCGGTTCCGCTCGCGAGCTCGAGGACGGTGCCGCGCGCGGGCAGGACATCGCGCAGCACCGCGACGATCGGGGCGCGGTTGCGCTCGGCGGACGGGGAGTGGAGGCGCTCGTCCATGTTTGATCCGGCAGCATAGCGGGCTTCGCCGCCCGATGGTTCAATTGCGGCCATGAACCTCTCGCGCATCGTCGCGCACTGGGCCGGCCTCCGGCCCTCCGGCGTCGCCGTGCACTTCGACGGCGAGGACCTCACCTGGGCCGCGCTGTGGCAGCGCGTGGAGGCCGCGACGCTGCGGCTCGCGCGCCTCGGTCTCGGCCGCGGCGACCGCGTCGCGTACCTCGGCTACAACCACCCCGAGCTGCTCGTGCTGCTGTTCGCCTGCGCGCGGCTGGGCGCGATCTTCGTGCCGCTCAACTTCCGCCTCGCGCGGCCCGAGCACGAGGACATCCTCGCGCACGCCGGGGCCGCCCTGCTCGCGGCGGAGCCCGACTTCTACGAATCGGCCGGCGCCATGCGCGCGCGGCTGCCGCAGCTGCGGCTCGTCGCGCTGCGCGGCGCGCCGGCCGGCTGGTTCGACTGGGAAGGCGCGCCGCCGGACGGACCCGAGCCGGTGCTCGCGGGGACCGACGCCGACCCGGTGCTGATCGTCTACACCTCCGGCACCACCGGCAGGCCGAAGGGTGCGGTGCACACGCAGTCGGCGCTGCTCTGGAACATCGTGAACGCGACGCTCTACCAGGACTTCACGAGCCGCGACCACGTGTTGACGGTGCTGCCGCTGTTCCACGTGGGCGGGCTGTGCATCCAGACCCTGCCTGCGCTGCATGCCGGCGCCACCGTCACGCTGCACGCGCGCTTCGACCCCGGTCTCTGGCTGCGCGACGTCGCGACGCGCCGGCCGACGCACTCGCTCCTCGTCCCGGCGACGATGAAGGCGGTCACCGCGCACCCGGACTGGGCGGCCACCGATCTGTCCAGCCTGCGCGAGATGAATACCGGCTCCTCCACGGTGCCCGCGTCGCTGTTCGCGCCGTTCCACGCGCGCGGCGTGCCGGTGGGGCAGGTGTACGGCGCGACCGAGACCGGCCCGGTGTCGATGTACCTGCGCGCGGAGGATGCGCTGCGCAAGGTCGGCGCGGCCGGCAAGCCGGCGATGCACGCGGAGATCCGGCTCGTCGACGCGCAGGGGCGCGACGCGGCGCCGGGCGAGGTGGGCGAGATCTGGGTGCGCGCGCCCAACCTGATGTCGGGCTACTGGCAGGAACCCGACCACCCCGCGTTCCGCGACGGCTGGTTCCGCTCCGGCGACCTCGCGCGCGTGGACGCGGAGGGCTACTACTGGGTCGTCGGGCGGTCGAAGGACATGATCATCTCCGGCGGCGAGAACGTTTACCCCGCCGAGCTGGAGAACATTCTCGCCGACTGCCCGGACGTGCTGGAGGCGGCGGTGGTCGGCGTTCCCGATCCGGCCTGGGGCGAGGCGGTGGTCGCAGTGGTCGCGCGGCGTCCCGGCGTGGCGCTCGACGAGCGCGCGGTGATGCGGCTCTTCGAAGGGCGGCTCGCGCGCTACAAGCAGCCGCGCCGCGTCGCCTTCGTCGACGCGCTGCCGAAGAGCGCGCTCGGGAAGGTGCAGAAGTTCGCGGTGCGCAAGCTGGTCGGCGGCTGAGGCGCGCGGGTCAGCGCGGCTTGTCGCCCGGCTGCAGGATCTCGCGGTGGCGCGCCATCAGCTCGTCGAGGATCGTCTTGCGGTTCTCGGCGTCCACGCCGGCCGCCTCCATTCCGGCGGCCACCCGCTTGAGCAGGCCGGGCAGCAGCGCGACGAGCTGCGCGCGCTCCGCCGGCAGCGCCTTGGGCTTGAGACTCCAGACGAGCTCCTGCATCGTCTTCGCCGCCTCGCCCCACGCCGCGCCGTCGTAGCCGCCGGCGGCGTGCGCGCGCGCGAGCAGTCCGCCCCAGGTCTCGCGCAGGAACACGTCGAGCAGCATCGGCAGCTCCGTGCCGTCGAGGGCCGAGTCGAGCGCGCGATCGGCGGCCGCCCTCGCCGCCGGCGGCGCGCTCCCCGGGCCGGGTGCGGAAGCGGGCGCCGCGGCGGGCGCGACCGGTGTCGCCGCCGCCTGCGACGACCGGGCCGGGGCGACGCCGTTCGACGCAAAGGCGCCGTTCAACCCTTTGTAGAGCGCGGCGATCGCCGCGACGAACCGCTGCTCGACCTCGTCCCGGACCGCGCGCGCCGCGCGCCCCTGGAGCTCGAGCGCGCCGATCCCGGCGTAGATCCCGCGCGCGATGACGAGCGGGCCGAGCGGGTTCTCGCCGTCGTCGACCTGGCTGCGCCGGAACAGGGTCGCGAAGCGCGCCGAGAGCTCCGCGAGCTCGGACGCCGCGGCCTGCTTCACCAGCGCGGCGAGCTTGCCGATCGCGACTTCGCCCTCGAGCACGTTGGTGCGCATCGCCGCCAGCTCCGCGGGGCTCGGCTCGCCGCCGAAGGGATCGAAGCCGCGCTGGAGCGTCGCGACGCTCTCGGCGAAGCGCGCCGAGAATTCCTTGCGCAAGCCGGCCAGGGCGGCCTCGCGTCCCCCGTGCAGGCGGGAGAGCGCGTGCGCGTACTGATCGCGCTCGTCGCGCTCCTTCGCGCCGCGGTGGAGCGTCTCCAACTTCGGGACGATCCCGGCGAGCAGCGCCGCGAGCTCGGTCGCGAGGCGCTGCTCGACCGCTGCCAGGCACTGCGTCAGCAGCGCGCGGCGATCGACGGCGGGCGGTGCGGCGTCCACTGGAGACTCCTCTCGTTGATCGACTCTACGACGATTCCCCGGCTGCGCGGCAAGGCGGCCGACGCGCCGCCCCCGCGCGGCCGCCTCAGCCCGGCGTCACGCCCGCGGCCTTGATCACCTTGCCCCACCGGTCGGCCTCCTCGCGCATCAGCAGGCGCAGCGCCTCGGGCGCGGTCCCGACCGGCTGGAAGTAGATCGCGATCAGGCGGCCGCGCACCTCGTCGCTGCGGACGATCCGGACCAGCGCTTCGGAGAGCCGGCGCACGATCGGCGCGGGGGTCTGCGCCGGCGCGACGGCCGCGATCCAGGCGGTCGAATGGAAGCCCGGGAAACCCTGCTCGGCGATCGTGGGCACTGCGGGCAGCACCACGCTGCGCGTCGTGGTGGTGGCGCCGAGCGCCTTGAGGCGACCGGCCTGCACGAGCGGCATCGCCGTGGCGGGCACGACGAAGCCCGCGGCGATCTGCCCGTTGAGGATCGCGGTGTTGACCTGGGGGCTGCCGGGGTAGGGCACGTGCACCAGGTCGATGCCGGTGAGCTGCTTGAGCAGCTCCATCGTGAGGTGCGACGCGCTGCCGTTGCCGACCGAGCCGTAGTTGAGCGTGCCCGGCCGGCTCCTGGCGAGGGCGAGGAAGCCCTTCAGGTCGCTCACGCCGAGCTTCGGATCGACCACCAGCACGTTCGGGCTCGCCGCGACGATCGTGACCGGCGCGAGATCCCGGAACGGGTCGTACTCCATCTTCTGCAGCAGCACGGTGTTCACCGCCAGCGGGCCGGGAATCGAGAGCCCGATCGTGTAGCCGTCCGGCGGCGCCTTCGCGACCGCGCCGGTGCCCACCATGCCGCCCGCGCCGGGCCGGTTCTCGACCACGACCGGCTGCCCGAGCGCGGCGCCGAGCGGCTCGCTCAGCATGCGCGCGACCAGGTCGGGCGAACTGCCGGGCGGGAACGGCACGATCATGCGGACCGGCTTCGCGGGCCACTGCCCCTGGGCCGCGGCGCCGCCGGCGAGCGCGGCGAGGAGCAGCGCGGCGGCGAGGGTGCGTTTCACTGGGTGCATCTTCACTCCTTCACTCCGTCAATCCACGTCGCGACCGAGGTAGGCGCCGTTGCGCTCCAATTCTGCCTGAAGGGGCGCGGCCTCCAGGGCGCGCGGCGCCACGGCGCGCGCGAGCGCGAGCGCCGCGGCCGTGCCCGCGGCCTGGCCCATCGCGAAGCACCCGCCGCTCACGCGCGCGGCCGACTGGCCCTCCGCGGTCATCGACGCGCACCGGCCGGCGACCAGCAGGTTGTCGACCGCCCGCGGCACGAGCATGCGGTAGGGCAGGTGGTTGAAGCCGCGCGACGCCGGGATCGGCGGCCACGACCATTCGACGTCGCCCGCCACGTGGCGCTCCAGCGGCCAGCCGTTCACGCCGACCGTGTCGGCGAAGCTCGCGCACCCGAGCACGTCGGGACCGCTCAGCACGTACTCGCCGAGCACCCGCCGCGTCTCCCGCACGCCGACCTGCGGGGCGATCTCGAGCGCGTAGGCGCGCTCGAACCCCGGCACCCGCGCGCGCAGAAAGCGCAGGAAATCGCGCACCTGGCGCCGGCCCTCGACCTCGCCCGCGCTCCACTGCTCGGCGTCGGTGCCGTCCATCGCGCTGCCGTCGGGGTTGCGGATCTGGGTCACGTTCGCCCGCCACTCGGTCGGGTTGCGCTGCGGCCGCACGATCGCGCCGCGGCGCGCAAAGCGGAACGCGCCTTCCCGCTCCGCCTCCTCCATCAGGCGCGGGATCGTCGCGACCGCGTCGCGCGCGCGCGCCGCATCCACGTCGTTCACCCGGAACATCAGCGTCGGGTAGAGGAGCCGCGCGCTCTTCTCCCACGGCGCGCCCGCCCACGCGGCGAGGTCGCCGTCGCCGGACGCGTCCACGAACGCGCGCGCGCGCAGCGCGCGGCGCCCCGACTTCGTCTCCACCAGCAGGGCGTCGATCGTGCGCGCGTCGCGCATGGCGACGCCGGCGCCGAGGGCGTGGAAGAGCAGCCGCGCGCCGGACGCGGCCAGCAGGTCGTCGGCCGCGCACTTGTAGGCCGGGATGTCGTACGCCCGCGCGAGCGTCTTCCCGAACACCGGGTGCGGCTCGTTGAGGCCGCCGAGCGCCGCGATGCGCGCGAGCAGCTCGTCGGCGATCCCGTGCACGACGGGGCGGATCTCGCCGTGCACGTTCGCGTACAGGCCGCAGAAGTTGGTGACGCCGGCCGCCGTGCCCATGCCGCCGAGGAAACCGTAGCGCTCGACCAGCAGCGTGGCCGCGCCGGCGCGCGCCGCGGCCGCCGCCGCCGCGATGCCGGCCGGCCCGCCGCCGAGCACGACGACGTCGTACTCTCCCGCGACGGACGTGCGGCGCGTAGGCTCGGTGACGAAGTTCATGGCCCCGCGGAAGATACCGCACGCGCGTCGTGCGCGGGGCGCGGGCCGCTGTTTAGAATGGCGCCGTGAACAAGCCCGTCGCGCCGGCCGCGGTCGAGAGCGTTCCCGCCAAGGCGGGCGGGGTGCGCGCGTTCTGGAGCTGGCTGACGAGCGCCGGCCGCGCGCAGGCGCGCCAGCCGATCTCGGGCGCGGAGCTGCGCCAGGCGCGCGCCACCTTCCGCGAGTGCCTGGAGGGCAAGGGAGGCGAAGCCTCGGCGCGCCGGCGCGTCGAGTCGCTCGTGGCGCTGTACCGCCGGCTGAACGACCCCGGGCGCGAGAGCGTCCTCGCGCTGCTCGCGGAGGAGTTCGGTCCCGACGAGCTCGCGCTGAACCGGGCGATCCAGGCGTACCTCGACGCGCCGCAGGGCGGCGAGCGGCGCCAAGCCGAGACCCAGCTCCGCCTCGCGCTCGCGAGCCCGCGCATCCGCATCCTGCGGCAGTTCAACCTGCTGCACGAAGGGGTGAAGTTCCTGGTCGACGTGCGCGCCGACGTGCTCCGCCAGCTGCGCGAGCGGCCCGCGCTCGCCGCGCTCGACGAGGAGCTCGCCGCGCTCTTCTCGAGCTGGTTCGACATCGGCAACCTCGAGCTGAGGCGCATCTCGTGGAGCTCGCCGGCCGCGCTGCTCGAGAAGCTGATCGCCTACGAGGCGGTGCACGAGATCCAGTCCTGGCGCGACCTGCGCAACCGCCTCGACTCGGACCGGCGCTGCTACGCGTTCTTCCACCCGCGCATGCCCGACGAGCCGCTCATCTTCGTCGAGGTCGCGCTGGTGAAGGAGATGGCCGACAACATCCACCACCTCCTCGACGAGGAGGCGCCGGCGTTCGACGCGCGCGCGGCGCAGGCGGCGATCTTCTACTCGATCTCGAACACCCAGGCCGGGCTGAAGGGGGTGTCGTTCGGCGGCTTCCTCATCAAGCGCGTGGTCGAGGAGCTGCTCGCGGAGTTTCCGCGCCTGAAGACCTTCGCCACGCTGTCGCCGGTGCCGGGTTTCCGCAAGTGGCTCGACGCGCGGGTGGCGGCGAAGGATCAATCGCTCTTCGGCCGGCGCGAGCGCGAGCGCCTGTGCCGCGAGGCGGGCGCCGCCGAGCCGTGCGACGCGTTCGCCCAGCTCATGCTGCGCGGCTTCGTGGCCGAGGCGCAGCCGCCCGAGTCGCTGCGCGTCGCGCTGATGCACCTGTGCGCGCGCTACCTCGTCGAGGAGAAGGCGGCCGAGCCGGGCGGCGCCGCCCGGCCGCTCGACCCGGTGGCGCGCTTCCACCTCGGCAACGGCGCGCGCCTGGAGCGCATCAACTGGCTCGGCGACACCAGCCCGCGCGCGGTCAAGCAGGCGGCCGGCATTATGGTGAACTACCTCTACAAGCTGGACGACATCGAGGAGAACCACGAGGCGCACGCGCGCGACGGCCGGGTGGCGATCTCGGACGCGGTCAAGCGGCTGCTGCGCAAGCCGGCGTAGTGCCGATCGCGGCATAATCGCCGCGCACGGAAGAACGACGAGGAGAATGCATGAAACGCCTGGTGCTCCTGGCGGCGCTTGCCGCCGCGGCGACGCTGCCCGCGCACGCGCAGCAGTTCCCCAACCGCCCGATCACGATGATCGTGCCGTTCGCGCCCGGCGGCATCGCCGACATCACCGGCCGCCCGCTCGCGGTGGCGATGTCCAGGGTCCTCGGGCAGCCGGTGGTGGTCGAGAACAAGGCGGGCGCCGGCGGGGCGATCGGTCACGCCTTCGTCGCGAAGGCGAAGCCCGACGGCTACACGATCATGACCGCGCTCTCGTCGATCGTGGTGATCCCGGAAGCGGACAAGGTCAACGGCCGGCCGGCCACCTACCAGATGTCGGACTTCACCCCGATCGCGCTCCTCTCCGCCGACCCGACGATCCTGCTGGTGCCGGCGAACGCCCCGTGGAGGTCGCTCAAGGAGCTGATCGACGACGCGCGCTCGCGGCCGGGCAAGATCAGCTACGCGTCGTCGGGCGTGTACGGCACCATCCACACCTGTTTCGAGATGCTCGCGCAGGCGGCGAACGTGAAGTTCCTGCACGTCCCGTACAAGGGCGGCGGACCGGCGATGGCGGCGCTCCTCGCCGGCGAAACGGACCTCGGCGCGCAGTCGCCCGGGGTCGCGAACCCGCACCTCAAGTCGGGCAAGATCCGCACGCTCGGCTCCTGGGCGGGCAGCCGCACGGCCGCGCTCCCCGACGTGCCGACGATGAAGGAGCAGGGCTTCGACGTCGAGTTCTACATCTGGGCGGGGGTGTTCACGCCCGCCGGCCTGCCGCCGGACGTGCGCGACCGGATCACCGGCGCCGTGCGCCAGGCGGCGCAGGATCCCGAGTTCGTGAAGGCGCTCGCGAACGTGAACACGCCGGTGAACTACAAGGAAGGCCGGGAGTTCGACGCGTTCCTGGAGACCGATACCCGGCGTCTCGCGGAAGTGGTGCGCAGGATGGGAAAGACGGAATGAAGATCGTCCGCTTCGACGCCGGGGACGGGGCGCGCGTCGGCGCGCTCGACGGCGACCAGGTCGTCGACCTCCCGCGCGTGCACAGCACGCAGGAGCTCATCGGCGGCGGCGCCGCGGCGCTGGAAGCGGCGCGGCAGGTGATCGCGTCGGGCAGCGGCCGCCGCCCGCTGTCCGCCGTGAAGCTGCTCGCACCGGTCATTCCGGCGACGATCCTGTGCAGCGGCTCCAACTACACCGACCACAACAGGGAAAAGGCGAACACGCCGATCTCGGGCAAGGAGCCCGAGTTCTTCGTGAAGACCGCCGACTGCGTGATCGGGCCGGGGGACACGATCGTGCACGACGAGCGCCTGGCGAAGAAGCTCGATTGCGAGACGGAGCTCGCGATCGTGATCGGCAAGCCGGGGCGGTTCATCCCGGCGGAACGCGCGCTCGAGCACGTGTTCGGCTACACGATCGTCAACGACGTGACGGCGCGCGACCGGCAGGTGCGGCGGAACAGCCAGGGGTTCACCTGGTACGAGCTCGGACGCGGCAAGGCGTTCGACTGCTCCGCGCCGCTCGGGCCGTGGATCGTGACCGCCGACGAGATCCCCGACCCGCAGCGGCTGCGCCTGCGCACGCGCATCAACGGCGAGCTGCGCCAGTCCGCTTCGACCGGCAACATGATCTTTTCGTGCGCCCAGCTCGTTCACTTCTTCTCGGTGAACTTCACGCTGAAGCCCGGCACCGTGATCATCACCGGCACGCCCGGCGGCACCGCCTGGTCGGTGGACCCGGAGCTCGGCGGCAAGTGGGTCGGCGGCGACGGGAGCGAGGCGCTGGTGCCCGCCAAGGGCTACCTCAAGCCCGGCGACGTGATCGAGTCCGAGCTGGAGAGGATAGGCGTGCTGCGGAACGTCGTCGGCGCCGCGGCGTGACCCGCTGCGACGCCGTCGTGATCGGCGGCGGCGCCGTCGGCTCGAGCGTCGCGTACTTCCTGCTGCGCGAGCAACCGGGGTTGCGCGTCGCCGTCGTCGAGCCGGACCCGACCTACGCGCTCGCCTCGACGCCGCGCGCATCGGGCGGCGCGCGGCGGCTCTTCTCCTGTCCCGAGAACGTCGCGATGTCGCTGTTCGGCGTCGACTTCATCCGCGCCGTGCCGGACGTCGGGTGGAAGCCGGGCGGCTACCTCTTCATCGTCCCGGAGGCGGGCGTCGCGACGCTGGAAGCGAACTGGCGCACGCAGACGGCGCTCGGCGCGCGCGTCGAGCTCCTCGATCGCGCCGCGCTCGCGCGCCGGTTTCCGTCGATGAACGTGGCCGACCTCGCTGCCGGCGCGTGGTCGCCCGACGACGGCTGGTGCGACCCGTACGCGCTGCTGCAGTGGCTCCGGCGCGAGGCGCGCGCGCTCGGGGCGACCTACGTGCAGGACCGCGTCGTCGCGCTCGAAAGCGAGGGCGCGCGGGTGCGCAGCGCAACCCTGGCGTCGGGAACCGTGCTCGCCGCCGACCACTTCGTCGACGCGGCCGGCGCGTGGGCGAAGGGCGTCGGGGAGATGGCCGGGATGCCGCTCCCGATCGAGCCGCTGCGCCGCTTCGAGCACTACTTCGAGTCGCCGAACCCGATCGAGCCGCTGCCCTACGTCAAGGACCTCGACCGGCTCGCCTTCCGGCCGGAAGGCCGCGGGTTTTCGGGCGGCCTCGTGAACGCCGACGAGCCGCGGGGCTTCAACTTCGACGAGGACCACGGGTACTTCGAGGCGGTCGTGTGGCCCGCGCTCGCGCACCGCTTTCCGGCGTTCGAGGCGGTGCGCTGCAAGCGCACCTGGGCGGGGCTCTACGACCAGTGCGAGCTCGACGGCAACCCGGTCATCGGCAACTGGCCGGGTCGGCGCGACAACTTCCACGTCGTGGCCGGGTTCTCGGGGCACGGCATGATGCACGCGCCGGCGGCCGGGCGCGCGATCGCCGAACTGGTCGTCCACGGCCAGTACCGGACGATCGACCTCGCGCGGCTCGGCTATGCGCGCGTGGCCGCAAACGCGCCGTATCCCGAACGCGGGATCGTCTGACGCGCTAGCATCGCGCGCAGCGCAGGGCGAGGAGGCGGGCCATGGCGTTCCGGATCGAGCACGACACGATGGGCGAGGTGCAGGTGCCCGCCGACCGCTACTGGGGCGCGCAGACCGAGCGCTCGCGCAACAACTTCCGCATCGGCCCGCCCGCGAGCATGCCGCGCGAGATCATCCACGCCTTCGCCTACCTCAAGAAGGCGGCGGCGCTCGCCAACGTCGAGCTCGGGGTCCTCGCGCAAGGCAAGGCCGACCTGATCGCGGACGTCTGCGACGAGATCCTCGCCGGCCGGCTCGACGGCGAGTTTCCGCTCGTGATCTGGCAGACCGGCAGCGGCACGCAGAGCAACATGAACGTGAACGAGGTGATCGCCAACCGCGCGCACGTGCTCGCCGGCGGAAAGCTCGGCGACGGCAGGCGGACGCTCGACCCCAACGACGACGTCAACAAGAGCCAGTCGAGCAACGACACCTTTCCGACCGCGATGCACGTCGCGGCCTACAAGCTCGCCGTCGAGACGACGCTGCCCGGGGTGCAGCGCCTGCGCGCCACGCTCGCGGAGAAGGCGCACGCCTTCGACAAGATCGTGAAGACCGGGCGCACCCACTTCATGGACGCCACGCCGCTCACGCTCGGCCAGGAGTTCAGCGGCTACGTGCAGCAGCTCGACAACGGCGTGCGCGCGATCGACAACGCGCTCGAGATGGTGCGCGAGCTCGCGCTCGGCGGCACCGCGGTCGGCACCGGCCTCAACGCGCCAGCGGGGTACGCGGCGCTGGTGGCGGCGAAGATCGCCGAGCTGACCGGGTACCCCTTCGTCAGCGCGCCGAACAAGTTCGAGGCGCTCGCGGCGCACGACGCGATGGTGGAGCTGTCGGGCGCGCTCAAGCGGCTCGCGGTGTCCCTCATGAAGATCGCCAACGACGTCCGCATGCTGAGCTCGGGGCCGCGCAGCGGGATCGGCGAGCTCGTCATCCCGGACAACGAGCCCGGCTCCTCGATCATGCCGGGCAAGGTGAACCCGACGCAGCCCGAGGCGCTCACCATGGTGGCCGCGCAGGTGATGGGCAACGACGTGGCGGTGACGATCGGCGGGGCGAGCGGGCACTTCGAGCTGAACGTCTTCAAGCCGCTGATCGCCGCGAACGTGCTGCAGAGCGCGCGCCTGATCGGCGACGCGTGCACGTCGTTCAACGACCGGTGCGCGGCCGGCATCCAGCCCAACCTACCGGCGATCGACCGCCACCTCGAGAACTCGCTGATGCTCGTCACCGCGCTCAATCCGCACATCGGCTACCACAAGTCGGCCGAGATCGCGCAGAAGGCGCACAAGGAGGGCACGACGCTGCGCGAGGCCGCGCTCGCGCTCGGGCACGTCACCGCGGAGCAGTTCGACGAGTGGGTCGACCCGGCGAAGATGGTGTCGGGGGGATAGCTACTTCAGCCCGAGCGCCTCGCGTGCGAGGCCGTCGAGGAGGGACTCGACCTCCTTGAGCGATGCCTTGGAGGCCGCCGAGCCGCCGGGTCGCCAGGGCCGCTTGTACGTCACGTACACCCTGTCCGGTTCCTGGGCGGTCGCGTAGACGACCATCGTGTAGGGGCACATCGAGACGTTCGCCGGGTCCGCCTCCATCGTCTTGCGCGAGAGCGCGGCGCTGCAGAAGACGAAGGCCTGGGCGTCCGCGTAGAGCCTGCGCCCCGACCCGACGTCCTTGCCGGTGCGCTCGAGCATGCGGTTGACGAACGACTGGTAGTCGATCACGAGCCCCTTGCCCTCGATCGCGGACTTCAGGTCGTCGCGCACGTCCTCGAACTTCGCCTTTTTCGAGTAGCTCACGATCGGGTCCGGATCGGCGGCCTGGACGGCGCCGAAGAGCGCGGTGAGGAAGGCGAGCAGCAGGACGCGGGCCATGGTCGACTCCGAACGATAGGGGAAGGTCCGCCCAGCGTAGCGGCTCCGCCCGCGCCGGTTCTGATCGCGGTCAAACCCGCGCCGCGGGACTACTGGGCCCCGGCCTGCTCCAGGATCCGCACCATCTCCTTGTACCCCCGCCCGCGCGCGTGCGCGAGCGGGGTGATCCCGGCCCGGTCGGAGATGTTCACGTTCGCGCCTGCCTGCACCAGCGCGCGCAGCGTCTCGATGTGCCGCCCGCCGCCGTCGCCGAGGACGATCGACTCCATGAGTGCCGTCCAGGTCAGGTTGTTGACGTGGTCGAGCGGCGCGCCGGCCGCGATCAGGACCCGGACCACCTCGACGTGGCCGAGATGCGCGGCGGCGATGAGCGCCGTGCCGTCATAGGGACTGGTGACGTTCTTCGCGCTCGCGCCGCCTGCGAGTACCAGCTCGAGCGTCGGCACATCGTCGGCGACCGCCGCGATGGTCACGACGTCGTAGCGCTGCCGGTCGAGCGCGTTCGCGTTGGCGCCCTTGGCGAGCAGGAGCCGCGCGGCGGCGCGCTGCTTCCGGTACACCGCCACGTGCAGCGGCGTGCGCCCGTTGCCGTCGCTCGCCTCGCGGTCGGCGCCGGCGGCGAGCAGGCGCTCGATCGCGGCGACGTTCCCCGCCGCCGCCGCCGCGTGGAGACCCCGGTAGGCGCGCACCTCCGCGTCGCTCGGGGCGATCTGGGCGAGCGCGGCGACGGGCACCGCCAGTCCGACGAGCAGCAGCGCGCGAACGGGACCGCGCCGGGCGTTCCGGTTCATCCGTGTCCCCTTCCTCGAAACCGGGCGGGCGCCACTATCGGGTCGTCGGGACGAGAGGTCAAGGACGCGAGCCTCGCGACGCGCCGGTGTACCATCGCCGGCGCCATGCTCCATCCGGTCCACGCCGTCCAGATGCGGGGTGCGCCGGAGCCTGCCCCATGTGGCACCTGATCGGCGCGCTTCGTTCCTCCACCCGCTCGAGCGCCCGGGCATTCCCCGTTGCGTCACCGGTTCGCGCGCCCGGTCTGCGGTGATCCGCGCATGCCGACGGTGACCCCGCCCACCTCCCGCGCGCTCTTCACCGCGTTCCTGAGCGTCGGCATCTCCGGCTTCGGCGGGGTCCTGCCGTACGCGCGCCGCCAGCTCGTCGAAGTCAAGCGCTGGATCACCGACGCGGAGATGACCGAGCTCCTCAGCCTCGCCCAGCTCCTGCCCGGCCCGAACATCGTGAACGTCGCGATCATGCTGGGAACGCGCTTCCGCGGCGCGGCCGGGGCGGCCGCGGGCGTCCTCGGCCTGACCCTCGTCCCGCTCGCGCTGTTCCTCGCCCTGGGCGCGATCTACCAGCAGTTCGCGGAGGTGCCGTGGCTGAAGGGCGCCTTCGCCGGCGTCGGCGCGGCGGCGGCCGGGCTCGTGCTCTCGGTCGGCATCCGCTTCGCGCACGCGCTCGAGCCGCGCGCCTGGGTGATCGCGCTCGGCGCCGCGGGCTTCCTCGCGATCGTCTTCGCGCACCTGCCGCTGCCGCTGGTGGTGCTGGTGCTCGCGCCCCTCGGCGTGCTCATCGCGTGGCGGCGCGCGACCTGATGGAGTCGCTCGCCGACGCCGGCACGCTGCTCGGGCATCTCGCCGCGCTGTCGCTCGTCTCGGTGGGCGGCGCGCACGCGGTCTTCCCCGACATCTTCCGCCTGGTGGTGACCGAGCGCGGCTGGATGACCGGGACCGAGTTCGCGACGCTGGTGGCGCTCAGCCAGGCCGCGCCCGGGCCGAACGTGCTGGTCATGGCGCTCATCGGGCAGCGCGTCGGCGGCGTCGGGCTCGGCGTCGCGGCGCTCGTCGCCTTCTGCCTGCCGTGCTCCGTGATCGCCTGGCTGGTCGCGCGCGCGCACTTCCGCGCCGCCGGTTCGCGCTGGGCGCGGGCGATGCGCACCGGCTTCGCCCCGGTCACCGTCGGGGTGGTGCTGGCGAGCGGCTTCGTGCTCGCGACCGGCGCCGCGCACGACTGGCGGATCTACCTCGTCGCAATGGCATCGACGGTGCTCGCCTCGGTGACGCGGCTGCACCCGCTGTGGCTGATCGTGGCCGGGGCGGTGGTGGGCGCGCTCGTCTAGGGCGCCGCGGGCCGCTCGCCGGCGCCGCGCGTGAAGGAAGCCTCTTCCCTTGCGCGGCGAGTGGGCGCACGCTTACGCTTGTGGGGAACGCGCGCTCAACATGCAGACGCTGATCAGCATCCTGGCCGGCATCGCCCTGCTCGTGTGGGGGACGCACATCGTGCGGTCGGGCGTGCTGCGCGTCTTCGGCGGGAACCTGCGCGGCGTGCTCGCGCAGAGCGTGTCCGGCCGGCCGCAGGCGCTGCTCGCGGGGGTGGGGGTGACCGCGCTGGTCCAGTCCTCCAGCGCCACCGCGCTCATCCTGAGTTCCTTCGTGAGCCACAAGATGATGGCGCTCGCGCCGGCGCTCGCGATCATGCTCGGCGCCGACGTCGGCACCAGCCTGGTGGTGCAGGTCTTCTCCTTCGACCTGTCCTGGCTCTCGCCCCTGCTGATCGGCGTGGGCGTGATCCTGCACCTGTCGCGCAAGGCGACGCGCGCCGGCCAGATCGGGCGCATCGCGATCGGGCTGGGGCTGATCATCCTCGCGCTGCAGACCATCCTGCAGGCGGCGCGCCCGTTCACCCAGGCCGCCGGTGTGCAGGTCATCTTCGGCTC
>WBZO01000381.1_pt1 | contig 99209 bp, 105 predicted proteins | sample 5204261 | NCBI WGS metagenome assembly WBZO01 (sample SAMN12412400, study PRJNA552823) | activated sludge metagenome | isolation source: activated sludge from anammox sidestream of wastewater treatment plant... | place: USA: North Carolina | collected 2017-09 | reverse complement strand
GCATTCGTTCGGGTTGATAGCGCCGAGCGGGTGAATTGCCTGGGCGGTGCATTGCCGCGCGCAGACATGACACTCGGCCCCGCATTCGCGGTAGCGCTTGAGCCATTCGAACATGCGCATGCGGGCCGGGATTGCGAGGGCGGCGCCGAGCGGACACAGATAACGGCAATAGAAGCGCTCGATAAACAGACCAACGAAGAGCAGCGCGGCGGCGTAGGCCACGAAGTGCCAGTCGCGCATGAATTTCATCGTGATCGCGGTCTTGAAGGGCTCGACTTCGGCCAGCCCGAACGCCGCCATGATCGAATTGAGCGATACCGCGAGGATGACGAGGAAGAAGACATATTTGATCATCCACAGCCGCTCATGCACGCCGAACGGAATGGCGATCTGTTTGATGCCGATCCGCTGCGCGATCGTATTGATCAACTCCTGCAGCGCGCCGAACGGGCACAGCCAGCCGCAGAACACACCGCGTCCCCAGAACAGCAGGCTCATCGCAACAAAGCCCCACAATATGAAGACCAGCGGATCGAGCAGGAAAAGCTCCCAGCGGAATCCGGACAGCAGGGCGTGGATGAAAGTCAGAACATTTACGATCGATAATTGCGCATTTGCGATCAGACCCAGGAACACAAACGTCATGACGAGATAGCCGGTACGCAGCGCATGATAGGCTGGCCGGTATTTCGATGCCGCGTTCTGGAAGACGAGAATGCCAGCAAGCCCGGACAGCATGACGATGAGCACGCCAATCTCGATCGCGCGTCTGTGCCATATTTCCTGCCACAGGGGAGCCTGACGCAGATCGGCGCTTATCCCCGCAGCATCGGGTCGCTTTGCCTCGTTCGCCTGTGGCGCCTGGCGCGATACGACGTAGCGGCCGGGGACCTGATAGGACAGCGAGACTTTGGCTGTTGCGGCCGGCGTATTCGGGTCGGCGCTTAGCCACAGGTCGAGCCGGAACGGTTCGCTCGACTCGAAGCCGGTGGAACGCGGGATCCGGAATACCGCGATTTCGCGAAATTCCGGGGCGGCCGCGGCCTGGAAGCGGTCGAGGCCGGTATGCATTTCTGCGCGCAGCGCGATGGTGCGCTCCCCCTGGACCAGCTCGATGCGATCGAACACGCCGGATCGGCGCCAGGCCGTCCCCTTGAACGAATAAAGCCCCGAGGCGGCGATCGCGACGAGGTCGTCGTCGGGACCGATCTGCGCCAGTTGCGACTCATACATGCGCCGTCCGAGCAGGCTCTCGCCCACCGGCGGGGGTGTGGCGAGCGCAAGCCAGAGGTCGATGAACGGCTTGTCCGGCTCAAGCTCGCGCGTGCCGAGCATTTGCGCCGCCTCCCCGCGCGAGACGAGCAGGCGGCGGACGCTGCCTTCCGCGGCAAGCTCGGGCCAACTCATGATCTGGCGCGTCTCTCGGTCAAGCCGCGGGCGCGCGTCCGAAGCGGCCATCCGTGTACGCAGCACCACGCGCGCCGAGCGCAGGATCGCGTCATGGATCACGGTGCTGGTAACGGTTGCCCCGGCAACCGCGTGGGGTCGGCTGCCGGGGCCCGACGTTCGCAAGCCTGAGCCGGCACGAACGTCATATCCTCGGAAGTTTGCGACATAAGCGATCAGGGCTTCGCGCGGAATGCCGATGACGAGGATGGGCTCCTCATGGGCAACGATGCGCGCGCCCGCAATGACGCCGTCGGGCGTGACGGCGGCAATGACATCGAGCGGGCGTCCCGAATACCCGACCGAGCCCGAGACATCGCGTGTCGAGAACGCGTATCCCAGCAGGTTGCCGTTTTGAGATCGCACGGCGGCCGCCGGCGGCTGACCGGCGGCGGTTTCGACAACGACAGGCTCTTGCGAGGAGAAGAATTCCGCTGCGATCGACAGATCGCCCGCTGAAGAAATGTCCGACAGCAACACCGCCGCCGCGAGCACGACGAAAAGTCGGATGCTGCAATTTGCTCGCGCTGAAAGAATCCTGCGCAACGCTGTCGCCGTCTGAGGGTCGATAAATGAACGTAGACAAGAATTGTGCACTGCCCTCCTTGACGAAAGTCAATGAAATTTCGTGCGAATTTTACCTACTCTTTTTCGTGTTCTTCCGCCGGAGAGAGATGGAGAAGCTGTCATGCGAAATCGCGTGAGTCAGATGGTTGCGCTATTGAGTGGAGTAGCAACCGCGTCCTTGTTTGTTCTTGGGATGTCAACCGCGTTCGCTCAGCAAAAGCCCTCACCGGCGGACCTTGAGAAGCACCGCACGACGCCGGGCGGCCAGTATCAGCCGAGCCTTGACGTGCTCGGCGAGAAGCCGGTCGAACAGCCCGGTGCAAAACCCGGCGATCCGGTTCTGTCCAAGGCGGAATTCGACCGGGCCAACCAGATTTACTTTGAACGTTGTGCCGGCTGTCATGGCGTGCTGCGTAAGGGTGCGACCGGCAAGCCGCTGACGCCCGACCTCACCAAGAAGCTTGGCTACGAATACCTGCGCGACTTCATCACCTACGGATCCCCTGGTGGTATGCCGAACTGGGGTACGTCGGGCGATCTGAAGGAAGACGAAGTCACGCTGATGGCGCGTTATCTCCTCAACGATCCGGCGCAGCCGCCGGAATTCGGCATGAAGGAGATGAAGGAGACCTGGAAGGTCATCGTCCCGGTCGACAAGCGGCCGACCCGCAAGCAGAACAAGCTCGATATCGATAACCTGTTCTCGGTCACGCTGCGCGATTCGGGCGAGATTGCGCTGATCGACGGCAAGACCAAGAAGATCGAGCACATCATCATGACCGGCTATGCGGTGCACATCTCCCGCATGTCGGCCTCGGGGCGTTATCTCTACACCATCGGCCGCGATGCAAAGATCAACCTGATCGATCTGTGGATGGATCCGCCGCAAACGGTGGCCGAACTCAAGATCGGGTCGGAAGCGCGTTCGGTCGAAACCTCCAAGCACAAGGCTTATGAGGACAAGTTGGCCATTGCCGGTGCCTATTGGCCGCCGCAATTCGTGCTCATGGACGGCGCGACCCTCGAGCCGCTCAAGGTCGTCGGCACGCGCGGGATGACCTACGACACGCAGGAATACCATCCGGAACCACGCGTCGCTTCGATCGTGTCGTCGCACTACAATCCCGAATTCGTCGTCAACGTGAAGGAGACCGGTCAGATTCTGATGGTCAACTACACGGACATCAAGAACCTGAAGATCACCTCGGTCGAGGCGGAGCGGTTCCTGCATGACGGCGGCTTTGATCGCAGCGGACGCTACTTCCTGGTTGCCGCGAATGCCCGCGACAAGATCGCGGTCGTCGACACCAAGGAAGGCAAGCTGGTCGGCGTCATTCCGTCCGAAGGCAAGACACCGCATCCGGGTCGCGGCGCGAACTTCAACCATCCGAAGTACGGACCGGTCTGGGCCACGAGCCATCTTGGCGACGAGGTGATCTCGCTGATCGGCACCGATCCGGTGAAAAACAAGCAGTATGCGTGGAAGGTCGTTCAGAAGTTCGACGGTCAGGGCGGCGGTTCGCTGTTCATCAAGACCCATCCGAAGTCCGAACACCTCTATGTCGATACCCCGCTCAATCCCGACGCCGAAATCTCCTCGTCCGTTGCCGTTTTCAAGATCAAGGACCTGACGAAGGAGAAGCCGGAGTTCAAGACGCTACCGATCGGCCAGTGGTCGGGCATTTCGGAAGGTCAGCGCCGCGTCGTGCAGGGCGAGTACAACCAGGAGGGCACCGAAATCTGGTTCTCGGTCTGGAACTCGAAATCGCAGGAATCGGCGATCGTGGTCGTCGACGACAAGACGCTGACCAAGAAAGCGGTCATTCGGGACAAGCGCCTGGTGACCCCGACCGGAAAGTTCAACGTCTATAACACGCGAAAGGACGTCTACTGATCGAACGTCGGCGCGGCGCGGGGAAACCTGCGCCGCGCTTTCGCAACCAACCTCGAGTGGGAGGGATCAGTGCGATGAGCGTCGGCAAGGTCTATCTGGTCGGTGCCGGTCCGGGCGATCCGGAGCTCCTTACGCTCAAGGCGATGCGTGCAATCGCATCGGCAGACATCATCGTTTACGATTTGTTGGTGCCGGCCGAGATCGTGTCGCTTGCCCCGAAGGGCGCCGCCCGCATCGATGTCGGCAAGAAAGCGGGTCACCATCCGGTGCCACAGGCCGAAATCAACCGCTTGCTTGTTCGTCTTGCGCGTCTGGGGCGCACGGTGGTGCGCCTGAAGGGCGGGGATCCGTTCATTTTCGGCCGCGGCTGTGAAGAAGCAAACGAGCTTGAAAAAGCCGGCATTTCTTATGAAGTCATTCCGGGTATCACCGCGGCGCAAGGTTGCGCGGCCGCCGCGCGCGTGCCGCTCACGCATCGCGGTCTTGCGACCGGCGTGCGTTACGTGACCGGCCATTGCCGCGCGAATGCGCCGCTCGATCTGGACTGGGCCAGTCTGGCCGATCCCGGCACCACGCTTGTGGTCTATATGGGAATGGCCAACATCGAAGAGATCGCGCGCGAGCTGATCCGTCACGGGTTGCCGGGCGACACGCCCGCAATTGCGGTATGTCAAGGCACGACGCCGCGCGAGCAGCGAGTCTATTCTTCACTTGTCGAACTGCCGGCAGTGGCGCGGGCAGCACGCTTCGACGGTCCGGTACTCTTCATCATCGGACGGGTCGCGGCGATGGCCAAGCAGGATGACAGGACGGACAATGCGTGCGAACAGCTCGATATGGCGGTGGTGGCCTAGCGCCATCCTGACGTTCGGCCTCGCCGTCGCTCCGGCCGCTGCCTCGGAACGCCCCCTCGATCCGGAAAAGCTTGGGCACCTGGTGCGCCAGGACTGTGGCGGCTGTCACGGGCTGACGCTCAAAGGCGGACTCGGAAAGCCGCTGACCGCCGAGCATCTTGAACAATGGAGCCGCGATCAGCTCGCCTTCATCATCCTCAACGGCGTGCCCGGTACCCCGATGCCCGGCTGGCGCGCCTTGATGAGCGAGGACGAGGCGCGCTGGATTGCCGATGTGCTTAAGCGGGGAACCCTGCGATGACGCGATGGTTTTCCGCCTTGCTGGTCTGCGTAGCAATGGTCGCGTCCGCGTCGGCTGCCGAGGTTCGCGGCACCGGCGCGATTGGTGTCGTGATCGAGCGCGCCTCCGGCTCCGTCCTGCTCGTCGATACGGTCGCGCGCGCGAGCATCGGGCGAGTGGAGCAGCTTGGCGACCTTTCTCATGCGTCGGTCGTGTTCTCGCCGGACCAGCGCCATGCCTTCGTGTTCGGGCGGGACGGCGGGCTGAGCAAGATCGATCTTCTGGCCGGGGCGCTCGTGCAGCGCATCGTGCAGGGAGGCAACGCGATCGGCGGCGCGATCTCCGACGACGGCGCGTTGATTGCCGTGTCGAACTACGAGCCGGGCGGCGTGCGGGTTTTCGATGCGCGCACGCTGTCGCAGGTCGCCGATATTCCCGCGCTCGGTCCCGATGGCCGCGCCTCGAAAACGGTCGGCCTCGTCGATTTGCCAGGGCGGCGTTTCATGTACGCGCTCTACGATGCCGGCGAGATTTGGATGGCGGATTTCTCGGGCGAGGGGGCGCCGCGCGTCGAGAAGCTGCCCGGTATCGGCAAGCTGCCGTACGACGGAAACGTGACGCCAGACGGGCGGCATTATCTTGCGGGCCTGTTCGGCGAGGACGGCGTCGTGCATGTCGACCTCTGGCAGGAACCGTTGCGCGCGCGCCGCATTCTCGACAATTACGGACGTGGGGAGGAACGGCTGCCCGTCTACAAGATGCCGCATCTCGAAGGCTGGGGTTCGGCCGGCGACGTCATGCTGCTCCCGGCGATCGGCCGCCACGAGCTGATCGCGGTCGACAAGCAGGATTTCCGCGAGGTTGCACGCATTCCTACCTACGGCCAGCCGGTCTTTGCGGTCGTGCGGCCCGGTGGCCGGCATGTCTGGATTAATTTCGCCCATCCGCTGAACGACACCGTCGACGTGATCGATACGATGACGATGAAAGTCGTCCATCGTTTCAAGCCGGGTCCGGCGGTCCTGCATATGGAATTCACCGCGCGCGGCCATGAGGTATGGGTATCGGTCCGCGATGCGAACCGGGTGCAGATTTACGATGCCGCGACCTTTGCGAAGAAAGCCGAGATCGAGGCGAAAGCGCCGTCCGGCATCTTCTTCACGGCGCGTGCGACAAGGATTGGCCAGTGATCCCGAGCGCGCAGGAACTGGCGCTGATCGACCGCTGGCAGCGGGATTTTCCGCTGGTCGAGCGTCCCTTCGCTGCGGCCGGCGCGCCGCTCGGGCTCGACGAGACGGAAACGGTGGATACCTTCCGCCAGTTGCAGGCGGCCGGCGTGATATCGCGCATCGGTGCCGTGATCGCGCCGCGCACGGTCGGCGCCAGTACGCTCGCGGCGATGCAGGTTCCGCCCGAACGGTTTGAGGCGGTCGCCGCGCTGATCAATGCCGAGCCGGGCGTTAATCATAATTATGAGCGTACTCACGCCTTCAATCTCTGGTTCGTGGTGACCGGTCCCGATTCCGATGCGGTGAAGGCGACGCTTGACCGGATATCGAAGGCGACGGCGCTTGCCGTCATCGATCTGCCACTAGTGAGCGCCTATCATATCGATCTCGGATTTTCGCTTTCCGGTGAGCGCCGGCGTGACGACGAGGCGCGCGGTGCCGCCGCCGCCGGTGCACCCGATGTCCTCGACCGCACGCTCCTCGCTGCAATCGAGGAGGGGCTGCCGTTCGTCGCGCGACCCTACAGTGACGTCGCCGGGCGGATCGGCATTGCGGAAAGCGATCTGATCGGGCGGCTGCAACGATTGCTCGCATCGGGGGTCGTCAGTCGGCTCGGTTGCGTCGTACGCCATCGTGCTCTCGGCTATACGGCAAACGCAATGGCGGTCTGGGATCTGCCGGACGAACGAATCGATGCGATTGCCGCGGCGTTTGCCCGCGATCCGCGTGTCAGCCTGTGCTACCGGCGTCCACGCCGCCTGCCGGACTGGCCATTCAATCTTTTCTGCATGGTTCACGCCCGCACGCGCGCGGAAGCGCATATCGTCATTGATGCGCTCAATCGCTCGGCCGCGACGCAGGATTATGCCCAGCATGTCCTGTTTTCGACGCGCTGCTTCAAGCAGCGCGGCGCTTCCTATTTTCACGGCACGGGAGGGCTGCATTGACCCGAAACTGCAATCCGACAGAGCAGGCGATCATCAACGGCCTGCAGGGCGGCTTTCCGCTCACCCGGGAGCCCTTTCGCGAGGCGGGCGCCGAGCTCGGCCTGAGCGAGGGCGAGGTGATCGACACACTTGGCGACATGCTCGATGCGGGCCGTATCAGCCGGTTCGGACCGCTCTGGAATGCCGAGCGGCTCGGCGGCGCGGTGTGTCTGTGCGCGATGGCGGTTCCTCCACGGCGCATCGACGCGGTGGCCGATATCGTCAATGCGCATCCCGAGATCGCGCACAATTATGAGCGCACGCACGACCTCAATATGTGGTTCGTCATATCGACCGAGAAACCGGAGCAGATCGCCGAGGTGATCGACCGCATCGAGGCCGAGACCGGCCTGAAGGTTTATCCGATGCCCAAGACGCGTGAATTTTTCGTGGGTTTTCGAGTGGATATATGAGCATGCTTGATCAGGTTGACCGCCGCATCATTGCAGCCACGCAGACTGGCCTGCCGCTGGTCGAGAAGCCATATGCAGCTGTCGCGCGCAGCGTCGGCGTCGAGGAGGAGGAGGCTATTGCCCGCATGCAACGCCTGCTTACCAGCGGCGCGATCCGGCGGATCGGCGTCATTCCCAATCATTATGCGCTGGGGTTCACCGCGAACGGTATGTCCGTCTGGGACGTCGAGGACGAAGTTGTTGATCATGCAGGCCCACGCATCGGTGCGCTTGATTTCGTAACACACTGCTACGAGCGGCCGCGGCACCTGCCGTTTTGGCGCTACAATCTGTTCGCGATGGTCCACGGCCGCTCGCGGACTGAGGTGCTCGACAAGGTCGCGCGGATCGCGGATCTGCTCGGCCCTTCCTGTCGCGCCCACGACGTATTGTTCTCCACCCGTATCCTGAAGAAGACTGGCTTGCGCATCGCTGCGTAAGCGCCGGAGGCGCCTCGTGTTCCGACTGACCCATTATCTGAAGGAGGCGCTTGTTCCGACGCCGGTGCTTCGCGACAGGCGGCCGTCGGGGCCGGTCGTGATCTGGAACCTCATCCGCCGCTGCAACCTAGCCTGCAAGCATTGCTATTCCATTTCGGGGGATTTTGTCTCGCCCGGCGAGCTGACGACGGCCGAGGCATTTAGTGTCATGGACGACCTCAAGTCGTTCGGCGTGCCGGTGCTGATCCTGTCCGGCGGCGAGCCGCTGATGCGCCCGGACATTTTCGAGGTATCGGCGCGTGCCAAGGCCATGCGCTTCTTCGTCGGGCTGTCGACTAACGGCACGCTGATCGACGACGTCTGCGCCGATCGTATCCGCGACGCCGGCTTCGACTATGTCGGCATCTCGCTCGACGGGATCGGGGAGACGCACGACCGTTTCCGTCGTAAGGCGGGCGCCTATGAGGGCGCGCTGCAGGCCCTGCGGTCGCTGCGCGACCGCGATGTGAAGGTCGGTGTACGCTTCACGATGACCGAGGACAATGTCGCGGAGTTGCCGGCTCTGCTCGACCTCGTCGAGGAAGAGAATTTCACCAAATTCTATCTGTCGCATCTGGTCTATGCCGGGCGCGGCAACACCTATCGGGGCGACGACGCGACCTGGGATGCCACCCGCCAGGCGATGGATCTCGTGATTGGCCGCGCCTGGGACTGGGCCAAGGCCGGCCGCAGCATCGAGATCGTGACCGGCAACAACGATGCCGACGCGGTCTATTTCCTGCAATGGATGGAGCAGCGCGCACCCGAGCGGATCGAACATCTGCGCGACCTGCTGATGGCGTGGGGCGGCAACTCGTCGGGCGTCAACATCGCCAATATCGACAATCTGGGGAACGTCCATCCCGATACGATGTGGTGGCATCACACGCTCGGCAACGTGAAGGAGCGCCCGTTCTCGCAAATCTGGAGCGATCTGAGCGACCCGATCATGGCCGGGTTGCGCGCGCGTCCGCGCGCGATCGGCGGACGCTGCGCGACCTGCGATTATCGCGACATCTGCGGCGGCAACACGCGTGTGCGCGCCATGCGCATCACCGGCGACCCCTGGGCGGAGGACCCCGGCTGCTATCTCAGCGACGCCGAGATCGGCCTGTCGGGGCCGCAGGCGCGCGTGACGGTGACGCCCTATCGGGGATTGCGTCATGAACCGCGTGCGGCCGGCTGAACTCGCTCTCTGCTTCTTGTTGGCCCTGTGCACGCCGGCACAGGCGGAGCCGGACGCGGCGAAGCTCTATGGCGAGCATTGCGCGGTCTGCCACGGCGCCGATCGGCTCGGCGGCACCGGGCCCGCTTTGCTGCCGGAGAATCTCGGCCGTCTTACCGGCCAGCGCCTGTCGGGCGTGATCGCGCAGGGGCGCCCTGCGACGCAGATGCCGGGCTTCGACGCGCAGCTTGCAAAGAAGGAGATCGAGGCGCTCGCTGCCTATGTTGCAACTCCACTCGCGGCCGTTCCGCCCTGGGGCGCGGCCGAGATCGCAGCGAGTCGCGTCGTTCACGCACAGCCCGAGGCGCTGACGCGGCCCAAACACGACGCCGATTCGATGAACCTGTTCGTCGTCGTGGAGACCGGCGACCAGCACGCGACCATCCTCGATGGCGACCGCTTCGAGCCGCTGGCCCGTTTCCAGACCCGCTTCGCTTTGCATGGCGGGCCGAAATTCAGCCCCGACGGCCGCTTCGTCTATTTCATGTCGCGCGACGGCTGGGTGACGAAATACGATCTATGGTCTCTCACGGTCATTGCCGAGGTCCGCGCCGGCATCAATTCGCGCAACATCGCCTTGTCGAGTGACGGAAAATATGTGGCGGTCGCCAATTATCTGCCCCACACCCTCGTCATCCTGTCGAGCGAGGATTTGTCGGTGCGGCGCATTCTCGATGTGCGCGACCGCAAGGGGAAGTCCTCGCGTGTATCCGCAGTCTATCAGGCGCGTCCGCGCAATTCGTTCATCGCCGCCTTGAAGGACGTTCCGGAAATTTGGGAGATCGCCACTGACCCCGCGGCGCCGCCGGTCTTCGGCGGTTTCGTCCACTCGCACGAGAAGGGCATGGTCGAGGGGCTGGCCTCCTCGCAGGGACTGTTCAGCCTGCGTCGCATCGAGGTGCCACAGCCGCTCGACGATTTCTTCTTCGATCCGTCCTATCGTCACCTGATCGGTTCGGCGCGCGACGGAAAAGCGGTGGTGGTCAACCTCAATGTCGGACGCGACATTGTCCAGATCGACATGCCCGGCCTGCCGCATCTCGGCTCGGGGATCGCCTGGCTCTGGAAGGGCCGGCCGGTTATGGCGACGCCGCACCTGCAGGCGGGCCGCATCAGCGTGCTGGACCTCGAACGCTGGTCGGTGATTAAGACGATCGAGACGCCGGGTCCCGGTTTCTTCATGCGCAGCCACGAGAAGACGCCGTTTGCCTGGACTGACGGGATGCTCGGTCCGAAGAAGGACACGATGGCGATCATCGACAAGCAGACGCTCGAAGTGGTGCGGACGGTGACGCCATCGCCGGGCAAGACCGCGGCGCATGTCGAGTTCGACAGGAACGGGCGCTTTGCGCTGGTGTCGGTCTGGGAGATGGACGGCGCGCTCGTCGTCTACGATGCGGCGACCTTCACCGAGGTAAAGCGTATCCCGATGTCGCGGCCGTCCGGCAAATACAATGTGTGGAACAAGATCACATTCTCGGACGGAACAAGCCATTGAACAGGGGCGAGGCGCGTTTTTCCCTTCTCGTAGCGGCGCATGGTGAGCGGATCGCACATGCGTACAACGATAATGTGAAACGTCTCGCCGCCAACCTCGCGGCGCGTGCGACTTTTTCGGAGCTGCGGTTCGGCTTCCTCAGCGGCGAGCCGGAAATGGAGGACGCGCTGTTGGCGTTCCGCTCGCCCTCGGTGCTTGTCTATCCGCTTTTCATGTCCGACGGCTATTTCGCGCAGATTGCGTATGACAGACTGCATGATGCTGCGGTCCGGCGGATACCGTCGTTGCGCCTTCAGATATTGCCGCCGCTCGGGCTCGACCCGACGCTGGCCGGCATTGTCGTGCGCCGCGCGGCGGCGGCGGCGGGCGCCGCCAGCTTTGCGCCCGCCGATACGAACGTCGTTCTCGTGGCGCATGGCTCGACGCGGGAGCGGGCGTCGCTGACCGCAACCCGCACGCTTGCCGAGCGGATCAGAAAAATCGGCTGCTTCGCGCAGGTCTCCGGCGTCTTTCTGGAGCAAGCGCCTTTTCTCGTCGATTTTCTGCGGCGGTCGCCGGGGCCCTCGGTCGTCGTCGGCCTCTTTACGGGCGAGGGCCTGCACGGCCGTCATGATCTCCAGGGTATTCTGTCAAGTTCGCCGGTCGATCACATTATATATGCAGGTAATGTCGGGGCCTGGCCGGAGATCGCCGACATCGTCGCCGCCACTGCCACGCGTGAGATACTCGGCGACGTTGCCATTGTAAGTAGCTGAATCGAAGAGCATTTCCGCTTTGCTTCACAGGGCTTGGCAAGACGAAAGCCCTGTGTCCAAGGGTCGCAATTTCAATTGATGGTTTGATCAGCGCGCGCTTTTGGCGATGCGCTTCATGACCGGCCATATCAGCACCAGCCGGCGGATGCGGCCTGCATGCGGGTGTGGTGGGGTTGCTGAAGGTCCACCACCGTCTGCTTTAATTGTCGCATATCGGTGATCACCGCGGTCGCTCCCGCCGCCAGAAGATGGCGTTCGTGCTCCTCGCTGTGCTCCGCGTGCCCGGCAAAGCCGATGGTCTGCAGGCCGGAACGCGTTGCCCGCGCGATTGTCGCCGGTGAGCGGCAAACCAGAATGCACCGGGACGGAGCGATCCCGAGCATCTTTCCGAGAACGAAAAAGGGCTGTTCGAAACCGGTATCGTGAAAGGAGACGACCCGGTGCCGGGCGAAGAAGTGGGCGAGGCCGGCAGATTCAAGGCCGGCGCGGATTACGTCCTTCGGCCATTCCGAGAAAACGCATTTCGGATCCCGCAACCAGGACAAGGCATAGCCGATATGCGGCACGGCGTGCAGTTCGGTTTCGAAGCGGTGGATGATGCCGGAATAGGCGTGGCTGGCAAAAGACGGCTTGAAATTATGGCCAGTCCTGCTTTCGTATTCACGGCAAACGCGGGCGACACACTGGCCATCGGAAAGCTTTTCATAGGTGACGGCGTTCAACGATACGCCGCTGTCGGCAAACATCCTTGCCGCCGTGTCGGCGACGATACGCATGCTGTCGATCAGCACGCCGTTACACGAGAAGATGATCATCGACGCAGACAATTTTCATATGCGTTCACATATACGTTGCGCGCTGCGCAGAGCTACGGCAGCTAATACCAAGCATAAGATGACAGCGAAGGTCGGCCGGGCTGAAGCGCCCGCCATGAGTGGCTGCGCTCAAAATGAGCGATGTATTGCTGCAGAATTGAGAACAGGCTGCGGCGCAGGCCCAAGGAGGTACACGTGAGTGAGCAGAGCAAGATTGCAGATTTCCGGCCGATGGAACCGAATGTGGCTTACATCGGGGAAGCGGTTTCGATCAAAGGCGAGATGTCGGTTCCCGACGTCATCGTTGTCGATGGGACCTTCGAAGGCGAACTGACGGCGCGCTCGATCCGCATCGGACCGTCTGGCGTGATCCGGGGCAACATTATTGCGACCGACGCCGACGTTCATGGCTCGATCTCGGAAAAGCTCGAAATCAAGCAATTGATGATCCTGCGCTCGACTGCGCGCGTTCAGGGCAACGTCAGTTATGGCGAGCTCCAGATCGAAAAGGGCGCGGTGATCTCCGGCGAGTTTTCGTCAACGGATTTTCGCTCCGAACGCAAGCAGGGCTCCAAGGGCGAACACGGCGTCGCGCCCGTCAAGCTCGATCGTCTGAAGCTGACGGTTGGCGGCGCGGATACGCACCGGGCGACGAATGTCGATACCGGCCGTCTTCCGCCGGCCGCCAATGTGAGTAATGCCCAAAGCGGGACCAATGTATCGACCATGCCGGTCGTCGATCTCGCCGACGTCAAGGTGAGCAGCTAGACACCTTCTTTCGATCCACCCGCCGCAATCGTTACGGGCCGGGTGTACGACATCAGGACGCAGGCGGATCGCCTTTGCCGTTTGCGTCCTGCCGGCCCCGCGGATCCTCATGTCCGCTGCGACTGATGCCTGGGCCAGGCGGCAGAGAGCATGGGACGACGCCCCGTACCGATGCTCTCTGCCGACCGTTGCCGAACCGCACGCTCCCCGCAGACGCGTCCATTGTCAGGTCCGCCGCATCCGCGAATCCTGCACCAGCGCAGGAGATCAACGTGTGCCGACGCGCCGAAGCACGTCAAGCGGTACAAAACCGTAACGGTCGATCGCGCTCGTCTTGAGTTGGTGACCCCAAACTGGGTGCCCGCTTGCCGTACGCTGATTGAAATGACCATGCAACTCGGCACGGTCGCGACGGTTTACCAATAACGACAAAGACACCGCTGAAAAGAAGGTTCGTGTATCATGTCCAAAAACATCCTGATTATTGTTGGAGCGGATAAAGGCGGCGTCGGCAAGACGACGGTGTCGCGCACACTGATCGATTATTTCGCTGCGTGCCGGCTGCCGATCCGGGCATTCGATACCGAGTCGCCGAAGGGCAACCTGCAGCGCTTTCATCCCAACGAGACTGAAGTCGTCGATATTACCTCGGTCTTCGACCAGATGCGGATTCTCGATACGATCCGCAGTGCCAATAAATCAACGCTGATCGATGTGCGTGCCGGCTATCTTTCGCTGACCCTGCAGTTTCTGCAGAATATCGGTTTCCTGGAGGCGCTCAAGCGTGCGGAAGTCCGGCTCGTGCTGCTGCATGTCCTGAGTTCGTCGATCTCCTCGCTCGGGGAGATCGAGGTGATCCGCTCCTACGTCCCCGAGGCGCGTTATTATCTGGTCAAGAACTTCATCAATGAGGCGACGTTCTTCAAATGGGATCCGAGCGTGTACGAATCCTTCTTCCAGAAGGACCAGCACGGCGTCGAAATCTCCATTCCGAAGCTGAACGAAGTGGCCTACGAGCGGGTCGAGAGCGCGGCGGTGTCCTTCCTGTCGTTCATCGCCAACAAGAACGCCAATCAGGAAGCAGCCTCAAACTCGTTCGTGCTGCGCGGCTATGTCCGCCATTGGCTCGGCTCGGTCTGGTCGGAATTCGATCGCATCAAGCTGTGCGACATTGTCGAAGCCAAGGCGGAGCCGGAAAAAGTCGCGAGCCAGATGCCCTTTCACGCCGATCGCCTGATCTATTCGCCGATGTAGGCGGACAGATGGACGTCTGACACGCCTTTCTCTGTTTTGGAACGCGCAACCGGCCGGATGGAGGGCCGGTTGCACTCTATTGGCGCTTCCATCCGTGCGCGGCGCGCATGCGAGGGGATTTAGCTCGGGAAAAGGATCAGGTTGCCCGCTTGGGGACGAGGATATCCATCAGCGAGAGCCATTCGCGTGTGCTCGTGATCAGATAGCCTCCCGAATAGCGCTGGAGGAATCCGCGGCTCTCGATGACCTGCAGTTTGCGGCGCACCGTTTCGCGGGGCGTGCGGATATACTCGGCGATCGAGGAGACGTTGGCCGGCTGTGCGAAGGGCATATCGTGCCGCGCGCCGGCGAAATTGATCGCACCGCACGCGGCGATAATGATGATGTCATCGATATCGAAACCGTAGCGTCGTTTGATGCGGGCGAGGCGGTCGAGCGTCCGGTTGATCGGGGCAAGTGCCAAATGCAGTTCGTTCAGCGAGGACAACTCGTCCAGAGGCTCGGCGCTCGATCCGCGGATTGCGGACTCGCGCAGCAATGAACGGCGATAACGACCCGCGTGGCTTGCCGTCAGATTTTTGTCTGCAATTGCCGGTGCACCCATGATGTCATATCACTCGCGTACGATTGAATACTCGATCGGATTGAGTACAAATGAAGTATAATGTACTCAATTCCACCAATTTCGTTAGTGAATATTAACAAAGATGAATCCGAATACTAGGGAAATGTTGGCGCACATGCGGGCCGATGCAAAAAAGCCGTGCGAAAAAACGCCCCCGATCCCGGACCGGGGCCCACGAAAGGTGGGCGCTATCGCTTCGCCGGGATGACGAGAGAACTTTGGCCGAAGATCGAACAAGGCTGGCGGCGATTTCAGGATGGGATGATCCGGCGAGCGCGGCCGGGACGGGCTCAAGGCTTGCGGAACTGCTGCCAGGCCGACAATTCTTCGACGATATCGCCGAAGGGCGTGTACTCATTCTGCATCCAGGAGGGATGCCGTTGCGCGCCGCGGCCGTCGAAGGCCATGTCCTCTTCCTCGAACTGCTGGAAGGTGCCGAGCGCTTCGTCGATCGAATGCCGCTCATAGGCTTCGCGAACAAGCGGGGTGAGTTCGCTCAGGCCAAGCATGGCGATCGCATTCTTCCAGCCGACCCAGACCTGGCAATTTCGGATCGGTTTGATCTCGGAGAAGCCGCGCTGCAGGAAACGGCCGGCTTCGGATTTCGGCAGGTCGCCCTGCAGCACCACCATGGCCAGCGCTTCGCACATCCGGGAGCGTATGAATTCGTCGGCGCCGGTATCGGTAATAATGCCATAGAGAGGCCCGGGATCGCCGTCGAAAACGCATGCCATGACGCGATGGCTCGTGGCGGTGATGGCGTCGCCGAGCACGTCCTCGAGGTCGGCCGGATTTTGCCGCAGGAACGTGGCGAGCAGCGGATAGGCCGACTTCGCCCGCCAGGAGCCGAGCAGATGGAAAGCGAAGAAGACGGCGTTTGGACGTGAACGCGTGTTGGAATCGGCGGCAATATAACGTTCGATGACGCGTAAAAGTTCAGGCGTGATCAGATCCCGGTTGATCTATGCCTTCCTTAATGCGTCGACCGGGAGTGTCCGGGTCTGCTCCAACTCACGAATGATCTGGTCAAATTGCATTGATAGTGACGGTAGCGAGCGTGTTTTCGGAAATGAATGCGGTCAGCTTTAATCGCGTGCATTAAAACGGCGCTGTTTTTGCGACGGCGGCTGTGCGGACCACACAGATTTACGCGATCAAAAAGCACAATCCGTGAAAACCACAAGAAGAATTTGGTTTAAATTAAACGGCGACGTTACTTTTGTTGAAATTGCATATCCTGAAATTGCACGCAAAAAGGGTATCTAAAATGATGGCGCCAAAGGTGCAATTTGGAATCATAAAGCCGCGTTACGAGTGACTAAAGCGAAGCGCGCGCGGAGAGACGCGCCGTCTTTGCCGTCTGTTTCGATGACGATGCGATCGCCTCAGGCGCTCGTCCGTTGGCGACGTTCTGCTCCAACGTCTCAAGCGCCGTGAGGAGCCTGTGATTGAGTTCAATCAGGCCGGAGACGTAATTGACCATGCAATCCTTGAGCTGGCGCAGCAATCGCAGGTCGTGGTCGGACAGCGCCGGCGTCACGTGTGCGCCGGCGCGCTCGTGGCAGGTGACCGCCTCGCCGATCGGCACGGCGAGCGGGCGGGCGGTCGATGCGCCGTCACGTTGCGCCGCGCCGTTCGTATGCACCGTATGGAGCGGCTTGCGTGCCGTTTTATCGTCAGCAGGGGAAGGTGCGCGCTGCTTTCGCGCCGACGCAGGGGTCGAACTGCCGAGCTCGATGCCGAAGTTCTCGAGCTCGATGACGATGCGGCGCCAGATTTCGCGGTTCTTCCAGCGATTGTAGCGGTTGAACACGGTCATATACGGACCGTATTGCGGCGGACACTCCCTCCACGGACGGCCTGTCGTCAGAACGAAAATGATGCCGCTGAGGATGACACGATCACTGACGCGGCGCGGTCCAGGCTGGTTGACTGGCAAATGCAACGAGATCGCAGTCCACTGCTCGTCGCTCAGCCAGAAAGGAAAGTCCGCCATAAACCGCTTCCCTCTCTCCGCGTTGTCGCAACCCGGCAATATCAAAGACCAGCCGGATGGCTACACGGAGATACCTTGTCGCGTCTCATTGCTTGCGTACGTGTCGGCATCGTCACGAATTTGAAAATTCTCTAAATCGGTGTCAGGGTAGTCAATGTTAACGAATGATTACGGTTAACGAAATTAACGCAAATCCCCTGTCGATTGCCGGTTGACCGGTTGCGTCGACGCGATGCCGGCAAGCGGTTCAGCGGTGATTGGATATTTTGACATCTGATATCTGTTCCCGGTCAGCGGGGCGCGCCAGTTCGCTGAGCAGCATCTTGAGCGTTGCCTTTGTGGCAGAGACATTGTTCTGCGGGTCGTCGGCGTAACTGCTCATGCAGGCGAGCGCCGTCAGCAACTTGATCCGCAAGTCCACGATTTCGGCGGTCAGCCGGTCGATGGTTACCTTGAATCGCTGCTGGTGGAAGCGTTCGACGGCCTGCGCAACATGTCGGTCAGTCTCGCCGGCCATGCCGGGAATCCATGCGTCCTCATCGGCCTGGGCGGACGACTTCAGGTGCCAATCGACGATGTCATCGATCCACGTCGAGACCGGCTTGTCCTGGTGAAGCTGCGCCAGTTGGCGGAGCGCTTCTGCCGCCGACTGTCGCGTCGCCTCCTGCAAATAACGGCCGCCGCCATCCGGTGACGGGTTTACGTGCAAGCGGGTGTCGGGCGATTTTCGCTTTCGGCTTCTTCGAAAGCGGTAACTCGCGGCGGAGCCGTTCCGGAAGGCGGCGAGCTCGGGCACATGCTGTCCGGCGACCAGACGGTCGAGGATAAGTTGCCAGAGGCCGCGGTTTTTCCAGCGATTGAAGCGGTTGAAGACCGTCATGTAGGGGCCGTACTCGCGTGGACAGTCGCGCCAGGCACAGCCGGATTTCAGGACATGGATGATGCCGCTGATGACGACACGGTCGTCGAGCCGCTTCGGTCCTACGCCGCCCTCGGGCATCAATGAGGCGATGGCGGCCCATTGTTCGTCGTTGAGCCAGAACAGAGAGTTCATATCAAGTACTCATTCAACTCCCTCTGCTCTCACCATATTATTGAGTACATTGCGGTGAGAACAATACTTTATAATTGAGTACAAATACTTCCATGCAAGAGAACTATACATCGAATTTCAGCCGACGTTAAGTTTTTTACCTTATCGCTGCCTCGCAAATTGAGAGGCTGCGTAAATGCATCGTGTCCGTATCGTCGCAAGTGCGCGCGCCTTTTGCGTTCGGTTCGCCGTATCGGCGTCGCGAGAAGCGTGCGCGCGCTGTTTCCGGCGTTGCAACGTCGGCCTTGCAGAAAAGAACGGTCTGAATTTTCGGCGGGCTCTGGCCGGCAGACGTCCGTGCCGGCTATCGCCGTAAGCAGGATGCGCGCATGCTGTCACTCACAAGAAGCCTGTATCTCGCGGTCGGCAACGACTACCAACTTGCGGTATCGCGCGCAGTTCAGGGCACGCTGTCGATGCAGACCGGCATCGCATTCATGATGCTCTTCATGCTGGTGCTGCTTGCGCTGGGAATGCTCAAATTCCATCTTGAGCGGCTCTCTCACAGCAGGCTGGAAAAACAGAACCGGGACATTTCGGCGGCGCTAAACAATCTGGGGCAGGCATTCTGTCTTATTGATGGGTCGGGTCGGCTGATCCTTTTCAACGAGTCCTATGTCCGCATGTTAGGGCTTGCGGCCGGTGAGGTGCGTGCCGGATCCTCGATCAGGGAACTGGTACGATTGCGCACGGAGAGCGGAGCCCGCCCGGGCATTACTGTGCGTTATGTTGAATGGATGCTTGCCGCGATCCGCGATGGCCGCCGCACGGACGGCATCATCGAGCTGAATGACGGGCGCATCATCAATACCGTCAGTCAGCCGGTCGATACCGATTGTTGGGTGGCGACGCATGAGGATGTCACCGAAAAGCATCTTGCCGCGCGCGAGTACGGCAGAAACAGGGCGCTGCTCGACGCCATCATCGAGAATGTGCCTGCGACCATCTTCGTGAAGCGGGTGAGCGACGGACGCTATCTGATCGTGAACCGCGCCGGTGAACAGTTTTATGGCATCCCGCGCCACCAGATGATCGGAAAAACGACGCAGGAAATTTTCACTTCGCAGACGGCGGGTCTGATTGCCGAGCAGGATCGCCGTCTTTTGGAACTGGGAAGCGATAAACCGATCGAAGAACGCGAAACGGAAATCGAATTGACCGGCGATCGCAGGCGCATCGCCAACAGCGTCCGGGTGTTGCTGTTCGGGCAGGACGGCAAGCCGGAACATATTTTGGGCGTCGTTGAAGATGTGACGGAACGCAAGCAATCGGAGACGCGGATCGCTCATCTGCTGCGGCACGATATGATGACAAATCTTCCGAACCGCGCCGCTCTGAGGGAAACGCTGTCGAGCGCGATTGTGGAAGCTGAGAAAAATGCAGAACGGTTCGCTCTGTTCTATATCGATCTGAATCGCTTCGAGCGGTGCAACGATCTGTTCGGATATTCGACGGGCGACAAACTGCTGGCCGAACTCGCCCTTCGATTGAAGCGGGCTGCCGACGACGCTTTTCTTGCGCGCTACGGCAGCGATACGTTCGTGCTTATCCAGACGCAGGCCAACCTGCCTGGCGATGCCGAGCGGCTGGCCGCTGCGCTGTTGGAGGCTTCGGCGGAGGAGATTCCGGTCGATGGCTGCCCGATCAGGATCGGCGCCAGCATCGGCATAGCCGTCTATCCAGAGGACGGAGCGGATGCCGAGGCGCTGCTGGCCAACGCTGAAGCTGCACTGCGACGCGCGAAAGCCGATCCGAACGGTTCGATACGCTTCTTCAAGCCGAAAATGGATCGGGTCGTTCATGAACAGAAGGCGCTGCGCCATGATTTGCAGTTCGCCATCCGCCGCAATGAGTTCCGTCTGCATTATCAGCCGCAGGCGCGCATCGACGGCACGATCACGGGGTTCGAGGCGCTGATCCGCTGGCAGCACCCGGAGCGCGGCCTGCTGCTGCCGGCCGCATTCATCGACCTTGCCGAGGAAAGCGAAATGATCGCGCGTCTCGGCGAATGGGTCCTATGCGAGGCGTGTCGCGAAGCGGCGTCATGGCCGCACGCGCTTCAGATCAGCGTCAATCTGTCGCCGATCCAGTTCCGCAGCGGTAACCTCGCGCAGTTCACCCGCAACGTTCTTCAGGAAACGGGACTGGATCCTGAACGTCTCGAGCTCGAAGTGACCGAGGGTACCCTGATCGATGATCTCTCGGGAGTGACGACACTGCTCCGCCAGATCAAGTCGCTGGGTGTTCGGATCGCGATGGACGATTTTGGCACCGGATATTCGTCATTGTCGTATCTGCAGGCGTTTCCATTCGGAAAAATAAAGATTGATCGCTCGTTCATCGCGAATCTGGATCGCAACCCGCATTCGGCGGCCATTGTTCGTGCCGTCATCGGTCTGGGACGCGGTCTCGGCGTTACCGTGTTGGCGGAAGGCGTCGAAACCGAAGCCCAGCGTTTGTTTCTGTGGCGCGAGCAGTGCGATGCCATTCAGGGGCATTTGATCGGGATGGCCGCGCCGGCCTCCCAATATGTTCGGTTCACGGGCGCAGGAGAGGTCGTGCGGCAGGAATCGGCGCAGATGGCGCATGCCGGTCTGCTGCGAGGAGCCGGCATTACGGCAGTGGCGCCGGGTGGAGCGCGATGACCATTCATTTGCCCACGCAGCAGCGCACCTTGTTCCTGCATCCGCGGACAACCCGTCTCGTCGCCGCTTCCGCCGCGCTTTTCTTCGCGCTTGCAATTGTGTCGACAGTTCTGCTCGTCCGGTATCTTGCCGACAGCGCTTCCCTGCGAGAGGGACTAAATCGTTCTTATGAGATCCGTTTCCAGAGTCAGAGCATCATGGCATTGCTGGAGCAGGCGAACCTGATCAAGGGCACCGGCGATTTCCGCGAAGAAAACTTTCGGCCGGAACGGCTCCAGGAAGCGATCCGCGCCGCCGGCCTGGAGCTTGGCAAGATCGAAAAGGCGTTGACGGGATCGACCGTGCCGAGAGGGCAACTGCTCGATCTCATGTCGACGCTGCGCGCGAAGATGGCGCAGGTTGACGAACTGGAGACCGACAAGTCGGCCAGCGCGGCGGAGTTGCAGAAGATGGAAACCGAGAAGCGGCAACGCCGGACCGAGCGTTACGAGGCGGTCATCGGAGAAGTGCGGGCGGGAATCGAGAAGATCAGCGAAATGGAAATCCGCGCGATCGAACGCCAGATCGCCGATGATCGCGCGCGCACGCTCTGGGGTCAGGTCTTCGTGATCATGATTCTGAGCGGTATCATGCTGGCGATGCTGGTTGCTGCGAGCCTCGCCATGCTTCTGCTGCCGGAAGCAGCTGCCGCGCGGGCGGTCCGGCGGTAGCCGATAATCGATTAGATGCGCTCGAAGACGATATCCTGTGCGCCCTTCCAGAGCGTCATCTTTCCGAGCGGAAGCAGGTTTTCGTAGCCCTTGGTGATCGTCAGAAAGTGATTGCCCGCGAGCTGGCCGACCTTGCTCGAAAACGCCACCGCCCCATAAGCGAGAAGGATCTCGGTCTCGCTGATACCGCCCGGATGCAGGATGATGTCGCCCGGGGCCGGATGGCTGGTTGGATTTTCATACGGCAGGCCGAAATCGAATTCGCCGAGCGGAATCCAGCATCCTTCGCCGCTCCAGCGAACGTGAATGATCTGCTGCTTGTAGGGCAGGAGGCTCGCGAATCTGGCGCACGTTTTCGGTGCCATTGCCTCCAGCATGGTGGCCTCGAATTCGTAGGGGCCGGCCTTGATACGCAGTGCGGTCATTGATCGATTATCCGTCTGGAGGCGTGAATTGCCGGCACGCGACAATGCGCCCGCGCCGGAGCATCCGTCTGCGCGGGCGTGCATCGCGGGCTGACGATGTTCGAATGCTTGAAGCGGGTCAAGGCCTTATTCCAGGCTGCGTAGCGCGGCCGCCGCAGCCGGAAATGGCTGCTGCCCGCTCGCAAGTTCATCTGGAATCGACGCACGATATATGCTCATTCTGCATCTTCACTGAGTCCGGCCCGTTCCGGGAATCGACGGGATTTTGAGAGCAAGCGATGCCTCTTCGCATCGGACTGGCATGCGTGGTCGCTTATCTCGTGGCCGCGGTGCTGGCTGTCGTCATAGGTCGCTGGCGGGCCGCGCCGGCTGTCGTTTACGGCGCGATTGTCGCAATTTCGGCAGCAGGGCTGGGATCGGCGTTTTTTGCTCTCGTATCCGACGACCTGAATACGCGATTGGCGCTGCCGCTCGGGCTGCCGCTCACCGGGGGCGCGCTTCGCATCGATGCCCTGTCGGCCTTTTTTCTGCTGGTGGTCAATCTGGGCGGCCTTGCCGCCGGGGTCTACGGGATCGGTTACGGGCGTCATGAACGCTCGCCGCTGCGTGTCCTGCCTTACATTCCGGCCTATCTCGCGGGCATGAACTTCGTGCTGATGGCCGACGACGCCTTCACGTTCCTCGTGGCGTGGGAGTTCATGTCGCTGGCCTCGTGGATCCTGGTTCTCGCGGATCATCGGCGTGAGGAGAATGCCCGCGCGGCCTACATCTATATTGTGATGGCCAGTGCCGGCACGCTGTGCCTGTTGCTTGCCTTCGGTCTGCTGGCCGGGCCGCATGGCGGGTATGCGTTCACGGCGATGCGCGAGGCCGCCCAGCCGCCGCTGATCGCGGGGCTCGTTTTCCTTCTGGCGCTTGTCGGCGCGGGATCAAAGGCCGGACTCGTGCCGCTGCATATCTGGCTGCCGCTTGCTCATCCCGCCGCCCCGAGCCACGTCTCGGCCCTGATGAGCGGCGTCATGACCAAGGTGGCGATCTACGGCTTCATCCGTATCGTTTTCGATCTCGTAAACGAGCCGGCCTCCTGGATGAGCCTGATCGTCATCGCGTTCGGCGGGGTCACCGCGGTTCTCGGCGTGCTCTATGCGCTGCTGCAGCAGGACATCAAGCGTCTGCTCGCCTACAGCACCGTGGAGAATGTCGGCATCATTTTTGTCGGTCTTGGGCTTGCCATGGCATTCCGCGCCCACGACATGGCCGTACCGGCGGCGCTGGCGATGACCGCTGCGCTCCTGCATGTGCTTAATCACTCCTTCTTCAAGAGTCTGCTCTTCTTCGGCGCCGGCGCCGTCGTGCATGCGAGTGGCGAGCGTGACATGGAGCGCCTCGGCGGCCTCATTCGCCGCATGCCGCATACCGCCATTGTATTCCTGATCGGGTGCGCAGCGATTTCGGCCCTGCCGCCGCTGAATGGATTCGTATCCGAATGGATGACCTTCCAGGCAATCCTGGTCGGACCGCAACTGCCGCATTGGGGATTGAAGCTGATCGTGCCGACAGTCGGTGCGCTGCTGGCGCTGGCAGCCGCGTTCGCTGCGGCATGCTTTGTGAAGCTCTTCGGTACGGTCTTTCTTGGGCGGGCCCGCACGGCGGCAGCGCGCAATGCCCATGATGTCGACCGCTTCTCGCTGGCTGCCATGTACGCACTGGCCGCGCTCTGCTTTCTGTCGGGGGTCGTGCCGGGGCCCCTGATCGACATGCTGGCTCCGGTCGCGCATGCGCTTGTCCGCGCCCGGATGCCGGAGCAAAGCGGCATTGCCTGGCTGTCGATCGTGCCGATCGCCGCGAGCCGCAGCTCCTATAACGGCCTCATCATCCTTTCCTTCCTGATCTGTTCGGGCGTTCTGACCGCAACCGTGATCCATCGCTTCGCAACGCGCGCAACGCGGCGGAGTGCGATCTGGGATTGCGGCTATCCGGATCCATCGCTTGTCACGCAATATTCCGGATCGAGCTTCGTGATGCCGATCCGCCGCGTGTTCGGCGCGGCTCTGTTCGATATCCGCGAGACGGTCGAGATGCCGCCGCCGGGCTCGGCAAAGCCGGCGCGCTTCTCCCTCAAGGTTTTCGATCCCGCCTGGCGCTTCGCTTACGGACCGGGCACACGCGCGATCTGGACTGCCGCAGGCAAACTCAATCGCCTGCAATTCCTGACGATCCGCCGTTACCTCATGCTCGTCTTTGCGGCATTGATCGTGCTCTTGATCGTGGTGGCCGCATGGCGATGATCTACGATCTCGTGGCGCAAGGCCTGCAAATGATACTGGTGCTCGCGGTGGCGCCGTTCATTCTCGGCGTGACACGCAAGGTCAAGGCGCGACTGTTGCGGCGGATCGGGCCGCCGCTGCTGCAGCCTTACCGCGATATCTGGAAGCTGATGCACAAGGAAGCGGTAATGGCGCATGATGCGTCATGGCTGTACCGCGGCACTCCCTATCTGCTTTTTGCCACGACCTGGGTCGCGGCCGCGCTAATCCCGACCTATTCGACCGGATTGCTGTTTTCGTGGTCCGCCGACCTGATCGCGATCGTGGCTCTGCTTGCGACCGGGCGTTTCGCGCTTGCGCTTGCCGGCATGGACGTGGGGACAGCGTTCGGCGGCATCGGCTCGTCGCGCGAGATGCTGATCGCTTCGCTCGCGGAGCCGGCGATGCTGCTCGTGGTGTTCACCGTGTCGCTGGTGGCGGGGACCACCCAGCTGTCGGCGATCGCCGAACACATGATCCACGGATCGGTCGGTCTGCGGGTCTCGCTCGGGCTGGTCCTGTTCTCCTTCATCTTTGTGGCCATCGCCGAAAATGCCCGTATCCCCATCGATAATCCCGCGACCCATCTCGAACTGACGATGGTCCATGAGGCCATGGTGCTGGAATATTCCGGCCGCCATCTCGCCATGATCGAGGCGGCCGCCGCTCTGAAGTTGACGCTGTATTTCTCGCTGCTGGTGTGTCTGTTCCTGCCGTTCGGCATGGCGACCGGCGACAAGAGCCCGCTGGCCTTCGCCATCGGCCTGGCGTTTTACCTTTCGAAGATCATGCTGCTGGCGGTCCTGCTTCCGATCGCGGAGACCGCGGTCGCTAAGATGCGCGTGTTCCGCTATCCGGTCTTTCTCGGCGGGGCTTTTGCCACGGCGGCACTCGCCGTGTTTCTCCTGTTCGTATCGCAAGGCTTCTGATGACGTCGCTGCAATTCGATATCGCGCATCTTCTGGCCGGCGGTATGCTGGTGCTGAGCCTGCTGCTGCTCTATCAGGATCGCATCCTGGCGACGCTCAATGTGTTCGCGTTGCAGGCCATCGTGCTTTCGCTGGCGGTCGCTTGGCAGGCTTATGTCCAGGGGGCCATGCACCTGATGGTCACCGCGCTCATCGCGCTCGTGGTCAAGGGCTTCGTCATCCCCGCGGCTCTGAACAGGATCGTCTACCGGCTCGGCATTCACCGCGAGATCGAGCAGGTGATCGGCGCCGGGCCGACGATGCTGACCGGCCTCGGCCTGATCGCGCTGTCAATCCTCCTCGTCATGCCGGTCAATGTCGGCGTGACGGCGCTGGCACGCGAAGACCTTGCTTTTGCCCTGGCCGTGATCCTGCTCGGCCTGCTGATGATGATCACGCGCCGCAATGCCGTGACCCAGATCGTCGGGTTCATGTCGCTCGAAAATGGCCTGATTCTCGCCGCCACCGGCGCAAGGGGCATGCCGCTTGTCGTCGAGATTTCGGTCGCCTTCTCGATCCTGATCGCCTTTTCGGTCTTCGGCATCTTTGTTTTTCGCATCCGCGAGCGCTTCGACACCGTCGACCTTGCTGCCCTTGACCGCTTCCGGAGCGAGCGAAGCACGCTGCAATGACCTCGCCGCTGACATATCTTCTGGCCATCCCGGCGGCGGCGACGCTGCTGCTCGGGCTGATCGCGCATTACCGGATCGGGGCGCTGCTCAACGTGCTGGCGTCCGGCGCAACACTCGTCGCCGCGGTTGCACTTTTGTTCGCCGACCGCGTGCGGACCGATATCTTCATCATCGACGATTTCAATATCTATCTTGTCATCCTCACTGCGTTCGTCGGTTTCACGACCAGCATTTTCAGCGCGACCTATATCGGCCATGAGCTGGAGATCGGCAAGCTGACACCGGTATTTCTGCGTTTCTATCATGCGCTTTATCAGGCGATGATGGCGGCGATGAATCTCGCGCTGGTGTCGAACAATGTCGGCCTGCTCTGGGTGGGCGTGGAAGTCGCGACACTGTCGACGGTGATGATGGTCGGCATCTATCGCACACCGGAAGCAATCGAGGCGGCGTGGAAATATTTCATTCTTGGTTCGGTCGGCATTGCGCTCGCCTTCTTCGGTACGATTCTGATCTATCTCGTGGCACAGCCGGTGATCGGGGAGGGGTTGCCGGCCATGGCCTGGGACCTGCTGCTGCGAAACGGGGCGGCGTTCGATGCCAAGCTGCTCTCGCTCGCCTTCGTGTTTCTGCTGGTCGGCTACGGGACGAAGATCGGTCTTGCTCCGTTTCATGCCTGGCTGCCTGACGCGCATGCCGAGGGCCCGACCCCGATCTCGGCCGTCCTGTCGGGGCTTTTGCTCAACGTCGCGCTCTACGCATTGCTGCGTTTCAAGATGCTGCTCGCGGCTCATCCCGATACCCTCAATGTCGGGGCGATCATGATCGCGCTCGGCCTTATCAGCCTGATCTTCTCGGGCTTCATGCTCTATCGTCGGCGGGACATCAAACGTCTGTTCGCCTATTCGTCGATCGAGCATATGGGGATCATGACGTTTGCATTCGGCATGGGCGGGCCGCTCGCCAATTTCGCGGGCCTGCTGCACATGACCCTGCATTCGCTTATCAAGTCGGCGATTTTTTTCGCGGTCGGCCATATCGCGCAGGTAAAGGGCACGCAGCGCATTTCGCAGATCCGCGGCCTGTCGGTGACTCACCCGGTGCTTGCCGTCGGGCTTGCGCTCGGCGTGATCGCGATTGCCGGGTTGCCGCCGTTCGGCATGTTTCTGAGCGAGTTCATGCTCGTGACGTCGAGCTTTGCGCGCCAGCCCCTGCTTGCGCTGGTGCTGGTGGCGGGGCTGTTGATCGCATTCGGCGCCTTGGTCCTGCGCATGCAGGATGTCCTGTTCGGAGAGCCGAACGGACCGGCAGGCGGCGTGAAAGCCTCCTACATTCCGCTGTTCGTCCATCTGGCGCTGGCGCTCATGGCCGGCCTCTGGTTGCCGGAGCCGATGGTCAACTGGTTTCGCGCGGTTGCCGCGCAGCTCGGGTGACGACGATGGCTGGCGAGTCACTCGGAACGATCCTGCGGACGGCGCACCGGCTTCCGGTCCAGCAGCCATGGCCGCGTTACGAGGTGGATTCTACGCAGTGGCTCGCAATCGGCCAGACGATCGCTGGCGGTGGCGGCGACCTCATCGGTCTCTGGGCCAGCCCCGACAGCGTGCATCTGGCGCTGCGATCGTCGGATTTCGAAACTCCGTGCGTTGTTTCGCTTCCGGTGACCGACGGAACATTCCCGTCCATTGGGCGCCTGCATGCGCCGGCGATCCGGCTGGAGCGTGCGATCCGGGATCTCCATGGCTTTACCCCCGAGGATTGCCCCGACTCACGGCCGTGGCTCGATCACGGATCGTGGGGTGTTTCGGCCCCGCTCGGAGCGTCGCAGGAAGCCCCCCTGCGCGATCCCGCAGCCTATGAATTCCTTCCGGTCAGGGGACGCGGGCTGCATCAGGTGCCCGTCGGGCCGGTTCATGCCGGCATCATCGAGCCCGGACATTTCCGCTTCACCGCCAACGGCGAAACCGTGGTGCGGCTGGAGGAGCGGTTCGGCTACGTTCACAAGGGGATCGGGCGCTTGCTCGCCGGCGCCGGATTTGATCGCGCCGCCCGGATAATCGCCCGGCTTTCGGGCGATTCCACGGTCGCCTACAGCTTCGCTTATGCCCGCGCGCTTGAGGCGGCGCTCGGCGTTTCCGTGCCGCCGCGCGCGCAAATTCTGCGCGGCGTAATGGCCGAGCTGGAGCGCATTGCCAATCATTTCGGCGACATTGGCGCGATCTGCAACGACGCGGCATTCGCGATCGCCCACGCCCATTGCGGCATTTTCCGCGAGCGCATTCTTGCCGTATGTGATCGCACTTTCGGTCATCGCCTGATGATGGATCGCATCGTGCCCGGCGGCGTCACGACCGACATCGCGCCCGCTACCGCCGCCGACATGGTGGCGACGCTCGATGAGATCACCCCGCGTTTTGCCGAGATCGTGCGGCTCTACGACCAGACGCCGTCGCTGCAGGATCGTACCTGCACGACCGGAATTGTCAGCAAGGCACTGGTGGATCGATGGGCCGCCGGCGGTCATGTCGGGCGCGCATCCGGACGCGATTTCGATACGCGGCGCGATTGTTCCTATCCGCCCTATGACTCGGTGCCGTTGACGGTTCCGGTCTTCGAGCGCGGCGACGTCGACGCGCGTGTATGGGTACGCATTCGCGAGGTCGAGGCGAGCATGACGCTGCTGAAGGCATGGCTTGGCGCCTTGCCGCAGGGCCCGGTTTTCGCCGACCTGCCGGAGCGTTCGCAGGCGGCCGAGGGCATTGCGATGATTGAGGCATTCCGTGGCGACCTGCTCGTCTGGCTTCGGATCGCCGACGGCAAGATCGTCTGCGCGCATGCTCGCGACGCTTCGCACTTCCAGTGGCAGCTGCTGGAAGCAGCGATCGAAGGAAATATCGTCGCCGATTTTCCGCTCTGCAACAAATCGTTCAACTGTTCGTATTCGGGGCATGACGGCTGATGCGCACGCTGCTGCTACGTTCGCTGTTCGCAAGGCCGGTGACGATCGGTGCGCCGTCGCCGGAAGACGTTGCGCTTGCAAAGACCGGCGCGGCGCTCGAAGCGCAGGCGCGACGTCTTTACGGTCGCGCGATCACGATCCGCGCAGTCGATGCGGGTTCCTGCAATGCCTGCGAGCTGGAGATTCACGCACTCAACAATGCGGTCTATGACGTCGAACGCTTCGGCATCCGCTTTGCGGCCTCGCCGCGCCATGCCGACGTGCTGCTGGTGACCGGGCCGGTCACGAAAAACATGAAGGTTGCGCTCGAGCGAACATATGCAGCGACGCCCGATCCGAAATGGGTGGTTGCGGTCGGCGACTGCGCGTGCGGACATGGCGTCTTCGCGCAGTCCTATGCCACCGTGGGCTCGGTGGCGGATGTCGTTCCGATCGATCTGCGGATCTCGGGGTGTCCGCCACGGCCGATCGATCTTCTGACCGGATTGCTTGCGCTGCTCGAGCGCGTATCGGCTCCGGCCGCGCGTCAGCGGCCGTGATGGCGGCTCGCCGGCGGCTCGTCGGCGGCCGTGTCGTCCTGTGACCGCCTGCCGTCGATCGGCGTGAGCACCGGCTCGGCGAGCGGTCCCAGAGCGTCACCCGCGGTGCCGATAAAGACGGCCGGGTCGCGCGGCGACTGATCGACGCTGAGCTTGAAAACGTCGAAGCGGTTGTAATAGCCGACCACGTCATGAAACTGCTTCGGCTCGACGCATTGCGCGATATCGATGTTGGCGTAAACGATGCCCTCGTGGTCGCTGAGAACCTCGCTGATCACTTCGCCGGTCGGGTCGAGCACCATCGACACGGCGCGCGGTGTCTGGTCGAGGGTCTCGAGCATCTGGCGGTCGCCGCGCGCTAGCGCGTCGCGCATCGCATTGTCCATGAAACCAGAGGCGACGACGTTGAACACTTTCGCCTCGAAGGCGTGGCTGCCCGCGCGGATTTCGATGGCCCGGCGCAGGTTGTAGCCGCCGGATTGCGAGGATGGGCGCGTTGGCCAGACCGGCGGATAGGACGATACATGCACCTGCTCGCCCTGCGCCATGAGGCTGTAGCGGGCGAGCGGATTGGTGTTTTCGCCGCAGATCAGCATGCCGAGCCGGCCGATCTCCGTCGCTGCTACGCGCAGGCCGCGTCCGTCGCCATTGGCCCAGATCAGCTTTTCGTAGAATGTCGGTACCAGTTTGCGATGATGGGTAAGAATGGAGCCGTCCGAGCCGATGATGAGATTTGAATTCCACAGGCATCCGACGCTGGCGTCGGTTGCTTCCGTGATTCCGAGGGAGACGACGACGCCGTGCCGGCGCGCCGCCATGCGCACCTTGGCCAGTTCGGGGCTGTCGATCTTGACCGCTTGTGCGGCAAGCTGCTTGAAGAAGTCATGCGAATGAATGGGGGCCTGCAACGCCGCCCAGACCGGAAAGCCGGGCACGTAGGATTCAGGGAACGCGACCAGCGAAGCACCGGCGCGCGCGGCTTCGGCGATGAGATCGCAGGCCTTGTCGATCGTGCCGGCGGTATTGAGGAATACGGATGAGGTGTGACAGGCGGCAGCCTTGAAGCTCGGGTAATGTCGTGCGGGCATCGCGCGGGTCCGATTCCGGTTTCGCAGGTTGCCTAGATGTGCCGCGCCGGCGGCTTCGTGCGAACGCTGAAAAACTGCACAGCGCGTTGCACAAAGGTATGCAGGGCTCACACGACCGTAATCGGGACGCAGTGGATGGCGTTGCGGCGACTGTTCTGCGGTTGCACGCCACCGCGACGCCCGTGTGCGCGTGCCATCAGCGTTACCGGTCCCGCGGCTGTCGGCGTCCAGTCGTACCGGAAGCCTTGCCAAGCGCGTCCCGTTGGCTTTTCCAGCGTCGCCGCATGCCAGCGCACGCCGGCGTCGCAACTGATGTCGAGACGGTCCACCCCGCCGTCGGCCCAGGCCCATCCGGTTACGGCACAAATGGTGCCGGCGGTGACCTGCGCATCCGGGGCTGGGGAGACGATTACGGATTCAGGTGCGATCGACCAGACGGGACGTCGCGCACCCGTCGGCCGGCCCGTCTCATCGAGTTCCGGATCGTTGTACCAGCGCGTGGTGAACGGGCTGTCGGCGCGCTCCGTCGCGAGCGTGAGTCGCGTCAGCCATTTGACGCTGTTGGTACCGTAGAAGCCGGGGATGACCAGGCGCGCCGGATAGCCGTGCTCCGGAGGCAGGTCTGCGCCGTTGAGCTCGTAGGCAATCAGCACGTCTTCGTTCAGGCGGGATAACGGGAAGTCCTTCAGGTAGGTGTCGCAGGGTACGTTATCGAAAGCGCCGTAGTCGGCGCCGTAGCCCCAGACAAGGCGCGCAGCCGATTGCGGCTGTGCAAGCGCAAGCACGTCGGCGAGGCGCGCGCCGGTCCAGACGACATTCGAAATCCGGCGCGCGGCGACCTCCGGCTGGAGCGGGCTGCCCGCGCATTGATGCACGGTCTCGACGAAGACTTTCGGAAACGACAACAGACGGCCGTAGTCGATGATCGTCGGACGTTCGACGAGGCCGTCGATTGTCAGGCGCCATGCATCCGTCGTGATGCGTGGGACGCCAAGATGGCAGAGCACGATGACGTCCGACGTCGCGGTCCGGCGGCTCGCCAGTTGATGCGGCAGCAGCGGGATGCGGCGGAAAAATCCGGCGGGATCAAGAACGGCGGCGGCGGGTGCTTCGCTCGTATCGTCATGCGGTCGGGAGGCCGGATTTTTGTCTGTCGCGGACATGATGCTCATAGCTCGCCACGGGCGAGATAATACACGGCAAGTGCGGGGGCGTTCGGAAACGGCCCATTGGATAACAACAATTGCATGGTATCGTTGCTGCCGGGAACCGGAAAACCTGCAACATGACGTGCGGGTTTGCCGCAATCCGGATGCGGTGGCCTTATCGCAGCAGGCGCGCGGTTGCCGGCTCTTCTGCCGGACGGGCGCCGGTCGGCGCGTTCTCAGTATGCGTGCGGCCGAGCCGGGGTATTTTGCGGTGGCGGCGCTCGGTGGCAGCCCTGATCGTGGCTTGCCGTTGCGCGCAAAAGCTGTCGATGGCGTCCGTCGCCGCAAGCGCCATCGTGTTCTGTCGTTCCTGGGTCGTCAGCACCAACTCCTCGTCGCGATTGACGATCATGCCGGCTTCGAACAGTACGGCGGGCATCTGCGCCGTACGCAGGACGAAGATCTTGTCGAAGCGATAGACGCCTGCCTGCTTGTCCAGGAGCTCGCGCTGGCGGCCTCCCATGAAGCGCTCCGTATAATGAGGCGTGTAGCTCAGGTCGCGCGCCTTCAATTCCGCGCCCAGCAGGCTCGCAAACTGCAGGCTGTCTTTCGCGCGGCTGTTCTCGAATGAAACGAAAATCGAGTGTCCGCGAAACCGGTCGCTGAAGCGCGTTGGATTGCCGCCGCTGAACCAGGGCTCCAGAAAGCGCTCCGGCACCGAATCGTGATGGATCGACACAAGCAGATCGGCGGGGACGGCGTTGGCGCGCCGCATGCGCGAGATCAGGGACGGGATGGCGACGCCTTCGGAAACCAGAACGACCGTCTGCGTAAAGCCCGCGTCCTTCAGGCTTCGTTCGATCTCGCGGGTCAGCCGCAGATTGAATTCGTATTCGGTGACGCCGCGCGCGCTCCGCGCGCCCGGATCCTCGGCGCTGTGTCCGACGTCCAGCAACACCCGAAAGGCTGCCCGCTCGCAGCGCGGCTTCGGTTTGGGGAGCGTGTCGCGGTCGCTGGCCGGCAATTGCGCAAGTGGCATCGCCGCGAACGCGGTGGCGAGCACAATCGCCAGGGGCAGTCCGGGGCGGGGCCAGCGCATGATTGAATGATAGCGCAGCAGCCCCACGCAGAAAACCGCTCTCAAATCATCAAGGCTGTATGGAGGCCGGTCGGGGGTTTCCCTCCGGTCGCGGCGCCAGGAAATCCAGAATCACCTCGACGATATGCTGGCCGCGCGCGGAAAGCTGCTCCGGGTCGGTGAGATCGCGACTGAAAATGGTGGAGAGGGTGTAGCGGTTTGAAAGATAGAAAAATCCAAGTGCGGCGATCGAGATATAGAGCTCGACCGGGTCGACGCCGGGACGGAAAATCTTCTGGTTGGCGCCACGTTTAAGAAGATCGGAAATCATTCCGATCAGCGGTGAATGCAATTCACGAATGCGACGGGAATTCTTCAGATAGCGGGCACGATTGAAATTCTCGGTCGCCAGCAGGCTGAGAAATTCCGGATGGTCGATGAAATAATGCCAGGTGAATTCGATCAGCTCACGCATGCCGTCGGTCGGGTTGCGGTCGGTCAGGTTCAGGCCGATTTCGGCGGTGCGGATCGCGGTATAGATTTCCTCGAGAACGGAGATATAGAGGCGCTCCTTGTCGCCGAAATAATAGTAGATCATGCGCTTGTTCACGCGCGCACGCTTGGCGATCCGGTCGATCCGGGCGCCGCTCAGGCCTTTCGAGGTAAATTCGGCAATCGCAGCATTGAGGATCGCCGCGCGCGTCCGCTCGGGATTGCGCGGGGCGGATGCGCGACGGGGCGGGGCGGATTTGCTCGGTCGGGCATCCATCGACGTGGCTCCAGGCCCTTCCTCCTAACCCCATAGTGAATGACGGCACAAGAGGCCCCCGGCTGGAGGCGAACTCCAGCCGGCTCAAGCGAGGATGGTCGATGATTGCCGGCCGCCTGCCTCCGGGCCACCGGTCGGCAGGCGGCGGCGTCTGTTACTTCTTCTTGCCGGAAGCGTCGAACTGCTTGAGGTACGCGATGAGATCCTGTGTGCGCTTCTCGTCTTTGAGGCCCGCATAGACCATCTTCGTTCCGGGGATCTTGGCGCGGGGGTCGCGGATATATTCGGCGAACACGGCCTCGTCCCAGGTGATGCCGGAATTCTTGTTTGCCTCGCTGTAATTGTAGCCTCCCACCGTCCCCGATTTGCGGCCGAACAAACCGTTGAGGACCGGACCCACGACGTTCTTTGCGGTCTCGCCCACCTGATGGCAGGGGCGGCAGACGGCAAAGACCTTTTCTCCGGCGGCGGCATCTTGCGCCTGTGCCTGGGCGGCGAATGCAGTGACGGCAATGGCGGCGATCAGCAGTGTCTTCATAGCTTCCTCGGGACGTGGTGGGGTTAAAGGGGAATGTAACGGTCGGTGGTGCCGCGGCGTTCCATGCCGTCACGGCGCGGCCGTGTATCGCAGGAGCGATGCCGGGCTGCCCGGCGGGAGGGGAGCCGCTTGGGCGACGATCTGCGGGGGGCGATGGCCCGGCCGCAATATCGATCGCTGGCGGGCTGTCGTGCCCGGTGCGCCGGCAGGGTCGGGATATTGGTCAAAAGGTCACAGTCGGTCATCGGTCGCCCGGCGATATCGTCAGCCGCATCGCTATCAGAGCCGGGGTTTGGCCCCAAGCCGGGGTGCCGGTCAAGCCCGGTCGGCTATTCGGCTTCCCTTGCCCATCGGCTCTATTCTGGCCGTTTTCGGATAGTGGCAGGATGGGTGGCGGCATATTGCAGCGCATGCGCATGTTTGATCGGCGGTTATCCGGCAGTGCAGCAATCGGAGCGCAATAATCTTTTCTCATCGGCGGACGGCGCGTGATCGCCGTTTCAACGAAAAGGCGCAACGTAAAAGCCGCTTCTTATTTCTCCATCGGCATTGACCGCCGCGGATAAGTCTGGCGAAGTCGTCCAACCCGATGCCGACGATGCCGCGGGATTTGGCGAGCAGGTTGCGCTGCAATGCCAAAGTGTCGCGAAGCGCACGCGCAATTCCAACTCCGCGTGACTTCAATGTCGCGATATAATAAACTTCATCTGTAGAAATGATCTCTACAGAAGTCTGGTGCCCTTTCCTAGGCCGAGAGGCTTCATGTCAAAATTCAACACCCAAAACAGAGTTCCGTGTGGTCTCAGCCCGTCGATTGCGACGATGCTGGGTTTCGCCCTGACTTTGATCGCAGTGCAGCCCGTCGCCGCACAATCACCCTCCGATATCACGACGCTCGCCGGTTCCTGTGCCAATTGTCACGGCACCGACGGCCGCTCGCCCGGCCCGATCGTCTCGATCGCCGGCCGGCCCGAGACGTTGCTCCTTTCGCAGCTCAAGGCGTTTAAATCCGATACGCCGCCTCCGGGGACTACGATCATGAACCGGATTGCGAAAGGCTATACGGACGAGCAGATTGGTGCGCTCGCCAAGCATTTCGCGGCGATCAGTGCAAACGAACCGACGAAGAAGAGGCGCAAGTGACCAGCGCAGAGACAAAGTTTTCGCGGCGGCAAGCCCTTGCGATGCTCGGCGGGGTGGGCGCGACTGCATTCTCGTTTTCCACGCCGGCGATCGCGCAGCGATCCGCGGGCCGCGTCGTCGTGGTCGGCGGCGGCTTCGGCGGTGCGACCGCTGCCCGTTATCTCAAGCGCGGCAATCCAAATCTCAACGTGACGCTGCTCGATCCGGCGCGGCGTTTCTATACCTGTCCGTTCACCAACCTGCATTTCGGCGGGCTACGCACCTTCGAGCAGCAGGGCCACGGCTTCGACGATCTGCGCCGCATCGGCGTCCAGATCGTACATGAGCGGGCGAACGACGTGGACGCCAAGGGCAAGACAGTGACGCTCTCCGGCGGCAGGAAGCTTCCTTATGACCGGCTGGTTCTGTCGCCCGGCATCGACTTCCGTTGGGGTGCGCTCGAAGGTTACGACCAGGCTGCAGCGGAGCTCGCCCCGCACGCCTGGCAGGCCGGACCTCAGACGGTGCTGCTCAAGAAGCAGCTTGAAGCGATGGAGGACGGCGGCCTGTTCATCCTGGTCGCGCCGGACAATCCCTTCCGTTGTCCGCCCGGACCGTATGAACGTGCCAGCATGGTCGCGCACTATCTCAAGACGCGGAAGCCGAAATCGAAGCTCCTGATTCTCGACGCCAAGGATAATTTCTCCAAGCAGGGCCTGTTTCAGGACGGTTGGAAGAAGTTCTACGCCGACATCATCGAATGGGTGCCGCGCTCCAAGGACGGCAAGGTGGCGAAGGTCGATGCGAAGGCGCGCGAGGTTGAGACGGAGTTCGGCAAGAAGCACAAGGCTGCGGTGCTCAACGTCGTGCCGCCGCAGAAAGCCGGCTTCATCGCCGAGCGTGCCGGCGTGACCAACGCAGGCGGCTGGGTGCCGGTGAAGCCGCAAACGTTCGAATCTGCGCAGGTCGCCGATGTCTATGTGGTCGGCGACGCCACGATTGCGGCGCCGATGCCGAAGTCCGGCTTCTGCGCCAATGCGCAGGGCAAGGTTGCTGCGGCCGCGATTGTCGCCTCTCTGGCAGGCCGCGAAGCGCCGCGGGCGTCCTGGGCCAACACCTGCTACAGCCTGATCGCGCCCAATTACGGCATCTCGGTCGCAGGCGTCTACGAGGTGGCGGACGGCAAGATCGTCGAGATCAAAGGCGGCGGCGTCAGCCCGCGCGAAGCCTCCGACGAGTTCCGCAAGCTAGAGGCCGAATATGGCGTCGGCTGGTACAATGCGATCACGCAAGACACGTGGGGTTCGAAGCCTGCGTAAGCCTTTTCTGCTCTTGCATGCGATTTTGGAACGGCGGGCATCGGACCCGCCGTTCTTCTTTTATGCGGTTATGTCAGATCGATCTGTCGTCCGCCGACTTTGACGCAGCGGACCACGCGCATCATTCCACTTTAGGGCTTTTCCCGGTCTCCGGCGTGACGTCGATGATCTGCGCCCGTCCGGTGATCTTCGCCTCATCGGGCACGCAATTCGTCATGCAGGGTGTCTTGCGCCAGAATTCCTTTTCCGTGCTCTCGCGGTCGTCGTCGATGAAATTGGGCTGGTTGGGAAGCCTGATCGACATGAAATTGCGTTCGTTCAGTTCAAAGCGCTCGTCCCTGATTACGTCGTTCAGGTAAAGGACATAGGCGGTGATGGCGTAAAGCTCGTTGTTGGTCAGCGACTGGGCTGCCCCGAAAGGCATGGCGCGCCGGATATAATCGATGAGCGTTGACGCGTAGGGCCAGTAGGACCCCACCGACCTGACCGGATCGTGACCCTTGAGAGTGCCGTTGCCGCCGCTCAGGATCGGCCAGCGACCGGCGCTTTCGCCGAACTCGCCGTGGCAGGACGCGCAGCGCTCCACATAAAGCGGCTCGCCCTGCTTGACCGTGCCCTTGCCGACCGGGAGACCGCGCCCGTCCGGGCGGACGCTGATGTTCCAACCTTCGATCTCCTTCGCCGTGGCCTCCCGGCCGATGCCGGTTTTCTTTGCGGCCGGCGGCGCAGCCTTTTTCCCGTCCTGCCGCGGAGCGGAAAATCCGTGTTCCGTCGTCAGCACAAGCAAGGCTGCGAACGAGAGAGCAAGCGCCTTAAGACACTTCGACATTCTCGACCTCGCCGTTCTTGTGCACGTGCCAGGTCTGCACGCCGTTATTGTGGTAAACTGAGTTGACGCCGCGAAGCTTGCGCAGTTCGTTCTTTGTCGGCTGCACGTATCCGGTCTCGTCGATCGCGCGCGATTGCAGCAGCAATTCGCGGCCGTCCCAGTCGAACTCGTAATAGAACCGCGTCAGCGCCTTGTCCCAGGCCGGACCGTCGATACGCGCGGGCCGCCAGTTGCGCCCGCCGTCGAGCGAGACGTCGACGCGGGATATCTTGCCGCGGCCGGACCAGGCGATCCCGGACAGGATTGTGAAGCCGGACTTGTGCCGCAGCGGTGCCTGCGGGCTCGGATTGGTGATGACCGATTTGGCGTCCATCACGAACGTGAAACGCCGCGCAATCCCATTCTCCAGGAGGTCGGTATATTTCGAGGTTTCCTCGCGGTGATGCCAGGGCTGATCGCCGACCTCGATGCGGCGCAGCCATTTGACCCACATATTGGCTTCCCAACCCGGCAGCACGACGCGCGCCGGATAGCCGTGCTCGGGGTAGAGCATTTCCCCGTTCATGCGATAGGCGATCAGCGCATCGTCAAGCGCTTTCTGCAGCGGCAGGGAGCGCGTCATGGCGGCGGCGTCGCCGCCTTCGAGCAGCAGCCACTTCGCTTTCGGCTTGAGGCCGGCTTCGTCGAGCAGAGTCTTGAGTGTGACGCCGGTATACATGACGCAATGAACCATGCCGTGCGTATACTGGCAGCCGTTGAGCTGTGCGCCGCGCCATTCCATTCCCGAATTTGCAGCACATTCGCAGAAGTGGATGCGGTTGACCCGCGGGAAGCGCTTGAGGTCGTCGAGCGTGAAGATCAGCGGCTTGTCGACCAGTCCATGGATGATCAGCCGGTAATCGGCGGGGTCGATCTCGGCGATGCCGGAATGATGGCGCTCGAAGCCAAGACCGTTGGGCGTAATGACGCCATCCAGCTCGTGCAGGGGCGTGAAGCTGACGGAGCTCTCGCGCGAGGCCGTCAGCCACTCCACGTCGCGCCGGATCACATGGGCTTCGTGCTTCGACGGCTTGCCGTAGGCGCGCACGGCGACGCCGTCTCCGAGGTTGCGCGTCCAGTCCGGAACGTTGGGCGGCTGGTTCGCCGGATTACCGGCGTCGGCAAGGGCGGACCGGCCGAGCGCGGCAGCGCCACCGGCCGCGAGAGCGGCGCGCAGCACGGTGCGGCGCGATGCGGCGGGTTTGTCCTTGTGACGATCCGTCCCGGCCATGTCGTCCGCTCCCTGAAACTGTCTTTGGTTCCGGCGGGAAAATTATGCAAAAAATTGCATGTGTTGGCAAAAAATTTTTTACTTCTGCAGAACGCGGATGCGGGACGTCGGCGAGGCCGTCACGACGCGCTTTTTCTCGATATGCCGCATCACAACATCCCAGACCGGAGGTCCTTCCGTGCCTTCGTTGACGCTGGCCCAGCCGGTCACGAGATAATCGCGCGCCGGCTCGAGCGGCTTGCCGGTGCGCGTCACCATCAGGTCGGAAAGCCGGCTGCCGATCGGCTTGTCGACATCGATCGTGTACGACATGCCGCCGACCCGGACCATGTCGCCCCCCTGTTGATAATAGGGGTCGGGGTTGAAGAGGTTGTCGGCGACGTCTTCCAGGATTTCCTTCAGGCGCGCGCCGCTCATGGTCATGCGGTAGGTGGCCGGGTAGGTAATGGCGGTGGCGTTGTAGATATCCTCGCGCGTGATGCCCTGCCCGGGCAGGAGCGAGGTTCCCCAGCGGAACCCCGGCGACAATGCAATCTCGGCATCGCGTTCCGACAATAGGGCGTCGCAGATGATGTCGTCGAGCGTGCCGTTGAAATTGCCGCGCCGATAGAGAAGCGATTCGGTCTTCCCGATTGTCTCGCCGAGCATCGCTTCGTGGGGCGCGCGTATCCTGCTGACCGTGGCCGCCATCTCCGCGTCGGCGGGGATTATGTCCGAGAAAACCGGAATAAGCTTGAAACGATAACCTTTGACCTGTCTGTCGCGGATATCGAGATCGAGGCGCGACACGAACTTGCCGTGACACCCGGAGGCGATCAGCAGGGTCTTGCCGACCTTGACCGCCTCCGGCAGCGCGTCGTGGGTATGCGCGGTCAGGATCACGTCGATCCCCGAAACGCGCGATGCGAGCTTGCGGTCGACGTCGAAGCCGTTATGCGACAGCAGCACCACGAGGTCCGCGCCGCCGTTGCGTGCCTTCGTCACGTTGGCGCGCAATTCGTCTTCGCGAATGCCGAACGACCAGTTCGGGATCATCCATCGCGGATTGGCGATCGGTGTGTAGGGGAACGCCTGGCCGATGACCGCGATCCGCACGCCGCCGCGATCGAAGGTGCTCATCGCCTCGAACGCCGGCTCGTTCCATTCCGTGTCGCGAATATTCTGGGCGAGGAACTTGAAACCGAGCTTCTCGATCAGTTCCTTGACCCGCTCGGCGCCGAGCGTGAATTCCCAATGGCCGGTCATGGCGTCCGGTTTCAGCAAGGCCAGGCAATCGACCATGTCCTGACCCTTGGTGATCAAGGACGTGTAGCTGTTCTGCCAGGTGTCGCCGCCGTCAAGGAGCAGCACCCGGTCGCCGCGTTCCGCCCGCACCGCCTTGACGATGGTCGCGATCCGGTCGAGGCCGCCCAGGCGGCCATAGCTCTTCGCCAGGGCGGCGAAGTCCTCCGACGACAGGGCATAGGCGGACGGGGAACCTGGAGCGATCCTGTAATGATCGAGCAGCACACGCCCGGAAATATGCGGCACCAGCCCTTTGGCGTCGCCGACGCCGATATTGATCGCGGGCTCGCGGAACAGGAGCGGCCGGAGCTGGCCGTGCAGGTCGGCGATGTGCAGGAGCGTGACGTTGCCGGTCGCCTCGAAGCGCAGGAGTTCGGCCTGCGTCAGCCGCTGTTGCGCGAAGGCCTGCGACCAGCCGCCCGGCACAAATGCCGCGGTCGCGGCGGCAACCTGCAGGAAGTCACGTCTGGATAACATTCAGCCCCTCCACAAAATCCATGCGGACTTGCGGAATTGATCCTTATCTTTGCAAAGCGTGGGCGTCGGCCGGCGCGGTGCACTCAGATGACCGTGATGTTGTCCTCGCCGACGATTTTCGTGCCGTCGTCGTCGACCCAGGTGAGCACGACCGGCCCCGATTCCTGCGCCTTGAACTTGAACTGGATATAGGGATTGGCCGAGACCGCCGGTTCGAAATCCGCCGAAAACACTTCCTTGCCGTTCACCGTGCAGGTGAACTTGTTCAGTATCTTGCGCGGGATGGTCTTGCCGTCGCGATCCTTGCGCTGGCCGCTTTCCATGATGTGCTGGACCAGCGCCTTCACCTCGACGAGCTCGCCTTTCTTGGCTTCTTTCTTGTCCAGCTTGATCCGGGGTTTCACCGACATTGAATGCTCTCCTGAAATCTGGTCAGCCGCCGCAGCCGCCGATCGTGACCTTCACGGCCTTCGTCGCCGTAAAGAAGCTGCCATCGTTCATCTTGGCGACGGCAATGATGTTCTGGGAGGTGGCGAGCCGAATGCGCGTGTTCGCCTCGGCAACGCCGCTAGCCGGCGAGAAATGGAAGACTGCGACGCCGGCGCGCGGATTGCCGTCGGTCACGACCAGCACGTCGGAGACGTAGGACTCCGTCGTCATCGGGCTTTCGACGGCCACGGTCATGGGAACCGTATTTCCGTTTTCCGCGATCTCGGGCAGGTCGAGCTTCACCTTGCCGGTCGTCGGCGTCTTGCCGCCGGTGAATTTGGCAATGACTTCCTCGACGTCGTTCTTGGCGTGGGCCGGGCCGCCCGGAATGCCGAGCGCCGCGATGGCGGCGACACCTGCTCCCCACGTCAGCACCTGGCGGCGATCGAAGCTTCGCTTCATGTTAAAACCTCCTGAAGCCGTACGACGGCGATCCAACCCGTTTGCAGCGGAAAGCGCAATAAAAATAGGTGAGGACACGGTGGTTTGACCAGCCCTCGCCCCATTGCCGTCTTGTCGCAACCGATTGTTGCTGCGCTTCCCCGCCCGCGTGGACCGCGAGACATATTCGTATCTTTGTATTTGTTTAGTCGATATTCCCGTTACGCGCAACGCATATCGCTGGCCCGAATTTGGTCTTCCCATCCGCCCGCGGGCATGTATTGTTTTGTCGCGCTCAAATGTTTCCTGCTTCTGTATGCATCGCATGATTGAGCGTCACGCCGCAGATGCTTCCAAGAAGCGGCGAGCAAGAAGAATAATTTTGTTCAGGGGAGGACGGGCCGGTGAAGAATTTCCTTCAAACTGCCTTTGCAGCGCTCTGTGCCGTCGCCGCAGTGACGGCCGCGCCTGCGCAGGACGCCGACACTGAGAAAGGGATCGAACGCTATCGGCAGATGCTGAAAGAGGATCCCTGGAGCAATCCGGGCCTGCTTGATGCCGATCGCGGCGAGGCATTGTGGAAAACCACACGCGGCCCGAAGAACGTTTCATTGGAAACCTGTGATCTCGGCAAGGGCGCCGGCAAGGTCGACGGCGTCTTTGCGGAACTGCCGCGTTTCTTCGCCGGTGCGAACCAAGTCATGGATCTGGAGACGCGGATTCTGTGGTGCATGGAGAAAATCCAGGGGTTCAATCGCGCCGACCTGATCAAGCGCCCGCATCCCGGCGGCGGTCAGCCGGTGAAGGAACTCGGCGCGATGGCGACCTATGTCGCCAGCAAGTCGAGCGGGATGAAGTACGCAGCCAGGCTCGACAAGCCGCAGGAAAAGGCGATGGTCGCGCTCGGCGATGAGCTCTTCCATCGCCGTTCCGGGCCGTTCGATTTTTCCTGCGCGACCTGCCATGCCGCCGAAGGTCTGCGCATCCGCCTGCAGGGTCTGCCGTATCTTGAAAGCCCGTCGGAGGCCAAGAAGGTCATCGGCGAATGGCCGGCCTACCGCGTGTCGTCGACCCACGTGATGACCATGCAGCACCGGCTTTACGACTGTTACTGGCAGATGCGCATGCCGGAGCTTCAGTTCGGCTCGGATGCTAGCGTTGCGCTGATCGCCTATCTCACCAAGAACGCCGAGGGCGGCGAGATTTCCGCCCCCGCGCTCAAGCGCTGAGGAGAGGGCTGCCATGAAGAAGCTTCTTGCACTGTCCGGGGCGGCGCTCCTCAGCGTGGTCGCCGCCGCCTATGCCCAGCAGAAAGCGGCCGTCGATCCGGCAAAGGTCGATGCGACCGTGAATGCCGCGTTTCCGGCCGCGCCGTCCGACTGGGCGCCGCGGCTCACACCGGACGAAACAATGCGGCAATGCTCGCAGACCCGCAACAAGCCGGACAAGAAAACCGCCGACGCGATCGAAAAGCGGGAAAAGGCGGCAATCGAGTATCCGGCCGACGGCAATTTCATCGGCGACTGGAAAAAGGGCGAGGCGCTGGCGCAGAACGGCTACGGATTGCGCTTCTCGGACTATCCTCCGAGGCGCACGACCGGCGGTAATTGCTATGCCTGCCATCAATTGACCAAGAAGGAGGTCAGCTACGGAACGCTCGGACCGAGCCTCTTGGAATATGGCAAGCTGCGCGACTACAAGCCGGCAGCGGTCAAGGCGGCGTACGAGAAAATCTACAATTCGCACGCCGCGCTTGCGTGCTCCAACATGCCGCGTTTCGGCGCGAACAAGATCCTGACCATCGACCAGATCAAGGACGCCGTCGCATTGCTGATGAGTCCCGACAGTCCGGTCAACAAGGGACAATAGCGGGCGCGGTGTCGAAGCGAGAGGCGGAGCCGGAGAGCTTTGTCATGAGCAGGACCACGCGGCGCGCTTTCATCGGTGCGATGGCGCTTTCTGGCGCCTCGCTGGCGGCGGCCCGGGCCGCGGGGCCCGACGTTCTCGATGTGACGTCGGTCAGGAAAGAAACGGACATCGCCTGCGTCTATCACTGCGATTTCGGCGATCCGGCGCGCTTCTCGCAGATGCTGACCAACATCAACAACCATCTGTCGGTCTACGAATTCGATCCCTTGCGCATCAAGATCGTCATCGTTGCGCATGGCGCCGGTCTGAAATTCTTCCTCGACGATCTCGGGGGCACGGTCTGGGACAAGGAGAAGCTCGACGAAGATCTGTTCAAGCGCTTTGTCGGGCTGACCAAGTTCGAGGTCGAGGCCTATCTGTGCCGGATCACCTTCACGCGCCAGAAGATCGACCCGGCGCGGGCGCGGCAGAACAAGTTCATCCGGCTGGTGCCGTCCGGCGTCGCGACGGTCGCCGAGCTGCAGGGCAAAGGTTTTGCCTATATCAAGGTCGGCTGATTGCGGTCAGCTATTCGCGCGCAGGAAGTCGCGCAAGCTTCCTTTTTCGTAGGCGCGTTCGGCGACGAACCGGAACATTGCCAGGAAGTGCCTGGGCTCGAGATAGCCCTGGGCGCGGGTCACTTCGCGGTCGCGCGGCTTGCGTCCGGCCAGCCCGTCGGCGGTTTCCGGGAAGAACTGGAAGGTCGGGGTGAAGCGCACACCGTATTTCTCGGCCAGCCGTTTCTCCGGGAGTCTTTCGCCGTCGAAATCGGTCACCTCGCGGTCGCCGATAATGTTGAGCTGCAACACGTCGAAGCGCGTCTTGATGTAATTTTCGATTTCCGGCTGGGCGAAATTGACCAGATGGGTTTCCTTGCAATAGGGGCATCCGCGCAATTCCCACATCACGGCAAATCGCTTTTTGGCGCTTGTCGCGGCGGCAAGGTCGTCGGGCAGTTCGAGCAGGCTCTCGAGAAACCAGGGCTGCCGGTAGAGCCCGTCTTCCGTCATGATGGCATCGGTCTTGCCGGGGCGCGCAATCCCGATGGCAAAGGCGGCGCCCAGTCCGGCAAGAATCGTGCGGCGCGAGACCATCGCGGGCTCCTCAAATGCCAAATATTGCAAGTGTCGGACGTGCGAACATATAACGTCGGTCACCGAAACCGGCAAGCAATACGGGGCAGGGAAAATTGAAACTTCGAGGTCTGATCGTGGCGGGTGTGCTCGGAGCGATGCTGGTAGGCGTCGCCGCCGCTCAATTGCCACCGTCGGCGGCCGATCTCGTGCAAAATCTCCAGAAGTACCGCCGCACGGTGCTGGCCTATCTGCGTACGGAGAATGCCGATCTTGCGCTGATCGAGCTGGAACGTCTTGAATTGACCTGGACCGCCGACGTGCAGCGCGCCGGCAGCGCGATCGGGCAGGATGCGGCGCTTGCCGCGGCTGTTATCGAAACGCAGCGCACCATCCGCAACGCGCGCGCCGCGGGCGAACGGGGAGATTTCGCCGCCGCGCGATCCCTGATGGACGACGTCGACAAGCCGATCAGACAATGGCGCCGCCGGCAGGGCATCCGCTCGCTGTCGGACTGCATTGCCGAAGCCGGCGACGTTTATGAGCGTCTCGACGTGCATCGCACGTCTGCGCCGGACCTTGCGCGCGAGGATGTCCGTACGTCTGTTGGCGCGCAGGCCGAGGCGGCGGCGCAGGCATTCCTTCGCTGCAACGAGGAGGCGGATGCGGCGACGCGGGCGAACGAAGAGTTCCGCCGGCTGATCGACGGCATGACTGGAAGCCTTCGTCAGGTTCCCGAAGCGTTGCAGCGCAGGGATGGAGCCCATCTGCACCGGCTCCTCATCGAGCAGCGCTCGTTCGAGCGGCTGTTGTCGATGCGCTTCGGCTGATCAGCCGATACGGCCGAGGATCGGAAACGTATCGAGCAGCCAGTTCCCGACCGCAGGCATGAGGCCGAAGAAAATGACGATCCCGGTCGCGATCAAGGCAGGGCCGGTCACTTTTTCGATGGCCGGAATCAGGTGACGGAACCGGCTGAGCCATCGCACGAACGCGCCGGTGAACGCAGCCGCGACCAGGAAGGGAATGCCGATCCCGGCGGCATAGGCGGACAGGAGGGCCACGCCTTCGCCGACGCTGTCGCCGGTGCCGGCAATCAGCAGGATCGAGGCGAGGACCGGGCCGACGCACGGCGTCCATCCAAATCCGAATGCTAGGCCGACGACGAAGGCGCTCAGCAATCCGGCCGGCCGCGTGGCAGCGTCCGCGCGGGCTTCGCGCATCAGCACGGGCAGGCGCAGGACGCCCGAGAGGTGAAGGCCGAATAGGACGATCAGCCCGCCCGAAATACGCGACAGCAGCGTCAGATGCTCGGACACGAGCCGGCCGAGCCAGGACGCGCTGGCGCCGAGGGCGACGAAGACGGTTGCGAATCCGATCACGAAGACACAGGCTCGCGGCAGCGTCCGCGTCCACAGCCTCGCAGGCGGTCCCGCGGTCAGGGTCTCGATCGAACTGCCGGTCAGAAAACACAGATATGCGGGGACCAGCGGCAGAATGCAGGGCGAGAGGAACGAGAGCAGGCCGGCCCCGAAGCTCGCGAAAAGTCCGATCTCCAGCATGTCCGCGTCTCGCTCACATATTCGTGGATTGATATATTAGACTGCCATAGGCACCGCAAACCGGCCGCGTATCATGATCCGCCTCGTCGTTCTCCTGCTTGCCGCCTGCCTGACATCGACCGCTGCGGCAGCCGCCGAGCTCGTCATGTACCGTAGCCCCGGCTGTCCCTATTGCCGGGCCTGGGATCGCGCGATCGCGCCGATCTATCCGAAGACCGATATCGGACGAAAATTGCCGCTGCGGCAGGTCGATGTCGGCCGTCCCGGCGACGCCTCGGTTGCGCTGAAAAGCCCGGTGCGCTTCACGCCGACGTTCGTGCTGGTCGACAAAGGCCGTGAACTGGGCCGCATCGAAGGCTATGCAGGAGAAGATTTCTTCTGGGGATTGCTGGAGAGATTATTGCTCCATCACGGCATTTAAACTTGGAACAACATTTTGGGCTCCGTGCGCTAAATATTCGTCGTCCTGAATGATTTGGAGCGGCTCGCATGAGCTCCGGAGCAACCGCGCTGCGGCGTCCGAAAAAGGCCAGTTCTGATATCGACGAGTTCCTCGACAATGCCCATGAGGCGAGCGAATTCCTCAAGGCGTTGTCGCATGAGGCGCGGCTCGTCATCCTGTGCCTGCTTGCCGAAGGTGAGAAATCGGTGACCGAGATCGAGCAGATTCTCGGCCTGCGCCAGCCCGCCGTATCGCAACAGCTTGCGCGCCTGCGCGCGGACGATCTCGTCGAGACCCGGCGGGACGGAAAGAACATCTATTACTCGCTGGCCCGCCCGGAAATCCGGCAGGTGATCGAGGCGCTCCACGATGCCTTTTGCGGGTCCCGCCGCCGGCGCTGAGCGTGCGGGCCAAACCGGATGCTGACCATGTTCGACGATATTCCTCTCTTCCTCGTGCGCCTGCTGCTGGGCTTCGGCCTCGGCATCGCCGTCGGGTTTGTGTCGCGGCGCGGGCGCTTCTGCACGCTCGGGGCGGTCGAGGACGCGGTCTATGCCGGCGACACGCGTCGGCTGCGGAGCTGGATCGTCGCCATCGGAATTGCGATCGCCGGCGTGCATGCGCTGGAACTGACCGCCGGGCTCGATCTCACCCGCTCGATCTATCTCGGCGCACGCCTCGAATGGGGCGCGCTGATCCTCGGCGGTTTTCTGTTCGGCCTCGGCATGGCGCTGAACGGCACCTGCGGCCTGGGCTCGCTGCGCCAGCTCGGCGGCGGCGATCTGCGCGCGTTTGTCACTTTTCTCGTTATCGGCATCACCGCGATGATGACCATGCGGGGATTGACCGGCGTGGTGCGCGTCGCGGTCACCGAGCCGCTGACGCTGCAACTGCCGCAAGGCTTCTCGCAACGCCTGCCGGAGATCGCGGGCTTCGGTGGCGCAACGGCGTCGGTTCTGGCGATCGCACTCGGCCTCGCGGTCGCGTTTGCGGCCTTTGGTCCGGCCGGACTGCGCACGCATTACCGGTTTGCCCTGACCGGCGCACTGGTCGGTATCCTGATCGTTGGCGGCTGGTGGGCGACGGGCGTTGCCGGTTTCGACTCGTTCGATACCCGGCGCATCGAATCGTTCACTTTCGTCGGCCCGCTCGGCGAGACGCTTTACTACGCCATGCTGTCGACGGCGCTGCAGCCCGATTTTCCGGTCGGAGCGGTGGTCGGCGTCGTGATAGGCGCCTTCATTGCCGCTTGGACGGACGGCAGCTTCAAGTGGCAGGTGTCCGCGGATGCCACCGATCTCAAGCGTCGTATCCTCGGCGCGGGTCTGATGGGTTTCGGGGGGGTGACGGCTTTGGGCTGCTCGATCGGGCAGGGCGTCACCGGATTGTCCACCCTGTCGATCGGCTCCGCGATCGCGACGGTTGCGATCGTGGCCGGCGCGCGCTTCGGGCTCTATCTGCTGATCGAGCGCCGCCGTGGGCAACCGGCCGCGCGCCGGGCCGCTGCCGCGCCCGCCAAGGCCGCTCTCGTTCGCGACCGGATCAGCTGCACGGAGCCCTGATGGCCGGCCGGCCGCGCCGCTTGACCTGAACCGCACCGGCGATCCAATGTAAATTCGAAACGCGGCATATGTCGCGCCGGAAAGCTTTAGTGTCCAGGTGTTCAGTCAGGCGGAAACGGTCTTGATGGTATTCCGAACCGTCCGGCTCATGGTCGTGCTTTGTCCGCTGATCATTGCGGGCGCCTGCAATCGCTATATCGAGGGTCACTATCCGCAAGGCACCGTTCAGGGCGAGGCCAACGTCCCGCCCGTGAACTATCGGGCCGATACCGTCGCGTTCCTGCGCACCTATCTCAACGATCCGCGCGGCATACGCGATGCCGCCATAACGGAGCCCGTCCTGCGCGATGTCGGACGCGCCAAGCGCTACGCCCTGTGCGTGCGCTTCAACGCCCGCAAGACCACCGGCGGCTACGAGGGCAGCAAGGAGCGGCTGATCGTATTTCTCGCCGGCAAGCTCGACACCATGATCGATGCCAGACGCGACGATTGCTCCGGCATGACCTATCAGCCGTTCCCGGAACTCGAGCGGCTCTGACGCGCCGGCTGCGTCAGGCGACGAAAATTCGCATCGCCGAGGCGACCGCGAGCGCGCCGGCAAACGTCATCAGGATGCGGTTGAACAAGTCGTCGTCGCCGTCGTCGCCCTTGCGGTCGGCCTTGCCGATGTCGCGCGCCGCGACACGCGCGCTCTGGTCGACTGCAAGATCCACCTCGTTGATCTCGTGCGGATCGACGATGCGGATGTCGTCCGCCGCCAGGTCGAGATCGCTGAGCTCGGTTTCCGAGACGATTGCGACCGGTGCCGTCGCGACGTCGAGATAGGAAGGCGGCACCACCATGAAATGGCTCGCCGCAAGATAGGCCTCGAGCGCAAGCGCCGGAGGCGTGATGGCGGTGCGTTTGCGAACTGCCGCGTCCGCTTTCACCCGTTTCGGTCGCGCGTTTTCTGCCGGCGGGCGGAGCCAGGAGGGCAGGAGCGATATCGGCGCCGAGGCGCTGATGTGGCCCGTGCGCCTGTCGCAGGAATCGTCGCGGCAGGCGGACGCCGCCTGCGACGAAAGCGCAAGCATGGCGGCCAGCGCGACCGCACCCGACCGTATCGTTCCCATCATGGTCATTGCTGATCCCCGGCGCCTGTTCGCGCACGTATTCACGCGTGGCGCGGTGGCAAGTGCGAGGCCGCGTCGTGGCGCGCTCAAGACCAAATCTTGAAAATTTCGCCGCATTTTCTCCTGCCGCCCGATGGACAGGGTGCGGCAAGCCGCCTCAGCCGGGCACGCCGCCCGCATGCGCCGGCCGCGCCATCTCCGACAGGGCGCGCGGGACATAGGCGCCGGCGCCTTCCTTGCCCACCAGCGCGCCGTCGCGCACGACGAAACGCCCGCGCACCATGGTGGAGACCGGCCAGCCGGTGACCGCGATGCCTTCATACGGCGTGTAGTCGGAGCCGCCATGCATCAGCGACTGCGTGATCGTCACCTTGCGCTGCGGATCCCAGATCGCGAGGTCGGCGTCGCTGCCGACCGCGATCGTGCCCTTCTTCGGATAGAGCCCGTACATGCGCGCATGATTGGTTGCGCTGAGCGCGACGAACCGGTTGAGCGTGATGCGGCCCTTGACCACGCCTTCCGAGAACAGGATCGGCAGCCGCGTCTCGACGCCGGGAATGCCGTTCGGCACCCAGCGGAACGAGGTGCGTCCCTTCGGCGCCAGCTTGCCCTGCGGGTCGTCGTAGCGGAACGGGCAATGATCGGACGAGAAGACCGAGAATACGCCCTGTTGCAGCCCCTGCCAGCAGGCGCGCTGGCTTGCCGCGTCGCGCGGCGGCGGCGAGCAGACGTATTTAGCGCCTTCCATGTTGAGGCCTTCGAGGTCCTTCTCGGTCAGCACGAGATATTGCGGACAGGTCTCGCCATAGACTCTCAGGCCGCGGCTCTGGGCGCGGCGGATTTCCTCCATCGCCTCGCCGTTCGACACATGCACGATCATCACCGGCACGTCGATCAGCTCGGCGAGCGAGATCGCCCGATGCGTCGCCTCGCGTTCGACCGGCACCGGGCGCGAGGTGGCGTGATAGCGCGGGGCGGTCCTGCCGGCGCGCTCCAGCCGGTCGGTGAGGAAGCGGATGGCGTCGTAATTCTCGGCATGGACCATGACGAGCGCGCCGGTGTCGCGCGCGACGCTCATCACGTTGAGCATCTCCATGTCGGAGAGCGCGAGCCCCTCGTAGGTCATGAACACCTTGAACGAGGTATAGCCGTCATGCACCAGCGCCGGCAGCTCCTGGCCGAGCACGGCGTCGCTGGCGTCGGCGATGATGAGATGGAAGGAGACGTCGACATAGCAACGGCCGTCGGCTTTCCGGTGATAGTCGGCCACCACCTCGCGCAGCGACTCGCCTTTCTGCTGCATGGCGAAGGGCAGCACCATGGTGTTGCCGCCGAACGCCGCCGAGCGGGTGGCGGAGGCGAAATCGTCGGCCATCACGATGCCGGGGCCGGAGGGCTGGGCGATATGGACGTGGCTGTCGATGCCGCCGGGCAGAACCAGAAGTCCGCTCGCATCGACGGTCTCCTTCGCCTCGCCAAGCGCGGCGCCGAGGGCGGCGATGCGTCCGTCACGAATGCCGATGTCGCAGGAGAAGGTGTCGGACGCGGTCGCGACCGTGCCGCCGCGGATGATGGTGTCGAAGGCCATGTGTTTTCTCAACCGGCCTCCTGTATTCCATTTTTCAGCGGCGTTTAACAGTCACTCGTTCTTCGCAAGGCGTCCTTTTCCGGCCGGACGTCCGGCGGCGTCGGCGACGCGCACGGCCTTCTTCGCACCGCCCTTGGTTGCTATGATCTTGTAGGTGCTGTGCTTGCGCGCGGCGAACTTGGCCTGGGCGCGCTTGGCCTTGGCAAGACGGGCGAGCGCACGCGCCTCGGCTTCGCGGGCCTCGGCCACCATCTTGGCGATCGGCGGCTCGAGCCGCACGGTGACTGGATCGGTCAACAAGGTGCGCGAGAGACCCGCGACGCCCTCGCACGGCGCGCGCTGCGGCAGATGGAAGGCGAGATCGAGCGTCTGGTTTTCCTCCAGCCACTTTTCCGGCTCGTGGCCGGTGATGACCTTGACGTAGTTGCGCGTCTCGTCCGGCAGCTTGCCCTTGCGCGTGAGCCAGTCGGTCACCCGCCGGGCGCCGGCATTGTAGGCGGCGGCGGCAAGCCCGAGATTGCCGAAGGTCTGGATCTGCGCGCGCAGATAGCGCGCGGAGGCGGGCAGGGCGGTGGTCGGATCGAAGGGATCGGCGAGGCCGACGAACTCGGCGGTCTTGGGCATGAACTGGGCGACGCCCTGTGCGCCGGCATGGCTCACCACGCGCTGGCGGAATCCGCTCTCCTGCCAGATCAGCCGCGCGAAGAAGGGCACCGGCAGGCCCGTCTCTTCGGCCGCATAGGCCATCGCAAAACAGACTTCGGTGATCGGCACATCGACCGGAGGAAGCTGCGAGAGGATGAGGCGGGTGACGTCCTCTTCGCTCAGGCCGTTATAGTCCTGCGGGCGGGACGGGATGCCGCGATCGCCCATGGAGGGCGGCGTCAGCGAGGCGAGCCGGTGCCAGGCGAAATGCCAGCCCGACAGCAGGCCGGCGTCGCGCATGATCTTGCCGGTCGCCACCAGCGCGACCGCGATCGCGGTACAGGTCAGGATCGTCTTCAGTCGCATGATACGGTTCGGTTGCCTTTTCTGGGCATGCGGACGCGTCGGACGAATCGCGGTTCTCTCAAGCCGCGCCGGTGCGTCGCAGGGAATCGGAATCGGATGCAGGTCCCCTCGTGTGCGGGCGCGCTTGTGGCGGCGAAACGGGCCGCTTTTGTGATGATTGTGCGGCAGGCGAGGCAGGGGCGCCACGAACGCATATCGGCAGCATTGAAATCAAAGGCATTTCACGCATGGCAATCCATGACGGTCATCGACTGAAAGGAAATTTGTAACGGAACCGGGGAACGCGCCGCCGTCATGTCGGGTTCCCGCGCGCGAACCATTATTCTCGCGGCGCCGGGGCGCCCGAGGTTTGAGGTGTGGCGAGCCTCGCGAAACGAACCCTGCGAGGGCGCGCGGAACGCCGGGCTCTCAGCCTGCCCGCGGCCCCGTGCGGCATGCGAAACTGGCCACACGAGATTGCAGTCACCACGGAAAGCCGTTCGCTTCGGCGTTCCGCGCGCGGTGTGTGAGGCTTGCTCTGCGACAACCCCGGAGGACAGACGCCCTGGCGAGGGCGGCCAACTTGGTATCCTCCGCTGGTGACCCACGGCCGGTGGGCCGGATCATCGCAGCTTGGGCCTCCGCCGGTGCGCGATGCGTTACCTCGCGCGCCTGCGGCCACCGCACCCCGCCCCGCGCTCGAAACGCTCGCGATGCGCCCCTCGATTGGGACAGGGTGATAGGAATATAATCATATAACGGAAAGATTGTCAAGGGGGACGGACGGCGTTTTTACGCTCCGCCCATATAGTCGCGCTTGCCGAGCGCGACGCCGTTGTGGCGCAGGATGTCGTAGGCGGTGACGGCGTGGAAATAGAAGTGCGGCATCGCGAAGCCGAACAGATACTCCGCGCCTTTGAGCGTCATCCTGTCGCCGGCCACCGGAAAGGTGATGTCCCTCTCCTCGCTGCCATTGATCCGGTCGGGGCCGAACGCGCGCACATAATCGCGCGTGCGCAGCAGGCGGGCCTTCAGCTCCTCGAAGCTTTTCTCGGTGTCCTCGTATTTCGGAATCTCGACGCCGGCGAGGCGCGCGACGGTAGCCTTGGCGAAGTCGCCGGCGATCTGCACCTGTCTGGTGAAGGCAAACATGTCGGGAAACAGGCGCGCGGAAAGCAGCGCCTCGGGCGCGATCTTCTTCTCCGCCACGTGCGCCGCGGCCTTGTCGAGTACGTCCGCGAGCGCGTCAAGACGCTGCGCAAAGACGGGAACGCTGGCCTGATACATGGAAAGCGGCATGGCAATTCTCTTGCTGATTTTTCAATGTCAGGCCGGCAGCGGAATCTCGCCAACATCCTTGGGCACCTTGTAGCCCTTCTGCACGGCCGGCCGCCTGGCGATGGCGAGATACCAGCGCTTGACGTTCGGATACCGGTTGAGATCGATCGTCTGCCACTCGAAGCGCGAAATCCACGGCCACAGCGCGATGTCGGCGATGGAATAATCGTCGGCGATGAATTCGCGTCCGTCGAGCCGCCTGTCGAGCACGCCATAGAGCCGGTGCGCTTCCTTCAGGTAGCGTTCCTCGGCATAGGGCGCCTTGCCGGGATTGTATTTCACGAAATGATGCACCTGGCCGAGCATCGGGCCGGGGCCGCCCATCTGCCACATCAGCCATTCGATCACGCGATAGCGCTTCTCGCCGGATGCCGGCATCAGCCTGCCGGTCTTGTCGGCGAGATAGATCAGGATCGCGCCCGACTCGAACAGCGACATGTTGTTGTCGCGGTCGACGATGGCGGGGATGCGGTTGTTGGGAGAAATCTTCAGGAAGTCGGGCGCGAACTGCTCGTCCTTGCCGATGTCGATCGGGTGCGCCGTATAGGGCAGGCCGAGCTCTTCGAGCGCGATGGAAACCTTGCGGCCGTTCGGCGTCGTCCAGGTGTAGAGATCGATCACGATATGTCCTTCCAGTCTGCGGGTCACGGGTTCAATTGAGCATGGCTTCATAGTCGGCGTGCGATCCGATCCAGAACAGGCCGTCGTCGAGTTCGATCGCCAGCGCGCGGTGGCGCAATCCGATCCGCATGGACCAGTAGCGGCCGGCCTTCTTCAGATGCAGCGACGGATGTCTGGGATCGGTTTTCAGAAGCGCGTAGTTCCTGTCGGCGAGCGCGCGGACCTGAGGCGGCAGTTTCCCTTAGGCCGCCCAGAAATCCGGGCTTGCATAATGCCTCATAATTCGCGGCTGCGGCCGCGGCGGTGGTCTTCGAGCGCCTGCGCTGCGAGCCGGTCGAGGCGGCCGCCGGTCGCGTCGCGTTCGATCTTTTCGTCAAAGCGCGCCGCATCGAACGCATCGAACCAGGCGCGAAAGCGCGCGAGGTCTTCCGGCTTCAGTCCGGCGACGGCTTTTTCAATATCTTCCAGCTTTGTCATGACCCGTTTCTAGCAAAAACGGCCGTGCGTTTGAAGCCGCGCTGGAGTTAGAATCATTTGAACGGACGCTCGTTCTTTTTTTCGTTCATTTCCGTACTCGGGCCCGGTTTCGCCGGCCCGGGCACGGGACGAACGCAGACGAAGTCGGCTCAATCTTCAGGGGGCCAGCCGCTAGCTGCCACGATACGTCGCGTAGCTCCACGGCGTGACGAGCAGCGGCACGTGATAATGGCCTTCCGGCTCGGCGATGGAGAAGCGCAGCGGCACGATGTCGAGGAAGGGCGGGTCGGCGAGAGCGATTCCGCGCGCGGCGAAATAATCGCCGACGGCGAATTGCAGTTCGTAGGTGCCGATGCGCAGCGGCGCGCCGGCGAGAAGCGGCGCGTCGGTGCGCCCGTCGGCATTGGTGCGCGCCTGCGCGAGCAGGCCGCGGGCGCTGGCGCCCACTTCGTAGAGCGCGACTGCGATGCCGGCGGCGGGGCGGCCGGCCTGCGTGTCGAGCACGTGCGTGGAGAGCCGGCCGTCGGTCTTCGGCTTGCCGGGGCCGTCCACCTTGGCGACGAGGCGCAGCCGCGTGATCAGGCCGATCTCGGCAAGCGCCGTGGCGCGCTCGGCGGCCGGATCGTTGGCGAGCCTGAGTTCGAACTGGCGCAGGATGGAATCGCGGGTGTGCCGGCGCACGCAGACGATGAAGGGGAAGCCGAATTTCTCGCGATAGGCGGCGTTGAGATGCGCGAAACGCTCGAACTCGTCGGCGCTCAGCCGGTCGAGACCGAGGCTGCCCTGTTCGGCCTGCGAGTCGGCGGTGATGTCGGCGCGGCGCACGCGCGAGCCGAGCTCGGGATGGGCGCGGATGAAGGCGAGCTGGCGCTCCGCCGGGGCGGCCGCTACCGCGCCGACCATGGCCGCGTGCAGGGCGGCGACGCTCGGATAGGGCCGCCCGGCCGCGGCGGCCTCCGCCACCCAGGGAGCGTGCTCGAACACCTCGCCGAGCGCGGCCGCGAAACCGGCGTCCGGCAGGCGGTTGAGCGTATCGAGGGTGAGGGCGGTCATGCTTGGTGCCTTCCTAACGGGCGGGGCGAAAAAGCCTTGAAGATCAAAACGAATTTCCGACGCTTCGGAAAGCCTCCGGCTTGCGGCGGGTCGCTTTTCATGGCCTTTTTAGCCGGTTCCGGCGGTTTCGCAGCCGCTTGAACCTTTTCGACGTCCGTCACGACCAACTCATCGAGCCAGCCGTCCCGATGCAACAGACATCAGACGAGGTGCTGATCCAGCGGATCGCGGGCGGCGACCGGCTCGCCATGCAGGTGCTGTATGCGCGGCACCATGTACGGGTCTACCGGTTCGTCCTTCGCCTGGTGCGTAACGAGTCCATGGCCGAGGACCTGATCAGCGAGGTCTTTCTCGACGTCTGGCGGCAAGCCGGGCGCTTCGAGGGCCGCTCGGCGGTGACGACCTGGCTGCTCGCCATCGCGCGGTTCAAGGCGCTCTCGGCGCTGCGCGGCCGCAAGGAGGCGGAACTGGCCGATGAGGTCGCGGAAGGGATCGAGGACACGTCCGACGATCCGGAGACCGCGATGCAGAAGAAGGACACGGGGGAAATTCTGCGGAAGTGCATGACCAAACTGTCCGCAGACCATCGGGAGATCATCGATCTCGTCTACTACCACGAGAAGTCCGTGGAGGAGGTGGCGCAGATCGTCGGCATTCCCGAGAACACCGTGAAGACGCGCATGTTCTATGCGCGCAAGAAGCTGGCTGAGGAACTCAAGACGGCGGGAATCGAAAGAGGTTGGCCATGAACGCGAATACCAAGGAACGCGAGGAGACCGGCGACATCGAGGCGCTGCTGCCGTGGTTCGCGGCCGGCACGCTCAGCCGCAGGGAGGCCGCCCGCGTCGAGCAGGCGCTCGCCGCCGACGCCGAGCTGGCGCGCCGCTTCGAACTGGTGCGCGAGGAACTGGGCGAGGCGATCCGGCTCAACGAGTCGCTCGGCGCGCCGTCCGCGCGCGCGCTCAAGACCCTGTTCGAGAAGATCGACGCCGAAGCGCCGGCCGCGCGCGCATCGTCGTTCAATCTGTTCGGGCGGCTGTCGGAATTCGTCGCCGGCTTCTCCCCGCGCACGCTCGCCTATGCCGGGGCGGTGGCGGTCTTGGCGCTCCTGCTGCAGGCCGGCATCATCACCGGCGTGCTGATGCAGGAGCGCGGCGAGACCGGCTATCGCACGGTGTCGGTCGAGCCCGGGCAGAAGGCCGAGGCCGGCACCTTCGTGCTGGTGCGCTTTGCGCCGGAGGCGACCGCTGCCGACATCACGCGGCTCCTGGAAGACAACAAGGCCGCGCTGGTGGACGGCCCGAAGGCCGGGCTCTATCGCGTCCGCGTTGCCGTGACCGGCCTGTCCAAGGACGAACTCGGGCGGGTTATCAGGCAGTTGCAGGACAACAAGGCGGTCGGCTTCGTTGCGCCCGCGCCGTGAGGACCGCGCCGCGCCTTAAATCGGGCGCCTTGCCGGCGAAGACTTTGTGAACGCGTGAAGGAGAGCGTCATGCGCGAGACGGGTCGCATTCCGAGCCTCGGCCTCATGCTGGTGGCGGGCGCCGCCATGCTGTGCTGGAGCGCCGCCGACGTGGCGGCGCAGAGCTACCGGCCCGGTTTCTCCACGAGCGTCGGCCCGCGCATCAGCGGTCCCAGCATCGGGGCGATCGGCCCGCGCGGCCCGAACTTCAATACCGGCCCGACCAGGACGCCCGACTGGGGCAAGGGCACCACCAAACCGAAACATCCGGAGACCGGCGGACGCCGTCCGCCACGCCGGCCCGGCGGCCCGGCCATCGTCGTCATCCCGCCCGGCGGCTTCGGGCCGCCACCGATCGACCTGCCGCCCGGCGCGCCGCCGCCCGGCGCGCGCGGCCCGTCCGGTGCGAGCGGCCCGCTGCGCGCGGTGACCGGCGTGCCGCCGGCCGGCGAGCGCCGCTATGTGCCCGACGAGGTCATCATCGAGGTCGCCGGCTCGCCGCCGCAGCAGGCGGCCGACGCGCTCGCGCGCCGCTTCCGCCTCGCGCGTATCGAGTCCTTGAACCTGCCGGCGACCGACACGACGATCTTCCGCTGGCGCATTCCCGACCGCCGCAGCGTGCCGGCGGTGATCCGCCAGCTCGAAGCCGACCGCTTCATCCGCGCCGCGCAGCCCAACTATCTCTACACGCTGTCGCAGGCGCAGACCGCGAGCGCGCCGCCGGACGCCCCGCTCGGCGATCCCGCGCAATATGCGCTCGGCAAGCTGCGGCTCGCCCAGGCGCACGGCATCGCACAGGGCGAGCGCGTGCTGGTGGCGGTGATCGATTCCGGCGTCGATGCCGGCCATCCCGAACTTGCCGGCGTCGTCGCCGACACGTTCGACACGCTCGATCCGAAAGAGCCGCCGCACGCGCACGGCACCGCGATCGCGGGTACCATCGCCGCGCATTCGCGGCTGCGCGGCGTGGCGCCGGCGGCGCGCCTGCTCACCGTTCGCGCGTTCGGCGAATCCAAGGGCGGCGCCGAAGGTACCACCTTCAACATCCTCAAGGGCGTCGACTGGGCGCTCGGCAAGGGCGCGCGCGTCATCAATATGAGCTTTGCCGGGCCGGCCGATCCCGCGCTCTCGCGCGCGCTCGCCACCGCCCGCGGGAAGGGCGCGATCCTGATCGCCGCCGCCGGCAATGCCGGCCCCAAATCGCCGCCGCTCTATCCGGCCGCCGATCCCAACGTGATCGCGGTGACGGCGACCGACGCGCAGGACAACCTGTTCCCGGCCTCCAACCGCGGCGCCCATGTCGAGATCGCCGCCCCCGGCGTCGACATCCTCGTGCCCTCGACCGGCGGCAGCTATCAGGTGTCGTCGGGCACCTCGCTCGCGGCCGCGCATGTGAGCGGGGTCGCCGCGCTCCTTGTCGAGCGCCGGCACGACCTGACCGGCGATCAGGTCCGCCGCATCCTGGCGCAGAGCGCTAAGGATCTCGGCCCCAAGGGCAAGGATATGTATTTCGGCGCCGGGCTTGCGGACGCCTTCCAGGCGCTGATGGCGCCCGAGATCGCGGGCACGCCGCACAATACCTCCGCCTCCGCGCGCTGAGGCGCCACACGGTCATCTGCATCGTCGCAACGGACCCGCTTCGGCGGGTCCGTTTTTTTCGTCGTCCTTGAACCGGTCCGCCGGCCGGCACGACGAACGATTATCGGGCCGATCGTGGCCCCTCCAGATCACAGGGGAATGTCATGACCAGGACTTTTATCGCCGCGCTTGCCGCGCTCACGCTCGTCGCCGCCGTCGCCGTGTCCGGTGGCCAGGCCGAGGCCAAGGGCTGGAAGACCGGCGTTGCGGTCGGCGTCGGCGTGCTCGCCGGTGCGGCCATCGCCTCGCATGCCTACGGCGCCTATGGCGCGCCGGTCTATGTCGGCGGCCCCGGCTATCGCGAATGCCGCACGATCGCCCGCTACGACGCCTGGGGCAACTATATCCGCACCGTGCGGGTGTGTGACGTCCCCTACGGCTGGTAACGCTCGCGGAGCGGCGCTCGCGCCCCTTCCACCCAGCGCCGTTCTGCCCGACCCGCCCGGCCTGTCCCCGCCGGGCGGGTCTTTCTTTTTGCGGTTTTTGCAGTGCGCAATAAGCGCCAGAACAAAACAGGGCAGTTTTTGGTCTGGACGATACGCCCCAAACGTGTGGAATATGCGGGTAACGAGGGGACAGAGTTTCGATGCAAGGTGACATCATCCTCGAAACCGAGGATTTGACGAAGGAGTTTGCGGGGTTCGTTGCGGTCAACGGCGTCAATCTGCGAGTCACGCGCGGCACGATCCATGCGCTGATCGGGCCGAACGGGGCCGGCAAGACGACGTGCTTCAACCTGCTGACGAAGTTCCTCACGCCCACGCGCGGGCGCATCCTGTACAAGGGCCAGGACATCACCGGCCTCGCGCCGGCCGATATCGCGCGGCTCGGTGTGGTGCGCTCCTTCCAGATCTCGGCGGTGTTTCCGCACCTGAGCGTGCTGGAGAACGTCCGCATCGCGCTGCAGCGCCAGCGCGGCGGCTCGTTCGACTTCTGGCGCTCGCGCGACGTGCTCGACGTCTTCAACGCGCGCGCCTTGTCGCTGATCGAGGATGTCGGCCTGTCCGATTTCGTCGGCGTGCCGGCCGTCGAACTGCCCTATGGCCGCAAGCGCGCGCTCGAGATCGCCACCACGCTCGCGCTCGATCCGGAAATGCTGCTGCTCGACGAGCCGACCGCCGGCATGGGCCACGAAGACATCGACCGCATCGCCGCGCTGATCAAGCGCGTCGCCGCCGACCGCACCGTGCTGATGGTCGAGCACAATCTGAGCGTCGTGTCCGACCTGTCCGACACGATCACGGTTTTGACGCGCGGCACCGTGCTGGCGGAAGGTCCCTACGACGCGATCTCCAACCATCCCGGCGTGCGCGAGGCCTATATGGGTGTCGGCCATGCTTGATCCGCGTATGCCGCTTCTGTCGGTCGCCGACCTCGAGGCCTGGTACGGCGAGTCCCACATTCTTCATGGCGTCACGTTCGACGTCTATCCTGGCGAGGTGGTGACGCTGCTCGGGCGCAACGGCGCCGGCAAGACCACGACGCTGAAATCGATCATGGGCATCGTCGGACGCCGCAAGGGATCGGTGCGCTTCGAGGGCGCGGAGACCATCGGCCTGCCGTCGAACGCGATCGCGCGCCTGGGCGTGGCCTTCTGTCCCGAGGAGCGCGGCATTTTCGCCAGCCTCAATGTCGAGGAGAACCTGCTGCTGCCGCCGCAGGTGAAATCGGGCGGGCTGACGGTCGAGCAGGTTTTCGAGCTGTTCCCGAACCTGCGCGAGCGTCTGGGATCGAGCCAGGGCACCAAGCTCTCCGGCGGCGAGCAGCAGATGCTCGCCATCGGGCGCATCCTGCGCACCGGCGCGCGGCTGCTCTTGCTCGACGAGCCGACCGAGGGCCTTGCGCCGGTCATCATCCAGCAGATCGGCAAGACGATCCGCGCGCTCAAGGAGAAGGGATTCACGATTTTGCTCGTGGAGCAGAATTTCCGCTTCGCGTCCACGGTCGCCGACCGCTATTACATCATGGAGCACGGATGCGTCGTGCACCGCTTCGCCAATTCGGAGCTCGACGCCAACCTGGAAAAGCTTCACGAGTATCTGGGAGTTTGATTTACTACCCGTCAGTTCAACAAAAGATGGAGGAATGCGATGAAACGCTTGCTTGGATTGGCTGCCGTCATTGCAGCGATCGGATGCATGCCGGCCAAGGCGCAATATTCGGACGGGATGATCAAGATCGGCGTGCTCAACGACATGTCGGGCACCTATGCCGACCTGGCCGGTCCCGGTTCCGTGGTCGCCGCCCAGATGGCGGTTGAGGACTTCGGCGCCGCCGCCAAGGGCATGAAGGTCGAGATCGTCGGCGCCGACCATCAGAACAAGCCGGACATCGGCTCCAACGTCGTGCGGCAATGGATCGACCGCGACCAGGTCGACGTGATCGTGGACGTGCCGACCTCATCGGTGGCGCTCGCGGTCAACGAGATTGTGCGCGAGAAGAACAAGGTGTTCCTGATCTCGGGCGCGGCCGCCTCCAACCTGACCGGCGACAAGTGCTCGCCGAACACGGTGCACTGGACCTACGACACCTGGTCGCTCGCCAACGGCACCGGCAACGCGATCGTGAAGACCGGCGGCAAGACCTGGTTCTTCCTCACCGCCGACTATGCCTTCGGTCACGCGCTCGAGCGCGACACAGCGGCGGTGGTCGAGAAGAACGGCGGCAAGGTGCTCGGCAAGGTCCGCCATCCGTTCCCGGCGACCGACTTCTCCTCGTTCCTGCTGCAGGCGCAGTCGTCCAAGGCGCAGATCATCGGCCTCGCCAATGCCGGCGCCGACACCACGAACGCGATCAAGCAGGCGGCCGAGTTCGGCATCGTCAAGGGCGGGCAGAATCTTGCCGCGCTGCTGATCTTCCTCACCGACATCAAGGCGCTCGGCCTGCAGACCGCCCAGGGGCTGGTCTTCACCGAAGCCTGGTACTGGGACATGAACGACGCCAACCGCGACTTCGCCAAGAAGTTCTCGGAGCGCAATAAGGGCATCTATCCGAGCATGGTGCATGCCGGCGTCTATTCGGCGGTCATGCATTATCTGAAGGCGGTGCAGGCGGCGAAGGCCGACGCCGACGGCAAGGTCGTGGTCGCCAAGATGAAAGAGCTGCCGACCGACGACAAGCTGTTCGGCAAGGGCACCATCCGCGCCGACGGCCGCAAGATCCACCCGATGTACCTGTTCGAGGTCAAGAAGCCCGAAGAATCGAAGGGCCCGTGGGACCTCTACAAGGTGCGCGCCACGATCCCGGCCGCGGAAGCGTTCCGCCCGATCGCGGAAGGCGGCTGCCCGCTGGTCAAGGGCTGAGCAACGGAAAATGAGGGGAGCGGGCAGGCCGCCCGCTCCCTTTTCCGCAGGAGCAATCGCGTGTTCGAAATCTTCGGCATCCCTTCGCAGGCCCTGTTCGGGCAGCTTCTGATCGGGCTGATCAACGGCTCGTTCTATGCCCTGCTCAGTCTCGGGCTCGCCGTCATTTTCGGCATGCTCAACATCATCAATTTCACGCACGGCGCCCAATACATGCTGGGCGCGTTCATCGCCTTCTTCCTGCTGCACTATGCCGGGCTCAATTACTGGGCGGCGCTGGTGATCGCGCCGATCGTAGTCGGGCTGACCGGCATCCTCGTCGAGCGCGTGCTGCTGCAATGGCTGTACAAGCTCGACCATCTTTACGGGCTTTTGCTCACCTTCGGCCTGGCGCTGATCATCGAGGGCGTGTTCCGCAACTTTTTCGGCTCCTCCGGGCTGCCGTATCGGGTGCCCGATTCGCTGCAGGGCGGACAGAATCTCGGCTTCATGTTCCTGCCGAACTACCGCGCCTGGGTGATCGTGCTCTCGCTGATCGTCTGCTTTGCGACCTGGTACCTGATCGAGCGCACGCGCCTTGGCGCCTATCTGCGCGCGGCGACGGAGAACCCGACGCTGGTGCGCGCCTTCGGCATCAACGTGCCGCGCATGATCACGCTGACCTACGGCTTCGGCGTGGGGCTGGCCGCGCTTGCCGGCGTGATGGCGGCGCCGATCTACAACGTCTCGCCGCAGATGGGCGCCGACCTCATCATCGTCGTGTTCGCCGTGGTGGTGATCGGCGGCATGGGCTCGATCATGGGTGCGATCGTCACCGGCTTCGGGCTCGGCATCATCGAGGGGTTGACGAAAGTGTTCTTCCCGGAAGCCTCGAACACGGTGATCTTCGTGATCATGGCGATCGTGCTGCTGATCCGGCCGGCCGGCCTGTTCGGACGGAGGACCTGACATGAACCAGGCCGTCAGCATGCATGTCGCCTCGCAGAGCGCGCGCTCGCGCAGCGAGACCGCCGCCTTCCTGCTCATGGTCGCGTTCCTCGTGGTCGCGCCGAGCGTGATCTATCCGCTGTTCCTGATGAAGGTGCTGTGCTTTGCGCTGTTCGCCTGCGCCTTCAACCTGCTGCTCGGCTATGTCGGGCTTTTGTCGTTCGGGCATGCGCTTTATTTCGGCTGGGCGAGCTACGTGTCGGCGCACGCGGCCAAGGTCTGGGGGTTGACGCCGGAGCTCGCTATTCTCGCGGGTGCCGCCACCGCGACGGTTCTCGGCGTGATCGCCGGCTCGCTCGCGATCCGCCGGCAGGGCATCTATTTCGCGATGATCACGCTGGCGCTCGCGCAGATGATGTATTTCTTCGCCATCCAGGCGCCGTTCACCCACGGCGAGGACGGCATCCAGGCGGTGCCGCGCGGCCGCCTGTTCGGCCTGATCAGCCTGGCCGACCCGATGGCCATGTATGCGGTTGTGGTCGTCATCTTCCTCGCCTGCTTCATGCTGATCTACCGCATCATCTATTCGCCGTTCGGCGAGGTGCTCAAGGCGATCCGCGAGAACGAGCCGCGCGCGATCTCGCTCGGCTACAAGACCGACCGCTACAAGCTCGTGGCCTTCGTCCTCTCCGCGACGCTCGCCGGCGTTGCCGGCGGCACCAAGGCGATCGTGTTCCAGCTCGCCTCGCTCACCGACGTCTATTGGGCGATGTCGGGGGAGGTGGTGCTGATGACGCTGGTCGGCGGGCTCGGCACCGTGTTCGGCCCCGCGGTCGGCGCCTTCGTCATCATCGCCATGCAGAACTATCTCGCCGCCTTCGGGCAATGGGTGATGGTGATCCAGGGCTCGATCTTCGTGGCCTGCGTGATGCTGTTCCGCCGCGGCATCGTCGGCGAGATCGCCAACCTGCTGCGCATCAAGCTCTAGGCGCGGCATCGCGCCGGCTGCGCTGCGCCATCCTGTTTCCCGTGCCATGCGCCATGCCGCGGACGCATGCGCGCGGTGCCGTGTGCGCATTTTGCGTCGCCTGCGGTCATGACGTATGGATCGCGGGCGGGCGCCCGGTCCGCAGGGGCCGCCCGCCGCAATGGATTCCTTCGTCTTCGCCGCCGTGCTGTTCTCGGCCGCCTGTCACGCCGCCTGGAATGCGGCGGCCAAGAGCCGGCTCGATCCCGTCACCACGATCGCGATGATCTCGATCGCCTCGGCGACGATCGCGCTTGCGCTCATGCTCTTCACCGGCTTGCCCGACTGCGCCGCCTGGCTTTGGGTCGCGGCGTCGGTCGTGATCCATCTGTTCTATTTCATCGGCCTTGGCGAAAGCTACCGCTTCGGCGATCTCGGCGAGGTCTATCCGATTGCGCGCGGCGGCGCGCCGCTGATGACGGCGGGCGGGGCGGCGCTGCTTCTCGGCGAGAATGTCGCCACCGCCGGATGGGCGGGCATCGTGCTCTTGGTCATGGGCGTGCTGCTGTTGTCGCTGCGCGGGGGCGCGGACCTCAGGCGCATGAATCCGCGCGCGCTCGGCTTTGCGCTGTTCACGGCATTCACGGTGAGCCTCTATTCGCTCGTGGACGGCACCGGCGGGCGCATCGGCGACAGCCCGCATCCCTATACGCTGGCGATGTTCGTCGGCAACGGCCTCGTGATGGCGGCCTATGTCGTCGCGCGGCGCGGCAGCGGTGCGTTCGCCGCCATGCGCCCGCACTGGAAGACGGGCGCGCTCGGCGGCGCGCTGCAGGTCGTCTCCTACGGGATCGCGATCTGGGCGATGTCGGTGGCGCCGATCGCGCTGGTGGCGGCTTTGCGCGAGACGAGCGTGCTGTTCGGCGCGCTGCTCGGCGTCCTCATGCTGCGCGAGCGGCTCAACGCCATCCGCATCGGCGCCGCTTTGGTCATCTTTGCAGGATTGCTGCTGATCCGCCTGCAATGATGCCGCGCTAGAAGAAGCGCGCGAACTCCTCGCTGCCGCGCAGGCGCTCGAGATCGGCGGGCCGGTCGATGTCCCAGAGCGCGGGAAATTCGCGCAGCGTCAGCTTCGCGCGGGCCGCGCGTGCGCGCGTGGCCGCCATCACGGACGGTCCGCCCCAGGCGATGCCTTCGAACAGCGCGGGCTGCGGCGTGCGCATGCCGATCAGCACGTAACCGCCGTCCTCGGCCGGGATCGCGCATGCCTCGCTCCCCGCGCGCAGCGCCTGCGCGGCATCGGTGAGATGGGCGACGGTCAGCGCCGGGCAGTCGGTGCCGATGACAAGCACCGGCCGGCCGGCGGCGCGGCCGGCCGCCATCATGCGCGCGCCGAGATCGCCGTCCGGCTGCCGGCAGAGCCCGATGCGCAGCGCCGTCGCGAGCGCACGGAAAGACGCGTGCGTGATGTCGGGCGTGCCCCAGAGCGTGACCGGCCCGGTCGCGGCGGCGACCGCCTTGCGCGCGGTGTGCTCGGTGAGCGCCTCCTGCAGGACGGCCGCGCCATGCGCGCCAAGCTCGGGAATGAGGCGCGTCTTGGCGAAGCCCGCCACCGGCGCCCTGGCGAGGATCGCGATCGCGACCGGCTCAGGACTGGCGCGGGACATAGCCGTAGCGCCGCGCCAGATCGGACGGCGCGGCTCCGAAATAGAAGGCAAGCCGCAGCCGCCACATCAGCATGATGGTGCGAACGACGCCGCGCTCCTCCCAGCGCCGGCCCGACGTCGTCACCCGTTCGCGCAGGCAGACCGGGCGTGCGATCCGCCGCAGCATCCGCGACAGCGCGATGTCCTCCATCAGCGCGATATCGGGAAAGCCGCCGATGCGCGCGAAGGTCTCGCGCCGTACGAACATCGCCTGGTCGCCGGTGGCGATGCCGGTGAGGCGCGAACGCAGGTTCATCAGCGCGGCGACGACGGGCAGGAGCGGATGGCGGCCGGCGATGCGCACGTCGAAGCGGCCCCAGGCCGCGCCGCGAGCGCGCAGCGCGCGCGCGACAAGCCGGTCGGCGTCGGCCGGCAGGCAGGTATCGGCATGCAGGAAAATCAGCGCCTCGCCGCGCGCGGCGGCGGCTCCCGCATTCATCTGGCTTGCGCGCCCGCGCGGCGCCGAAAGAACGCGGTCGGCCCCGGCGCCGGCACGTTCGCAGGTGTCGTCGCCGCTGCCGCCGTCGACTACGACCACTTCGGCGCCGCGCGTGCGCAAGGGCGCAAGTGCTGCGAGCGCCGCCTCGATCCGGGAGCCTTCGTTCAGTACCGGGATGACGATGGAGAGCGCAGTCATGACGCAACGATAGCCGGGCGATCCGCGGTCCGCTATCGCGCCGTGCCGCGCGCCTGCGCGATCGTGTAGGCCGGCCCGTTGCCGATGCGCGCGAAATAGGACGCGTGCGCCGGCGAGCCCTGTGGCCAGCGCGCCAGAAAGCGCGCAAGGAAGGCGGCATTGTCGTAGCGCACCGGCAGGGCGTCGCAGAAGACATCCGCCTGCGCCATGCCGTAGAGCGGCCGGTGCGGCGACGGCGTGGTCGCGATGCGGGTGATCAGGCCCGCGGTCTGGCCGGAGAAGTTCGGCATGCCGGCCGCGCCGTTATTGACGATCGTGAGCGGGCCGTCCGGCGTTTCGAGCCGGCGCAAGGCGGCAAGACAGGTATGGGTGCTGGCGAACATATCGATGCCGCTTTCCGCGCGCAGCCCCGTGACGTCCTGCGCCCGCGCGGGATCGTCGAGCATGTCGTGGGCGAAGCGCCAGCCGGCGAGCGACCAGGCATCGCCGTGCACGATGCCGATCCGCAGCGCGCCGACCCGCGCCACAAGATGCATCGGCAGGGCGGCGAGCCGCTCCGCGACGCCCGCACGCGCCCGCGCGACGGCGCGCAAGGCGGCGATGATCTCGTTCGACCAGCGCACGGTCTCGTCGGAGACCGTGGCGGGATAGGCGCAGCCGCAGCCCGCCCCGATGTCGCCCGGCCGCGCGATCTCGGTCTCGACATTGCCGCGCAGCGCGCGATGGGGCGCGATGCGCCGCTCCATCCCGGCAAACCAGGCGGCGTCGGCATCGAACCAGTGAAAGTCGCCGTTGAACACGAGCGTCACCGGCGTCCGCTCGGCCGCCGCCATGCGCCCGATCTCGTCGAGGGCGGCGGCATTGCCGTAAAGGCCGCCGACGACATAGAGCGTTCCGGCCTCGAAATCGGGCGGACGGGCGAACACCGCAGGCCGGTAGCGATAGTCGAACGGACACATGCGGCCGGCGGCGGCTTCGGACGCCGCGGCGGCCGTGCGCTGCGGCGCATTCATTCGGCGGCTTCCTTGAGCGCGCCGCCGCAGCTCGATCCCTGGCCGGCGGTGCAGCCGAAGCAATGGCCGGCGACGCGGATTTCGCCGCCGGCGAGATCGCGGCCGATCAGGTCGGCGAGATGCACGCGCGCGCGGCCGTCGAGGCGCAGCGGCAGATCGAGCATCTGGTTGAAGTCGCAGTCATAGACATAGCCGCGATAATCGACCGAGAGCAGCGTGCGGCACATGACGTGGTCGAGATTGGCTTCGACATGGGCGCTTTGCAGCAGCGCCAGATAGGTCTCGAAGAGTTTCTTCGAGAGCAGCATGGAGCCGAAGCGCTGGATCGGCATGTTGGCGAGCGTGTAAAGCTGGTTGAAGCGCACGCCGTAACCCTCGCCGAGGATGCGCTTGTAGTCGGCTTCGAGCGCGACCTGCGGCGGCGGCAGCACCGGGCCCTGCGGATTGTAGACGAGGTTGAGCACGAGGCCGCTCGCCTCGTCGCCATAGCCGAGGGCGTTCAGCCGCTTCAGTCCGCGCAGCGAAGCCTCGAACACGCCCTTGCCGCGCTGGGTGTCGACATTGTCCTGCAGGTAGCAGGGCAGGGAGGCGACGATCTCGACCTGCTGGCCGGCGAGAAATCCGGCGAGATCCTCCTGACCTTCGACTTCGAGGATGGTCAGGTTGCAGCGGTCCATGACGCGCACGCCGCGCTCGCGCGCGGCGGTCACGAGCCTGCGGAAATGCGGGTTGAGCTCGGGCGCGCCGCCGGTGATGTCGAGCGTCGAAATCCGCTGCCGTTCAAGGAAGGCGATGACGGTATCGATGGTGTCGCCCGCCATCTCCTCGGTGCGATTGGGGCCCGCAGCGACATGGCAATGCACGCACGACTGGTTGCAGCGATAGCCGACATTCACCTGCAGGGTATCGAGGCGGCGGCGGGTAAGGGCGGGAAACTCGATCTTGTCGAGCAGCGGCCAAGGGTCATGCATGGCAGCAAGCTGGCACGGGTGCGCCGGTTCGGCCAGTCCCTCGTTCGCCAGACGGCACAAATCCGTGTGAGCGACGTGTGAGCTATGTTCGCGGCGTGTCGGCACCGGCCTGCTGCGGCCACAGATCGAGCGAGAGCAGGCCGAAGGCCGGCAGCTTCAGGGCGGGATTGCGCAGATCGAGCCCGACCACGAGACCGAGCACATTGATCTCGACGCCCTCGATCCAGCCGAACCGGGCGCCGAAGAAGCCCCACAGGTTCACTTCGACGCCGGTTCCGCTGTCGGTCCAGCCGACATGCAAATCCGGCCGGAAGTCGCGGCCGATCGCGTTCGGCGGCAGGACCGCTTTCATCTCGGGCACGGCGCGCAGCACCGCGGCGACGAAGCTGTTGCTGTTGGGGCCGGGCCACAGGCGGTAATCGCCGAACTCCGCATAGCGGTAATCCTTCACGGCCGCCTCGACCTTGGGGATCAGCGCCCGCGCCTGCGCGCCGGAGAGATCGGCGACCACGGTCGGCGCGGTGCCGTACCAGCGCGCGTCCGGCGCCCAGCCGTTCTGACGCAACGGGCGGCCCCAGCCGACGACGTCGTAGCGGGTCCAGCGGTCGGCATTCTCGCGCTTGAAGACGATCCAGCTATGGACCGCGAGCACGCCCTTCCAGCCGCCGGTGCGGCCCGACATGACGAGGATGCGGGCGTCGGGATGGGCGCGCGCGTCCGGCAGGCTGCCGGTGCTCGCCCAGCTCGCCTCGCGGAAGTTGCGCGGACGCTCTTCAAGGCTGAACAGCGCGGCCTTGGCCGCGATCGGCACGAACAGGAGGGCGAGGAAACCGAACAACATGGAGCGGCGGCCGAAACGGCGGGGCGGGAGAGACGGGGGCGTCATGGCCTTGTCAGCTAGGCGCGGTTTCGGACGGAATCGTGGCACGCCGGCCACCTTGCCAAAGCTTAATCCGCGCGGCCAAAGGCCGCCAGCATGGCGCACAGCATCGCCTGCGCGGCAAAGACCGTGCGGGCGAACGACGGCCGCCGCGGGCGGCGGGGAGCGGAACGCCTCGTCGCGCGCGCGGCCGGCGGGATATGCACGAACGCCACGAGGCGCGACCCGTTCGCGCGCTGCGCAGCGGCGAGCGCGTGCCAGAGCGTGAAGTTGCAGACATAGCGTCCGGCATCACGCGAGAGAGTGGCGCGCAGGCCGCATTGACGCGCGGCCTTGAGCAGGCGCACCGGCAGGCCGCGGCTGACGGGGATGGCGGACGGGCCGTCGGCGATGCGGCGCTGCGCGGGCGCGTGGCGCGCGGCGTCCGGGAAGAGCGCGATCAGGTTGCGCGCCTGCGTCTCGATGCGCAGGCGGCGCGCGCGCGGCGCGACCCCGAACAGAAGGACAAGGTCGGGGCGGAAGGAGGCGGTCAGCGCGTCGAGATCGCGCGCGACCGCCCGGTAGGAGGTCTCGAACACGTGCGCACGGATCGCAGCCTGCGCCAAAGCCGGGCGGCGCAGGCGCGCCAGTGCGCGCGCGAGCGTGGCGCTCGGATTGACCGCCGCGCCCGGAAACGGGCCGAAGCCCGCGACCAGGATGCGCACGCGCTGTTGCCTCATGCCGACACTCCGGGCGGCCGGCGCAGCGGGACGGGCCGGCCGCGCCTCAAAGCCCGATGATCGCAGAAATCTCCTCGACCGCCAGCATCGCCGACAGGGTGCCGCCGGCGACCGCCTTTTCGATCTGCGGCAGCTTCGCCTTGAGCTTCGGATCGCCGCGCAGGCGCTCGTGCAGGCGGTCCTCGAGCATCGCCCACATCCACTTCACCTGCTGGGCGCGGCGCTTGGCCGCGAACTCGCCGGCCTTCGCGGTCTTGTCGCGGAAGTCCTCGATCGCGCGCCAGAGCTCGGCGACGCCGTCGCCGGTCAGCGCCGAATAGGTGACGACCGGCGGCGTCCATGCCGCGGACGGCGGCTTGAGGATATGCAGCGCGGCGCGGTACTCGGCGGCGGCGGCCCGGGCGCGCGCGACATTGTCGCCGTCGGCCTTGTTGACCGCGATCATGTCGGCAAGCTCGACGATGCCCTTCTTGAGGCCCTGCAGCTCGTCGCCGGCGCCCGGCAGCATCAAGACGAGGAAGAAATCAGTCATGTCGGCGACGGCGGTCTCCGACTGGCCGACGCCGACGGTCTCGACCAGGATCACGTCGTAGCCCGCCGCCTCGCACAAGAGCATGGTCTCGCGCGTGCGCGCGGCGACGCCGCCGAGCGTGCCGGAGGAGGGCGAGGGGCGGATGAAGGCGCTGTCGTCGGCGGCCAGCCGCGGCATGCGGGTCTTGTCGCCCAGGATCGAGCCGCCGGTGCGCGAGGAGGAGGGATCGACCGCGAGCACGCAGACGCGGTGGCCGCGGCCGGTGAGATAGGTGCCGAGCGTGTCGATGGAGGTCGACTTGCCGACGCCGGGCACACCGGTGATGCCGATGCGGATGGCCTCGCCGGTATGTGGCAGCAGCGCCTGCACCAGACGATGCGCCTGACTGCGGTGGTCGGCGCGCTTGCTCTCGATCAGCGTGATGGCGCGCGCGAGCGTCGCGCGGTCGCCGGTGCGGATGCGGGCGGCGAGGCTCGTCATGTCCTTGTTCGACTCGGCGGGGCGCGACATGGGTTCTTCCTAGACGAGGCTTGCGCCCCCGTCACCTGAGCCGCCGGGCGGCCGGCCTGCCGGCACCCCGAGGCGGTCCGGGCCGCCGAAACGCACCTTGAACCTGCCGCGCCGTTACGCGACTAATCCCGAAAGGGTGAAACCGTCAAAGCGGTGGAGTGCGCTGATGTCCAGTACCGCCCGCAACGCGGGGGCGATCGTTCTTGTCGTGACGGCTTTGTCGGCCGCCGCGCCCGTCGCCACACCTGCCATGGCCGCCGACCTCGTATGGGAGGTCGAGAACCCGTTCCGCTTCTTCAGGCCGCATTCGGCATTCGCGCTGCACGAGGCCGCGTTCAAGGCGGTGCGCGGCAAAAGCGCAGCCCCGGGCGCGGCGGGCGCGCTGCCCGCCGATATCGTCTGGCGCATGGAGCGCCGGCTCAACGATCCCGACTGCCGCGACCGCTCCACCCCCGATGCGTGCGCGGCCACCAAAGGCCCGCATTACGAACGCAGCCGGCTCGGCTGGGCGGCGCAGACGCTGTCGGCGATCTGTTACGAAAGCCATACGCGCCCGCGCCGCTATCCCGCGCAATGCGAGCGCCGCTATTCGTGGGGCAGCGCGAAGGAAGACTATGTGCTGCCCGAGGCGCATACGGTGAAGATCGCCATCGGCGCCGACGGGGCCGCCGCAGGCACGGGGGCCTGCGTGTGGACGTGGCAGCCGCGGCGCGGCGGCAAGGCCGAAACGCGCACGCAGGCATGCAAGGAGGCGCTGACCATCGCGCGCGTGCCGTTTTCGCTCGATCCGGCTTTGTCGGGCGTTTCCGTGTCGGTGAAGTTGCCGGACGGACGCGTCCTGTCCGATCCCGACGTCGTGGTCGAGGACGTGTTCGTGGTCGCGCTCGGCGACTCGTTCGCCTCCGGCGAGAGCAATCCCGACCGGCCGGTGACCTTCAGCCCGACGCGGCAGATGGTCTACGACCCCGCGGTGATGCGCGAGGAGCAGCAGGCGCGCCACAAGCTCGCGCCCGGCGGCTACGGCCTTGCCGATTTCGCCGACCGCTTCGATCCCAAATCGCTGCCCAGGCGCCGCATGGCCGACGAGGAGCAGGGCCGCCTGCTGCGCCCGGCCTCGGCGGAGTTCGTCGCCGCCTTCGAGCAGCGCGGCGCGCAATGGGTCAGCCTCGACTGCCACCGCTCGCAATACGGCTATCCGGTGCGGGTGGCGATCGCGCTTGCGCTGGAAAACCGCCATCGCGCGGTGACGTTCGCGACCTTCGCGTGCTCGGGCGCGGAGGTCGGCGAAGGGCTGTTCCTCGACATGCCCGCGCGCGAGGACGTGCGCCAGCCCGGCGGCGTGAAGGCGCGCGCGCAGCTCGATGCGCTCGCCGACCTGATCTGCCGCAACGGCGCGGTCGGCCGCACGCTGGCCGCCTCCTACACGCTGCCGCTCTATCAGCGCGGATCGACCCAGATCGCCGCGCGCCGCATCGACAAGACCTGGTGCCCGCCGCAAGCGCGCAAGCGGCCGATCGATCTCACCCTTCTCTCACTCGGCGGCAACGATGTCGGCTTCTCGGCGCTGGCGGCCTATGCCATCACCGAGAATGCCGGCGATCTCGCGCCGATCGTGCAATGGGTCGGCGACCAGATCCGCTTCGGCCCCGATGTCGCGCGCGTCTATCTCGACGTGCTCGACGAGCGCTTCAGGGCGATGAAGGACGCGCTGCGCGACGGCTTCGGCGTCGAACCCGCGCGCGTGGTGCAGACCGCCTACGAGCCGATCCAGTTCGACGAAAGCGGTAATGTCTGCGGCGCGCAGCCGACGCTCGGCATGGACGTGCATCCCAGGCTCAGGCTCGGCCGGGCGCGGATCGAGGAGACGGCGGCATTCCTGAAGGATTTCCTGGCCCGCCTGCAATGCATCAGCAACGGCCGGCGCGCGAACTGCCCGGCCGGTCTGGCAACCGGAGCAGGCACGGGCTTCCATCTCGTCACCGAGCACCAGCCGAAATTCACCCGCCGCGGGATGTGCGCGCGCGACCCGAAGGCGGCGGAGCGCGACGGCGCGCTGATGGCCATGCCGCGCAAGTCGCTCGTCACCGACGAGTTCAAGCCCTTCTCGCCTTCCGCGATGCTGCCCTATGCCGCGCGCTGGCGCCTGTTCCGCACGCCCAACGACGCGTTCCTGATCGCCAACACCCATCGCGAGGGCATCTCGCCCTTCGACATCCTGCAGCCGGCCTATGCCGCGCTCTATTCCGGCGCCATCCATCCGAGCGCGGAAGCGCACGCCATTGTCGCCGACCACGTCCTGCCCTATGCACGGAAGGTGTTGGAGCGGCGGCCGGCCCCGGGCTCGATCGAGGTGCGGCCGACGCCGGAGAACAGGCAGGAGGGACGATGAGCGAGGTGCGCGACAATTCGGCAAGGCATCGTTTCGAGCTGGACGTCGACGGCCACACCGCCTTCGCGGAATACCGGCGCGAGGCGGGCACGATCACCTTCGTGCATACCGAGGTGCCGCCGGAACTGGGCGGCCGCGGCGTCGGATCGCGGCTCGCCAAAGGCGCGCTCGACATCGTGCGCGGGGAGGGGCTGACGGTGGTCGCGCAATGCCCATTCATCGCCGGCTATATCGCCAAGCATGCGGAGTATCAGAATCTGCTGAAATAGGACCGCGCTCGCGTCAGGCGGCAATCGAGGCGAGCGCGACGACCCGCCCGGCATAGCGGGACGCGGACGCGACCTGCAGAAAACGCTGGTCGGCGGTGACGAGCAGGTCATCCATCCCGAGAGCGGTTGCGAGGTAAAGGCAGTCGTAGATCGGATGCGACAGCTCCAATGCGATGTCGAAGGCGCTTCTTACGAAGTCGCCGCTCGGACGCAGCGCAATCCCGATGCCGGCCATCTCGCTTTCGGCGCGGCGGACATCCTCGACGGGGCTCAGGTTGTGCCGGACACGGGTCCATAACGCCGCGCGAAGCTCAATCAGCAGAAAGTCCGGGGCGGCGAGAGGCTGCGATTGAAGAAGGGCGATGGCCAGATCGCTGCCCGGTTCGGCGACGAACCATTTCAGCGCCACGCTGGCATCAACGATCGCCATCGGACGGATGGACCGTGATCATGCCGGCGAGATGGCGGTCGCGCTCCTCCCGCATCTGACGGATGAGCGCGGCGGAATCCACGTCCGACCGGGGAAGCTTGCCGTCCTTGTGCAGCCGCCGCATCCGGCCGGCCCAGGCTTTTTGCCGCGCAAGCTGCCCGGCTTCGCCATAGGTGTGATCGAGCAGCGTGCGCACTTCCTCCTCCATCGAGCGGCCGGCTTCGGCCGCGCGCATCTTGATGCGGCGGACAAGCGCGTCGTTGAGCTGGCGGATGGTTAGCGTGGCCATCGAAACCTCTTGCTAGCATTGCTAGCATAGGCGCGTCGAGCCGGTTGCACAAGCCGGCTGCGGATGGCGGCTATTCCGCCGCGCGCTGTCCGTGCCCGAGCCGCTTGTTGAGCTTGCGGATCAGGTCTTCGGCGGCTTCCGCGATCACAGTGCCGGGCGGGAAGATCGCCTCCGCGCCGCCCTTGCGCACGGCGTCCCAGTCCTGCGGCGGCACGACGCCGCCGACCACGATCATGATGTCGGAGCGGCCCTGCTTTTCGAGCTCGGCCTTCAGCTCCGGCACGGCGGTGAGGTGGGCGGCGGCGAGCGAGGACACGCCGACCACGTGCACGTCGTTCTCCACCGCCTGGCGCGCGGCCTCGGCCGGGGTCGCAAACAGCGGGCCGATATCGACGTCGAAGCCGAGATCGGCGAAGGCCGAGGCGATCACCTTCTGGCCGCGGTCGTGGCCGTCCTGGCCGATCTTGGCGACCAGGATGCGCGGGCGGCGGCCCTCGTTGGTTTCGAATTCGCTGACGAGCTTCTGCACGCGCGCGACGGTGTCGGACATGGTTCCGACCTCCCGCTTGTAGACCCCGGATATCGCCTTGATCTCGGCGCGATGGCGGCCGAACACTTTTTCGAGCGCCAGCGAGATTTCGCCGACGGTCGCCTTGGCGCGCGCCGCCTCCACCGCGAGCGCGAGCAGGTTGCCGCCTTGCGTCGCGCCGTTGGTGAGCGCGGCCAGCGCCGCCTCGACCGCCTTCGGATCGCGTTCCTTCTTCAGGCGGCCGAGCTTGTCAATCTGCAGCGTGCGCACGGCCGAATTGTCGACCTTGAGCACGTCGATCGGCTTCTCGTCGTGCGGGCGGTATTTGTTGACGCCGATCACCGACTGCACGCCGGCGTCGATGCGCGCCTGGGTCTTGGCGGCGGCTTCCTCGATGCGCAGCTTGGGGATCGCGGCCTCGATTGCTTTGGTCATGCCGCCGAGCTCTTCGACTTCCCGGATATGGCTCCAGGCTTTCTTCGCCAGTTCGCAGGTCAGCCGCTCGACATGGAACGAGCCGCCCCACGGATCGATGATGCGGGTGGTGCCGCTTTCCTGCTGCAGCACAATCTGGGTGTTGCGCGCGATACGGGCGGAGAAGTCGGTCGGCAAGGCGAGCGCCTCGTCGAGCGCGTTGGTGTGCAGCGACTGGGTGTGCCCTTGCGTCGCCGCCATCGCCTCGATCATGGTGCGCGGCACGTTGTTGAACACGTCCTGCGCGGTCAGCGACCAGCCCGAGGTCTGGCAATGCGTGCGCAGGGAGAGCGAGCGCGCGTCCTGCGGCGAAAACTCCTGCATCAGCTTCGCCCAGATCAGGCGCGCGGCCCGCATCTTGGCGACCTCCATGAAGAAGTTCATGCCGATCGCCCAGAAGAAGGAGAGCCGCGGCGCGAACCTGTCGATGCCGATGCCGGCGGCGAGGCCGGCGCGCACATATTCGATGCCGTCGGCGAGCGTATAGGCGAGCTCGAGGTCCTGCGTCGCCCCGGCTTCCTGCATGTGGTAGCCGGAGATGGAGATGGAGTTGAACTTCGGCATGTTCTGCGAGGTGAACGCGAAGATGTCCGAAATGATGCGCAAGGAGGGTGCCGGCGGATAGATATAGGTGTTGCGCACCATGAACTCTTTGAGGATGTCGTTCTGGATCGTGCCGCCGAGCTGGTGCGGCTTCACGCCCTGTTCCTCCGCCGCGACGATATAGAGCGCGAGCACCGGCAGCACCGCGCCGTTCATGGTCATCGACACCGTCATCTGGTCGAGCGGGATGCCGGAGAACAGCGTGCGCATGTCGTAGATGGAATCGATCGCCACGCCCGCCATGCCGACGTCGCCGGCGACGCGCGGGTGGTCCGAGTCGTAGCCGCGATGGGTGGCGAGATCGAAGGCGACCGACAGGCCCTTCTGGCCGGCGGCGAGATTGCGCCGGTAGAAGGCGTTGGAGTCTTCCGCCGTGGAGAAGCCGGCATATTGCCGGATCGTCCAGGGCTGGTTGACGTACATAGTCGGGTAGGGGCCGCGCAGATAGGGCGCGATGCCGGGGAAGGTGTCGAGGAAGTCGATGCCGGCGAGATCGTCGGCGCCATAGAGCGGCTTCACCGGAATACCCTCGGGCGTGAGCCAGGGCGCGGCGGCGCCGTCCGGCGCGGGGCTCGACGCCGGCGCGTACGCGATCGAGGAGAAGTCGGGTATGCGGCTCATGTCAGTTTCAGCTTATCATGAACGGCGCGCAGCGTCGAAAGGACGTCGCAGCCGGCGTAAATGAACGTTTTGATCCCCGCTTTCTGCAGGCTTTCCGCGGCCTCGCCGGGACGGCCTGCCAGATAGATATGTACGGCCCCGGCATCGGCGAGGGCCTTTGCAGCCTGCGCGCCTTGTGCGGCATAGACCTCGTCGGAGGAGCACAGGCAGGCGAGACCGGCGCCGGACTGCTTGAAGGCGGAGGCGAACGCTGCATTCCCCTCTTCCACAGGCAGGGGTGAAGAGAACTCCACCGCTTCAACGCCGCCGGCCTCGAAGAGGTTCTTCGCGAAGGTGGCGCGCGCGGTGTAATCGGCCGGCTTGCCGAGATTGGCGAGGAATACCTTCGGGCGCGCGCCGGTCTTTTCCAGCGCGCGGTCGGCAGCGTCGCGCAGCGCCTCGTAAGGTTCGGCGAGGCGGATCGCGGGAAGGGACTTCATCCCGGGCGCGCGCGCCGCTTCGTCCTGCGGCAGGCGGTCCCGGCTTTCGAGGCTTTGCTCCTCGGCAGGGACGACGCCGGGCGCGCGCATCAGCACGGAGACTTCCGCCTCCCCGATCTGGGGAAACTCGCTCGTGCCGGTCAGCGGGTCGCGACGGGTCGCGACCGCCTGCGCGCGCGCGGCGCGGGTCTGCGCGACTTTGGCCTGGATCAGGCCCTTCCCGATCGCCGCCGCGGCGCCGCCGGCCGCCTCGATCTCCTGGAACAGCGTCCAGGCGGCGCGGCACAATTCGTCGGTCAGCGCCTCGATGCTGCCGGAGCCGGCGGCCGGATCGGAGACCTTGGCGAGATTGGATTCCTCGAGCAGGATGAGCTGCGTGTTGCGCGCGACCCGCCGCGCAAAGGCATCCGGCAGACCGATCGCCTGCGTAAAGGGCAAAGCGGTCACCGCATTGGCGCCGCCGAGACCGGCCGCGAAGGCCGCGATCGTCGTGCGCAGCATGTTCACGTAGGGGTCGCGCCGCGTCATCATCCGCCACGCGGTTTCGGCGGAGACGAAAACAGGTTGCGGGCGCAGGCCGCTCGCTTCCTCCACGCGCGCCCACAGCCTGCGGACCGCGCGGAACTTGGCCATGGTCAGGAACTGGTCGGCGTCGGCGGCAAGCCGGAAGAAGATCATCCGCCGCGCCTGTTCGAGCGCGATGCCGGAGGTTTCGAGCGCGCGCAGATAGGCGAGCGCGTTGCCGAGCGCGAAGGCGAGCTCCTGCGCCTCCGATCCGCCGGCATTGTGCACGGCGCGTCCGTCGGCGCAGGCGAACGGGCCGCGGAAGCCCTGCGCGGCGAGGTCGCCCGCCATCGCGGCGAACAGCGGCGCGATCGTCGTCCACGGCATGGCGGCGGAGGCGCCGGCGGCCATCAGGCCGAGCGGGTCGAAGCCCGCACGCAAGTCGCAGCGCGCCGGCGCAAGGCCGAGACGCTTGACGAGGGCCGCGACATGAGCGGGCGCGTCCTTCGCCTCGCGCGTCAGGTCGAACTCGATCCCGATACCGTCGAGATAGACGCCGTCGAGCGCGCGCGCGAGATTGTCGGCCGACGCCTCCAGGCCGAAGCCGTGGCTGCCGATGCTGCCGCCGCAGACGAGCGCAAGGCCGGTCGCGCCGTTCTCAAGCTCCTCCAGCGCCAGGCGGTTGGCCTGCGCCGGATCAGGATGATCGACGCGCACCATGATCTGCCAGGGCTGCGCGGGCGCGCGGCCGGCGAGCGGGCCGATGTCGGAGCGCCGCGCATAGAGCGGCTCGATCCGCAGGCCGTCATAGGTGCGGCTGACGAGCTTCTTGTCGAACGGCGCGCCCTTGAGTGCCTTGTCGACGAGAGCGAGCCATTGCTCGCGCGTGGCGGCGGGAAACTCGGCGGCGAATGCCGGGTCGGGCGTCTGGCTTGCGGCAGGCGGGGTCATGCGCCATTCCATGCCATGACATTCCGCGTCCGCCAACTCAGACCTTGGGCCGGCGCGCGGGCGTCAGGGCGCAAGCCGTTCGATGCCGGTCCGCTCGATGGCGGCCGCGGCGTCGCCGATGCGCCGCCCGGCAACCACGGCGTCGGCGGCGATCTCGGCGAGCGGAACGAGGACGAAGGCGCGCTCGAACAGGCGGGGATGCGGCAGCACGAGGCCGGGCTCGTCGAGCGCGAGATCGCCAAAAGCGATCAGGTCGATATCGAGCGTACGCGGACCCCAATGGGTCTCGCAGCTGCGGTCGCGTCCGAACCGGCGCTCGACCGCCTGCGCATGGGCGAGGAGATCGCGCGGCGCCAGATCGGTCTCTGCGACGATGCAGGCATTGACGAACGGCGGCTGGTCCTCGACGCCCCAGGGCGGGGTGCGATAGTCGGCCGAGCGTCGCACGAGCGTCGCCGCGCGGCCGTCGCAGAACGCGGCGATGCCGGCGGCGATGGTGGCGCGCGCATCGCCGACATTGCCGCCAAACGCGATCAGCGCCTGCGTCACGGCTTGCGCGCGCGGGTGAGCACGATGCCGACGTCGTCGAAGGTAGCGGCGATCGGGGCGTGCGGCTTGTGCACGGTGATGCGCACGGCGGCGATCTTGTCGAAGCGCGCGAGCACGGCATCGACCACGGCGCCGGCGGCGGCCTCGATCAGCTTGTAGCGCCTGGCGCGGAAGGCCTCACTCGCAGCCTCCACCACCTGGTCGTAGGAGACGGTGTGCGCCAGCCGGTCGGAGCGCGCGGCGTTCGACAGATCGATGGTCAGGTCGAGGTCGAGGCTGAAGGTCTGGCCGACCTTGGCCTCGTGCGCCATCACGCCGTGATAGGCGTGCAGCATCAGCCCGCGGATGAAAATGCGATCGCTCATCGTCCGGCCCCGATCGCTTCGGCGACGCGCAGCGCCTGCACCGTCTCGGCGACGTCGTGCGCGCGCACGATGGCCGCGCCGTCGCGCGCGGCAAGGAGGTGGCTTGCGATCGACCCGCCGAGCCGCCCGTCCGGTTCGGACGGAGCGAGCGTGGCGATGAAGCGCTTGCGCGAGGCGCCGACCAGGAGCGGCAGGCCGTAGCGCCGCAATTCGCCGAGCCGGCGCAGCACCGTGATGCTCTGCTCCGGCGTCTTGCCGAAGCCGATTCCGGGATCGAGCGCGATCTTCGTGCGCGCGATGCCTGCGCGCGCGGCGATGGTGAGCGTCTCGTCGAAGAAGCGCTCGATGTCGGCCATGATGTCGATCGAAGCGTCGGCGCTCTCGCGATTATGCATCAGGACCGCGGGGACCGCATGCTCCGCGATCACCGCCGCCATCGCCGGGTCGCGCTGCAGGCCCCAGACGTCGTTGACGATCGCCGCGCCGTGCGCGATCGCCCAGGCGGCGACTTCCGCCTTCATGGTGTCGATGGAGAGCGGGCGCCCGAGCGCGGCGACCGCCGGCAGCACCGGGGCGAGGCGCGCGATCTCCTCCTCGGCGGAGACCGGAACCTGACCGCCATAGGGCCGCGTCGATTCCGCCCCGATGTCGATCAGGTCGGCACCCTGCGCCACCATGCGCGTGGCGTGCGCGATGGCGCGCCGCGGATCGAGGAATTGTCCGCCGTCGGAGAAAGAATCCGGCGTGACATTGAGGATGCCCATGACGAGCGTGCGCCCGCCCCGCAGCAGCGTCGGCCAGTCGAGGCGTCCGGCGGCGGGCGCGGCACGGTCGGCGACGGACGGGATGGCGTTCATGCCGGTCGCTTTGCGCGCTCGGCTGCGGGGAGTCAAGCGAGCGCGCGGGCCGCGCCGCAATCAGGCGCCAATCAATAGCTGATCTTGAGCGGCAGCTTGCGGGCGTGCTCGATCCAGCGGCCGACCGCCTTCTCGGACGGCAGGATGCGCACGAGCTTGCGCTTGCGGTTCTGGTCGGCCATCGCCCGGACGAGATTTTCCGGGTTGCGGTATTTGAGCTCCTTGACGGTATCGACGCCGGCGGCGCGCAGCAGCAGCGCATATTCGGGGCCGAGACCCGGCACCCGCATGCGGTCGGCCATGTTGGCCCAGGCCAGAATCTGCTTCTCGTCGATCCCGGTCTTCTCGGCGAGCGCCTTGCGGTCCTTCGGTCGTTTCGCGGCGTCGAGCAGGCGCGCCGTCGTGCGCACGCCGGCTTTTCTCAGCGCGGCGGCCGCGGCCGGATCGAGGCCTTCGAGACTGGAGAGCGGGTAGGAGGAGGGCAAAGGCGGACGCTTCCTTACACGGCACGGGACAATTTTACACGGCACGAAACAGTCGAATGACGGCGGAAGAGGCAGATGGTCTTCAGGCGAACTGACCGAGGCCCGGGATCGCGGCCACAAGCTCGGACACGGCATCCTCTCCGGCCTTTTCGCGCGCATACGCCATCACGGTTTTGGTGACGGACTGGACGTCGCCCATGCCGAGACCGATTCCCATCAAGGCCGCGCCGGCACCCATGATCCCGCCCATGCCGAAACCGCCGCCGGCGCCCGACTGCGCGAGCGCCTGCGCGCCCGGCATGCCGTCGAGCAGTGGCCGCACCTTGTCGGCGGGTGCTTCCTTGACCAGGAATGCGAGAATGATGGCCAGCGCCTTGGCCGCGACATCGCGGTCGATGCCGTTTTCTGCGACAATGCGCTCGATCAGTTCGTCCATGCCCCCTGCCTCCCGCGCTTGCGGCGGATCGAGGTCATAATGAAGAGCGCGCGCAAGGAAAACAAGGCGAATGAAGGTTTTTTGAGTTGTGTCGATACGGTCACACGCACGCGCCCGGCGACGGTCGGCTTGACTTCGCGCCGCAAATGGCAATGACGGAGCGCGTGGCATGGCTGTTGACCCGTCCCGGGCAACGGCGAACAATGGTTTACGATTACAATTCCATATGTACCGACCTGATACCGGGCGGCCGGAAAGGTTGAATGATGGCAAAGACGACGAAGACGACAAAAACGGCGAGCACGGCGGGCGCGGGGAAGAAAAAGTCCAAAGCACCCGACTCCGGACAAGGCGCGTCCGCAGACAGCGCGGCCAAGCGCGGCGCTGCGAAGAGCGACGCCGCCAGGAACAGCCCGGCCGTGAACGTGGTGCCGGCGGCCGAGATCGATCCGGCCGGTCAGATTTTCGTCGGCAAGAGCGGCAAGCCGGAATATCTGACGCTGCGTCTGGCCAACCGCCACGGCCTCGTCACCGGCGCGACCGGCACCGGCAAGACGGTGACGCTGCAGGTGCTGGCGGAAGGCTTCTCGCGCGCCGGCGTTCCGGTGTTCGCCGCCGACATCAAGGGCGACCTGTCCGGCATCTCCGCCGACGGCGAAGCCAAGGACGCGCTGGTCGCGCGCGCCCAGGGCATGGGCTTTGCGTATGAGCCCGACGCCTTTCCGACGATCTTCTGGGACCTGTTCGGCGAGCAGGGGCATCCCATCCGCGCCACCATCTCGGAAATGGGGCCGCTGTTGCTGTCGCGCCTGATGAACCTCAACGAGGTGCAGGAGGGTGTGCTCAACATCGCCTTCCGCGTCGCCGACGAGGGCGGGCTGCCGCTGCTCGACATGAAGGACCTGCAGTCGATCCTCAATTACGTGGCGGAGAATGCCGAGCAGCTCACCACCAAATACGGCAACGTCACCAAACAGTCGGTCGGCACCATCCAGCGTCAGTTGCTGGTGCTCGAGAACCAGGGCGGCACCAAGTTCTTCGGCGAGCCGGCACTCGACCTGAAGGACTTCATGAAAGCCGACCGCAGCGGCCGCGGCTATGTCAACATCCTGGCCGCCGACAAGCTGATGGAGAACCCGCGGCTCTATGCGACCTTCCTGCTGTGGCTCCTGTCGGAACTGTTCGAGGAGCTGCCGGAGGTCGGCGATCCCGACAAGCCGAAGCTCGTCTTCTTCTTCGACGAGGCGCACCTGCTGTTCAACGACGCGCCGAAGGCGCTGCTCGACAAGATCGAGCAGGTGGTGCGCCTGATCCGCTCCAAGGGCATCGGCGTCTATTTCGTCACGCAGAATCCGCTCGACATTCCCGACAAGGTGCTCGCCCAGCTCGGCAACCGCGTGCAGCACGCGCTGCGCGCGTTCACGCCGCGCGACCAGAAGGCGGTGCGGGCGGCCGCCGAGACCTTCCGGCCCAACCCCAAGCTCGACACCGCGCAGGTGATCATGGAGCTCGGCAAGGGCGAGGCGCTGGTGTCGTTCCTGGAAGGCAACGGCACGCCGACGATGGTCGAGCGCGCGATGATCCGTCCGCCGGCCGCGCGCATGGGCCCGATCTCGCCGCAGGAACGCAGGGTGCTGATCGCCAGGAGCCCGGTGAAGGGCAAATACGACGAGACGATCGATTCCGAATCCGCCCACGAGATGCTGCAGAAGCGCGTGAAGGGCGAGGCCGCGCCCGGCGGCGGCGCGCAGGAGGATTCCTCCGGCGGCGGCATCGGCGGCTGGCTCGGCAGCATTTTCGGCACCAACCGCAAGCGCGGCGAACGCCTGTCGACGGGCCAGGTCGTCGCCCGCGAGGTGGCGCGCACGGTGACGACGCGCGTGGCGGGGCAGATCGTGTCCGAACTGTCGAAGTCGCTCGGCGGCGGCAAGGTCGGCAACACCGTCGGCCGCGCCATCGTGCGCGGGACGCTCGGCGGGATCCTGCGGCGCTAGCCCGGTCCGCGCTCCCGCAGCGGTCCGCAACGCATGAGCCGTCCTTCGGCGCCGTCGTCGCGCGATGGCGCCACCGGGCGGCGTACACGATCATGATCACGAGAGAGCATCCATGACGCCCGCCCAGGCCCTGCCCAAAGTCCTCGACCGCATCGACGCCGACCTCGACAGGAGCCTGGAGCGGCTGTTCGCCTTCCTGCGCCTGCAATCGATCTCCACCGACCCGGCCTATGCCGCGCAATGCCGCTCCGCCGCCGACTTCATCGCAAAGGATCTGGAAAGCCTCGGCCTGAAGGCGCAGGTGCGGCCGACCGCGGGCCATCCGGTGGTGGTGGCGAAGCCGGACGGGGCGGGGCGGCCCGGTCCGCGCGTGCTCTTCTACGGCCATTACGACGTGCAGCCGGTCGATCCGCTCGAATTATGGGAGACGCCGCCGTTCGAGCCGCGGATCGCCGACCTGCCGGGCGGGCGCAGGATCATCGTCGCGCGCGGCGCCTGCGACGACAAGGGCCAGCTCATGACGTTCGTGGAGGCGTGCCGCGCCTTCAAGGCGGTGACCGGCGAATTGCCGCTCGACATCACGGTGATGATCGAGGGCGAGGAGGAGTGCGGCTCCAAGAACCTCTATCCGTTCGTCAAGGAGAACGCCGCGGAGCTCCGGCGCGACATCGCGCTCGTCTGCGACACCGGCATGTGGAACGCGACCACGCCCTCGGTCACGACCTCGCTGCGCGGGCTCGTCTACGAGGAAGTGACGGTCACCTGCGCCGACCGCGACCTGCATTCGGGCCTGTTCGGCGGCGCCGCGCAGAATCCGATCCGCGTGCTGAGCCGCATCCTGGCGGCTTTGCACGACGACGAGGGGCGCGTGACGCTTCCGGGCTTCTATGACGGCGTGCACGAATTGCCGGCCGACATCCGCAACGAGCTTGCCGCGCTCAAGCTCACGCCGGAGGAGTTTCTCGGCCAGATCGGCCTGAAGATTCCGGCCGGCGAGAAGGACCGCATGCTGATCGAGCAGATTTCCACGCGCCCGACCTGCGACGCCAACGGCATCGTCGGCGGTTATACCGGGGAGGGCGCCAAGACCGTCATCGCCGCCAAGGCGAGCGCGAAGGTGTCGTTCCGCCTCGTCGGCGACCAGGACCCCGAGCGCGTGCGCGATTCCTTCCGCGCCTTTGTCGCTGCCCGCATCCCCGCCGACTGCAAGGTCGAGTTCCAGAACCATGCCTGCAGCGGGGCGCTGCAGATCCCCTTCGACAATCCCGCGCTGGTGAAGGCGCGCGCGGCGCTCGCACAGGAATGGGGCAAGACGGCGGTGACCGTCGGCGCGGGCGGCTCGATCCCGATCGTCGGCGACTTCAAGACCGTGCTCGGCATGGACACGATCATGGTCGGCTTTGCGCTCGACGACGACCGCGTGCATTCGCCGAACGAGAAATACGACCTGACCTCGTTCCACAAGGGCGCGCGGAGCTGGGCGCGCATTCTCGCCGCGCTCGCGGGCTGAAGGCGCGGTCACCCCGGCAGCGCGGAGAGGTCGGCGATCGTGCGCAGCGGCGCGCAGTCGGCGTATTCGTCGGGATTGCCGGCGCGGTTGACCCAGATGCCGCGAAAGCCGAACGCGACCGCGCCCATCACGTCCCAGCGGTTCGAGGATACGAACATGACCTCACCGGGCGCGCAGGAAAAATGCGCGGTGACGAGTGCATAGACTTCCGCGCGGGGCTTGTAGAAGCGCAGGACGTCGACCGAGAGCACGGCGTCGAGCACGCCGTCGAGCTGCGAATTGGCGACGGCCGCCGCCAGCATGGCGGGCGAGCCGTTGGAGAGGATCGCGGTGTGGTGCCCGGCCGCCTTGAGGCGAGCGAGCGCGGCCTTGGCGTCGGGAAACGCCGCGAGCGTGAAATAGGCGTCGAGAAGCGGCGCCCTCAGCGCGCGGTCGACCGAAGGATAACGCGCGAACGCGAAGTCGAGCGCGCGGGCGGTCAGCGTCCAGAAATCGGCGTAGCGGCCGGCGAGCGAGAGCGTCCAGGTATATTCGAGCTGCTTCTGCCGCCAGGTCTCGGAGAAGCGGTCGGCGTCGGGCCCCGCCGCGGCGCGATGGCGCGCGATCGCCGCGTGCACGTCGAACAGCGTGCCGTAAGCGTCGAACACGTAAAGCGGCTGCGCCATGGTCGCGCCTTTCGCGGCTATTGCCGGCCCGGATGCGGGGCGAACACCGACGTATAGGCCCTGCCGCGGATATCGTACACGCGCGCCAGGATCACATCCTCGCGCTCGACCTCGACCAGCACCGGCGCGTCATAGTCGGCGCAATAGAAGGTGCCGAGCATCATCGCGAAATCGGCGCCGCGCGGGTCCCAGGTGGTGACGAATTCCGGCCCCAGCTCGACCTCGGCGGACGCGTGCGGCCCGCACACCGCCACCCGCCAGCGGCGGCCCTTCACCGGCACTTCGAGGTCCTCGATCAGCTTGGTGCGCAGCTTCTGCGCGGCCTCCTTGAAGGCCAGACCCCAGTAATCGACCATGAACCTGTCGTCGGCGTCGTAGATGCCGCCGGCGAAGCGGTTGAAGTTGGCGTACTGGTAGGGGTGGATGCGCACCATGTCGGTCACCGGCAGGATGAGGCCGGACAGCATGACGAGGCCTGCGATCTGCGCCTTGCGGTCGGCGACGCCGCCGAGCGCGGCCACGATCCAGCCGCCGGCAAGCCCGCCGAGGAGCGCGAGCGGCGGCACGACGAAGACGAAATGGCGAATGCCGTTATACATCGCCGGGCGCGTGATGACGGCGGCGGCGATCGGCAGCAGCGCCATGAACAGGATCAGCGTCAGCACGGCGCGGCGGCGGACCGGGAAGTCGGGGCGGCAGGCGGCGATCGCCGCACCGGCGATACCGGTGCCGGCGAGCGCGAGGAAGATTTCCGGCAGCTTGAGCGCGAACAGCACCGGCACGTAGCTGCGCGGCATGTCGGGCACCGAGATGACGGCGCCTTCATACATCTCCTCCCACGGCTTCTCGAAGAAGTGGGAGAAATAACCGACCGCCCGGAACAGGTTGAGCGGGTCCTGCACCGCCCACGGCCACACCAGCGCGATGACCGCATAGGCCAGCACGATGCCGGGCAGCAGCATCAGCACGAACAGCCCGAATTGCCGGCCGGCATGCCGCAGCCCGCCTGCGTGCAGGTCCGCCCACAGCAGCATCAGCATCGGCACGACCATGCACAGCGCGGCAAGCCCGCCCATGATGCGCGAGCCGATCGCGAAGCCGAGGCCGAGACCGAACACGAGCACGGCCTTCTTCGAAGGCCGCGGATAGCCCTCGAGCGCGAGCACGAGCCCGAACAGCAGCGTGACCATGGCGGCCGCGAACGGGCCGTCCTTGGGATTGATGATCGAATGGCCGTAATAGAGCGGGCAGGTGGCGAGCAGCAGCAGCGCGATCAGGCCCGCGACCGCGCCGCCGACATGGCGGGCCAGGCGCCAGAGCACGACCAGGCCGAGAATGCCGACGACGGCGCCGAGCAGCCGCCGCGTCTCGAACAGGTCGAACGGCGTGATCCGGTCGAGCACGGCGGCGACCATGTCGAAGCCGCCGCCATACATGAACAGGTTGACGAAATGCAGTGCGCGCCGGTCGGAGAAGCCGGAGCGGTAATAGTCCAGCAAGAGCTGGCCATATTGCGAATGGGTGTAGTCGTCCCAGCCGAGCCCGTAATCGCGGAACGTGAAGGCGAAAATCACGGCGACCGCCGCGATGGCGGCGGTCGCGATCAGGTCAAGCCAATGCTCGGGCTTTCGCATCGGCGTTTGGTAGGGCCTTGCGCGGAACTATTTCGACGCCTTGTCGAACATCTCCCCGACATGCTCCCAGTTGACGAGATGGTCGACGAACGCCTTGAGGTAGTCCGGCCGGCGGTTGCGGTAATCGATGTAGTAGGAATGCTCCCATACGTCGCAGCCCAGGATCGGCTGGGCGCCGTGCACGAGCGGGCTTTCGCCGTTGGCGGTCTTCATCACCGCGATCTTGCCGTCCTTGACGGCGAGCCAGCACCAGCCGGAGCCGAACTGCGTGACGCCGGCCTGGACGAAGTCCTCCTTCATCTTGGCGACCGAGCCGAGGTCGCCGACGATCTTCTTCTCCAGCGCGCCCGGAATCTTGTCGCCGCCGCCGCCCGGCTTCATCCATTTCCAGAAATGAATGTGGTTGTAGTGCTGGCCAGCATTGTTGAAGAGGCCGGCATTCTTGCCGAACGATCCCTTGACGACGTCCTCGAGCGGCTTGCCCTCCCACTCGGTGCCCTTGAGGAGGTTGTTGCCGTTGTTGACGTAGGCGAGATGATGCTTGTCGTGATGGTATTCGAGCGTCTCGCGCGACATGTAGGGTGCGAGGGCGTCATAGGCGTAAGGCAGATCGGGCAGCGAAAAAGACATTGGATTCTCCCGTCACGAATAAAGACCGGCAACGCCCCGCCGGAAGCGGAGTTCCCGATTCCTTAAGTGTTGGCGCGCTGCGGCGCAATCGTGCGTATCCCGCGTGCGTATCGCGGGCCGGGCGAGCGTTGGTTGCAGTGCAACCGCCGGATCGCCGGTCGCGTTTTACCGACTAACATAAATCAATATTATATTACTCTATGGATCATATATAATGAACTTGTTTGAATACTCGGCTGGCCCGAAAAATTCTGCAACGCGGCGGGCGTGTGAGGACATGATGTCGTTCGTATTGTTTGCGCTTGCAGCGATTGCCGCTGCGGCAGGTATCATGATGATCGGGTTCGGGGTCCCGATCAACGAGTTCAGTCTGGGCAACACCCTGATCATCGCCGGCACCACGGCCCTGACCGGCGGGGCGGTCATCGCCGGCCTCGCGATCGTGAGCCGCCAGCTCCGCCGGCTGACCGAGGTCCTCGGCACGGCGCGTCCGGCGCCGGCGGCACCCATCCACGCCGCAGAAACCGCCGAATTCGGCGCCGCTCCCGCGCCGCGCGCCGCACCCATGCCGCGCCCGCTCACGCCGCCGCGCGAACCCCGCGAAGCCTATGCCGAACGGCCCATTCCGGCCGCGTCGCTGGAGCTTTTCAACGAGCCCGTCTTCGAGGCACCGGTCCGCAGCCGCATGGAGCCGTCCGCGCGCGCCATGCACGAGGCGCCGAAATTCGAGGACCTTGAAGAGGTGCCGCTGTCGCCGCGCACGACGCCGCGCGGACCGGCCGCCCCGTCGATTCCGCCGGCCATCGAGTCGGGGGGTGAACGCCGCGGCTGGCGTCCGCCCGGATCGCGGGTGGCCGCGCCTGCACCCGCACCGGCCTCTGTGACCGAGCCGCCCATGCGCGAAATGCCCGTGCGGCCCGCAGCGCCGGCGCGTCCGGCGCCGGAACCGTCGTTCGACACGATGTGGCCGGACACCCCCCGGCCGCCGGACGCGCTGCGCGATCCGTTCCAGGATACGGCGCCCCGGCAAAACGGCGTGCACTTCGCCGAGCCGGCGAAGGAAAAGGCGCCCGCCGCCGCGATCCCGGTGTCGATCCTCAAGTCCGGCGTGGTCGATGGCATGGCCTATACGCTCTACACCGACGGCTCCATCGAGGCGGAACTGGCGCAGGGCGTGGTCCGCTTCGGCTCGATCGAGGAACTGCGCAACCATCTCGAGAAGAGCAACTGACCGGTCGGGCTCCGCGCGCCGCAACGGGCGGCGTGAGCGGGCCTCGCGGCGGCTTCATTTGCCAAACAAGAAAACGCCAAGTATACGTCGCATCCAATACTTGGGATGCGATAGACGAATTCTTGCGGGGGAGCGATGGCGGGCGGTGATCAAGGCGAGCACCTGGTCGATCAGACCGCGAATATTGTCGCGGCCTATGTGAGCAAGAACGCCGTCCCGGTCGAGGACATCCCCGCGCTGATCAACCGCGTGCACGGCGCGCTGCAGCGCATCGCCTCCGGCCCCGGCGAGCGCACGACGGATGCGCTCAGGCCGGCGGTGCCGGTGAAGAAATCGATCACGCCCGAATATCTCGTCTGTCTCGAGGACGGAAAGAAGTTCAAGTCGCTCAAGCGGCATCTGCGCACGCAATACGCCATGTCCCCGGAACAATATCGCGACAAATGGGGCCTGCCGCACGACTATCCGATGGTAGCGCCCAATTACGCGGTCGCGCGCTCGCGGCTGGCCAAGCAGATGGGGCTCGGCCAGCAGCGCCGCCGCCGCAAATAACGGGCAAGCGGGTTCAGGCGGATTTTCGCCCGTCCGCCCGCCGGGACCGGCGCTTATGCACACCCCGCGGCGCGAAAAAGCCCGGCAATCCATGGCCTTAAAAAAAGTGCGCTGAACTTATCCCCCGGGCGTCCGGTTGTGTTATAGGTATAAAATCCTATAGCATTCGGAGCCCCCATGCAGATGCAATCGACCAGACCCTGCGCCGACCGCCGCGCCCGTAGGCCGGGCGGGCGGCACGCGCACGACCGCGACGTGATCGAAACCGTGGTGACCGGCCTGTTCGGCGTGACGGCCGAAGCGCTGCGCGGCCGCACGCGCGGCGCCCGCCGCACCGCGTTCGCCCGTCAGGCCGCGATGTATGCCGCCCATGTCGGGCTCGGCCTGTCGCTCGCCGAGACCGGGCGGATGTTCGCGCGCGACCGCAGCACGGTGGCGCATGCCTGCCGCGTGATCGAGGAGCGGCGCGAGGATCCGATGCTCGATCTCGTGCTGATGGCGGTCGAGAATGCCTGCGGCGATCGCGAAGGCGGCCGTCCATGAGCGCGTTGAAGGAGACAGGCCTTGATCGCGCCGCCGTCCGGCTGCTGACCGCGCTGGCGACCGGCGCTTCGAAAGCCGGCGCCCGGACGTCCGAGAATGCGGCGCGCGCGCTGCTCGCCGCCGACCTCGCATGCTGGGACGCCGGGGGCACGCTGCGGATCACGCAAAGCGGGCGCGCGCATCTCGCCCGCCTGGCGTCCGCGCCCCGCACCGAGCCTGCAGTCAGCCCGTTCGTGCACCAGCATTGCCGGCTGGAGGAACGCGACCTGGTCGGGGACGGCGGACGCGCGCGCGTGCTCGTCAACGAGACCGAGAGCCCGCTCGCCTGGCTCGCGCGGCGCAAGGGCAAGCACGGCCAGGCTTTGATCGAGCCGCACCAGTTCCTCGCCGGCGAGCGTCTGCGCGCCGATTTCACGCTCGCGCAGATGATGCCGCGCACGACGTCGAACTGGGAATCGCCGGTCGCGTCGGGGCGGCGCGCCGGCGGTGCCGAAGCCACCGCCTCCGACACGATGGTCGCCGCGCGCCAGCGCCTGCAGCGCGCGCTGGAAGCGAGCGGGCCGGAATTTTCCGGCCTGCTGCTCGACGTCTGCTGCTTCCTCAAGCGGCTGGAAGAGAGCGAGCGCGAGCGGCGCTGGCCGCCGCGTTCCGCCAAAATCGTGCTGCAGCTCGGGCTGGAGCGGCTGGCACGCCATTACGGCCTGAGCCGGCAGGCGCGCGGGCTCGGGCGTGCGAAACTGTCCGCCTGGCATGCGCCGGACGCGGCCGCGGAGACGGTTTGCGCCGGTCAGTGAACGGCGGCGAGCGCCGCCTGGGCGTCGGAGCGGATGCGCTCGACCATCGAGCGCAGGCCGTTGGAGCGCTGCGGCGTCAGGTGCTCGCGCAGGCCGAGGCGATCGAAGATCACGAACGCGTCGACCTTGAGGATGGCGGCGGCGCTCTTGCCCGAATAGAGCACGAACAGGATCGCGATCAGGCCGCGCACGATGTGCGCGTCGCTGTCGCCCTCGAAACTCAGCGTCGGCCCGTCCGCGCCGCCTTCGCTCACCCGCGTCGCGAGCCAGACCTGGCTGGCGCAGCCCTGCACCTTGTTGGCGTCGGTGCGCGCTGCCTCCGGCAGCGGGGGCAACGCGCGGCCAAGCTCGATGATGTAGCGGTAGCGGTCGTCCCACTCCTCCATCAGCGAGAAGTTGTCGAGAATGTCCTCGATCGACATGTGCGCGGGATCAGACATGTGCGCAGGCCATCGCCTCCCGTCCCCCGGAAGCACTCCCGGACGGCGAAACGCCGCGGCAGGCAACCCCGTGAAATCCGTGGCGCGCAAGCCGGCGCAGCCACGGGCGCTGTTTACCCCGATACGGCCGCTCTGGCCAGCGCAGCCTGCGCGCCGGCGGATTGCGTTTTTGCTTAAGCGGGATGCCGGGCGGCGGCGTCCCGGCGCGGGGCGGGGCCGCGCCAGACGGGTTGCAGGTCGGCCGGCGTTAGCGTGTGCTGCGAGGGCCGCCCCGGCGCGCCCGCCGTCTTGCCCGCTGTCTTGCCGGCGGCGCTTTTGGCGGGCGCGATGGAACCGGTCTCCGACGGCGTCATCCGGTCGCCGATGAATTCCAGCACCATACGCGCGCCGGCCTGCGCGCGCTGGCCGAACGCCGCCGCCGCCTGCGCGCCGACGTCGCAGGCATCGGGCTGGCGCTCGCAGAACTGGCCCACGTCGGATACCGCCGCGCCCGCCGCGCTCATCGCCTCGATGGCGCTAAACTGCGATCCCCTGGACGCCGTCGGGTTGCCGCCGCTCGGCAGGAGCGCGAGCACGATGCTGAGCCAGAATGCGGTTCGCAACAGGAAGAACATGATGACCCCGTCCTCGTGCGGCGTCTTCCGCAGCCGCGATACGCACCCTACAGGCGAGCGCTGAAAGTCAGGTTGGAGTCGAGCGCCAGTTTTTTGGCTTTCTTGACACGAATGAGAAACGAATTTTCGGACAATTCGAATGACCGGCATTTTCCGAAAATTTTAGCGATGCGCCGGCGCCCGTGGAAAACCGCGCTTCTGCAGACCGGCGCGGGTCGCGCGCCCGGCCGTGCCTCCGCCGGACTTTATGCGGTACGCGGTTCTGGCAACCAAGCGTTCACCATATCGTCACGAAGCGCGCGCAAATCGCCCGGTGCCGCGCACGGTTTGCGCCAAATCGCGTACGCGGGCCCGCAGCCTTAGCGTTCGCTTAAGCGGCCTCTGACACGATCCGCCGACGAATAAGGGAGGTGCGCCGGTGTGTATTTCCGGCGCAGGGGTTGCGTGGGCTTGGTCAAGCCGGTTCGTGAGTATATCGACAGTCTCGTTCATCAGTCGGCGCAGCAGGATGCGCTGCTGGCGGCGCGTCATCGCGCGTTCATCGGCCCGCGCCTGCTCGGCAGCCTGGTCGCGCTGGCCGCGTTCCCGGTCTATCTCATCATGCGCGGCGTTCCGAGCGCGCTGGAGATCGCGGTCTTCGCCTGGCTCATCGTCCCGATCCTGATCGCCTATTTCCTGTCGCGCACCGGCCGCTACGAGGGCGCGCATGTGCTGTCCTCGCTCTCGCTGACCGGTCTTGTCGCCGTCGTGGCCTGGGGCACCGGCGGGCTGTCCTCGTTTGCGGCGATCTGGCTGGTCGTGGTTCCGCTCGAAGCCGCGCTCTCGGCGTCGCGCCGGGTGGTGGCGCTCGCCTCCATGTTTGCACTCTCGGCGGCGGGCCTTCTCATGATCGGCGATATCGCCGACATTCTTCCGCCGAGCGGCTTCGATGCGGCGGAGACCGCGGACCTTGCCGCGCTCGGCATCATCTCGGCCTCGCTCTATGCGACCGGTCTCGCGCTCGGCGCGGAATCGCTCGCGCGCACCAGCTTCTGGCTGCTCTATGCCGAAGAGGACCGCTATCGCCTGCTGGCGCGCAACATGACCGACGTCATCACGCGCCACGGCGCGCAGGGCGCGGTGCTGTTCGTATCGCCGGCCGCCGAATCCCTGTTCGGGACGGGGGCGAACGACCTGCTCGGCCACGGGCTGTTCGACCGCGTCCATGTCGCCGACCGCCCGGCCTATCTGACCGCGCTCGCCGACGCCGCGACGGGCGGGGCGGTGCAGTCGGTGGAGTTCCGCGTGCGCCGCCGGAGCGAGGAGCATGCCGGCGGCGGGCAATTCATCTGGGTGGAAATGCGCTGCCGCCCGTTCGACCAGCCGGTGATCGACCGCCGCTCGCGGCGCGAGCGCGAAGTGGTCGCGGTGATGCGCGACGTGACCGAGCGCAAGGAGCAGGAGGAGGCGCTGGAACAGGCGCGCTCCGAATCCGAGCGCGCGAACGCGGCCAAGACGCGCTTCCTCGCCACCATGAGCCACGAACTGCGCACGCCGCTCAACGCCATCATCGGCTTCTCGGAGATGCTGACGAACGAGGTGGCGATGCGCATCGACGCCGACCGCCGCCGCGACTACGCCACCCTGATCAACGAGTCCGGCCATCACCTGCTGGCGGTGGTCAACGGCATCCTCGACATGTCGAAGATGGAGACCGGCGATTTCGAGATCACGCCGGAGCCGTTCGCCGTGCAGGATGTGATCCGCAATTGCTGCGACCTGCTGGCGCTGAAGGCGCGCGAATCCGGCGTCACGCTCGTCAACGGCGCGGACGACGATCTGCCGGACCTCGTCGCCGACAAGCGCGCGGTCAAGCAGGTCATGCTCAACCTGATCTCCAACGCCATCAAGTTCACTGACGAGGGCGGCGAGGTGACGGTGAGCGCGCGCCACGACAGCGGCGGCCTTGCGATCGTGGTTGCCGACAACGGCATCGGCATCAGCGAGAACGACCTGCCGCATGTCGGCAATCCGTTCTTCCAGGCGCGCTCGGGGCACAATCGCCGCCACGACGGCACCGGTCTCGGCCTGTCGATCGTCAAGGGCCTGGTCGGGCTGCACGGAGGCGATCTCGAAGTGAAGAGCACGCTCGGCGTCGGCACGCGGATCACAGTCCGGCTGCCGTTCGATTGCGAACGCCCCGCCCCGGCGGCCGCCCCCTCGAAAGTGACGCACGGATCGTTCGGCAGCGAACCCTCCGTCGCCTCCGGCCCGGTGAAGAAAAGTGCGTAAGCCTCGCGCCCGCATCGAGCCCGCATTCGCAGGGATGTCCTTCCGGGAAATCGCCGACGACGGATCGCCGCGCGGCGCGCGCCGCGCCGACATGATTGCCGGCGCGTTCGCGCTGCTTGCCGCCGGGGCGATCGCGGTCAATGCGCTCTATCTGCAGAAGGGCCGCCATCCGGCGCCGATCTTCCAGAGCGCGGCGGCGTCGGCTGCGAAGGCGCAGCCGGCCGAGCCGAAGCCGCCGGCTGCGGTCGAGCGCCGTGAAGCGGTGGCGTTGCCGCGTCCGCGCCCGCAGGACGCCATCGCCGCAAGGCCCGAGCCGATGCCGGTTCCGCGTCCGCTCAGGAACGAGCCCGCGCCGGCGCCCGACGTTCCGCGTCCGCCCGATCCGATCGGCGAGATGATCGCGCCGCCGGCGAAGCGCGTCAGCGCCGTCCAGCGCGTTCTGTCCGACTACGGCTATGGCCAGCTCAACCCCACCGGCGTCGTCGACCGCGACACCGAGGAAGCGATCGGCCGGTTCGAGCGCGCGCGCAGGCTGCCGGTCACGCGCCAGATCACGCCGGTTCTGCTCCGCGAACTCGCCGTGCTCGCCGGCCGCCCGATCGAGTGATCGGCATCGTCGCAATTTGCAGCGCCCGCATTTCCGCGCCATAGCTTTCGCCGGTGGAGGCGGGTCGCGGCCGTGCGTCTGAAATCGGGCATCTGGGTATCGGCTTATCTGCGCCGCTGCGCGGTGGAGGGCGCCTACGCCGTGGTCCGGCGCCGCGGTGCCGAGGAAGCCGGCGCGATCTTCGTGAAGATCGACCGCCTCGACGGCACGTCCGATCTGTTCGGGCCGGCGCCGCAAAGCGAATTCGAGGAGGCGCATCCGGTTGCGCGCGCCTTCGTCGCCTGCCTGAAGGCGCAGCCGGCGCCGGATGCGGATGTCGAGGCCTATCTTGCGCGGCAGATCCGCTTCGATCCCGATCTGTGGATCGTGGAGGTCGAGGACCGTGCCGGCCGGCACTTCCTCGATCAGGTCGTCCGTTAGAGCGTCTGCGACTACGGCGCCGCCGTGCGCCGCGCCTGCGAGGCGGCGGGCGCGCTGTCGGCGCGGACCGCGTGGGGGGCGTTGCGCCGTTCGCGCGCCGTGGCGTCCGCGACGAGCGGCTGATGCGGACCGGAGCGGGATGCGGGCCGGTCGGCGGCGGGTTCGCGCCAGATCGCCAGCATGCGGCGCGCGGCTTCCTCACCGATCTCCTCGTGCAGCGCGGTCAGCTCGTATACGCGTTGCACCGACTGCCCGACCGCAGGATTGAGAACGAGGAGAATGCGCTGGAGGATTTCGGGCGCCATGGCGAGAACCTTGCCGGCGACGACCAGCGGCTCGCCGAGCGGATCCCAGACGATGCGGGCGGCCTGAACGCGCGACAGACCAAGATGCGTTGCGACGCTCGCGGTGAATTCGCCCGTGTTGCGCATGAGGGCGGCCTGTTCCAGCGCCAGCACCAGCGGCTGCGCGACATGCGCAGGCAGAGGCGGCACCGGCGGCACCGGCACGCAATCCATCGTGAGCAGGATCAGACGCCGCTCCAGCGCATCGGCGGCAAAGAAGAGCTCGCTCAGCGTCGCCGAGGCGACGTCCGGTTGAAGCGGCGCCGCAGGCTGGGCCGCAGCGCCGACGAGCGGACTGAACTCCGCGCGGGCGGCGACGAGCGCGGCATGGGCGGGCCCCATTTCCTCGGCGATCGCGACCAGCTCGTCGAGCGCGAGCAGGTTCGAGCCGGTCAGGATCGGCGCGGCGACCTCGGGCAGGTCGCGGACGAGCCGCTGCACGATCGCAGCCGGCGCGCCGGCGAACGATGCCAGCCGGGCGGCGAAGGCCGCGCGCGCCTGCGGCTCGACCACCGCGAGCAGCCGCGTGGCCAGTTCGACAAAGTGGCGTTCCTCGTCCTCGCTGTGCACCGGCTTCTGGACATAGAGGTCGGCAAGCACGCGCAGCAGGTTCGGCCGGATATCGGCGCCGCGGGCGGTCAGGCCGGCCAGGCTGTCCGGAGGAAGGGCGATCGGGGGGTGCACGGTGGCGTCCTTGCGTCGGGATCAAGCTAGCCCGCGGCCGTTAGCGGACCGTTAACCTTGAGCGCCTCTTAATTGGCGGCGGAATCGCGACCGGTATCGGAAGCGGCCGCGCGGCGGCCAAGACGAGGACGAAGAGGCGAGGGACGAACATGGGAATCGTGATCGAGTTCCCGACGTGGCAGCGGATCTCCGACACAACATCGCCGGCGGTCGGGACCGGCGAGGTCGTCATTCTTCCGGTCATCCGGATCGACCGCTCGCCGGACGCGCCGACCGACGGCCTGGAATCGAACGCGCCGGCTTCCGGCACGCGCAAGCGTCGCCGCCGCGCGTCGCGCTCGTAAGCGACCGCCCGCGATCCGGCATCAGGAGGACGGCGTCACCGCCGCAGACATCCGTGATCCTCGGCACGCCCCGCCGCAGAAGCCGCATCGCCCTCTGCATTCCGCTGATCGGATGTCTCAACGGCGATTTCGGCCGCGTCCGGCAGTCCCTAGTCATCGACGACATTCACGGCTGGGTTGGCCGCGAGGCGCTGGCGCGCAACGGCATCCCGGAATCCGAATTCCGCCTCACCGACGAAGAGCGGCTGCTGCGCGATCTCGCCTATCCGCTGATCGAGCCGCCCTATGACCGCCAGCGTTGGTTCGCGGTGCTCAGCGAATACGGGTTGAGCCAGATTTTTCTCGAACGCTGGTACAGTTTCGACCCGGGCGATTATGCCGAGGAACTGCTGACGCAGGAAACCCGCTCGGCCAGCACGCTCTATGTGCGGCTGACCGACGACATCCGCAACGACATCGTGCGCATCGGCCCGTTCGCCGACATCGCCCGCCGGGTGCTCGACCTCGACGCCAAGCGCGAAAAGAGCCTCGCCTTCGTTTCGGTGCTCTCGCCGGAGGAATTGCTCGACGCCCGGCGGCGCATGATCGAGAACAAGCTGATCATCGGCTGGGTGCACCGTTCGCTGCTCGACCGCGCGAAAGCCTATCACTTCACGCTCGAGCGCCTCGTCATCTCCACGCCCTCGGGCTTGGCGGTGGAGGCCGAGCGGCAATGGACGTTGCTGAAGACGCGGATCGCGCAGGTGCAGCTCGTGCCGGCGCCGCCGATCGCGGCGGTCGTGCGCAAATAAACCCGATCAGCCCGCCGTTTTCGTGCAGCGCGCGTTGCCGAGCGCATTGCGCGCGAGCGGCGCGGCGCCGGGCTCCGGCACGAGCGCGCGCAGCACGATCAGCCCGGTCATGGTCGGAGCTTCCACGATCAGCCGGTCGGCGGCGGTGGTTTCCTCGTTGTCGGGCAAAAGCGCGCGCTGGGCCGCGGTCATCAGGTCGAGCTCGATGACGCGCCGTCCGGCGGCGCGGTCGTTGATGGCGTAATAGGCGATGCCGTTGCGCGTGTAGAACGAAACCGACGTATAGGCCGGGCTGACCGGGGTGGTCAGCTTGAGCGCGCCGTCGGACAGGTCGTAGCGGCACACCGCGGTCACGAAGGCCGGATCCATGAACGGCAGCAGGGATTTTTCGGCCGAGGGATCGGGCAGGGCGACGACCGAATTGACCGGCGCGACGGCGGCGATGCGCGAATAGGCGTCCTGCGTGGCGGTGCGCGGCACGATCAGCACGCTCGCCAGGTGCACGATCCCCCCGAGGATCACCCCGCCCCACAGCCAGAGCAGCCAGCGGATCACGAGCAGCGCCCCCGTTTGATGGCCGGCATCGGCGTCTCGCGTCCGGTGCGGGTGGCGACGCCGACCGGGGTGTCATAGAGGCGGAAGACGAGCGTGTAGCGCTCGATGCCGCCGGACGGCAGCCAGTTGCCTGCGCGTGCGCGCGGCGCGATCGCGATCTCGAAACTGCCGTCGGGCCGGCGCACGATTTCCTGGCTGGTGAAGCCGTGACGGTTGAGCGCATTGCCCATCAGGCGGCCTTCGGGATCGTAGAGCGTCAGCGTCCAGTAGCGCGCCTGCGGCGTGGTGCCGGCGACGGTGACGTCGCAGCGCCCGTCGAGAAGCTCACCGCCGTCGTCGGCATTGGCGAAGAAGGCGACGCCGTCGCCAAGACCGATCGGCAGCGCGCCGCTGCGGGAAATGGTGGCGCGTGCATAGGGGTCGATATCGACCGAGCCGGTCTTCGGCCAAGCGGTCCAGGCGCCGATGGTGAAAGAGCCGAATGCCGTGCCGCGCGACAACGTGAGCAGGGTCGTGCCGAGCCCGACCAGGGCGGCGACGGCAAAGGCGAGGAGCAGGCCGGCGAGGAGGCGCACTTTCGATCCCGTTGATCAGGCCGGTCGGCGACCGAAGGTCATCGGCATGGAGGGTCTTGTCCGCACGTTCAGTTGCCGCGCACGGTTCGCACCGGCGCGCCCTCGGAGGCCGCGATCGTTTTGTCCGGCGCCGGCGCGACATTGAGCCCGGTGGTGCGGTCGGTCGCGGGCGGCGTCCTGGCCATGGCGCGGGAGGCGTCTTCCAGCATGCGCTCGATGCGCACGAGGATGGCGGCGCCCTTGCTGGTCAGGAGCGCGGGCGGGGGCACGTAATCGGGCGACTTGACGTTGGCTGCGACTTCGCCGCCGACCGAAGGCCCGGACGGCTTCACGCCCGGGATCGGCTTGATGTCGAGCCCCTGATGCGCATAGGCCATGATCTGCTGCCAGACCATCGCCGGCAGCGAGCCGCCGGTCATGCGGTTGGTGGGCGCATAGTCGTCGTTGCCGGCCCAGATGCCGGCCGACATGTTGCCGGTATAGCCGACGAACCAGGCGTCGCGGTAGGCATTGGTGGTGCCGGTCTTGCCGGCGGCCTTCACGCCCGGGATCTGCGCGCGGCGGCCGGTGCCGGCTTCCACGACCTGGTTCATGATCACGTTCATGTCGCCTGCGACCTTCGGGCTCATGACCTGGACCGGTTTTTTGCCGTCGCGGTCGAAGCGCCAGATCACCTCGCCGGTCGAGCTGCGCACCTCGATCGCCGCATGCGGCACGATCGCGCGCCCGCCGTTCGGGAAGGTCGCGTAGGCGCCGGTATGGTCGAGCACCGTGACTTCGGCGGCGCCGATCGGCAGCGACGGCGTGTCGGTGAGCGGCGTGCGCAGGCCCATGCGGCGCGCCAGATCGACGATCTTGTTGCGGCCGGCGCGCGGATTGCCGTTACCGATGGTGATCGAGAGCTTGACCGCGATGGTGTTGATCGAACGCACGAGCGCGGTGGTGAACGACATCGCGCCGGAATAGCCGCCCGAATAATTGTGCGGGCACCAGTTGCCGATACAGACGGGTCCGTCGACCACCGTCGAATCCGGCTTCAGCAAGCCGCTTTCGAGGGCTGCGGCATAGACATAGGGCTTGAACGAAGAGCCCGGCTGACGCAATGCATCGGTCGCGCGGTTGAACTGGCTCGTGCCGTAATCGCGGCCGCCGACCATCGCGCGCACGGTGCCGTCATTGTCCATCACCACCGCGGCGATCTGGCGCGCCTTGTAGACCGGACCGTACTGGCGCAGCAGGTTCTCCACCACGTTCTCGGCGTGCCGCTGCAGGTTGGAATCGAGGCCGGTGCGCACGATGAAGACGCGCTCGATGATATGCTTGGGGAACGTGTCGACGAGCTTGCGCATGTCTTCGAACGCCCAGTCGAGATAATAGTTCGGCAGGCGTTCGTCGCGCCGGTCGATGGCGTTGGCCGGGTTGCGGCGGGCGCCGAACACCTGGCCTTCCGTCATCATGCCAGCCTCGACCAGGTTATCGAGCACGACGTTGGCGCGCGCGCGGGCGGCCGGCAGGTTGATGTGCGGGGCGAAGCGGGTCGGCGCCTTGAACAGGCCGGCCAGCATCGCCGATTCGGCAAGGTTCACGTCGCGTGCCGAC
>WBZO01000380.1_pt1 | contig 99357 bp, 87 predicted proteins | sample 5204261 | NCBI WGS metagenome assembly WBZO01 (sample SAMN12412400, study PRJNA552823) | activated sludge metagenome | isolation source: activated sludge from anammox sidestream of wastewater treatment plant... | place: USA: North Carolina | collected 2017-09 | reverse complement strand
GTGTTCGAAAAAGATCCCACCCGCATCTGGTCGGACGTGTTTGTCTCCCTCGAGGAAGCGTCGCAGCATTATGCGGATATGCCGTTCGACCCCACCTTCAACTAGCTCGCCCGCATTCCTTCTGCCACGTTCTACTGCAACCGCGCTACGTCGCTGCGACAAGCCAGGGCGCAATCTCTTGCGCCCTAGCGGGCGGGCTCGCCGTGCGGTCAGTCAACATCCTCTTCAGGATGCCTCCTTCCCTTACGTCTCCACGCGCCCGTCTCGCCTGACGTTTCTGCGGTTTCGTGACGAACCGGCACAAGGAACGCGGGCGACCTAACTGTAAGCCAATGTTCGGCTTGGCTCGCAGCCTCGCCGGACAGGCTTTTTGAACGTCCTGCAATCATCTGGCCACGTGTCCCTCGTACCTCGTCGTTCGATTCTCGGTGTATAGGACGCGAGATACGCTTCATGCTTCACGAGAGACATCCATTCCCAAGATTTTTGCCAAGAATCTTCCCGTGTGTGAGCGCTCGATTCTTGCAACTTGCTCCGGGCGACCTTCCGCCACGATCTCACCGCCCGCCTGTCCGCCCTCCGGACCCAGATCGATCACCCAGTCCGCCGTTTTGATTACGTCGAGATTGTGCTCGACGACGACAAGCGTATTGCCGGCGTCGACGAGTTTGTGGAGCACGAGCAGCAGTTTCTTGATGTCATCGAGATGCAGGCCGGTGGTCGGTTCGTCCATGATGTAGAGGAGATTTTGCGCCGAGGGATCTTTGAGTTCGGCCGCGATCTTGAGCCGCTGCGCTTCGCCGCCGGAAAGGGTCGTGGCCGACTGGCCCAGCCTGAGGTACCCGAGCCCGATGGATGAAAGTAGGTGGAGCTTTTCGGTGAGCTTCGGTGAACCGGAAAAGAATCCCAAGGCTTCGGACACGGTCATGTTGAGGATGTCGTGAATCGTCTTGCCTCGGTACCGAATCCCGAGCACGTTGGGTTTGAACCGCCGACCGTTACATTCTTCGCAGGTCGCGTAGATGTCCTCGAAGAAGTACATCTCCAGCTTCTCGTACCCGTTGCCTTCGCAACGTTCGCAGCGCCCGCCCGGGGCGTTGAAGGAGAAATGACCCGGGGTCAGTCCCTGTCGGAGGGCGTCGCGTTCGGTCGCGAAGAGGGTCCGGATCTCGTCGAAGGCCTTCAGGTAGGTGACGGGGTTCGAGCGCGGCGTACGGCCGATGGGTTGCTGATCGATCAGCCGGACGCCGTTCACATATTCGAGCCCCTTGATCGCACGGAACGGTTCCATCGGGAGCGACTCGACGCGGAAGGCCCTGGCTGCGGCGCGGTAGAGGGTCTCTTCCACCAGTGTGCTCTTTCCTGATCCTGAGATGCCGGTTACGCAGACCAACATTTGCAAGGGAATCCGGACCAAGAGATTTTTCAGATTGTGTCCTGAGGCTCCGGCGATGCTGAGGATGCGACCGTTACCCGATCGCCGGCTCTTGGGGACCGGGATCGAATCTTCGCCGCGCAGGTAGCGGGCCGTGAGCGCGTGGCGATCGGCCAGAAAGGTTGACCGTGGGGCCGCGCAGACGATCTGACCGCCTTGGTCGCCGGAGGCCGGGCCGAGTTCCACGATATGGTCGGCGGCTTGGATCATGAGTGGGTCGTGCTCCACGACCACGACCGTGTTCCCGTCTTTCGCCAGGTCCCGCAAAATGCCGGCCAAGGTGTCCGTGTCCCGTGCATGGAGCCCGATCGTCGGTTCGTCCAGGACGTACAGGGTGCCGACGAGGCGTGAGCCGAGCTGGTTGGCGAGGGCGATACGCTGGGCTTCGCCGCCGGAGAGCGTCTTGGTCTGTCGCCCGATGGTCAGGTACCCCAACCCGACGCGGAGCAGGAAGCTGAGCTTGGCGCGTAGCTGGCGCAGGATGTCCTTGGCGACCTCGGCATCGAACGTCGGCAGCGCCAGACGCTCGAACCAGGTGAAGGCGGCTTCGATGGTGAGGTCGGAGAGTTCGTTGATGTCGAGTCCTGCCAGCTTCACAAATCGGGCGGCCGGTTTCAGTCGCGTTCCGCTGCAGGTGGGGCAGGTGACGGGGCTCCGATAGCGGCTGAGCAGGACCCGGACATGCAGCTTGTAACGCTTTGTTTCGAGATAGTCGAAGAACTCCTTGATGCCGTCGAAATCGTCGGCACCGTTCCAGACCATTTGCCGGACTTCTGCCGGTAATGATTCGAACGGGGTCGTCAGGTCGATCCCGCGTTTCTTCATGGCCAGCAACAGTTGTTTCTGCCACCAGTCGGAGCCGGGCTTGCTCCAGGGTTCGACGGCGCCCTGAGCCAAAGATTTGGTGCGGTCTGGGATGACCAGGTCCTGGTCGTACTGCAGAATGTTCCCGAAGCCTTTGCATTCGGGGCAGGCGCCGAGTGGATGGTTGAACGAAAACAAGAGGGGACGCAGGGGCTCGAACGTGCGTCCGCAGCGCTGGCATCGGAAATGGGTGCTGTAGGTGAAGCGGCCGCGGTCCACGACATCGATCAGGCAGACCCCGTCGGCTTCTTGAAAGGCGATTTCGATGGCCTCGATCAAACGATGGCGATTGTCCGGTCGAAGGACGAGTCGGTCCAGAATGACCTGTAATCCGTCGGGCCGTTCCGCCGGCAGGACGGGCTGATCCTGGAGGTTCAGGATCTCGTCGCCGCAACGGAGGCGTGCGAAGCCGCGTTTCAGCAACGACTCGATCAGCGAGCGGTCGTGGCCGGGGCCAAGGTCCTGGAGCGGGAACAGCACCATCGCCCGCGCATCCGGACATTGCGCGAGTATCTCTTCAGCCACCGAGCCGGGGTGGTAGCCGCGGGCCTCCTGCCGGCAGTCGGGACAGACCGGTTTCCCGACCTTGGCGAACAGCAGGCGAAGCAGGTCGGCCAACTCTGTTGCGGTTCCAACCGTTGAGCGCGCGGTTCTGATGGGGTTCTTTTGTTCGATGGCAATGGCCGGGCGCACGTTGATGAGGCGATCGACGTCGGGCCGATTGACCTTGTCCAGGAACATGCGGGCGTAGGTCGACAGCGACTCCACATAGCGCCATTGTCCTTCGGCGAAGAGGGTATCGAAAGCGAGGGAGGATTTGCCGGATCCGGACACGCCGGTGATCGCTGTGACCTGATCGTGTGGGATGCGCAGCGAGATGTTTTTGAGATTGTTCTGCCGCGCGCCCTCGACGATGAGATAGGCATGGTCGGAATCGGAGGGGATACGGCTGGGCATCGGCCTGGCTCCTTTAGGCGAACGACCTGCCATGGTAGCAATCACGAACGTCGTCTGCAATGAGTCGGGGGTGCTCTGGGCTTCCTCCCGCACCGGATGATGCTCTATATAATGGGTCCGAACAAAAGGAGGGGAGAGTGGATCGTCAGGCCTATCTTGCGAGAATCGACTACCAGGGGACCCTGGAGCCTTCGCTCGACACGTTATTCGCGCTGCACCGAGCGCATGTGTTGACCGTGCCGTTCGAGAACCTGAACATCCATTTGGGGCAACCGGTGTCGCTTGATCCGGATGACCTGTTTCGGAAGATCGTGCATCGGCGGCGGGGCGGCTATTGTTTCGAGCTCAATGGCCTCTTCGCTCTGCTCCTCGAGGATCTCGGGTTCCCGGTCACCCGTTTGGCGGCGCGTGTCCTGTACGGAGCGGAGGGGGACAGGCCGCGCAGCCATCAGGTGCTGTTGGTAGCGATCGGGGCCGAGCCCTGGCTCGTCGACGTGGGATTCGGAGGTAATGGATTACTTGAACCTTTCCTTGTAAGAGTTGGAAACAGTCAGGTACAGGGCGGTGACCGGTTTGCGCTGTCGCAGGACCAGCGGGGGGAGTATCTGTTGCAGTGCGAAATCCATCGAGCTTGGGAGAAGCTGTATTCCTTCACATTCGATGCCTGCTTACCGGTGGACTATACCTTCGCGAACTACTACCACTCTCATTCACCGGAGTCCCTCTTTGCTCGGAAGCGCATCTGCACGATGCCGACGCCGGACGGGAGAAAAACCTTCACCGATATGGTGCTGAAGATTCGATCCGGCGGCAAGACGCAAAAGATCCACCCGCGGGACATGGAGGAGTATCGGTCGCTCATCAAGTATCACTTTAACTTGGAGGTCGAGGGGGAGTTCAAGCCGTTGGAGTCGGGTTGGTCGCCGGCGGCCGGGGAGGAGGAGGCACGTGGCCGATAAGCTGTTCCGCACGAAGGGGCGAAGGCCTAAAGCCTACAGTCAAGCCGAACGGCTGACGAGAATGTTGAGAGCCCTGTCGAGCCGCGAGGTGACGGTAACGGAGCTTGCTCAGGAATTCAAAATATCCAGACGTCAAGTATACCGTGAACTATCTCGGATCGAAGAAGAAGGCCATCCGCTCGAACAGTCCGATGGAGATGGCGAAAAGACTTGGCGCCTGTCCTGTGGGCCTGACGCGGTGGTGCCTGACCCTTATGGTAGCAGGCCGGTGGCATGGGAAGACGTGATCCTACCTCCCGGATTGCTTCAGCTTCTTCGCCAGGGCAGGCTTCAGATAGCTCAGTGAGGGGCCGGTACGTGAAGCCCGTGGAAGAAGCGTCGCAGCGTATCGGATGCCGGGAACCGGGGCCGTGGCTGATGGCGATGTTGATGTACGGAGGCGGCCTGCGCCCGATGAAATGTTGCCGCTTGCGTGTGAAGGATCTCGATCTCTCCCGTAACCAATTCCTCATTCGCGCCGGCAAAGGCGACCAGGATCGGTAGACGACGCTCCCCACCGCGGCCCGACAGCACCTGGCGCACCATCTCCAACGCGTGAAGGCTCAGCACGAGGAAGGTCTCCGAGAAGGGCTTGGCCGGGTGGCCCTCCCACACGCGCTGGGTCGCAAGTACCCCAACGTTGCAAGGAGTGGAGCTGACAGTGGGTGTTCCCGTCGTCGAGCCATTACATCGATCGCGGCACAGGAGAGCGTCGCCGTCATGACCTCCACGAATCAGTCATGCAAAAGGCGATGAAAGGGACCCGGCTCAAAGCCGGGATTGCCAAACCGGTGAGCTGTGATACGCTGCGGCATTCGTTCGCGACGCACCTGCTTGAAGAAAGTTACGACATTCGCACGGTGCCGGAACTGTTGGGCCACACCGATATGCGAACGACCATGATCTACACACACGTCCTGAATCGAGGCGGCAAAGGTGTCCTGATCTCAGCTGATGCGCTGATCCAAGGGTTGAGTCCTTCGCAGCTATAACGGTACTATGCCGGTCGGTCTACTCAATACTTAGGCAGAGGTGTTTCGTGATGATCGTCTGGACGATATCGAGGTTGAGGCGAGTGTATTCATGCATCGCCACGTTGCGGAAGCCGACCATGCGCTGCAGTCGGCCGGCTAAGTCGGCATGAAGAAGTTTCGCCTTCTCCAACAAGGCAAATGCGTCCCTGCTTTCTTGTGGAAGTCCTAACCCATTACGTCTCATGACATACATGGCGAGGTCGATGGCGGTTTCACATGCGCGTTGAAGATTGAGAACGATGGCATCCTGCTTCGTTTGATTCTCGTACAGACTTGCACGTTTGCCGCCATATTCTTCGCTGATGCGGGCGAGGCATCCTTCGATACTTGCTGCCTTGTTCAATACCACGTCGTCAGCCATAGATCAGCCCGCGCTCTTTGATGTCCCTGAGGATGTCCCGGCGTTCCTCGTTCAACCGTGCATAGTCTGAGTAGGCGTACATTTCGAATTCCGCTCGGGCCTGGTCGTCATGGCTTTCGAGGCAGCGACCGGTGCTAATGATCTGTGCGCGCATGACTGTCGTTGTTGTTCTCAGATCCACGAGGTCCACATCACGGCCGAGCCGCACGGCAAGCTCTTGCGCCAAGTGAAAGAGCCGCTCACCGGGTATTTGCGTGGAGGCCAGGACGGCGAGATCGATGTCGCTGTCAGGCCGCGCGGTGCCTTGGGCCTGTGAGCCAAACTGGTAAAGGACCAGCAGATCGGGGATCTGCTCGGACAGAAATCGCGTGATGGCTTGAATGTCCATTTCGGCTGCCTTGCGATGGGCAGCCGAAGGATACGGGACCAGGGGTGAAATGTCGAAACGGGCGCGTCGCACACCGAACGGTTACCGCGCCAGGAACTTCACGAGCACGACGCAGGCCATGTAGAGGGCGAGTGAGCCGACCATCGAGAGCCAGAAGCCGATACGCTCGACGCCGTAGATCATGCAACCGACATAGACCAGCCAAGGCGGGACGAACCACAAGAGATTCTTGGCGTAGGTGACGAGGTGCTCGCTCCCGCCGTTCAAGTAGATCAAGATGAAGGTGGCGCCGGTCATGGCGGGAAAGGTGCTGGCGAAAGCGGCGAGAAACGATCGACCCTGCGAACCGAGGTAGGTTGAGATGCTGACGATTGTGCCGCCCAATAGGAAGTACAGTCCGTACTTCGCCCACTCACCCATGCAGGGTCCTCCTTCCTGGTTTCTGTTCCGGAGAGCAGCGGCCGCCCAAACTTAACCGGGCCGCCTGAACGCTTCCATCGCCTCCCGCTCAAGCCGTTCCCCTTCTCCCGTGTAGCGCGGTGAGAAGTGAAAGACGACCAGCTCGCGCACGCCCGCTTTCCTCGCCATCGTGCCGGCTTGCTTCGCGGTGAGGTGGTAGCGCTCACCGGCCTTGTCTGCATCGCTCTCGAGGTAGGGGGCCTCACAGTAAAAGATGTCCGCGTCCCGCGCAAGGTCCAGGATCTTGGCTTCATTCTCCTGGTCATATCTTGCGTCGACGACGTAGGCGATCTTCTGCCCGCGGCCGATCGTGGCGAATCGCTCCCGCACCTCGCCGAGCACGAACTCCCGTTCTTCCCGATGGTGTTCAAAGTAGAGGGTGGCCGTAAACCGGAAATCGTCCGGCCGCCCTTCCCAGAGGTACTGTTTCACTTTTTTGAGCCAATAGCCGACGGGGAGGCCGGCGTCATGGAGCCGCTGTTTGTTGATGTTGATGTGAAACTGCTCCTGCAGCGCATACGCGAAGGAGGGGATGCGGTGGTTCAGCGCGACGGCCTGCACGGTGAACATCGGATCCTCAAGGACCGTAAAGAGTCCGCTTCCCTGGCTAGGGGTTGCGGGTTGTTCCGGCTCGTCATGGCGACAAAAACCATCCGTGGCTCGAAAGATTGTGTGTCGTATGTACGCTTGGTGGAACTCGCGCGCGACAATCGTGAGCGGATAGCCATCCACCAGGTTCCAGGTATAGCCTTGAAGTTTCCCTTGAACATTGTCGATGAGGCCGGGAGGTCCGTAGAGCCGCAGAGTTGTTCCCCGCCCGAGCGCGACACGGAGGAGTGCGTCGAAGCCGATGAAGTGGTCCATGTGGGTGTGGGAGATGAAGACATCGTTGGCCCGGAGCAGGCGCCTTGGGCCCAGCACATGGTTGTCCCCGAGGTCGAACAGGAAGGCACGTTTCGACCAACGGACCTCGACGAACAGGCCGGGATCGCCGAACACATCATTGACCAGGTGGCTGGAGAAGGAAGGCGTCATGGGAATTGGCGATCTCGGGTTTGCAAGACCGATAGGATCGTATTTGCACACTGTTTCAGGAACTCTGAGCGCTCACCGAATCACGAGATTGTACCTCGCTACTGCGCCGCGAGTATGCTGCGCATCACGCTGTAGAGCAGGATCACCTCGATGCCATGAGCGATGATCGGGATATAGAGGTTTCTCCGCCGCTGTTGCACCGTCCCCCAAACAAGGCCGTCCCAGACGGCGATCCAATGAAGATGGCGAAAGGTTGCCACCATGAAGGGATCGAAGGCAAACAGGACCGCGGTGAGGGGGATCGCGAGCGGTACCGGTAGACCCAAGGCGTCCAGCCGTCCCAGCAGAAATCCCCGAAAGTTCAACTCGACCATGAAGGCGATGAGCGCGATGAACCAGGGCACCATCAGCCAGAGCGGGATTCTGGCATGCGGCGTGTCAGTCAGGAAGCTATAGTCGTACCCGAGTCGTGGAACCAAGAGCAGGATGACAGCGAGATTGAAGAACCCGAGGAGGAAACCGATGGCCATGCCGGAAGGAAGCGCGTCCCTGAGCTTTTCGCGTGCCAGCCCCAGGCGCGCGAGCGGCTTGTCGTTGAGTCGGCTCCAGAGCATGAGGGCGACGTAGGCGCAGACTTGAGGGAAGAACTGCGCCGGCCAGGCGGCTCGCCACTCGTCCGGCAGCAGGTAGTAGAGGAGGGTGGCGGCGATCGGGGCCAGCACCAAGGAGGCTCCTCGTTCGCTCGTCAGGGGGGCCGCGGTCACGGCGATCGATCCGGTCCCTGCTACTCCAACCTGAGGTTGTAGCGCTCCAGCGTCGTGGCCTTGTTACGGGCCAGGTTCGAGAGCGACTTGTTGTAGTCCACGATCGCGCGCAACTCATTGCCCTGGGCCGTGGCCAGGTCACGTTGGAAGTCGAGTACGAAGCGGGTCGTGCTGAGTCCGACCTTCAGCCGTTCCTGTTCGGCCTGCAACTGCTTCTCGGCCATGATGCGCGCCGACCTGGTCGTTTCGATCCGTTTGAAGTCGGTCTGCACGCGGCGGACTGCTTCACGAACGCCGACGATCACTTGTTGGCGGACACTGGCCAGCGACGCCTGCGCGTTGCGCGATTCCAATTGGCGCTTATTGAAGGTGCTATAGGCCGACCGGTTGCCCAGCGGATAACTCAAGACCAGCCCGGCGCCGTAGTTGTAAAAATCGCCGCCGAAATTTCGCTTGGCCGCGTCCCCGTAGTCCGAACCCAACCCGGAGAGGCCCATCGTGCCCTGGAAGGACAGGGTAGGCAGCAGCTGATTCTTCGCGAATTTGACGTTGAGGTCGCTGGTTTCGACGTTCTTGCTGGCCTGCAGAATTTCGGGCCGGCGTTCCATCGCGATGTCGATGGTTTCCTGGAGGCTCAACGGCTCCAGCGCCGTCACGGGAGGATCGGTCGGAATCAAACGCAGATCCTGCCGCAATTCTTCTTCCGCCGGATTCAGGAGGCGGCGCAACTGGTCTTCCTGGTCGCGAATCGATTTCTCCGCGACAAGAATCTGTTCGACGCGCGACGCGACCGCGGCCTCGGCCTGCAACACGTCCACGATCGACATGACGCCGGCCTTGGCCTTGGCGCGATTGCTGGCCAACAGTTCTTCCGCGGCCTTCAAGGCGGCCTGCGCGACCTTGAGGTTTTCGTTGGAGAACACCAACTCCCAGAAGGTCTGTTCCACGCTGGCAATGACATTCAACACGCGATCGAGAAATACGTGTTGTTCGACGGTCGCATTGTTCTGGGCGATGTAAATGAAGGTCTTGTTGATGTCGGTGCCGAAGTTACGCAGCAACGGTTGGGTGACCGTGAGCGCGAGTCCGCCGGTCCAGGCCGGGTTGAACAAAAAGGTGTTGGGACCGCCGACGAAGGTCCGTTGAGGACTGTAGTTCAGGTCGAAGTTGGCGCCGGTATAGAGGTTCTGGGTTACGTCGGCGGTAACGGATGTATTGTTCTGATCGAACTTCGTAATCTCCTGAAGGTTCGCGCCGGTGAAGCCCAAGACCGGCCGATTGAGCGGAGACACCTGCCGGTTATACTGTCCATTCAAACTGATCGTCGGATCGAACTTGGCCTGCTCGATCACGATGTCCGCGAGGCGACTGTCCTTTGTCTGACGGCCGATGGTGATGTCGAGATTGTTTTGGAGCGCCTTCACGACCGCGTCGGACAGGGACTGGGCCTCGCGTCGTTCCGCCGGGACCGGCTTGGTGACTTCCAGGCCGAATGACGGCGATGTCGTACCCATCACCAGAGCAAGGGCGAGGCCGAGTGGACGTGCATTCCTGCGATGTCGACGGCTCATAACAATCTCCTTGATGCTTGTGTCCGGTTGGCCCATACTGCTCCCGAATGCTGCAGGCGTGGTACCACAATCCATCGGCTGTGTCCATGCTGAGGAGCGCGTGATGGTAGTGCAGAGACGTACATGGGTGCTGGGGTTGCTCCTGTTGTGCGGCACGGCGGAGCAGGCGGAGGCACAGTCCGTCTCCGGCGTCCGTGGGCTGGGCGGCGGCGTCGCACCGCTCTTCAACTTGGTCGGCCCAGGCAATCTCTATGTCGACAGTCAGGGTACTCAAGGTTTCATTTACAACTTCGGAAACAATTTCGAATCGTACAATTTCCGCAACCCGACCACCGGGCAAGCTTGGAGCGGCGCCATCATGACGCTGGGTCCACAGCTGTCCATCGGGCTCATTCAAGGGGCCAACCAGTCAGGCTCTCCGCTGGTGTTCCCTCCGGCGCCTCGCGATGTGGGGCCGGTCCCTCCGATCCAGTCGACCATCCTCGACGATATTCCCTAAAATCGGACACAGACCTGACGGCGTATGGCCATCGCGAAGAGCAGATGCGGCTAGTCGTGTCCACCTATCCGCTGTGCCTGCTGCACGGCATTCGACCTAGACCATTGGCTCTTCGATCCTCCTGTGGCGGTTTTGTGTCCAAACGCACTGGTGCCACAGCCTGGTTGGTGCGCGTTGCGCCTTATCCACAGAATTCACATGCTGGACAGATTATGGGGTGCTGAAAGATCCCTCGAACGTGGTACTGCAACGTATTGATCTGCAAGGCTATTCTTCGCTGCTTTCTTGAGGGAACCTCGGTGTCTGCACCGATCGGTACAGCGCTTGCTTTCCTCTCGAGCAGAAGCACGAAGACCCATGATTCAGCTGAAGACGACAAAAACCATTTGCCTCGAGCCGAAGATGTCAATTGAATCGAATGGGCAGAACGGAAAGAATGGTATGGCGATGCGGGGAAATGGTCGGTTTTCCTGGAATGCCCTGCCTGTCGTCGGCTGAACAAGACCAAAGGAGAGTGCCTGATGAGGATCGCGCAAGTGTCACCGTTGTGGGAGAGTGTGCCTCCGAAGCTCTATGGGGGAACCGAGCGCATCGTGTCCTACATCACGGAGGAGTTGGTGCGACAGGGACACGAGGTGACGCTGTTCGCCAGCGGCGATTCCGTGACGTCCGCGAAATTGGAGTCGCCTTGTCAGCAGGCGTTGCGGCTCAACACCGGCATCTTCAACCGGGAAGCGCCGCTTATTCAGATGATCGAACAGGTGTTCAGCACGGCGGATCAGTTCGATATCATTCACTCGCATCTCGATTTCTTGGCCTTTTCGCTTTCCCGCCGCTGCCGCGTCCCGGTCGTGACCACGCTGCACGGACGGCTCGATCTTCCGGAACTCGTCCCTGTCTTCCGTGATTTTGCCGAAATGCCGTTGGTCTCGATTTCAAACTCCCAGCGCCGGCCGCTGCCGTGGTGTAACTGGCAAAATACGGTCTACCACGGCCTTCCGAAGAACCTGTACAAATTCAACCCGGAGCCCGGCAAGTACCTGGCCTTCCTGGGCCGAATATCCCCGGAAAAGTGTCCGGATCAGGCGATTGAAATTGCGAAGCGGGTGGGCTTGCCCATGAAGATGGCCGCGAAGGTGGACCCGGCCGACCGTGCCTACTTCGAGCGGGTTGTGGAGCCGTTGCTCGATCACCCTCTGATCGAGTTTGTCGGCGAGATTACGGACTCGCAAAAGAGCGAATTCATCGGCAATGCCATCGGACTCGTATGCCCCTATGACTGGCCGGAACCGTTCGGCCTTGTCTTGATCGAAAGTCTGGCCTGTGGTACACCCGTCCTGGCCTACCGGCGGGGCTCCATCCCGGAAATCATCGAACATGGTGTGACGGGCTTTATCAGCGAGCACATCGGCGAAATGGCGAGTCAGGTTGAAGCCCTGACGACCTTGGATCGCCACCGTTGCCGCCAAGTGTTCGATGAGCGCTTTACCTCGGAGCGCATGACCAACGACTATCTGAAAATCTACCAGCAACTCATTCAGGATGCGGCCGCCGTTTCCGGACAGCAGGGGCGCCAGCACGCATCACAACGGTAACCCACACCATCGACGCATCAGCAGAAGGAATAAGAATGGCAGACGAGTCACAACCCACGAGTTCTGGAAGCGACGTTTCGGGCTGGCGGCTTCTGGGGACGAGAGATTTCGGATGTCTTTGGGCCGGTCAGGTCATCTCGCAGATCGGCGATGGCCTCAATAAGGTCGCGCTGCTCTGGTTTGTCTATGAAATGACGGGTTCGGCATTAAAGATGACCGCCATCGGCCTGCTTCAGACGATTCCCCCCTTGCTGTTCGGCCCCTTGATCGGCGTTTACCTCGACGCGCTGCCCAAGAAAACGGTCATGATCGTAGTGGATCTCCTCCGTACGCTCATGGTTCTGCTGATTCCGGCGTTTTACGCGTTCGACATGCTGACGCTGGATCGACTCTATATTCTTGTCTTTCTGATTTCCATCGTCTCCACCATTTTTGGGCCGGCACTCGCATCGGCGGTGCCGCTGATCGTCCAACGGTCCCAACTGACCACGGCCAACGCCTTCCTCCAGAGCACGACGAACATCGGTGTCCTGCTCGGACCGGCCATCAGCGGTCTCGGCATTGCGTTGATCGGCGCCCAGAACGTCCTCTATGTCGATGCCGCGACATTCTTTGTGTCAGCCTTGTGTCTTCTGCCGATTCACGTGCGGGACAATCGGACCGTGAAGGGACTGGAGGCGCTGTCCACGCCGGTGGTGCAAGACATGATGGTCGGATTCCGGTTTGTGTTCCTGCAGCATCGAGTGGTGTTCGCCCTTATGATTACCGCGGTGCTTTACAATCTGGCCATCAGTGCGTTCGTGTTTCTGCTCCCGGTCGTGGCCAAGGATCTGCTGCAAGTCGGGCCGATGGAACTTGGTTGGCTATGGTCGGCGCTTGGCATCGGCATGTTGGCCGCTTCGCTCTGGTTGGCGCGGGTGCCCCAAGGAAACTTCCAGGATCGGGTCAACAAGATCGGGCGTTCCCTGGCGATCGGCGGCATTGCCGTCTGCACGTTGGGATTGGTTCAGACACCCGTATTGTTCAGCACGTTCTTGTTGATCGTGATCATCGGGGGAAGCACGTCGCTGTTCTATCCGGTCGTCTGGGCGATGCTTCAGGAAGTCACACCCGAGCATCTCCTTGGAAGAGTGTTTACGACCTTCAGTACCGGATGCATGGCTTCGGCCATGATTGGCATGGCCGGTTTCGGATGGGCGGCTGACGCCGTCGGCCCCGCCGCCAGCCTCATCGGTATCGGATTGCTTCTCTTGCTTACTGCCGTGGTCACCGTGCAAGTCAGCCGCCGTGACCTGGTGATGCGACCCGCTACCGCCTAGTTTTCCCCCTTTTCATCTACACTGTCGGCGCAGGCTCGAAAGAGCCGTGCGCCGGCGTTCCATTGCGTCGGCAAGGGTTTCTTCCGGCGGCTGGAGTTATTGCTTTCTTCCGGTCGGTCGCGTATGTCTTTCGAGAGGGACGTGCCATTGTCAGACAGGATGCTTGGGGCATGGTAGGGGAATCGTCGGCCTGTTTGATGTGGCCGACCTAACAAGGGGCAGATCGCGATGGGGATGCGAGTCGTCAGTCAGTCGATCGGGCCGGTGGCGCTGAGTGGAGTCTTATGCCTCTGTCTCGGGACGACGGCGTGGGGAGAGACGTTGCCGGAGGGCAAGGGCGAAGCGACTCCAGCCCAGCGGCCGAAGGACTCCGAGGTGAAGCCGAAAGAATCGGAGGCCAAGCCGGCGGAACCAAAAGCCAAGGAGCCGGAGATCAAACAGCGGGAAGATGCTTCCAAGGCCAAGGAGCCTGAGTCCAAACCCAAGGACACGGAGGCTAAACCGAAGGAGCCAGAGGGCAAGCCCAAGGAGCCGGAGGTGAAGAAGGAGCCGCCGGCCAAGGCGAAGGAATCCGAACATAAGGGCAAAGAAACCGAACAGAAGGTAAAGGAAGCGGACAGCAAGGGTAAGGATCGAGAGAAGGAAAAGGAGAAGGAAACGGAGATATCTGCGGAAAAACCCTGCCCTGCGCCTCCGCAAGCCACGGAAACCAAGGTTGCGGGCGAGCCAGCCGCACCCGGGAGTGAGGCAGGCAACGGAGACCGTGCCAAGCCCGCCGAGCCCGAGGCGAAGAAACCGATGCGCTCTTCGATGGTGACGGCGAAACTTGCATTGATGGGGGATCCGCGCCTGTTTCCGTACGACATTGAGGTGGACGCGAAAGAAAAGGATCTTGTCCTGTTGGGCAAGGTTTCCAACGAATCGGAGAAGCGCGCTGCCACGGAGATCGTCCGCTGCTTGGAGGGAGTCCGCGGCGTCGAAAATCGGCTGAAGATCGAGGCCGACGCCATGCACGGGCTCCTGTCCGACCGGGACAAGGTCCTGACCCAGTTGGTCCGGGAACGGTTCGAGAAGAGCAAAACCTTGCAATCGGTGAAGTTCGATGTAAAAACGGAGGACGGCATTGTGACGTTGACCGGGACGACCCGTTTTCAAGTCATTGTGCTGGAAGCCGCCCAAGCAGCCAGGCAGGTTCCTGGAGTGCGGGCGGTCAATACGGAGAATGTTCGCCTGGTAGCCGGAGAGTAACGGTTACGGGCGGTTAGCGTGAGACCAGCCGGGTGAAAGCGTACTTCTCGACATGATGGAACCACAGCACGGGAACGGAGCAGCGGCACCAGCGCGTCCGAACGTGACGTGGTCGCCACATCTGCTGACACGGGACTTCACGCTCGTCTGGTGGGGCCAGATGGTCTCCCAGATCGGGGACGGTGTGTCCAAACTCGCGTTGCTGTGGTTCGTCTATGCGATTACCGGGTCTCCGTTGAAGACCACGATGATCGGTCTCCTGCAAACGTTGCCCCCGATTCTCTTCGGGCCGTTCATCGGGGTGATCGTTGATCGCGTTCCCAAGAAACTCCTGCTCATCAGCAGTGATCTGATACGGGCCGTGGTGCTCGGGGTCGTTCCCTGCCTCCTTCCGGTGGATTCATTCAGCATCGAACGTCTTTACTTAATGGTGTTCGTGCATGCCGTGGCTTCGGCCGTGTTCGGACCGGCCTTGACCGCCGCGATTCCCGCGTTGGTGTCGCGGCATGAGTTCACGGCGGCCAATGCGCTGCTGCAGACGACGACGAGCATCGGCATTATCGTCGGACCGGTGCTCAGCGGAGTCGGCATCGCCACCATGAGCTCGCAAGAAGTGTTGTGCGTGAACGCCGTCAGTTATGTGGTGTCGGCCGCCTGCTTCCTTTTTATCCGGTTCCCCAACTCGACCGCGGCGCCCAGGGCCGCGGCGGCATCCGGAGGGCCGTTGAAGGAAGTCCTCGACGGATTCCGCTATGTCCTCGGGCGGCAGCGGATCATCCTGCTCCTGATCGGAGCGGCCTCGATGTATACCTTTGCCACCAGCGCCTTCAGCACCCTGTTCCCGGTATTCGGCAAGAAGCTGCTGGATCTGGGACCGGTAGAAGTCGGCTACCTCTGGTCCGCCTTCGGTATCGGCTTACTGTTGGTTTCGCTCGGTCTTGTCTCGTTGTCCGGTTGGACCCTGCCACGACGGATCCAGGTGATGTCGGCGTCGAGCTTCATCAGCGGCTTGGCGCTGCTCGGCCTGATCGTGACGACGAATCGTTTGGTCGCCGCCCTTCTCATGGTGATTATCGGCATAGGAGCCGGGACCCTGACCCCGATTGCCTGGGGAGTGTTGCAGGAGATCACGCCCGCCACGCTGTTGGGACGAGTCCTCGCCATTTATAATTTGGGTGCAATGACGTCGGCGATCGCCGGCATGACGATTTTTGGATGGACGACGCAGGAGTTCGGTGAACGGCCCAGTGTCTTCGGAATCGGAGTCGGGTTGTTTTTATCGGCTTTGGTGGCGGCGCGAGTCGTGCGATGGATCCATGGCAACTGGACGGGGGTGATCCCCGAACCGGTAGAAGAGGAAGCGCAGCCGGTCGTCTTGGCTACTCAGCCGACGAGCCGGTAGAACGAGCGGAGAGCCGAGCAACGTGATTGCAGGAGGCGGACGTGGAAGACATCATCAGCATCAATGATCAGTTTTACATCCTGGCCACTTCTTCCATGGCCGATAACCGGACGCGCGTGCTGAAACACGGCGAGACGTTCGGCGTGTTCGATCGCTACGGCGACATTCAACCGGTCGGGAGCGGCACGCAGGGTCTCTTTCACGAAGGTACTCGCTTTCTGTCCCGACAAGAGCTGTTCCTCGACAGCGATCGGCCCATGTTGCTGAGTTCCACGGTGAAGGAAGACAACGCGCTGCTGGCGGTGGACCTGACGAATCCTGACTTGTACCGGGACGGCCGCATTGCGATTCCGCGCGGCAGCGTCCACGTGTTTCGTTCGCGCTTTCTTTGGAACGGCGTCGGGTACGAGCGCTTCCGGCTTTCCAACTACAGCCTCTCCCCCGTGACGATGTCGTTTTCGCTTCGATTCGAGGCCGACTTCGCGGACATTTTCGAAGTACGAGGGAAGAAGCGGGACCGGAAGGGAACCAGACTGCCGGACGTCGTCGAGCCGGATAAGCTGGTGCTCAGTTACGAAGGATTGGACGGCGTGGCGCGGCGGACGCGGATTCAGTTCCTGCCTGCGCCGGAGGAAATCTCAGCCGCGCAGGCCACGTTCCACATCGTACTGGATCCGAAGGCCGAAAGGACGGTCACCGTGAATGTAGGGTGTGACGTGGGCGAGGAACGCCGCCCGTTCTATGCCTACGACAAGGCCCTGAGCGATGCGGGGATGGCGATCCGGGCCGAACAAAGCCAAGATTGCCTCATCCATACCCCCAACGCACAGTTCAACGAATGGTGGAATCGGTCGCTGCTCGATCTGCGGATGATGGTCACGGATACGCCCGAGGGACCCTATCCTTATGCGGGTGTTCCCTGGTTCAGCACGCCGTTCGGCCGCGACGGTATCATTACGGCGATGGAATGTCTTTGGATCAGACCCGAATTGGCGCGCGGCGTCTTGGCCTATCTTGCCTCAACCCAGGCCAAAGAGGTCAATGCGGCGCAGGATGCGGAACCGGGAAAAATTCTGCATGAGACCCGCAAGGGCGAGATGGCCGCGCTCCATGAGATCCCCTTCGGCCTCTACTACGGCAGTGTGGATTCGACCCCGTTGTTCGTCATGTTGGCCGGGGCCTATTACGAGCGTACGGGCGATCTCTCATTCATTCAAGCCATTTGGAACAACATCGAACTGGCCTTGACCTGGATGGATACCTACGGCGACCCGGACCGCGACGGGTTTCTCGAATACATTCGCAAGTCGCCGACCGGCTTGGATAACCAGGGATGGAAAGACTCCCACGATTCGATCTCGCATGAGGACGGATCGTTGGCGGAGGGACCCATCGCGTTGTGCGAAGTGCAAGGCTACGCGTTCAATGCGAAACTGCAGGCCTCCAAGCTGGCCGATGCCCTGGGCCATGTCGACCGTGGCGGCCAGCTTCGACGCCAGGCCCATGCGCTGCGGGATCATTTCGAGGAAGAGTTCTGGTGCGAAGACCTCTCCACCTATGCGCTGGCCCTCGATGGGAAGAAACGACCCTGTCGGGTGAAGAGTTCCAACGCGGGCCATTGTCTGTTCACGGGCATCGCGAGCCCCGAGCATGCCGAGCGTCTGGCCGACACTCTCATGTCGGACGAATTGTTCAGTGGGTGGGGTATCCGAACGCTGGCCGATTCCGAGCGTCGATACAATCCCATGTCCTACCACAACGGGTCGGTGTGGCCGCACGACAACGCGATGATCGCGGCGGGCTTGGCGCGGTATGGGCTTATGACGGGAGTGGAACGTGTGATGACCGGGCTGTTCGAGGTCAGCCTGGTGGTGGATTTCCATCGCTTGCCCGAACTGTTCTGCGGATTCGTTCGGCGGCCCGGGCAGGGGCTGACCCGGTACCCTGTGGCCTGTAACCCGCAGGCTTGGGCGGCGGGAGCGCCCTTCATGGGGCTGCAGGCCTGTCTGGGACTGCTGATCGACGCACCGGAAGAGAAGGTGACGTTTGTGTATCCGATCCTGCCCGAGTCACTGCACGAGGTGCAGATCAGAAATCTCAAGGTGGGCAAGGCGTCGCTGGATATCGTAGTGAAGCGGCATGAATTGGACGTCGGCATCACCGTCACGCGTCGGGAGGGGCACGTCGAGGTCGTCGTGGTGAAGTAGCGACGCGGATGGGGCAGTCGCGACGGGCTCGTCAGGGGGCCGTAGCCAGTTGCCAGGCCAGCGTGGTCACGTAGCGGGCTACGGCTGTCAGAATCGCCGGGTCGATGGTGTCGGCGGTATCTGAGGCTTGGTGAAACTGGGGGTGAATCCCTCCGCTCACCACCGTCACAGTCGGCACGCCTGCTTCCTTGAACGGGACATGGTCTCCACCGGGGAAGAATCCGAAAAGGTCGATCCGTTCCTCCAACTGAGCCGCCTGGCCCGCCGCGTGAGCCCGTTGCTTGTCGAGGTCGGTTACTCCCACCGTGAGCCGTCCGTTTCCTGCTCCTGCATGGTCTACGTTGATCATGGCCATTGTGGAACTGAGCGGGATCGGCGGGTGCGCAACGTATTCTCGTGAGCCGAGGAGTCCCTGTTCTTCCCCGCTGAACGACGCGAAGAGAATCGCACGCAAGGGCGCAGTCGGGGCCGAGGCCAATACCCGTGCGACCTCCAGGATCACCGCCGTGCCGGACGCATTGTCATCTGCCCCGGCGAACAACAGACCCCCTTGTCGGCCGAAATGGTCCCGGTGGGCGCCGATAACGATCGTTCGTCCCTGAGCGCGGTCGACCGTTCCCGGTGCTAGAAACAGCACGTTGTGCAGCATGCCGGTGCGGGCGATGCTCTGCCAGGTGAGGGTGGCGGTGACAGGGGTCACGAGGGATTGCGGCCTGCCGGTCTCGTTCAGTTTTTGCTGGACCGAGCGCAGCCGATCATCCTCCCGACCATGAGCAAGAATGGCCGAGGCCAGCGCCGTGCTGATCCATGCACCGGGGATGGTCTCCTCGGGCGACAGCTGACCGTAGAACGCGCTCGGCCGTCCGGTGACGCCGCGCCGGCTTTCGTAGGCCGTGAGCAATGGCCCGGTCGCCGTGAGGTAGGCGGTGGCACCGCGCGTCTTCGCCACGTTCACCTTTTCGGCGTGGGATACCGGTCGGGCGTAGCCTTCCGGCTTGCCCCGAAGGAAGAGCACGATCTTGCCTCGAACGTCGAGCCCCTCATACTCGTTCAATCCACGCTCCGGGTCCGCGATGCCGTAGCCCACGAAGACGACCGGTGCCGACACATGCGCCGAGGGGCTGTCCAGCACCGGCAGGTAATCGGCTCCGATGGAAGCCATGCGCTCGTCCGATTCCAGCGACAGCCGCAGCGATGCCCGCTCATCAATGGTGGTGAATGATACGGGCCGGGTCTGCAGTGAACTGATCGGAGGACCGGATTCGGCGGGCCCGTCAACTATGGTACGACGACTGCCGGACTGCTGAATGGTTGCAAAGCGGTCGCGCACGAACAATGCCGATGCCAGGTCGTCCGGTGTTCCGGTTTGGCGCCCGTTGAACTCCGGCGCACTCAATGTGCGAATGTCTGCCAGCATCCGGTCGGCGGAGATGGCCTCGAGGAGGCGTGCGAGGGTAGCCGCGTCTTCCTCGGAGGAACCGGCCTGTGCGATCTCGGTTGCAACCGGGAAGCGAAGGATCAGCGTGGCGGCGATGACGAGGGCTAGACCGAATCTGACGAGGCTTTTTGAGCTGACCATCGTTGGTACCATCGCCAGAGTGGACGTTGCAGGAATCGAGGAATCGGATACCCGATTCCGGAGACGTAGCCGTCGTCACGGTCAAGCACGGCGAACGCGAAACGATACTTTTTTCGGAACTCATCGCAACGGGCGGCGATGTCCTGATCGGACAGGTTGATGTGCCGTCTGATGGCGGCGGCGATTGCGTCGTCCGTTCCCGCTTCCCGGACCAACAGTTCGAACAACGCCGGTGACAGTTTGAAGCGGCGCATGAACGATTGATCGAGGGCCGATGGGTAGGCGTAGGCGCCCAACGTGCCGGCTTGGTAGGCCCGGAATTTGTCGAGCAGGCGAGGGAGCCAGATCATTCCGCCTAAGGCATCGCTCCAACGTCGGGGTGGATTCCGGCTGAGGTCCATGGTGCCTATTCCAAGTAGCGGGGGTTCGTCGTACGAGCGGTACGCGCACTATAGCATGTGACACGAGCCCGTTGCAGAGGGTGGAACGGTCCATGTAGTATCCGGGGGGGCGAAGTCCTCTGCGGACCGGCTTCTGGCTTCGCAGAGGAAATCGTCAGGATGTGCATCTCGGCAGACGGAGTGTAGACGATGGCGGATCAGGGACAAGGACTCTACGATCATCAATACGGACGGTATCGGGCGAACCAGGGCACGCACGAGGGATATGATTTTCAGCATGCACCTACGGGGAACAACCCGCCTCCGGTGCTGACCTTCCGAGATAAATTGAAATGGTGGACGCTTCGCGGGTGGCGCAGAAAGCAAATTCTGGCCGAGCGCGACCGCTTTCAGCAGGAGATTCTCCGGATCAAGGCCCCCCGTTCATCACGCTGACTTCCGCAAGGCAGGGTATGCCGAGGTGGGTCTCCTTCGCGAGACTGACTTTGGCGCACTATCTTCCTGTTTCGCTATTCTCACTTTGCCATGGTCGTCTCGGAGTCGCTGCACAGCACGGAGCATTGTTGGTGATGGCGACCCGCGGACGAAATCGCCGACCCTTCTTGCCTCGGATTGACCAACCGCATTATCATTTCAGCGGCAGATGGGAAGGGAATGGCCCTACTAACCATGAAGAGGAGCTTGCCCGTGCGATATACCGGTCTGTATGTTGATGCAAAACCGTTGGTGTTTGGGTGTCTGATGGTCGGGCTTGGATGGGCGATGGTGTTCAGCGGTGACTGTTGGGCGGTGCCGAAAGAAACGTCGGCAGAGAAGGCCGAGCATCTCAAGCAACAGGCCAATCCGGGCCTGTTCAACACCTGGAATTTCGACAAGGACGAGGCCGGGGGGATTCCCAAAGGATTCGCCGTGACTCCTGCCGGTGGTGAATCCGGTGGGAGTTGGAAAGTCGAGGCCCAGGCTATGGCGCCGTCTTCTCCGAATGTCTTGGCGGCGACGTCTGGCTGCGGCTCCTGCGTCGAAATTCTTGCCGCCCAGGGATTGCACTACGAGTATCCGGACTTGGCGGTACGGGTTCAGGCGGGCTCAGGGCAGGGACGCGTTGGGGTTGTCTTTGGAATGAAGGACACCAAGAATTTCTACGCGACCTTGGTCGATTTGAATCAGAAGACGATGGAGGTCATCCGGGTGGTGGAGGGGAAGGAATCCATGCTGGGGCAGGCCCCGATCAAGATGAAGCCGGTGGAGTGGCATGCGATTCGAGTGCAGCGTAACACCATCATCAGCAAGGACTTTATCGAATGTTTCTTTGACGGACAGCTCGCCATCTCGGTTGAGGATCAAGCCCTCGGTGTAGGGCAGGTCGGACTGGTGGTGCGGGGAGAGACGGGGGTCCGATTCGATAACTTTCACGCGGCCCCGCTCTATTCAAGCCGTCCGGTGTCCCCGCCGGCAGCCTACTAGGCTGCCCGGTCTGGAGCCGGTGCTTTGATTTCTGTCTTGCGTTTCAGTGACCAGTAGGATACAGTGAAGGTGCTTCATTGCGAAAGGCCTTGGCGGTGAAGCAGGATCGAGAGTCACAAGGCCTGAAAAGATGTTGTTTTGGGTTCTTCCCGGGAATTGCGGAAGCCAGAGCTAAGATCGCCGCTGTGTTTGCGTCTTCGGCCCATTCCTTCCTTGTTTCTTTCTCGAGTCCCAGACAACACCATTTTATTCTCAAAGGAGGAACCCAATGGGTTCGAAGATTTATGTTGGGGGCTTGCCGTATTCAACGACCGAGCAACAGCTGAGCGATCTGTTCGCTGCGCACGGGGCGGTGGCATCAGCACGCATCATCACGGACAAGTTCACGGGACAGTCGCGGGGCTTCGGCTTCGTTGAAATGTCCTCGGACTCCGAGGCGCAGGCTGCGATCAACGCGTTGAACGGCACCCAGTTCGGTGGCCGGACGCTGACGGTGAATGAAGCGCGTCCGCAGGAGCCTCGTTCCGGCGGCGGGGGCCGTGGAATGGGCGGAGGACGTCGCTAGGCCGTTCCTTTTGAATACACTCATGCAGGGGCCGCCAGTCAGGGGGCCCCTGCGCCTTTCTCACCAAGTCTTGTCCTCTCTCTGGGCTTCAGGGCCTTCCACTGACCCGTCCCTGTCTTTCCACGAAAGAGATGAAAATTTAGGAGTTGCATGGATTCGTTTGCCGAATTGTCTCTGACGTCATTTCTTGCCGCCCGCTTACAGCAGGCCGGCTTTACCTCACCAACCCCTATTCAAAAAGCCGCCATTCCGTTGGCGCTCCAAGGTCGTGATTTGCTGGCCCAAGCCCGCACCGGGAGCGGCAAGACGTTGGGGTTCCTGATTCCGTTGATCGAGCGGGCAGCGAAGGAAGGCTGGCGGCCGATGGGGGCGCCCCATGCCGGCAGCGCGCCGACCCAAGCAGCCAGGTTGCCGCGGGCGCTCGTGCTCGCGCCGACCAGGGAATTGGCCCTGCAGATCGAAATGGAACTGCGCAAGTATGCACCGCCGGCTCTCACGTCGCTGTCCGTGTACGGAGGCACCCCGATCGAGCGCCACTATCGGGCGCTGCGCCAGCCGCCGATGGTCGTGATCGGGACGCCGGGACGGCTGCTGGATCTGGCCGGTTCACGCCATCTGGATCTTCGCGGCGTCGAGTACCTCGTCATGGATGAGGCCGATCAGATGTTGGACCGCGGCTTTCTCCGCGACATCCAGCGCATTCTCCAATTGCTGCCCGCGCAGCGGCAGACGCTGCTGTTCTCCGCGACCTTCTCGCCGGAGATCCAAACGCTCGCGGAATCCATGTTGAACAACCCGGCACGCGCCGCCGTGGATCAGGGCGTCAATTCACCGACCTCGATCACGCATGCCTATTACGTCGTGCCGAGCGAGAGCGTGCGGGTGCAATTGGTCCATACGCTGTTGCTGCAGGCACAAGCCGGCGAACAGACTATGGTGTTCTGCGATCAGAAGTACAAGGTCAAACGGTTGGCTGCCCGGTTGGGCGGCGACGCGGCTTCGGTGGGAGCCATCACCGGCAACCATTCCCAGGCTCAGCGTGAGCGGACCTTGACGGCATTCCGGACCGGGCGGCTACGGTCGCTGGTAGCGACCGATGTGGCGGCTCGGGGATTGGATGTGCCGACCGTGGGGCAGGTGATTCATTTTGAGTTGCCGGCGAACCAAACTTCCTATGTCCATCGGGCTGGACGGACAGGGCGGGCCGACCGAGCAGGCACAACGGTCTTGATTCTGGCCCCCCATGAGGAGCATGAATATTTGACGATGGTGCGTCGATTGCGGATTCGGACGCAACGACTCACGATGCCGGCCTTGACGGCCTTGCCCGTTCCTGCCGCCGAACCGCAAGATCAGGAACAGATGCGGCGGCGACACAAGGCGCGACCGTTCCGTTCGGAACCGGCACATGACTCCAGGGGCCAGCAGCCGACCTCGTGGCGTGGCCGAAACGGGCGCCGTTCCGGGCAGCCGATGACCTCACGGTTCGAACGCTGACAGGCGGCACAATCACAAGGAGCAGGTTATGAACCAGAGATGGGTACTCCGCACCATGGTGATCGCTGCAGTCGGGCTGCTGGGCCTGGGCCGGGCGGTGGCGGCGGACAACGGCTTGACCGTCACGGACGGCGTGAAGGTGTCGCTCGAGTATACGTTGAGCATTCCTGATAAATCGGTCGTCGATTCCAACGTCGGGCAGGCGCCGATTACCTTCATCCAGGGCGCACATGAGATCGTTCCGGGGCTCGAAAAGGCGTTGGATGGTATGAAGGTTGGGCAAAAGCGGCGGATCGAGGTATCAGCCACCGACGCCTATGGTCCGTACAACAATAAGTTGCGACAGACCATCGAACCGGACAAGTTGCCCAAAGAAGTCAAAGTCGGCGACATTCTCCAGGCTTCAGACGGCCGGCTGGTCAAGGTCCTTGAAGTCACCGAGAAGAAAATCGTACTGGACCTGAACCATCCCTTGGCAGGTAAGGCGCTGACGTTCGACGTGAACATCCTCAAGATCGAACCAGGCGATGCCGGTTCTTCTGCCGAGAGCAAGACCCCATAACCTCCGTGCTTCGTAACGCCGTGACGGTCAGCGTCACGGCGGCGAAGTGTTCCTCGACGATTCCCTGAACGACATAGACCTGATTCGCTTCGAGCAGGTGGCATGTGTGCCGGTAGACGTCGGGAAACAGCGTGGCGTCGTACAAGCCCGTCTCGTCTTCGAAGCTTACGAACTCCATCGGGTCGCCTCGTTCGGTATGGACGATCTTTTCCGTGATCAAGACGCCGACCATCGTGACCGATCGGCCCACATGCCGGCTCATTGCCGCAGCGGAAATGCGACGAGGCGGAAGGGCCGTGGCGGGGATCAACTCGAGCGGATGGCAGCGGAGCGGAAAGCCGAACCGTTCGACCTCCTGGGCGACGAGTTGCGGCAGTGTATACTCGGGTGGAATCGGCAGGTATCCCGAGGAGGCATGCTCCTGCCAGGCCAGCAATCGCCAGCAGAGCGCCGGTCTGGTGAGTTCACCGGCAATCGAATCGAAACAGCCGGCGGTAATCAGCAATCGGGCCTGCGCCGGATCGGGACGCACTCGCTCCAGGAAATCCTGCAAGGACCGGTAGGCGCCGCGGGAGTCGCGCTCGGCGATCAATGCGTCGACCATGTCTGTGCGCAGTCCTTTGATCTGCATGAATCCAACGCGCAGGCTGCGCCCCCATCCGCGGAAGGTCCATCGGCTGTCGTTGATATCCGGCGGAAGGACCGTGATCCCCATTCGTCTGGCCTCGGAGAGATAGGCAAAGGTCGAATAGAATCCGCCTTGATTGCTGATGACCGCCGCGATGAATTCCGCCGAATAGTGGGCCCGCAGGTAGGCGGATTTGAATGAGACTTGCGCATAGCTGGCCGAGTGCGGCTTGCAGAAACTGTAACCGGCGAAGCTCATGATCATGTCCCAGATCTGCTCGATGACGGTGACGGTAGCCCCCCGCGCCAAGGCGCCCGCGCAAAATTGCCGCTGATAATCGCGCAGCTGCCGTTCCTTGTGTTTCTTGCTGAGCACTTTTCGGAGTTGATCGCCGTCTTCGACGGAAAATCCGCCGAGCGCCACCGCCACCTTCATCACATCTTCCTGATAGACCATGATGCCGAACGTTTCGGCCAGCGCGTCTTCCAATGCCGGATGGAGCGGCCGATAGGGTCGTCCATGGACGCGGCGAATGAATTCGTCGGCGAAGACGTGGGCGGCGGGACGGATGATCGACGACACGATCGTGAGGTACTCGAAGTCGTCGGCCATGGCCCGTCGGTCCTGCGGCATGGTCGTCCACAACTTTTTGAGCAGCAGGCGCGTGGCCGGGGATTCGACGTAGAAACAGCCCATCGTGTCTCCGCGCCGGATCAAGGCTTTCGTCGGTTCGTCGGCCAGAGGGTCCCATGTCGCATAGTCGATACGGCGTCCGGTATTGTCGAAGACGGCGGCCAGGGCGTCACGGATCACCGCCAACGACCGATTGCCCAATAGGTCGATCTTGACCAACCCGGCTTCCTCGGTTTGATCCTTTTCCCATTGCAGGACCGGCAACCCCTTGGCCGAGCGTTCGATCGGAACATAGCGGTGGATCTCGTCCGGCACCAGCACGATGCCGCCACAATGCAGCCCTATATTGCGGAAGTGCCCTTCGACTTGAACCGCTTGTCGGATGATCTCCGGCCAGGGGGCGCACAGCCCCACGGTCCGGCATAGGGTGGCCCTCCATTCTTGTTGCGTCAGGCCGTTCGGGTCTGTGAAGAGATCCGTCTTGCGCAGGATCAGCGGCAGCACGCGGCCGATTTCCGCCGCCGGCAGGCCATGGACCTTGGCCGTCTCTCGGATCGCGGCGCGGATGGCGAGCGTGTTTTGGTTCGCCACCATGGCGGCCGATCGTTCGCCGTACTGTGCGAAGACCCAGTCGAGGATGGCGTCGCGTTCGTCCCATGGAAAATCGATGTCGATGTCCGGCGGATCGTGCCGGCCAGGATTGAGGAACCGTTCGAACATGAGTCGATGGCGGATTGGGTCGACGTGTGTCATGCCCAGGCAATAGGACACGATCGAGGCGGCGGCGGACCCACGGCCGCAGGTGCGCGGCGCCTGCCGGACGATGTCGTCGACGACGAGAAAATAATGTGCATAGCCCTTGTCGCGAATCACGGCCAGTTCGTGTTCGATACGTGCCGTGACGGGAGAAGAAATCACGCCGTAACGCCACTGTGCGCCTGCATAGGTCTTGGCGCGGAGCCGTTCGAAGGCCTGCGCGGCCGAAAGCCGCCGAAAGGACGGAAAGATCGTCTCCTTGAAATCCCAATCGGTGCAACAGCGCTCGGCGATGCTCCGGGTGTTGGTCAACGCTTCGGGGACATGGGGAAAGTGACGCGTCAATTCGGCTGGAGATAAGAATCGATGGGTCGGCGCACAGCAGGCCTCGGCCGGCAGTCTGGACAGGGTCGTGTTGAGCGCGATGGCCCGCAGCAGGCGATGAATGTGATACTCCGCAGGCTGCAGGAATTGCGCGCGAGTGGTGGCGGCCGGCGGCAAACCGGATCGCCGGCTGAAGGCGAGAGCTTCGGCCATATCCGGACCCGGCGTCAATTCGACGAAAAGATCGTCCGCCGAGTCTTCATGCCAGGCGCGGAGCGCAGCCTGATCATCGGACAGGATGATCACACCGGTTCGATGCTGTGCGACGGTGGCGACGATATCGCACGATGCGTCGGTGTGGCGGGCCGAGAGGATTCGGCAGAGATTGCCGTATCCTTCCGGTGTCTTGGCGAGAAGCACGGCTCGGTGTGAGCCGGCCGTCAGCTCGGCGCCCAAGATCGGCTTGATGCCGGCCTGGCGCGCCACGTCGAGAAACCGGATGGCGCCGTACAATCCGTTGGTGTCGGTGAGGGCCAGGTAGTCGAGCTTCAACTCGTGCGCGGCCTGACAGAGCTGCTCCAGCGACGGCACGCCCTGCATCGGTGAGTAGGACGAATGGACATGCAAGGGAACAACCGGCGGCGTCATCAGGCTCCTGCTTCACCCTGTCTTCCATAGCGGACGATGTGGTCGCCGAAGCGTGTTCTGAGCCGATCGAGGGCCAACGATAGCCGTTGGGCGCGCGCTCGCCGATCGTCGGCCTCGTCTGCCGGCTCATTGAAGAGCCGGCCCTGTTCAATCGGTGCCGCAAGTCCGCACGCGCTGATCGTCAGGGTGCGGAGGCGAATGCGGCGGCGAAAGCAGCGATGGAACAACGTGCGGAGCGGCGGGGTCAGGTCGTATTCCCAATGGCTCGCCGGTTCGATGGGGTGAGAGCCGGTGGCGTCGGTATGGTCGCTGTGGCGGATCGTCAAGGTCAATCGGCTGCAGGTGCGGTCCTGCACACGCAATGTTCGACAGAGCGATTCGAGCAGGCCGGCCAAATGGTTCCAAACCACGTGGTCGTCGATGTCGTCCGGTTCCAGCGTACGGGAGACGTCAAGGTGCGGTTGCGTCGGCGGCGGGAGGATCAATGTCGAGTCGATGCCCTGCGCCCAGCGTCGCAGCGGGGCGGCCCAGGTGCCGACGGCGATCTCGAGAGCGGGCAAGGGAATGTCGGCCACGTCGCCGAATGTCTGCAGATTGAGATCGCTCAACCGTCGGCGGACCTGCTTCATTTGCGGTCGATGGAGCAGCGGGAGGGTATGAAGCGAGAGGGGGGCCATGAAAGCCCGTTCCGACCCCTGCCGGACCTCATACAGGTGCGACGGCTTGATGAGCCAGGCGGCTGTTCGAGCGATCAGCTTGTTGCTGCCGATGCCGAGCATGCCGTCGAGGTGCAGGGTGTCGGCGACGTTTCGTTGGAGCCGCGCCGCCGTGTCGCAGGTGGGGCCGAAGAGTTTCGTGGTGCCGGTGAAGTCCATCAGGACGGAGCCGGGCTGTGCCGGTTCCCAGACCGGAGCATAGGTATTGATGACGTCGACGAGCGCCTGATGGGCCGTGGCGACGCGGTCGGGGTTGGGAGCGAGCAGGCGGAGCGAGGGGCAGAGTTTTGTCGCCTGCTGGACGGCCATGCCGGGAGTAAGTCCTTCGGCAATCGCTTCATCGGAGACCTCGTGCAACAACGCACGTGCCGTCGCCACCGGAGCAATGCCGACCGGCCGGTTGCGAAGGCGGGGCTCGCTCAGCCGCGCGAGTGCAATCTCGAACGCCGGGATGCCGAAACAGACGATCTGACGATCCATGGTTCGATCAGGGCCGAGAACTGATGGCAAATGGCTTATGGCATATGGCAGGAACGCGGGAGGGGCCGAGTGCCTGTGCCATACGCCATATGCCATACGCTACTAGTTCTTCGTTTCACGTGCCTCAGTCCCCGCCTATTTTTTGCAGTATCGAATCACCCCGATCACCAGGCCTTCGATTCGCAGGGAGTCGGTCGGTTTGAGCGCGATCGGCGTCATCGCTTCGTTCGCTGGGCGCAGTTCGATCATGTTGCCTTTGCGGTAGTAGGTTTTGATCGTGGCTTCGTTGTTGACCAACGCGATGACCGTCTGGCCGTTACGGGCGGTCGCTTGCTTCTGGACGATGACGAGGTCGCCGGGGAGAATGCCCTCGTCCCGCATCGACTCGCCCTTGACCCGCAGTGCAAAGGTCTCGCCGCGTCCCACCATGCCGGGCGGCACCTCCACGATTTCGGTCTGCGGAATCGGCTCGATCGGATCGCCGGCGGCCACCATCCCGGCCAGGGGAATGCGCGCACCCGCCGTCAGGTGATCAACGGCCAGCCGTACGGCAAACGGGATCTTGTGGGTGCCGAGTTCATACCGCGCGATGGTCTGGCGGGTGGTTTTCAGCCGCTCGGCGAGCTGTTCCTGGGTGAGCCCGAGGGTCCGGCGGGTCTTTTTGAGGTCGTTCGGCTGCATGTAACGAATCGTTACATAACGGGCCGGCTCCGTCAAGAGGTGGAGGGAACGCGTTGCGAGAGCGGTATCCTCTGTCTGAGCCCACGATGCTCTCGTGGGAGAGGCGAACGTGTTAAGATGCCTGCATGATGCCGCCCTTCAAGCTCGACGCCCCCTTCAAACCCTGCGGTGATCAAGGCCAGGCTATCGAAAAATTGGCCGCCGGTGTCTTGGCCGGGAAGAAGCATCAAGTGCTGCTTGGCGTGACCGGTTCCGGCAAAACGTTCACGATGGCCAACCTGATCGAGCGGGTGCAGAAGCCGACGCTCGTGTTGGTGCACAACAAGACGCTGGCCGGCCAGCTCTATCAGGAATTCAAGCAGTTCTTCCCGCGCAACGCAGTCGAGTACTTCATCAGCTATTACGACTATTACCAGCCGGAAGCCTACATTCCGCAAAGCGACACCTATATCGCCAAAGATTCCTCGATCAACGATGCCATCGATCAGATGCGTCACGCCGCGACCGCCTCGTTGCTGCAACGCAACGACGTAGTGATCGTCTCGTCGGTCTCCTGCATTTACGGCCTAGGCTCGCCCGAGGTCTACCACGACATGTTGGTCTATCTCGAAGAGGGTATGGAGGTACGGCGCGAGCAGCTTCTCTCCAAGCTGGTGGAGATTCAGTATGCGCGCAACGACGTGGATTTTCATCGCGGCACGTTCCGCGCGCGCGGGGACGTCGTCGAAATTTTCCCTGCGTCGTCGGATGCGAAGTCGGTGCGAATCGAGCTGTTCGGCGATACGGTGGACGCCATTCACGAGATCGATCCGCTGACGGGAAAGTCGCTCGGCAAGTTGCCGAAGATCGCGATTTATCCCAATACGCACTACCTCATCGCGCCGGACCGGTATGAGCGCGCCATCACCGGCATCGAAGAGGAACTGGAGACGCGGATCGCGACCTTCACCAAGAACGGCCAGTTGCTGGAAGCGCAACGGATCGAACAGCGGACCAAGTTCGATCTCGAGATGATCCGGGCGATGGGCTATTGCCACGGCATCGAAAACTATTCGCGTCACTTGAGTGGGCGTGCTCCGGGTGAACCGCCGCCGACATTGCTGGACTATTTTCCGAAAGATTTTCTTCTGATCGTGGACGAGTCGCATGCGACGGTGCCCCAGGTCGGAGGGATGTACGAGGGGGACTTTTCACGGAAGCGAACGCTGGTCGACTATGGATTCCGGTTGCCGTCGGCAGTCGATAATCGTCCGCTCAAGTTTGCCGAGTTCGAGCGTTGTTTGAATCAGGTCGTGTACGTGTCGGCGACGCCGGGTCCTTATGAGCTCGAGCACGCCAAAGGCGAGGTCGTCGAGCAGATTATCCGACCGACCGGCCTGATGGATCCGGTGATCGAGGTGCGTCCCGCCAAGGGCCAGGTCGATAACCTGCTCGGCGAGGTGAAGGCGGAGGTGGCCAAGAAGAATCGAGTGCTCGTGACGACGTTGACGAAGCGTATGGCGGAGGATCTCACCGAGTATTACCATGAGCTGGGCGTGAAAGTGCGGTACCTTCATTCAGACATCAAGACGCTGGAGCGGGCCGAGATCATCCGCAGCCTGCGGGTGGGGACGTTCGATGTGCTGGTCGGGATCAACCTGTTGCGCGAAGGCCTGGATTTACCCGAGGTCAGTTTGGTGGCGATTTTGGATGCGGACAAGGAGGGGTACCTCCGTTCCTATCGCTCATTGATTCAGACGGCGGGCCGCGCGGCACGGAACGTGGACGGGCGCGTGCTGTTTTATGGTGATACGGTGACCGAGTCGATGCGGGTGGCCATGGAAGAAACCGCCCGGCGTCGGGCGATCCAGGCCGCCTACAATGAAGCACATGGGATCACGCCGGAGAGCGTGCGGAAGAGTATTCCGGCGTTAGCATACGCCGCCGCCGAGATGGATTATGTGCAGTTGGATCTGGCTGCCGAGACGTCGACCGTCTACAAGGCTAACGAGGATCAGGAGCAGGTCGTTGCGCGTCTGGAGGCGGAAATGAAGGCGGCGGCCAAGCGGTTGGAATTCGAACGGGCGGCGGAATTGCGGAACCGGATCCGGTCGTTACGAATGCAAAACCTTGAGTTGAAGTCCTAGCCCCATCCCGCTTGCGCACCACTCAAAACTGGTCATGTAGGACGCAACGGGTTTCCTCCAGCTTTGCGCAGACTACATCTGTTTGTAGAGGTAGGCCCCGAGGAACATGCCCAAGATGCTCAACAAATTCACTTTGAGGCTGAAGCCGATGGTGAATTTGAGCAGCACAAGGTCGATGCTGAGCGGTGGGTTGATACCGGGCGAAAAATTGCTGGCAAAGATGTTCTGAATTGCGCCATTGGGAGCCATCACCCGCAGGATCTCTCCGAAGATCCCACCCAGCATTCCTCCGATCAGGATAAAGATCAGCAGCATGCCGATCGATTTTCTCATCCGGTGACTCTCCTCATTGGCAAAATCGTGAGAATACTTGTCAGTTCGGCACCTTATCGGAAGCCCAATTTGATGTCAACAAAATGCATGCCAGCGGCATCACGCCACCGGACAATCTCCAGGGCTGACCGGCGTCATAGAAGCCAATCCCATTGATTCGGTTGGCGTTTTGAGGAGAGAACGAGCGCAGGAACTGCCTTGACTTCATGCCACCCCCTTCTATAGACTGCCCGATGCTCTTTTTCTAGATTTTTCGAGGCGATCGGAGATCTGGGCAGAGTAAGGACTTCGATCGCCTTTTTCTGTGGTGACCGGTGCTTGACGCGTTAAGCGAAAAATTCGAACGAATCCTGAAGAAACTTCGCGGCCAGGGTGTGCTCACCGAGGAGAACATCGGTGAAGCCCTGAAGGAAGTGCGCTTGGCTTTGCTTGAGGCCGACGTCAACTTCAAGGTCGTCAAGGATTTTCTGGACCGAGTCCGTGAGAAGGCGATCGGCCAAGAAGTGCTGAAGAGCCTCACGCCGGGGCATCAGGTCGTCAAGGTCGTCTGGGACGAACTGCGCAGCATGATGGGCGGCGAACGTGCCGGGATCAGCCTGGCGTCGATGCCTCCGACGATTATCATGATGGTCGGGTTGCAGGGCGCCGGAAAGACCACCACTTCTGGTAAGCTGGCGCGGCTGTTCAAGACCCAGGGGAAGCGTGTGCTGCTCGTTGCGGCCGATCCGCGGCGGCCGGCGGCCGGCGATCAGTTGTCCAGCTTGGGACGGGACTTGGGCGTCGACGTGCACCGTTTCGACCGGTTGGATGCCTCCCGCGCGGACGTCGTGCGCATTTGCGAGCTGGGTGTGCAGCGGGGGCGGGAACAGGGCTATGACGTCGTCGTGCTCGATACCGGCGGTCGGTTGCATATCGACGACGAATTGATGGGCGAGCTGGTGGCGGTCAAGGAGGCGGTGACCCCACAGGAAGTCCTGCTGGTGGCCGATGCCATGACCGGCCAGGATGCGGTCAACATGGCCGCCCAGTTCGACCAGCGCGTGGGCTTGACAGGGGTGATCCTGACCAAGGTCGAGGGTGATGCGCGCGGCGGCGCGGTGCTCTCTATTCGCGCGGTCACACAGAAGCCGATCAAGTTCCTCGGCATGGGTGAAAAACTCGATGCCTTGGAACCGTTCCATCCGGACCGGATGGCCTCCCGGATTCTGGGCATGGGCGACGTGTTGTCCCTGATCGAGAAGGCGCAGGAGACTTTCTCGCGCGAGGAGGCCGAGGCGGCGCAAAAGAAGCTGACCAGCAACACCTTCACGCTGGAAGACTTCCGGGCGCAGTTGGGGCAGATGAACAAGCTCGGCACGTTCGAGCAGATCTTGGGGATGTTGCCCGGAGGGCAGAAGCTCAAGGATCTGGCAAACAGCGGCTTGCCGGAGAAGGAAATGAAGCGCGTGGCGGCCATCATCGATTCGATGACAAAGCGCGAGCGGCGCGACCATACGCTGATCAACGGCAGCCGGAAAAAACGCATCGCGCGTGGGAGCGGCACGAGCGTGCAGGAAGTGAATCGGCTGATCAAGCAGTTCTTGCAGGCGAAGAAGATCGCCAAGGTCATGTCGGGGGTCGGGGGGCGGCGTCAGCTGGCCCAGATGTTACGGGGAATGTGAACGGTCAATCACCAGTATCATTCAACAGGATAAAGGAGGAGTAACGTGGCGGTTCATTTGCGATTGGCACGAACGGGGCGGCACAAGCGACCGATGTATCGGGTGGTGGCGGCAGACTCACGTAAGCCGCGCGACGGGCGGTTTCTGGAGATCCTCGGGATCTTCGATCCGCTGAAGAACCCGGCGGTCCCGGACTTGAAACAGGAGCGCGTGTTGACCTGGTTGCGGCATGGCGCCCAGCCCACGACGACCGTGCGGACCCTGCTCAAGCGTCACGGCGTCTGGAAGCAGTTTGAAACGGAAAAGTCAGGGAAGGCGGAGAAATCCGAAAAGACGGACAAGGCGGCAAAGGCGAAGAAGTAACCAGGCATGAGGGAAAAGGGATACGCGCAGCTTTTCCCCTGACCGTCGTCCCTCTCACTTCACCATGGTCGATCAGACGGAGCTCGTGACGGTCGGCAAGATCGAACGGCCATTCGGCGTGCGAGGGGAGGCGCGTGTGCGCTCCCTCAGCGACGTTCCCGGTCGGTTTGAAGGGCTCCGGCAGGTGACCCTGGTGGCTGCAGGAGGCAGAGTACTCGATGCCACGGTGACCCATGTGCGTCCAGGGGGCGACACGTTCATCGTCGGTTTCGATGTCTTTTCGGCGCCTGAACAGGTCGCGGAGTTTCGCGGCGGATGGATCAGGATCCCCCGCGGAGATGCGCCGAAGCTGCCGACCGGTCAGTTTTACGAATGTGATCTGATCGGCCTGGCCGTCCGGGATGAATCCCTGGGGCTCATCGGTACGATCGAAGACATCGTAAACCTGTCCGGCAATCAGGTGTTCATGGTCCGACAAGACGGGAGAGAGGTGCTCGTTCCTGCGGCAAAGCAGGTCGTTGTGGCGGTCGACGTCGAGGCCCGCACCATGACGGTGCGGCTGCCGGAGGGCTTACTGGAAGCCTCATGATGCGCTGTGCGGTCCTGACATTGTTTCCGGACATGGTTGCGCCGGTGCTCAGTCAGAGCATGTTGAAGCGCGCCAAGGAAAAGGGCCTTTTGGAAGTGTCCGTGAGGAACCTTCGGGATTTCACCTTCGATCGGCACAAGACCGCCGATGATGTACCGTACGGCGGCGGTGCCGGGATGGTGATGAAAGCCGAGCCGATTTTCCTGGCGTTGGAGGCCGTTTGTGCCGAGTATGGAGCGGCCACCCCCGCCGATGCCGACGTGCGCATCGTGATGCCGTCGCCACAGGGGCGTCCCTTCTCCCAGGAACTGGCGAAGTCGCTGGCGGAGGACGCTCGGCCGATCGTATTTCTGTGCGGCCACTATGAAGGCATTGATGAGCGGGTGCGTTTAGCCCTTCGTCCCGAGGAGGTCTCGGTCGGAGACTACGTGCTGACCGGGGGGGAATTGCCGGCGTTGGTGATGATCGATGCCGCGGCCCGCTTGGTTCCCGGCGTGTTGGGCGATCAGGCTTCCGCGGAGGAAGAGTCCTTCTCTGAGGCGTTGCTCGAATACCCGCACTATACCAGGCCGGTCGAGGTACGGGGCCTGGGTGTGCCCGAGGTCCTGGTGTCGGGCAACCATGAACGCATTCGTGTGTGGCGGCGGAAGGAAGCGATCCGCAACACCTACCAAAAACGGCCCGATCTGCTGCGGGACCGGACATTGAGTGCAGAAGATCAGCGGTTGTTGAACGAGGTGATGAAGGAAAGTCTGGCATCCGTTCGCGAGAGACGCCGGGACGGTGAGGCCGCCGCGGTCATAAAGTCAGGGATGACAGGGGATATTCAAGCGTCAGAGTAGTAGGGTCGGTTTTTACACGTGTCAGCTCGTTGAGACGAGGAGGAGAAGATCATGAATCGGTTAGAGCGGATCCAGCGATCCTTAACCAAGAAGACGGTGCCCACGTTCGAGATCGGGGATACCGTTCGCGTGCACGTGAAGGTCGTCGAGGGTGAGAAGGAGCGTATCCAGGTGTATGAAGGGACCGTGATCGCACGGAAGGGGACCCTCAACAGCGAGACCTTTACGGTTCGAAAGCTGTCCTATGGGGTGGGAGTCGAGCGGATATTCCCCGTCCATTCTCCGAGCGTGGCGAAAGTCGACGTCGTTCGGCAAGGTCGTGTACGTCGCGCCAAGTTGTATTACCTCAGGTCCAAGAAAGGTAAGTTTGCGAAGGTCGAAGACCGCGAGTTTACGGCCGAGGGCCGGTCGCAGCAGAACAACGCGGCTGCAGCGGAAACCGCCACCGCTGGCGCCAAGGCCTGACGCGTTGCCACTACACATCAGTCGAGGGGCATGCGTGTGTCTCGGACGCAGGGCCTGATGACAGGGGGCCCCACCGAATGGTTTGAGGTGGAGGCCCGCCGATGCGGGTATCGACGGATCGCGGGTCTGGACGAAGCCGGGCGTGGCCCCCTGGCCGGCCCGGTCGTGGCCGCCGCGGTCATTCTTCCCCGTGGCTGTGTCCTGCCGGGATTAGATGACTCCAAGCAGCTCAACGAAACGGATCGTCTTCGTCTCTACGATGAGATTCTTCGGCGCGCGAGGGCCTACGCCGTTGGAACCGCGAGTGAAGAAGAAATCGACCGTCTGAATATCCTTGAAGCGACCCGCCTCGCCATGCAGCGCGCGGTCGCGTTGCTCGCGCCGCCGCCGGATTTCCTCCTCCTGGATGCCCTGACCCTCCCCAACATCGCGTTGCCGCAAAAGCCGGTCATCAAGGGGGATGGCTTGTCTCGCTCGATCGCAGCGGCTTCCATTCTGGCCAAAGTGACTCGTGACCGCCTGATGGATGAGTATCACCGGACGTTTCCTTTGTACAATTTTTCCGTTCACAAGGGATATGGGACGCCGGAGCATCTCCGCTGCCTGCAGCTGCACGGCCCTTGCCCCATCCACCGGCGAACCTTTGCGCCGGTGCGGGATGTCGCGGCGGGCGGTGTCGGCGATATCGAAGCCATCAGCAGCCGGACGGCGTAATACCTGCTCCGCCATGCGCGACTCACGCCGTAAGCTGGGAGATGAGGGTGAGCAGCGGGCGGAAGACTATCTCAGGCGAAAAGGGTTCAAGATCCTCGGGCGAAACGTTCGTTTCCCGCCGGGTGAGTTGGACCTTGTCGCGGAAGATCGCGGCGTGTTGGTGTTCGTCGAGGTCAAGCGCCGTCGATCCCAGGTGTTCGGAGGGGCGCCGGAGGCGGTGACGATCCGCAAACAGGCCAAGGTAGTTCAGCTCGCTGCGTTGTATTTGGCGCAGCATCGGATCCGCGGACGGTCCTGCCGATTCGATGTGGTATTGTTCCAGGATCATCCCGACGGGCGTATCGACCTGCAGCATATTGCGAATGCATTCGACGTGCAGGGGGATGATCTGCGATGGTAGGGGTCGGGGCGTTTCTCATCCGGGCCTCGTCGACCATCCTAGATATCCCGAGGAATCCACCGTCCGAGCTGACGGGTCTATCTTCATGATCCAACTCTTTCACGTCTCAAAGACTTTTGACCGGCGGCCGGCCCTCTCCGACATCAATTTGGAAATCGAGAAGGGGGAGTTCATCCTACTCATGGGGCCGAGCGGTGCGGGAAAATCCACCCTGCTGAAACTGTTGATCGCCGCGGAGCAGCCGGACGAGGGACAGATCTTTGTCGAAGGGCGGAACGTATCGAAGCTGCGGCCCTCGGAGATTCCTGCACTCCGCCGGCGTGTGGGGATCGTCTTTCAAGATTTCCGGTTACTGCCGAAGAAAACGATCTTCGACAACGTCGCCTTACCGCTGCTGGTGCAGGGAGCGTCCTCGACCGATATCCGGCGGAAGGTGACCGAGGCGCTGCGTGCCGTCGGTCTGGACCGAAAGAAGGAACTGTACCCGCAGGGGCTGTCGACCGGAGAGCAACAGCGGGTCTGTATCGCCCGCGCGATCGTCAACGGGCCGATTGTCCTGCTTGCCGATGAGCCGACGGGCAATCTCGATCCCGAACTGACCAGCGAGATCATCGAACTGTTCAAACTCATCAATGCGCGCGGGACCACGGTCATGGTGGCGACGCATGATCCGAAGGTGCTCGAGCAGGTCAACCGACGGGTCATTCTTCTGGAGCAAGGCAAAGTCACCTCGCGCGACAAGGTGGCGGTGTGAGGCGCGTCCTCTATCTACTGCGCGAGGCGGCAGCCAATGTCCTGATCAACCGTACGACTACGATGGTGGCGGTGGCCACGACGACCTTTACCTTTGCTTGCGTGGGCGTGTTTCTGCTGCTGTACGTGAACCTGCGCAGTATGGCCCTTTCCCTCGAACGGGATATCCAGGTGATCGTCTATCTGCAGGATGAGTTGACGAGCCAGACCATCGGCGACGTGGAGCGGCAGCTCAAATCGGACCGCAGCGTTGCCTCGTTGAGCTACGTGTCCAAGGAGCAGGCGCTGGCCGATTTTCAGAAGCAGTTTCCAGCCGACTCGCACTTGCTGCAGGGGCTCGGCCAGAACCCCCTGCCCGCGTCCTTCGTGGTCACCCTGACGGCAGAGTCTCGGTCGTCCGATGCGGTGCGGCGATGGGCGGAGCGCGCCAAATTGATTCCCGGGGTCGGCCAGGTGCAGTATAACCAGGAGTGGGTCGATGCGCTGGCCAGCATCGTGCGCTACATCGAGGCCGCCGCCATCATCGTCGGCGTCATCCTCTCGGCCGCCTCCGTCACCATCATTGCCAATACGATTCGGTTGGCCCTGTATTCCAGACGGGAAGAGATCGAAATCTTGAGCCTGATCGGCGCCACCAAAGCTTTCATTCGTGTGCCGTACCTGCTCGAAGGGGCCGCACTGGGATTCCTGGGCAGCGCCCTCTCGTTGGTCATCTTGAAAACGGGCTTTGAGTTGTTCCGCCATGAGATCCGGTCCACCAGTCGCTTCCTCGGAGTCGATGCCCTGCTGACGTTTTTCCCCCTGGAGATGTGTGCGGTGTTGGTGATGGTCGGACTCTTTCTCGGCTTCGCCGGCAGCTTTCTGTCTCTCGTTCGGTTCGGGGAAGGACGGGCATGAAACATCCGAGCACATGCCGTGCGCTGGCCGTCTTCGTCGTCGTTCTTGGCGTGCTCGCCGGTTCCGCGCAGGCCGAGAAGAAGGACACGTATACCGACAAGATCGAGCAGGAAAAGAAGACGCTGGAGAAGCTCCGCGGAACGATCGAAGAGAAGCGCAAGAAGTCTGATGAGGCGGAAAAGAAACGGGAGTCCGTGCTGCAGGGGTTGCAGTCGCTCGACGAGCGCTTGGTGCGTCACAGGCAGGAGCATCAAGATATCCTCAAGCAGTTGCGCAAGAAGGACCATGAGATTGAGCAGATGAGCGTGCAACTGTCCCGGCTGGCGGAACGGATCGACGAACGACAGGATGCGATCGCGGCGCGGTTGCGCGTGCAGTACGTAGAGGGGCGGTTCGGACACCTCAAGACCCTCCTGGCGGCCGGGTCCTATGCCGACTTTCAACGACGATTCCAGTACCTCTCCGCCGTATCCCAGCGCGAATACCAGGTCGTGGAGACCTATCGGAAGGATGCCGATCGGATGGCCCAGGTCGAGCGTGAGCGGGAGGAGGCCCGGAGGGGAATTCTGGCCTATAAGATCAGCACCGAGCATAAATTGTTGCAGATTCAAGGGTTAAAGAAGGAAAAGAAGGTCTACCTGGCAAAAATCACGCAGCAAAAGGAATCCTATGACCGGGCGGTCGAAGAACTCGAAAAGTCGGCGGCCCGGGTAGACAGCCTGCTGAAAGAGCTCGAAACCCGCCGCCGCGCGGCCGCTGCGCGGCCGCCGTCGGCCACCGGTGGGCTCAGGTCCCTGAAGGGGACTCTCCTCTGGCCGACCGACGGCCAGGTGGTGTCGTATTTCGGACGGCAGAAACACCCGACCTTCAACACGTATATCCAGCGAAAAGGTATTGAGATTCGAGCCGCAGAAGGGAGTAATATACGGGCTGTATCCGCCGGGCAAGTGGCCTATGCGGACTGGTTGAAAGGCTACGGACTGGTTATAATTGTGGATCATGCCAACGGGGTCTTCTCGTTGTATGCCCATGCCTCGAAAATCTTGACCACAGTTGGGGCCCGCATCGATGCAGGAGACACGATCGGGGAAACCGGGGATACCGGCATGACGGGGGAAAGTACCCTCTACTTCGAACTTCGCGAGGGGGCTGAGCCGGTGGATCCGCTCGTGTGGCTTTCTAAACGGTAGATGTGAGACCGAGGGAAGGAAGGAACTGACGATATGGAACAGCAGCGCAGCCGGCGGTGGATGTACCTCTTGCTGATGGTCATGTTGTCCCTGGGCATCGGCCTCTTTGTTGAGAAGGGGTTGGAGCGGACGGGTCATGCGTCCGAGACTTATGAGGAACTCCGGACGTTCACCGAAGTCTTGCAGCAGGTGCAAAAGCACTATGTGGACGAGACCAAGAGCAAGGACCTGGTACAGGGGGCCATCCGCGGGATGCTGTCGACGTTGGATCCGCATTCCGCCTACATGACCCCCGAGATGTACAAGGAGATGCAGGTTGAGACGAAGGGTGAGTTCGGCGGCGTCGGTATCCAGATCGGCGTGAAGGAGAACCGGCTTGCGGTGATTGCACCCATCGAAGGCACCCCGGCGTTCCGGGCCGGCATCAAGGCCGGCGATTACATCACCAAAGTCAACGATGAGCCGACCAAGGACCTGACGCTCATGGATGCCGTGCAGAAGATGCGTGGACCGCGTGGGACCAAGGTGAACCTCACGATTCAGCGTGATGGGACGCCGGATCCGCTTATGTTCTCGCTGGTACGCGACACGATCAAGATTGAGAGCGTGAAGTACAAGGTGATCGACAATACGATCGGGTATGTCCGGTTGACCCAGTTCCAGGAAGCGACCGGCAAGGATCTGAGCCGGGCGCTGAAACATTTCAAGGAGCAGAAGGTGCAAGGCACCATCCTGGATTTGCGCAACAACCCCGGTGGGCTCTTGACCGCCGCGGTGGATGTGTCGGAACAGTTTGTCGGGAATGGGAAGCTGATCGTCTATACGAAGGGGCGAGAAGGCAAGAAGGATGAGTGGTTCTCCAAGACCAAGGAGACCCTCGAAGACTCGCCCATGATCGTGCTCGTGAATGAGGGATCGGCCAGCGCATCCGAGATCGTGGCGGGCGCGCTGCAGGATTGGGGGCGCGCGGTCATCGTCGGCTCGACCTCGTTCGGAAAGGGCTCCGTTCAGACGATCCTGCCGCTGGGCGACGGGTCCGGGCTCCGTTTGACCACGGCGAAGTACTACACCCCCAAGGGACGTTCTATCCAATCCACTGGTATCACCCCGGATATCGTCGTCAAGGCACAGCAGCAGGTCGCGGCGAAGGAGAAGGATGGAAAGGAGGCCGAACCGAAGTCGGCGAAGGCGCCGGCACCCGCCAAAGAGCCGGCAGCCCCCGCGAAGCCTTCGGATGACGCCCACAAGAATGGCACAGGCGCGCCGGCTCAGACCGCGGATGCCGCCGGCGACGTACCGCTGGAAGATGACCTGCAGCTGCAGAAGGCGGTCGAGCTGCTGAAGACCTGGAAGATCTTCAAGGAGCTTCGGCCGGTTTCCTAGTCGGGGCTGAGTCCTGTCGCTGCCGGATGGCGGCGAGCAATGTTTCTTCGGTGCCGGTGAAACCGGGCAAAGTCCGAAGCAGGTGGGATTTCACCAGGGCTTCAAGATCGCCCAGGGTGCGAATGCCGAGCCGCATGTAGAGATAGCTGACCAAAGCATCGGAGAGCCCAGGCAGCGTCGCCCAGGTCTCTACCTCGTGCGGCAAGGGGGTTTTCAGTTCTTCATAAGCTCGGAGCGTCCCGGTCGCCAAGAACTCGCGGATCTTTTCGGCGAGATCGCGGCCGATACCGGGGATCTCTTCCAGCTGACCCAGCCGGGCTTTTTTCTCCAAATCACCGTCCAACGCCAGCAATGAGTCCGCCGCCCGGCGGTAGGCCCGCACTCGGTACGGGTTTGCGCGTCGGGCCGCCAGCAGGTCCGCCATCGATCGAAACAGTTGTGCAAGTTGCTGGGTGCGCGCATCCGGGGGCATCGTGGATTCCTCGGTCGCCATTCTGATCGCAATTCCCTCCTACTGGCAAGTCGGTTCCCGGTTGGTTGACAACCGCTTTTGCCGTTGCATAGGATGACCGAACGGGAGTCAGAGGCGTGAAGATTCAGGTCAATGGTGAGGCGCGGGGGATCAGCGACGGGCAAACCGTGGCGGCGTTGCTTCGCGAACTGGACATTCGGACTGACCGGGTGGCGGTCGAGTTGAACTTGGAGATTCTTGATCGGAAGGATTTTGAAACCCGCGGTCTCCGCGATGGGGACCGCGTGGAAATCTTAAGCTTCATCGGTGGTGGAGCGGGGTAACCAACCATGGATACGACGAACGATCGTTTGGTGATTGCCGGGAGGGAATTCAAGTCCCGCCTGTGGGTCGGCACCGGAAAATATAAGAACTTTGTCGAGACGCAGAAGGCGATCGAGGTATCCGGTGCCGAAGTCGTGACGGTGGCCGTTCGACGCGTGAACATCACGGATCGTTCGAAAGAGAATCTCCTCGACTACCTCGACCCCAAGAAATACATCATCCTGCCGAACACGGCGGGCTGCTATACGGTGGAAGACGCTGTGCGCTATGCCCGGTTGGCTCGCGCGGCAGGCGTCTCAGACTTGGTGAAGTTGGAAGTCATCGGCGACGAGAGGACCCTGTTCCCGGACACCGCAGGCTTGATCGAGGCCGCCAAGATTCTGGTGAAGGAAGGATTCGTCGTATTGCCTTATACCAACGACGATCCCATCGTGGCCCAGCGATTGGTGGACATCGGTTGTCCGGCCGTGATGCCCTTGGCCGCCCCCATCGGATCGGGCCTCGGTATCCGGAATCCGTACAATCTGAAGATCATCATGGAGACGGTCAAGGTGCCGGTCATCGTGGATGCTGGGGTCGGGACCGCCTCGGATGCCGCCCTGGCGATGGAATACGGCGCCGATGCGGTGCTGATGAACACGGCCATTGCCGGCGCAAAGGACCCGATCGCAATGGCCGAAGCCATGAAATATGCGGTATGGGCTGGTCGGCTTGCGTACAAGGCCGGCCGTATTCCGAGAAAACTCTACGCGACTGCGAGTAGCCCGATCGAAGGCATGCTCTGAGCGGCTTTGTGCGATGCCTGCTCAGTGCTGAGTCGGAGCCTCGATTCCGAACGTAGGGTGCAGAAAGACGAACTCGTACCTTTCCCAGGATGGCTGTTGTCGATTTTCGCCTCTATTTGGTGACCGACCGTCACCAGACCGCGGGGCGTCCTCTCCTGTCCGTTCTTGATCTCGCGACCCGCGCCGGTGTCCGTGCCGTCCAATTGCGGGAACGTGACCTCGGCACCAGAGAATTGCTGGCGCTGGCCGAACCCATTCAGCGGACGTTGGCGGTGCAAGGGGCCAAGTTGTTGATCAACGATCGCGTCGATCTGGCGATGGCGCTGCCGTCGTCGGGTGTGCATCTTCGCGAGACAAGTTTACCGCCTGCCGTCGTCCGGAGGATGCTGGCGTCCGATCAACTGCTCGGGGTATCCGTCCATAGCGTCGATGGGGCGCGTGCTGCGGAGGACCAGGGTGCGGACTTCGTCGTGCTGGGTCCCGTTTATGAGACGCCGTCGAAGCGCGAGTTCGGCGCGCCGCTGGGCTTGCGGGTTTTGGAATCGGCCGCCTCACGCGTATGTATTCCCATTTTCGGAATCGGCGGCGTAACGGCGGCGCGTGCGAGGGAAATGCGCCGGGCCGGCGCGTATGGCGCAGCGGTGATCTCCGCGGTTCTTGCTGCGGACGACATCGCATCGGCGACGCGTGAGCTGCTCGATGCAACGACGTGACGATCGTTCGCTGCAGCGAACGATCGCACCGGTGAGCATGCGGACTGTGTGCCCTCGCATTGCGTCGGTCCTGTTGACCACCCCATAGGCGGGTGATAGAATCCGAAAAGACTTGGACTGCAATGATTGGCAAGGCTTTCGAACGATCCGACGAGTAGGACGATGGCCGAATCCAAACGGAGTCCAGGCCGACTCCGGTCCTTTCGTGATTCCGTCAAGCGCATCACCAAGAAACTCTCTGACGGAGATGGGGACGTGATTCATAAGAACGACGATCACGCGCGCGAGGCCGAGAAACTCCGCGTCCAAATCCAGTCGATGGAGGAGGAGATCCGTCGGCTCTATCAATCGCGCTACCAACTCGAACAGGCGACCAAGCAGAACGAAAAACTGGTCGCCACTCTCCAAGAAGCCAAATCGCAAATCGAGGCGCTTCGGGCCGAAGTTGAAAAGCTCACGGCGCCGCCGTCGACCTACGGCATCTTCACCAGCTTGAATGACGACGGAACCGGGAACGTCTACGTGTCCGGCCGCAAGATGAAGGTGAGTCTCCATCCTTCCGTCAAGGGCAAGGATTTGCGCAAAGGCCAGGAAGTCATCCTCAACGAAGCGTTGAACGTCATTGAAGCGCGCGAGTTCGACGTGCAGGGCGAAGTCGTCCGCTTGAAGGCCAGCCTGGAGGGCAACCGGGCTCTGGTGACGCTGCATTTTGACGAAGAGAAGGTGGCTGAACTCGGGGAGCCGCTGCTGGCGGAGCGTCTGAGCGTGGGAGACCACCTGCTCTACGACCCTCGCTCCGGTTGCGTCATCGAGAAGCTGCCCAAGTCGGAGGCGGAGGAATTGGTGCTCGAAGAGGTGCCCGATGTCGACTATGAGCATATCGGGGGTCTCCAACGCGAGATCGAACAGGTCCGCGATGCGGTCGAGTTGCCGTTCCTCTATCCGCATATTTTCAAAGACTACAAACTGAGCGCGCCGAAAGGCGTCCTGCTCTACGGCCCTCCCGGTTGCGGCAAGACGTTAATCGCGAAGGCGGTGGCCAATTCGATCGCGAAGAAGCTCGGCCATCTCAAGGGAAAGCAGCTCCGCAGCTACTTCCTCCATGTGAAGGGACCGGAGTTGCTCAGCAAATACGTCGGCGAGTCGGAGCGTCAGGTGCGGGAGGTTTTCCAGAAGGCCAAGGAGCGGGCCGATCACGGGCATCCGGTCATCGTGTTTTTCGACGAGATGGACGCGCTGTTCCGGACGCGTGGCACGGGAATTTCGTCGGACATCGAGTCGACGATCGTGCCGCAGTTTCTCTCCGAAATCGACGGAGTGGAACGGCTGAACAACGTCATCGTGATCGGGGCCAGCAACCGGCAGGACCTCATCGATCCGGCCGTGCTGCGCGCGGGGCGTCTGGACGTGAAGGTCAAGGTCGGCCGCCCGGACATGACCGCCGCCCGGGACATCTTTTCCAAGTACGTGACGACCGACCTGCCGTTTGCGGAGGACGACCTCAAGCAGCATGGCGGCGATGCGCGGTCGCTGGTCGAGGCGCTCATCAAGATGACGGTCGAGGCGATGTACGCGACGTCGGAAGAGAACAAGTTCATCGAGGTCACGTACGCGAACGGCGAGAAGGAAGTGCTGTACTTCAAGGATTTTGCGAGCGGCGCCTTGATCGAAGGCATCGTTTCACGGGCCAAGAAGTATGCGGTCAAGCGCGCCATCGCACAGGAAGGGGCCGGGTTGCGGTCCGAGGATCTGGTGCGCGCGATCCGCGAAGAATTCAAGGAACACGAAGACCTGCCCAACACCACCAATCCGGACGATTGGGCCAAGGTGGCGGGCAAGAAGGGCGAGAAGATCGTCCATCTCCGAACGATCAGCGGCGGGCCGGCGGAGTCTCGGCAAATCGAGACCGTCACCACCGGGCACTACCTCTAAGGCGCCGGACATTTCATGAAAGAACCTCACGCTCGCACCCATCCCCGTGTCATCGGCACGGAGACTGAATTTGGTATCGCCAGTCGCGATCCGAACGCCACCGATCCTGTGGCCAACTCGATTCACGTCATCGGCTACTACCCCCACTTGCCCTCGCCTCAGGCGGTCTGGGACTACGAGAACGAAAACCCGCTGCTGGACGCGCGGGGTTTTGAGGTCGAGGGGGAGCGTGAGCGGCCGGGGCCGGATTACAACCGACAGTTGAACAAAGTTCTGGCCAACGGCGGGCGATTGTATGTGGACGGCGCGCATCCGGAATATTCCACCCCCGAGTGTACGACGGCCCGGGAGATCGTGGCCTTCGAGCGCGTCGGCGAGCGCATCATGGCGCAGGCGCTCGAAGGAATCGTGAAGGCCCGGGGCCGCGAGCAGTTCGTCCTGTACAAGAACAATTCGGACGGGAAGGGCAACAGCTACGGCTACCATGAAGACTACATGGTAGCGCGCGCGGTGCCCTTCGAACGGATTATCCAAACCATGACGCCGTTCCTGGTGACGCGCTCGATTTTTGCGGGCGCGGGCAAGGTCGGCGCCGAGAATCAGACGAGCCCGGCGGAATACCAGATTTCGCAGCGCGCGGATTTTTTCGAGACGCTGGTGGATCTCAATACGATGGTGAAGCGGCCCATCATCAACACCCGGGACGAACCGCATTCCGACCCCGGGAAGTACCGCCGTTTCCACGTGATTGTGGGCGACGCGAACATGGCTGAGTTGTCGACCTATCTCAAGGTCGGGACGCTGTCGATCGTCCTCGAGTTGCTTGAGGCGGGCGCGGATGTGCCGCGCATCGACCTCGCGGATCCGGTTCGCGCCATCAAGCAGGTGTCGCGGGACCTTCAGGTTCGTGAAACCCTCAAACGGACGGATGGGACTCCGACCACGGCTATCGAGGTGCAGCGGGCATTCCTCAAGGCCGCACAGCAGTATTATGCTTGTCACGAGATCGATCAGATCACGAAGGACGTGCTCGTGCGCTGGGAAGATGTCCTCGATCGGCTGGAGCGCGATCCTCAGCTGCTGGTGCGGGAACTCGACTGGGTAGCCAAACGGCATCTGATCGAATCCTATAGGGAACGGAAGGGCTGCGGGTGGGACGACCCGCGGATTCGGCTCATGGATCTGCAATACCACGACGTCCGTCCCGACAAGGGCTTGTACTACACGCTCGAGCGGAGCCACATGATCGAGCGTGTCGTGCTCGAGGACGAGATTGCGCGGGCGGAGTTCAATCCGCCGACCGGCACGAGGGCCTATTTCCGCGGGCAATGCGTGAAGCGCTACCCCGCATCGGTCTACGGGGTGAGTTGGACCTCGGTGATGTTCGATGTCGGCCAAAACAAGATCAAACGTGTGCCATTGATGGATCCGCTGCGAGGAAACGAGGCTTTGACCGGGGAGTTATTGGCCCAGTCCGAGACGGCGGCGGCCCTCTTGGCGAAACTTTCCACCTGACGGCGATGACGGAATGAAGACAGGCCCCTTTCTGCCACCATCCGAGGGATCCAGCTTTTTCGATTTCCTCACCCAACACCATCCAGAATTGACTCCCGGTCATAGGGATTTGAACCGGCGGGTACCCATGGCGCAGGACGCCGGTCGCCCCGGCTCGATGCCGGTGCCCCACGGGACGACGGTCCTGGCCGTGAAATACCGCGACGGCGTGATCATCGCCGGAGACCGGCGCGCCACGGAAGGCTTTCAGATTGCGGACCGGCGCATTGAGAAGGTATTTCGAATCGACGACTATTCCGCGATGGCGATTGCCGGTGCGGCGGGGCCCTGTATCGAAATGGCCAAACTGTTCCAGACCGAACTGGAGCATTACGAAAAGCTCGAGGGCGTGCAGTTGTCCTGCGAAGGCAAGGCCAACAAGCTGGGCCAGATGGTGAAGGCGAATTTGCCGATGGTGTTTCAAGGACTGGTCGTCATGCCGCTCTATGTGGGCTACGACCTCAAGCGAAAAGAAGGTCGCATCTTCAAGTACGACATTACCGGCGGCCGCTATGAGGAGTCCGATCACCATGCCATCGGTTCGGGCGGGAAAGATGCGCGCAATACCATGCGCGAGCATTACCGCCCGTCGTTGGCGGAGCAGGAGGCGCTGCAGTTGGCGCTTCGTGCGCTCTACAATGCGGCGGACGAGGACGTGGGGACGGGCGGGCCGGACCTGCTTCGCGGAATCTATCCGACCGCGAAAATCGTCAACGGATCGGGAATTACGGACGTGCCGGAGGATCGCATTCGCGGGATCTATGAAGCCATGATGGCCGAGCGAAGGAGAAGCTAGCCGATGCCGTTGCCGTACTACGTCTCTCCCGAACAGATGATGCAGGACAAGGCGGAGTATGCCAAAAAAGGCATCGCCAAAGGTCGCTCCATCATCGCCTTGGAGTATGTGGACGGTGTGTTACTCGCAGCCGACAATCCCAGTGCGTCTCTGCACAAGGTCTCGGAAGTGTACGACAGCATCGCGTTCGCGGGAGCCGGCAAGTACAGCGAGTTCGAGCATCTGCGCAAGGCGGGCATCAGGCATGCCGACCTGACCGGCTACATGTACAGCCGTGAGGATGTCAGTGCGCGCTCCCTCTCCAACGCCTACTCGCAGAGCCTCGGCACCGCCTTCGGACAGGACGTGAAGCCGCTTGAAGTCGAAATCCTCGTGGTTCAGGTCGGCCACAACGGCCAGGCCAACGAAATCTACCGGATCTCCTTCGACGGCAGCATCGTCGATGAGAAGAAGTTTGCCGTGATCGGCGGCCGGGCCGAAAACGTGCAAACCTACCTTCGCGAACACAGTAATGCCCAACTGCCCGCGCTGAACGCGGGTCTGGCCCTCTGCGTGGCCGCCCTCGAACAGGTTGCGACCCAGAAGATTCCGGCCGAGAACCTTGAGGTGGCGGTTCTGGATCGGACCAGATCCGGTCGCAAGTTCAGGCGACTCGCCATCTCCGAAATCCGCCAGCTCCTTTCCTGAGACGCGACCTCTTTGCACCGTTCTACTGCGCTGACCTGTCCGGCACCGGGGTGTCGCCCCATTCCGGCCGTATCCGCTCTGCCCTGTGGGTGGCCTGTCTCTGCTCAGTCGATCGTCTGTCGACTGGCCGGCGGAGCGTGCGGGCCCGCCGGCAGCCGTGGAGTGTTGCAAGGAGAATTGAGGCCGCGAACCGAACCTAAAGTGTCCGATCTGTTGAAGCCGAAGGCCCCGCAGTGTATTCTGAAAGTCCTGGGCAGTGAGGTGTCCACACCAGATGAGACAACGCATTTTCGGCCTTGAGAATGAATACGGCCTGATCTTTTCCCCGAACGGGCGGATTTATCTGCCGATGGAAAAGGTTCTGGGCTACATTTTCGAAGGGCTCATTCCCAATAGTTGGCCGTCCAACGCCTTCCTCGTCAACGGCGCGCGGTTTTACCAGGACACCGGCTGCCACCCCGAGTACTCGACTCCCGAGTGCGACAACATTCTGGATCTCGTGGTGCACGACAAGGCCGGAGAACGGTTGCTGGAAGCCTGCCTGCCTGCGGCCGAGGAACGGCTGCGCGAGGAGGGGCTCTCGGGGGAAATCTACATTTTCAAGAACAACACCGACTCCCTCGGCAACACCTACGGATGCCACGAGAACTATTTGATGCGGCGGGACGTGGATTTTTGGAAAGTGACCGAACAGTTGATCCCGTTCTTCGTGACCCGACAGATCTTTTCGGGAGCGGGGAAGGTGCTCAAGGTCTCCGGGAAGCCGCAGTACTTCATCTCACAGCGGGCGCAGCACATTCACGAGAAGACCTCGTCGTCGACGACGTCCTCCCGCAGCATCATCAACACCCGGGACGAGCCGCATGCCGACGCCGAGAAGTATCGCCGGCTGCACATCATCGTGGGCGACTCGAATATGTCCGAGTATGCGACGTACTTGAAGGTCGGTACTGCGGCGCTGGTGCTCTCGATGGTGGAAGCGGGGTACACCGTGACGGGCATGGAACTGGAGGATCCCGTCAAGGCGATCCGCGAGATCTCGCGTGATCCCTCGCTGAACAAGAAGGTCAAATTGGATGACGGCCGGCAGATGACGGCGATCGAGATCCAGCGTGTGTATCTCGAACGGGCGAAGGAGTTCCTGGATACCCAGGAGCACGAAGCGGTGCTCGACGACGTCTTTCACAAGTGGGTCTCGGTGATCGACCGACTGGAAGAAGACCCGATGCAGCTCGTGCGGGAAGTCGATTGGGTCATGAAAAAGCATCTCGTGCAGTCTTACGTGGACAAAAAGGGCTGCGGATGGGACGATCCGCGGGTGTTCCTGCTGGATTTGCAATTTCATGACGTGAAACGCACCAGAGGATTGTATTATCTCCTGGAGAATAAGGGCATGGCCGAGCGGATCGTCGACGAGGAGGCGGTCCAACGGGCCATGTCGGTTCCCCCGCAGACCACGCGGGCGAAGGTGCGCGGCGACTTCATCCGATTTGCGCGGGCGAAGAACCGGTCCTATACCGTGGATTGGACGTACCTGAAGCTGAACGGCTATTGGGAAGAAACGATCCTGTGCATGGATCCCTTCAGCGCGGTGAACCGTCGCGTGGAGGAATTGGTATCCCAGGTCTCCGGCCTCAGATTTTATCGTTGACGATCATGAACGACGCACTCTCACCGCTCCGCATGTCCCGGCTGGATCGCATCATCATCATGTCCGTGGTGTTGCTCGTCAGTGTCTTTCCCGTCGAACTGTTCCCGAATACCCCGCCTCCTCCGCAGGGGGTGGATGGACAGTACAGCGGCAGGCAGGGGCAGGTCCTCGTCGTGAAGGTGCCGGGGCTCAAGGACGCGGCGAAGGTTCAGGGGCGTTTCCTGGGTCGGACCGTCACCTTCTTTCCCGACCCGGCCGGCAACGAGGACGGCGGCTATCTGGGCCTGCTCGGCATCGATCTTCAGGACGACCCCGGAACCCATGAACTGATCGTGGATGCGCAGTTGGGAGAACAGGTCCGGCACCTCAGCTACCACGTGTTGGTAGGCAAGGAAAAGTTTGCGGTGGAACATCTCAAGCTCCCGAAGGAGAAGGTGGACCTGGACGAGAAGGCGACCGCGCGCTGGAAGGCCGAGCAGGAACAGGTGCGCAAGGTGCTGGCGGAAGAGTCGGGCATGCGCCTGTGGCAGACCGGTTTCGTCGAGCCCGTCCGCGGCAAGCGTACCGGGATTTTCGGAAGCGTCCGGATCATGAACGGCCAGGCGAGAAATCCCCACAACGGCGAGGACATCGGGGCACCGATGGGCACCGACGTCGTCGCCAGCAACGACGGGGTGGTCCGGCTCGTCGTCGACCATATTTTCTCCGGCAGAGGCATCTATTTGGACCACGGGCTCGGGCTCTATTCGATGTACTTTCACCTCTCGGACGTCCTGGTGAAAGAAGGCGACCTGATCAAGACCGGGCAGGTGATCGGCAAAGTCGGCGCCACGGGCCGCGCCACCGGGCCGCATCTGCATTGGGGGATGAAGGTGGGTGGTGCCCGAGTGAACCCGTACGCGATGTTGGATCTTCCGTTTCCCGCCAACCCGGCATTTCCTCGTCCGATGCTGGCCGCTCCCGGCCAGCCTTCGAAACCTCCGGAGGCCTCCTCCGCCGTCGGTGGGGATAACCGCTGACGCGTCCTTCGCTTCTGTGTCCGTCTCGATTTTACCCGTGACCGGTCCCTCTGCGACCGGGGAATTTGAGATGCAGGCAGGTCCCGCTTCCCTCACGCCCTTCTACTTCCAGCGTGCCGGAGAGTGACAGCACCCGCTCGCGAATCCCCATAAGCCCGAACGAGTCGCGCCCACGCGCCTGAGCCGCGGTGATGCCTCGGCCGTTGTCCTGCACGACCAGATCGACCATGTCCTCATGTTGGTCGAGCCGGATATCCACGTGGGTGGCGCCCGCATGTCGGACGACGTTGGTCAGGGCTTCCTGCACGACGCGAAAGACGGAACTCGCTTCCTGCGGGGTGAATGCGGTCGTGATGCCGTCGGAGAGGAATCGGCAGGCGATGCCGGTGCGCTGTTCAAAGTCGTGCGCGAGCCATGCCAAGGATTCCACGAGGGTCAGGTGATCGAGCACCGACGGCCGTAATTGCCTGACCAGGCTGCGGATGGCGGAGATCGTTTCGTTGACCATTCCGGTCATAGCCTGCGTACGGGGAGCCAGGTCATCGTACGTCAGCCCGTTGGGATTCGACGCCTGTTCGAGCCGCGCAATCGCGATCTTCAACCCGATGAGCCGCTGCCCGAGTTCGTCGTGCAAATCTCTGGCGATTCGGCCGCGCTCTTCCTCGCGGACTTGCTGCACGTGGGAGCTGAGTGCGCGCAGCTCCGCGGTCGTCCGCCTCAGCGCGCATTCTTCGCGCTTTCGTTCCATGGCATAGCGCATGGTGTGTGCGAGGGTGTAGCTGTCGATCCGTTCCTTGGTCACATAGTCCTGGGCGCCCTTTCGGAGAGCGTCCAGCGCCGTGGCTTCGTCTTCCATGCCGGTCACGACGACGATCGGCGTATCCTCGAACTTTGTCACCAGTGACGCGAGGCCATCGAGCCCTCGGCTGTCCGGAAGCGAAAGGTCCAGGAGCACGACCTGATAGGATTGTTGTGCCAGCGACGCCAGGCCGACCTCGAGCCGATCGACCCAGTCCAGATCCCAGATGAACCCGGGGCATGCGATCAGGGCGTGCCGGATCAATGCCGCATCGTCCTCGTTGTCTTCGATCAGCAGGACCCGAAAATGGGCGAGAGGTTTCGCCGTGGAAGTGCCCTCACGAATCGATCCGTCTGATGAGCCTTTCTTGGCCATGACAGGAACCTACCTCGTGATGGAAGGAATTCGAGATACCAGGGTCCAGTAGAGTTCGAACTCTTTCACCACGGTGATGAAGCGGCTCAGGGTCACAGGTTTGCGGACATAGGAACAGGCTCCTTCCGAAAAAGAGCGGATGATGTCTTCCTCCCGCTCACTCACTGTCAGCATGATGACCGGCAAGGCCTTGAGTCGAGGATCGGCCTTGAGTTCCGTCAAGACTTCGAACCCGTTCTTCTTCGGCATGTTGATGTCGAGCAGGACGATACCAGGAAGCGGGGCATCCTTGAACGGTCCTTCCCCTCGCAAATAGGCGAGGGCTTCCTCCCCGTTATGGGCGATGCTGACGTTGTTGGTCATCTTGCCTTCCGCGAAGGCCTCCCGGATCAGCACCACGTCATCTTCGTTGTCTTCCACGAGCAGGATATCGATGGGTTTTGCGGTCATCAGTCCGTCCTTCCATGCGGAGCGTGGGTTCAGGTTTTGGTGCGGGGCGACGCGTGCGGTGTGTCGGGGGGCGGGTCGAGAGCGTCCCGTACGGCGCGCGTCAGAGAGTCGGGTGTATAGGGCTTGTCGAGGAACGTCACCCGGTTCCCGAAGGTAGTTTCGACCTCGGCGTTCCGGCCTCCATAGCCGGACGTAATGATCACCTTCAAGTCTGGTCGCGAGCTGGTGATTTCCGTTGCCAAGGCCGTACCGGCCATGCCGGGCATCATTACGTCCGTTACCAGCAAGGCGATTTTGGTGCTAGGCTGTCTGGAAATGGACAACGCCTCTTCCGCATTGCGGGCGGAAATGACCGAGTAACGCTGATCGGCGAGCACGGCCTGGGCCAACGTCCTGACCATGTCGTCGTCCTCGACGAGGAGGATCGTCCCGTCAGTGCGTTGCTGTACCGGCTCCGGTGTCGGTGCGGGCGAGGGGGGTGAGTCTTTGACGACTCTCGGCAGGTAAATGGTGAAAGTGGTGCCGAGACCGGGCTCGCTTTGCACACCGATCGTTCCGCCGCTCTGTTTCACGATGCCGTAGACCGTCGAGAGGCCGAGGCCCGTCCCTTTCCCCTGGTCCTTCGTGGTGTAGAAGGGCTCGAAGATATGCGACAAGGTTTCCGCATCCATCCCGCATCCCGTATCGCGGACCGACAGGGTCACGTAGGGACCAGCCGGCAGAGGGTCGTGCCATGACGGATCCAGCCCCGAGATCGGGATTTCCTTCGTCTGGAGATCGAGGCGGCCGCCCCGCGGCATCGCATCGCGGGCGTTGACCACTAGATTCATCACCACTTGCTCGATCTGGCCAGGGTCGGCCTCGATCATCCCCAATGTCGGGTCCAAGGTGACGACCAAGTCGATGTCCTCACCGATCACCCGTCGCATCAGTTCTACAATGTCCGTCACTCGGTCATTGAGGTTCAACACCTGCGGTACCGTGACCTGGTGGCGGGTGAAGGCGAGGAGTTGGCGCGTGAGGCTTGCCGCCTTCGTGCCGGCGTCACGAATCTGCAGCAACCCACGTTGCGCCCGCGGGTCGACACTTTGATCGGCGAGCAACAATTCGTTCCAGCTGTTGATGACCGTGAGCAGATTGTTGAAGTCGTGTGCAATGCCGCCGGCCATACGGCCGAGCGCATCCATCTTCTGCGCTTGGCGCAACTGCCGTTCCAAGTCCTTCTGTTCAAGGAATTGGCTGACTTTGTCGCCGAGGTCGGCGACCACGTGAAGGGTCGCGTCGGTGGGGCGGAGGACGTCCTGCGTCAGGAATTCCATGATGCCGAGGATGTCCTTGCCCTTATGGATCGGGAAGGCTACTGCGCCGCGCAGACCGACCCGTTTGGCCTCCTGTGTGGCGGGATAGGTGGGGTCTTGGAGGATGTCCTCGGCAAGGACCGCGCTTCCGGATTTCCACACCTGTCCGGCCAAGCCGATCCCCGGTGTCAAGGACAGCGAGCGGTAGCGGAGGGCGAACTCCTCCGCAGGGAACTGCGCCTGGTGCCAGAGAGCGTCGCACCGCAACAGCTTCGCCTTCGCGTTGACCACCCAGAAGGCTCCGAGGGCCCAACCCTTGAGTTCGCAGACCGCTCGAATGATCTTCGGCACCGCTTCGCTCAGGGAGACGGCTTCCTCGAGTGCGAAGGTGACGGCGACCTGCGTGGCGTTCAAGGTGGCGGCCTGGTGACGATCGGTGATGTCGGTCATCGCGCCGATCATACGGCGCGGCGCGCCCTCGGCCGTACGGACGACGTAGCCGCGGTCGATCACATAGACGTAGGTCCCGTCCGCGCGGCGGAACCGGTATTCGCCGGTCCAGAGGTTTTGACCGGACCGGAGGATCCTTGTCCTGTCGGCCAGTATGCCGGGCCGGTCATCCGGATGAATCCGTTCCGACCACACGGACCAGCCGTCGGGCTGCGATCGACGTTCGTAGCCGAATTCCGTTTCGTAGGCGTCGTTCCACTGTAGGGTGTCGCGTTGCACGTCCCAGTCCCAGATCACGTCGCGGGTCGCCAGGCAGACCAACTGGAATTGTTCCTCGCTTTTCCTCAGGGCCTGCTCCACCTGGTGCCGCCCCAGGGCGTACCGGATGGCACGTCGCAGCACGTCGCCGTTGAAGCGACCCTTGACCAGGTAATCCTGGGCTCCGTGGCGCAAGGCCTCTTCCGCGACGGCTTCATCGTCCAGGCCAGTCAGGACAATGACCGGCACCTCCGGCACACGGGACCTCACCTTGTCGAGGCTCGCCAGCCCGTGACTGTCCGGAAGAGACAGGTCCAGGAGGATGGCGTCGGCGGACTTCTCCTTGAGCCGGAGGAAGGCGGTGCCCAGCCGGTCGACCCAATCCAAGGTGATGTAATAGGGAGAATGCTCTGAGAGCGACTCCTGGATCAAGCGCGCGTCGTCTTCGTTGTCTTCGATCATTAGTACGTGCATGCCTCACCATAATTACGCGTATGCGGGGAGTTCAGGACCCCGCCGAGTTGAAGGCGGTCGCGGTTCTGCGGCGGGGGATTGAGCAGCAGGCCGCCGTTCACCGAACCTCCACCATCGAGGGGTCGGGGAGGATCGACTCGGTGGACCGGTGTGAAACTGGTTCCGGTCATCCAGCGGCCTCCGCATGGCGCAGTCTCTCGCTGTCCGGGTTGAGTTGGCCGAAGGTCATGATGAAATTCGACCCGCCGCCCTGGCGGGCCTCGACCCAGGCCCGCCCCCCGTGCCGTTCCGCCACCTGACGGACGATGGCCAGGCCGGCTCCCGTGCCTTCCACCTCACGGCCGACGATGCGGGCAAACAGTTGGAAGATGCGTTCCCGATGTTCCGGGGGGATGCCGGGCCCGCGATCGCTGACCACGAGGCCTTGCAGACCCTCTTCGGCTTGTCCTGTCGGTTCGTATGCGGCGATTTCGATGTCGGGGGCCTCGCCGGGACGGGCGAATTTCAGCGCGTTCGCAATCAGGTTATAGAGCCCCTGAGTCGCCCAGGTCACATTCACTGTCACCCGTGGCAACGGCGATCGGACGACGACACGGGCACGAGTGTCCTTGATCTGTGATTCAAGTCGGCGGAGAACTTCTCCGACGAGTGCCTCGGCCTCCACCTCCTGCGTAGGCGCCTCCATGCGCTGTGCCCGTGACAGGTTGAGAATGTCGGTGAGCAATTGATCCAGCCGCTGGGTGGCTCTGACGATTCGCCGCAGAAAATCCTTCCCTTTGTCATCCAACCGATCCGCATAGCGATCCTGCAACAGCAGAGAAAAGCTTTCGATCGCGCGCAGCGGCTCCTTCAAGTCGTGCGAAGTGACGAAGAGAAGTGTTTCGAGATCCTTGTTCTTCCGGAGGATCGTCAACTCCGCCCGGCGCTGTTCGGTGATATCGCGGCTGGTTTCAAGAATGAGGCTGCGGTCGTCCGTCTGGAGCAGGCTCAAGCGGCTCTCGACGATCACCTCTCGCCCCTCCTTGGTCCGTTGACGGATCTCGCCGGTCCATTCGCCGGTGCGTTCCATCGTGACCAGCATTTCCTCCAACGGCTGGGGAAAGGTGGAGCGCAAAAGCACCGGGCTCGGCCGGCCGACGGCTTCCGCTTTGCCATAGCCGAAGAGCAGTTCGCACCCGCGGTTCCATTCCACGATGCCGCGATGGAGGTCCCAGGCAAAGATAGGGTCATGGGACGTCTGAATGAGTTTCCGCAGCTGCGCCAGTTCCCGTTCCGCACGCTTGTGCTCGGTCAGGTCGCGGACGATCTTCGATGCGCCGATGATGTGTCCTGTGGAATCACGGATGGGCGAGACGGACAGCGATACGTTCAGCATCCGGCCGCTCTTGTGTCGGCGGACGGTTTCGCGGTGTCCCACGTACTCTCCTCGGCGAATGCTGTTCAAAATCTCGAACTCTTCGTCCATGCGATCATCCGGGATCAGCATCGTGATGGGTTGTCCGATCGCTTCCGCTTCCGTGTAACCGAAGATTGCCTCGGCGGCCCGGTTCCACGTCGTAATGGCGCCGGTGAGGTCTTTGCTGATGATGGCGTCGGCGCTCGACTCGACGATCGCGGCCAGCCTCGATTGGGTTGCATGAGCTTGCTTCAGGTCGTCGATATCGGTGTTGGTGCCGAGCCACTTGACCACGCCTCCCCCCTCGTCGCGCAACGGCAGGGCCCTGGTATGGAACCAACGATAGGTCCCGTCAGCCCGTCTGATGCGAAACTCGATCTCGAACGGCAGGACGGCTGTGGTGACCGCCTCCCACCGTTCCATGACGCGCGCGCGATCGAGCGGATGCAGTTGCTGCAGCCAGCCGGATCCGATCTGCGAGGATTCCGGAATGCCGGTGTAGCGGACCCATTGAGGGCTCAGATAGTCGCAGAAGCCGTCCGGGCGGCACGTCCATACCAACTGGGGCAGGGATTCCACCAACTCCCGGAATCGCGCTTCGCTGATCCTGAGGCTTTCTTGGATCGTCCGGCTTTGCCGCAGCTCGTGCGCCAATCGTTCATTCACTCGCTGCAGTTCCACGGTCCGCTCCGCGACGGTTGCCTCGAGGGCCTCGTGGCTGCGCCGAAGAGCGGCTTCGGCCGCTTTGCGGAGGGTGATGTCGACGAGGGTCGACCGGCTGGCGATGAACCGTCCTGCACTGTCTTTGATGGCGGTGGCGCTGAGGAGGATGGGAAAGACCGATCCGTCCTTGCGAACGAGTTCGAGTTCAAGATCTCGGACGATGCCCTCTTCGATGAAGCGCGGGAATCGCTGCTGCATGGTGTGGGCTGAGGCGGGGGTAACCAGATCCAAGAGGCGGGCCTTGCCTACAATCTCTTCTCGTTTGTATCCCAACCAGTCGAGTTCCGTTTGGTTGATCGACATGACTCTGGTTTCGGCATCGAGGGAGTGGTAACCGCAGGGTGCTCGGTCATACAAGTCTTGAATCTCGGCAGCGGCTTTTTTCAAGGCGCGGTCCTGCTCTTGCAGGGCCTGGTGTTCGGCTTGCAGCACAGAATGGGCGACCAATTCCTGCGTCAGCCGCTGGTGTTTGGTGATCAGAAAGGCAAGTAGCGGGAAGAGCGCCGAAAACGCCGCCCGGTTGAGGATGGGAATCCAGAGGGGAACATCTCCCGTGTGCGGCGAGGCAAAGAAACCGATTGCCACCAGGAGCATGCAGGCGCCCGCAACAACATAGGCGATCCGGCCGACTGCATGGCGAGAGGTCATCGCGAGTGGGACCACATACAGCACCCAGACAGGGATGCCGAGAGGTGTAGCCACATCGAGCAGGAAAACCGCCCCGATCAGGCCGACGATCGCCGCATAGTGCAGCCGGCTCGATCCGGTATGGACCGGCGGGCCCTCCGTGGTCGATGAATGATCGCGCATCCGTCCTCCCCGGTGACGGTACCCACCCGGATGACTTAGTTCCGTGTCGGGCCGTCAAGCCTTAGCGAGAGCGAAGCGAGGAACCAACTGATGCTCGTAGGCCAAGATCGTACTATTGATATGCAGGCATTATGTAGGGGATTCTGCAGCTGGTGCAGAGGTATCTGTACCTAGTAAATACACTGGTGTAGCCAGGGTTTGGGAGTGCCCGAGACTCGTAAAAACTGCAGGGGTAGGGGCTAGAAATTCGTCTCAAGACTCGAGGGTGTCTTGTTCAGGACGGTGGCGGCGGCGCGGGAAAGGGCGGCGTCCCGCTCGTGGTCCAGGGCGTAGAGGCGGAATTGCACGAGTCTGGTGGGGAGGAGGTCCAGAAATTCCTCCAACGGTTCCGTCGACACGCCGGTGGTGCCGGGGTCATACACGAACAGCGGAATGCCCCGGGTATCCTTCGGGTCCGGGCGCGGATCCAGCGGCGCCATGTCGACCCGAAATTGCACCTTCTGCAGCGACGCGGGGAGTTCTTTCCGGATCTGTTGCTGGAACTGTTCGTGGCTGGGGAAGTCGAGCCCACGCTCCTTTCCCTTTTCCTTCAAGACCGTGCTATAGGCCATCTTCCACTTCACGTCCCGATTCAGAATCCGCGACCATTCCTGGTGCAGTCGCCGCTTCGTCCCTCGGCCCGCGCGTTTCCAGCCGCGTACCTCCTCGAGCAACGACCAGTCCGTCAGCGTCAGGTAATCCCCCATACGTTTCCTCGGATCGCCGGGAAACAGCAGCTTCATGGTGTCACCGAAGATGTCGCGCAGGTGGATGTCGATGGCCCTCGTGGTCCGGTGATAGTAAACGTTCGAGTAGAGGTACATGCGGGTGTTCAGGAACATCTGCAGCGCCGGAAGGCCCGTTTTGTGGATCGTGAACCCCTTGCCGGTGATGATCGTGTAGTGGATCAGCCTCGTGAGATCCACCGGTCCGACCGCCACCCCGCACATGTAAGAATCACGCAGGACGTAATCCAGGTTATCGGCCGTGTAGCTTCCCGAAATCACCGGCTGGAGCATGTTGATCCAGCGGGGAATGCGCGAGTTGTCCTTGCCCTTCTCCTTGAGGATGACGTGCGCGATCAACTCGGGGTTCAACTCCTCGCCTCGGTCGAACGGGCCCGAGGGGCTGCGTCGAATCTTGCGGATGATGGGACCGAGGTGGTCGCGCACGATGATCTGTCCGAGCTTCTCGTGGGACAAGCCGAATCCATGGAGAAAATTATCGTCGAAGAAGTGACAGAACGGGCCGTGGCCGATGTCGTGAACGAGCGCGGTAATCCGCAGGAACTCTTCCACGAACGAAGCCGACGGCGTATCCGGCGCGACCTTCTTGAGGAACGGGTAGAGATGCCGCGCGAAACGCCCGGCCACATGCATCGTCCCCAGCGAGTGCACGAACCTGGTGTGTTCGGCGGAAGGATAGACCCAGCGCGCGCTCTGCAACTGGTAGATGTAGCGCAACCGCTGTACCCAGGGAGAATCGACCAGGTCCTTCTCCGTTCGCTCCGCCGGGTCCGGTGTCGCGTAGGGGACCGTGAACGAGACGTACTCATGGATCGGATCGGCGATCAAGGCCGACCCGTCGTAGGGAGCGGGAGGTTGTGCGGGAGGAAGTTTCATAGCCTTGACGATCTTAGCCCAGGTCGCGAGAAGGGGGCAATGGCGTCTCCAGCGCGGACGGTCTGGATCGGCGGTAGCGACTGATCAGCCAGTAGGCGACGGGGTAGGAACAGAGGCCGCCGAGAATGCTCAGGATCGTGCCGCCGAGGAAAAAGGGCCAGGCGTGGGGACTGATTTGATGATAGAGGCCCATGAAGCTCAAATCGTCCCATTCGAAAGACGGCACGTCCGATCGGCCGAGGACCACGGCTCCGGTCCAATAGGTGGCGCCGAGAATCGGAATCAGGGTCCAGGGATTGTTGATGAAGGCTCCGGCCAGCAACGCCACCACGTTCAAACGGAAGGCCCAGGTGCAGAACCCGACCATGATCATGTGCAAGCCGTAGGTCGGGGAAAAGGCGATGAAGGCTCCGATCGCAAAGGCCAGGGCCGTGCGATGCACGGATTCCTCAAGGTGAAGGACTTGTCGAAAAAGCGAGCGAACGTCCGCCACTGGTGCCCCGGTTCCTTTGGTCCACTCAAGTGGTGGACGGTCTCAGGAAGTGTTCGTAACTCAGGGCCGGCAGGGGCCGGCGTGCGCCGGTTACTTCATGGAGGCGCAGACCCTCGCGCTTGGCGGTAACCTCGCCGATACGAGTAAAGCGGAATGGGGTACGCGCCGCCATCCTGGTGAACCGCTCCTGCTTCGCGCGGGGCACGGTGAACAACAGCTCATAGTCCTCTCCCCCGGTGAGCGCCAACCGCTCCGGCGTCAACCGGGCGGCCTGCGCGAACGCGAGACAGGCCGGCGAGAGGGGGAGCGATGCGGCGTCGATGATCACTCCGACTCCGCTTTCCTCGCAGATATGCCGTACGTCGCCGCTCAATCCGTCCGACAAGTCGATGGCCGCCGTGGCGAAACCCTGTGACGCGAGCCACTGGCCTTCGGCGACCCGCGCGGTCGGGCGGTGATGGCGGCCTAACAGAAATCGCACCTCGCTGAGCCGAAGTCGCCGCCGGAACCGCCGATGCGTGGTCATCAAGCTCAAGCCGGCGTGTGAATCTCCGAGCGTCCCTGTGACGTACAGCAGATCTCCGGCGCGGGCACCGGACCGCAGCAGCGCCCTTCCCGGTCGTGTCGTACCGGTCAAGGTGATGCTGAGGAACAATCCCTGTCGGGAGGAAGAGGTATCCCCGCCGACGAGGCGCACGTGGTAGGGAGCGGCTGCCTGCATTATGCCACGGTACAGCCGGCCGATCTGCAGGCCTGAGCAGGTCGCCGGAACGGCCAGCGCGACCAGAAGAAATCGTGGGACGCCTCCCATGGCCGCGATGTCGCTCAGGTTGGCCATGGCTGCGCGGTAACCGATGTCCTCGAAAGAGGACGAGCGAAGATCGAAGTGCACGCCTTCCGCCAGGAGGTCCGTCGTGATCAAGGTCTGTTCGGCCGAGGATGTGCGGAGTACGGCCGTGTCGTCGCCGATGCCGCATAGGACGTCGCGATCCGGACGGGCAAATCGCTGTTGCAAGGAACGGATGAGGCCGAATTCGCCGGAGGGAGGTTGTGGTCGACGGGCTGCGCGTGCCGGCATGTCAGCTCATCCTACGGGCCGCGTCCTGTATCCGACGCCGTCCGTTCCGTTCGCGCGCGCCCGCCATACGGTCGTCTCAGTGCGAGAGGAACGGCGATGCCGCGGGCATTTGCATGCCGCGTCGACCCGGCGCAGCACCGCGATTGGATTTGCCGGCACGGGCGGCTTTCGCGCGCGTGCGCGTCGGTGTTGCGGCACTGGCTTTTCCGGATTGAGTCCGGCGCAGCGCGGCATGGATGACGTCGTCCATCGTGTCGACGAAGCAGAGGTCGATCCCCTTGAGCAGGTGCTTGGGAATTTCCTCCAGATCCTTTTTATTGCGTTTCGGCAGCACGACCGTCGAGAGTTTCGCGCGCTTGGCCGCCAGGATCTTTTCCTTCAGGCCGCCGATCGGCAGAACCCGTCCGCGCAGCGTGATCTCTCCGGTCATGGCCAGGTCGCGCCGGACGGGAATCTGCGCCAGCGCCGACGCGATCGACGTCGCCATCGTGATCCCGGCCGAAGGTCCGTCCTTCGGAATGGCGCCGGCCGGCACGTGGATATGAATGTCGTTTTTCGCGAACATATCCGGGTTGATGCCCAGCGTCTTCTCGCGGGAGCGCACATAGCTCAGCGCCGCCTGGGCGGACTCTTTCATCACGTCGCCCAGATGGCCGGTGAGCGTGAGCTGGCCCTTGCCCTTCATGACCGTGGCTTCAATGTAGAGCACGTCGCCGCCGCTTTCGGTCCAGGCGAGACCCGTTGCGACTCCGATCTCGTCCTTTTCCAATTCGGCTTCGGGCACGTATTTGGGCACGCCCAAAAACTTGTGCAGGTTGGTCTGATCGATCACCTGGCATTGCGTTTTGCCTTCGGCGACTTTCTTGGCGACCTTCCGCATGAGGTTGGCGACTTCCCGCTCCAGGTTGCGCACACCGGCTTCGCGGGTGTAGTGCGTCACGACCTGGCGGATGGCCGGTTCGCCGATGCGCACGTGCTTTTCCGTGATGCCGTGTTCGTTCATCTGGCGGGGAATGAGATACTTCTGCGCGATGCCGAGTTTCTCTTCTTCCGTATAGCCCGGGATGTCGATGACCTCCATGCGGTCCCGCAGGGCGGGCAGGATGGGATCGATCAGATTCGCCGTCGTCACAAACATCACCTCGGTCAGGTCGAACGGGACGCCGAGGTAGTGGTCGGTGAAGGTGCTGTTCTGTTCGGGGTCGAGTACCTCGAGCAGCGCCGCCGAGGGATCGCCCCGGAAGTCCATGCCGACCTTGTCGACCTCGTCCAACATGAAGACGGGGTTGTTCGTGCCCGCCTGTTTCATGCCTTGAATGATCCGACCGGGCAAGGCCCCGACGTAGGTCCGCCGGTGGCCGCGGATTTCCGCCTCATCCCGCACGCCGCCGAGGCTGATGCGGACGAATTCGCGGCCGAGCGCACGGGCGATCGATTTGCCCAACGACGTTTTCCCGACACCCGGAGGTCCGACGAAACAGAGGATCGGGCCCTTCATTTTCTCTTTGAGCTTGCGGACGGCGAGGTACTCGATGATCCGTTCTTTGACCTTTTCCAGATCGTAATGGTCCTCGTTGAGGACCTTCATGGCCGCCTTCAGCTCGAGGTTATCCTTCGACTTCTTGGCCCAGGGAAGCTCGACCATCCACTCCAGATAGGTCCGGACCGTGGCGGATTCCGCGGTGTCGGGGTGCATCTTCTCGAGCCGCTTGAGCTGTTTCTCGGTTTCCTTGAGCACCTTCTCCGGCATTTTCGCGTCTTTGATGCGCTTGCGGAATTCGGCGACCTCTTCGGCCCGTTCATCCAATTCTCCGAGTTCCTTTTGGATCGCCTTGAGTTGCTCGCGCAGGAAGTACTCCCGCTGGGTCTTGTCCATCTCCCCCTTGGCCTGTGCCTGGATCTTCTGCTGCATGGAGAGGACTTCGATTTCCTTCGCCAGGATCTCGCTGACGTGGCGGAGACGATGGATCGGATCGACGATCTCGAGCACGGCTTGCGTCACGTCGACCTTGAGGCCCAGGTTCGAGGCCACCATGTCGGCGAGGCGCCCCGGGTCTTCCAGGTTCTCGATCACGACCATGACGTCAGGGATCAGGACCTTGCCGAGGCTGACGATCCGTTCGATCTGTTCTTTGACGGTGCGCATGACCGCTTCGGTCTCGAGCGTCGACCCGGCCTGCTTCGTCTCAGTCAGCTTCTCGATCCGCACCGAATAGTAGGGATCGTTCTGGATATATTCCTCGATCCGGCCTTTGGTGAGGCCCTGCACCAGGATCTTGATGCGTTCGTCCGGGAGTTTCAGCATCCGCATGATGATGCCGACGGTGCCGACGGTATGGATGTCGTCCGGCTGGGGATTCTCGACGTCGAGCGATTTCTGCGTCGCGAGGAAGATCATGCGGTTGCCGGCCAGCGCGGCCTCGATCGCCTTGATCGACATCTCGCGCCCGACAAAGAGCGGCAGCACCATGTAGGGGAACACGACGATGTCCCGCACGGGCAGCAAGGGGAGTTGGTCCGGCGGTTCCAGGTTCTGGTTGCTCGAGAATTCCTGCTCAGATGCTTCAGCCATGAGACTCCCGTATTCTGGGTGGAAGGTCTAAGGTTCGCTGTTGCGCGGCCACAACGATTTGGGTGTGGACCATCCGCGTGAGGAATTAGCTGGAGGCGCGTTCCCGGGCTTGATTGGCCCGGCCGTTTGTCCTGCGGCGGTTCTCGGCGACCGAGGAGCGAAGGCGCTGCTGGAGATAATCGCCGAACGACGGTCCCAACGACGGGTTCTTGAGCGCGAATTCGACGGTCGCGATCAGGAAGCCCAGCTTGTCGCCGGCGTCATGGCGTTGCCCCTGTACCTCATGCGCGAACATCGGCGCCTGCCGCACGAGTTGTCGGAGCGCGTCGGTCAGCTGGATCTCGCCGTTCTTCCCCGGCGGTGTCTTGCGGAGAATGGGGAAGATCTCCGGAGGAAGGACGTACCGGCCGATGACCGCGAGATTGGACGGCGCATCGGCGGGCGCCGGTTTCTCGACGAGGTCGCTCACGCGATGGAGGCCCGCGCCCATCCGCCGCGCGGAGACGATGCCGTAGCGGCTCACTTCCTGGTGCGGCACTTCCTGCACGCCCAGCACGGCGCCTTTGCGTTTTTTATAGATGTGGATGAGCTGCGCGAGTCCGGGGACCGGGGCGTCGATGATTTCGTCGCCGAGAATGACGGCGAAGGGTTCGTCGCCGATCAGGTGCTGGGCGCACAGGACCGCATGTCCCAAGCCCAACGCTTCCGATTGCCGGACGTAACAAAAGTTGGCGAGATTCGAGATGTGTCGAATCTGGTTGAGAACCTGCGCCTTCCCGCTGCCTTTGAGATTTTCCTCGAGTTCGAGCGAGCGATCGAAGTGATCTTCGATGGCGCGCTTGCCGCGGCCGGTGATGACGATGATGTCTTCGATGCCCGAGGCGACCGCTTCTTCGACGACATATTGAATGAGAGGCTTGTCGACCAGGGGCAGCATCTCCTTCGGAGAAGCTTTTGTGGCGGGAAGAAATCGTGTGCCGAGCCCTGCTGCGGGGATGATTGCTTTGCGAACATCTGTACGTACCATAGGTCGGATAGTATGTGATGAACTGAATGAAGTCAAGATTTCACGCCCTCTCGCGCCTCGTCGCGTTCGCCGCTCGCCGCGCGGGGAAACTCCTTTACATTGCAAAAGGTGGTCAATATAATCCGGGAGTTTTAGAAATCTTTTCGGACTCGCGGTTGTGCTGCGCACAGAACGGCACCCTGGTGCCTTCGATGGCGGAAGTCGGCGGCGGGACGTTGCGCCGAACGTCGCGCGACGCACGACGGCCGTTCGTTTCCTGGTTCCGCTCTCGACCTCTTGGGCCATCATTGCCTGCATTCCCGTCGTGTAACAAAAGGATCGTAGTGAGACAGACGGGGCGCACGCACTGGGTGTCGATACTGATATGGGCAATTGTCGCGCTCTACGTGGCCGGTTCGGCGGGCGTCCTCTCCGCACAGGACGGCGCCTCGCGGGTGTCCTCGGTGACGATCAAGGGACACAAGCGCATCGAACTCCAGGCCATCGAAGGGCGACTGACGTTGAAGGCGAACGATCCCTACAGCCCTGATGCGCTCCGGGCCCAAGTCAAGATCCTCTACGACACGGGCTATTTCGAAGACGTGCAGGTCGAGACCGAGCCGGGTCCTCAAGGGGTCGCGATTACCTTCGTCGTACGCGAGAAGCCGTTCATTACCGAAATCGTGTTCGACGGCAACGAAGATCTCAGTGACGACAAGCTGAAAGAAAAAGTCACGATCAAGAGCCAGACGTTCCTCGATCAGCAGCAGGCGAAGGAGAGCGCCGACAGGATTCGCCTGGCCTATCAGGAGGACGGGTTTTTCAACTGCCAGGTCGTGCCGGTCATCCAAACCGTGGATGAGGACCGGAAACGTCTCACCTTCTTCATCAAGGAGGGGACGAAAGCCAAGGTCCGGTCGGTCAACTTCGAAGGCATGCGGGCGGCCACCAAAGAGGAAATGTTCAAGGTGATGGCGACCCGTGAGTGGATACCCTGGTACGGGCTGATCACGCAGCTCAAAGTGCCGTCCGTTCTGTCGGATGCGGGTGTCCTCAAACGGGAAGAAGTGTCCAATGACATCGAGCGCATGCGCGAAGTCTATTTGAACAAAGGCTATCTGAACGTTCAGATCAGCCAGCCCTCGATCGAACTGAGCGAAGACAAGAAATGGTTCCAGGTCAGTTATTCGATCGTCGAGGGCGAGCCCTACACGGTCGCAGAGGTCGGATTTCGCGGTAACACCGTGTTTGAAGATCACGAATTGCGGGAGGGGCTGGGGATCAAGCCGGGCGAAATCTTCCAGCGCGCGAAAATCCGCGGCGAAATCACCCGCATCACCGATCTGTACGGGGCCAAGGGGTATGCATTCGCGGATGTCGTGCCCAACGTCAACCCCAACAACAATACCAAAACCGCCTCGATTCTGCTCAACGTGAAGGAAGGCGAGATGATGCGGATCCGCGAGATCCACATCAACGGCAACGACAAGACCCGCGACAACGTGATCCGACGGGAACTGCGGCTGGACGAGCAGGACGTCATCGATACGCTGGCCTTGAAACGGAGCTTCCAGCGTCTCAACAACTTGAACTTCTTCGAGACCGTCGAAATTCTGCCGCAACAGGTCGAAGTCGACAAGGTCGATTTGAACGTCAAGGTGAAGGAGAAGCCGACCGGGCAGTTCAGCATCGGTGGCGGGTTCAGTACCCTCGATAAGTTGGTGGCGATCGCGGACATCACGGAGGGCAACCTGGGCGGCAACGGGTGGTTGGGGCGTATCCGCGGGCAGTTGGGCCAACAGCGGTCCTTGGGGTTGGTGACGTTCCGCAATCCCTACGTGAATGACTCGTACAACTCGTTGCAGTTGGATATCTACCGGACCATCACGAACTACATTTCCTACTTCGAATCCAAAGCGGGCGCCAGCGCGACCTGGAGTCGATGGCTGTCGGAGTACGTGAACGGAAGCGTGAGCCTCTTTGCCGAACAGATCGAATATCGCGATCCGCAGGAAGGGCTCTGCCCGGACGTCATCCCCCTCATCTGTCGTCAGCTCGGCAATCAATCCTCGACCGGCATCCGGACCTCCATCTTTCGGGACACACGGGACTACTATCTGGACCCTCGGACGGGGTGGCGGCTCAGCATCGGGGCCGACTACGGCACGCCGGCATTGGGCGGGACGAACCACTTCTACAAGATGTATTTCGACGTCATCAAATACACGCCGTTGCTGTACGACACGCGTTTTTCGGTCCATGCCCGCTACGGTTTCACGGAAGGGCTCGAGGGCAAACCCATTCCGCTGACCGAGCGGTTCTTCGTCGGCGGCATCAATACCATGCGCGGATTCGTGTTCGGCCGTGCGGGGCCCGTCACGCCCTCGGGATCATTGTTGGGGTCGGCCAAGGAACTGATCTTCAACAACGACTTCATCTTTACGATCAGTTCGGAAGCCAAGCTGAACGGGGTATTCTTCTTCGACTACGGGACCGGCTTCGACGACAACGAGGCGATCAGCCTCAACAAGCTTCGGAAAGCCGTGGGGTTCGAAGCCCGGTGGATTTCTCCGTTCGGTCCGTTGCGGGCCGCATACGGCATCAATCTCGAACCGCGTCCGACCGAGCGGAGGGGCGTGTTTGAATTTACGATCGGGTCCTTGTTCTGATCGGAATAGGTTGTCTCCATGCTACGTACATACGTCAGTCTGAATCAGTCTGTGCCGGTGCGGGCCTCGCTCTGCATACTGGTCGTCAGCTGCGCCCTGGCAATCGGCGGCTGCCGCTCCAACAATACTGCCGTGCCGTCCGCGGTCCGGGTCGGGGTCGTCGATCCCCAGCGGGTGCTGAACGACACCAATGTGGGCAAGAAGGCGAAAGAAGCTCTGAGTTCATTCACGAAGAACCGCCAGGCGCTGATCGAAATGGAAGAGAAGGAGCTGCGCCGGATGGAAGAAGATTTCATGAAGCAGGGCAGCGTGCTCAGCCCGACCGCCAAACGCGAGCGGGAAGAGCAGTTCCGCCGGCGGATGGCCGAGTATCAGCAAAAGGTCGGGGACTTGAATCGGGAAGTGGCGGACAAGCAGAAGGAAGTGTTGGACGGCTTCCGGGATAAGTTGGAGGGCATCTCGGGCAAGGTCGCGAAGCGCCTGGGCGTGCAACTCATCTTGGATCGGGGCCGTGGTGGGCCGACGATCTTTTTCGACGATGCGGTCGATGTGTCGGCTCAGGTGATCGAGGAATTCAATCGACAGTATCCATGACGAGGAGCCCTATGAAGGTACGACTCGGGGTCATTGCGGGCGCGGGCGCGGCGATCGCGCTGTGGCTGGCGCCATCGGCGTCGGCGGCGGATTCGTTCAAAGTAGCGATGATGGACCAGCAGGCGGTGGTCGAGCGGACCGTCGCGGGGAAGCGGGCGCTGGAGGAGTTGAAGACCTATTCGACGACGCGCCAGAAGATCATCGATTCCGACGATCAGGAACTCAAGGAACTCGAAGCGGGCGTGCAGGATCCCAGCCTGACGGAGGACGCCAAGAAGGAGAAGCAGGCGCAATTCCGGTCGAAGCTCGAAGCCTATCAACGGCGGATCCAGGACTTCAACCGCGAGGTCCAGGAGAAGCAGCGGGCCATGGTCGCCGAGTTTGCACAGAAGATCCAGGCGGCGGCCTCCGCCGTCGCGCAAAAGGAAGGCTTCACGGCGATCATCGACCGGGGCAGCGAGGCCACGATCAAGATCATCATCTATGGTCATCCGTCGGTGGATCTCACCGAGAAGGTGATCAAGGAATTCGATCGCCAGAACAAATGAGCAGGGCGACGACGCCCTCGTCGTCGGTAACCAGGGAGGCGGGCTGATGTCTGTGTTGGACAATGTGCAGGTTCAAGCGGTGCTTCCCCACCGCTATCCGTTTCTGCTCGTCGACAAGATCCAAGAGCTGGATCCGGATCGCCGGATCGTGGGGATCAAGAATGTCACGGTCAACGAGCCGTTCTTCACGGGCCACTTTCCCGGTCGACCGGTGATGCCCGGTGTCCTGATTCTGGAAGCGCTGGCCCAGGTGGGCGGGGTGTTGGCCTTCAAATCGCTCGGCAACGTGGGGCGGCCGGTGGTGTATCTCACCGGCATCGATGCCGCCAAGTTCCGGAAGCCGGTGCTGCCGGGGGACGTGTTGCGCCTGGAGGTCGACGTGCTGAAGAAGCGGCCGCCGTTCTGGAAGATGCAGGGCAAGGCCTATGTGGAATCCGAGTTGGTCTGTGAGGCGGAAGTTACGGCAATGGTCACGGATGAAAAGCCGGCCCAAGGGGCATGAGCACCCGTCGGGATCGCATCGACCATGGAGCGAGCCTGCGCAGGTTCCAACCAATGAGTGACAGCCGGCCGGAGACGCGGTGGGCCGCGGAGTCGTGCCCGCCGTCCAGGCCAGTGCGAGGAGGAGTTGAGTGAGAATACATCCAACCGCGGTGATTCATCCCAAGGCGGTGCTGGCGGACGACGTCGAAGTGGGCCCCTATTCGGTCATCGGCGAACACGTCACCATCGGCAAGGGGACACGAGTGCTGGCCCACGTCTGCATCGACGGCTGGACGGACATCGGCGAGCGATGCGAACTCCATCCCTTCGTGTCCGTAGGGGGACCGCCCCAGCACACCCATTACAAAGGCGAGCCCACGAAAGTGATCATCGGCCACGACAACGTGTTGCGGGAATATGTCACCGTCAATCGAGCCACCGTGCAGGGCGGCGGCAGCACGACGATCGGCCATCACAATTTTCTGATGGCCTATGTGCATGTGGCGCATGACTGTCATCTGGGCAACCACCTGATTCTGGCGAACGCGGCGAGCCTGGCCGGACACATCGAGATCGGCGACCATGCGATCATCGGCGGCCTCTCGGGCATTCACCAGTTCGTCCGCATCGGGGCCTATTCCATGGTCGGCGGTTGTTGCGCGCTCGGCCAGGATCTGCCGCCCTTCATGCGCGCCGCCGGCGGCTACCGCGCCAGGATGTACGGCTTGAATTCGATCGGGCTGCGTCGGCACGGATTTTCCTCCGACCGCATCTCCGCCCTGAAGCAGGCCTACGAGGTGCTGTTCCGTTCCGGCCACCGCGTGGCCGAGGCCGTCAAGCTGGCCAAGGCCTCGTATGGGCAAAACCAGGACGTCATGCAGGTGGTCGGTTTCATGGAAGGCACTAAGCGGGGTATTTGCCGGTCGGTCGGCAAAGAGCAGGAAGGCGAGGATGAGTAAGCAGTCGGATGCCCGGAGGGACGCGCAAAGCGGCGAGCGGCAACGAATCGGCTTGATTGCCGGCAACGGCCGGTTTCCGATCATTTTCGCCGAGAACGCACGCAAGTTGGGGTATGCGGTGTCCGCCGTCGCCCATGAAGGGGAAACCGAGCCGGAACTGGAGCGTCATGTCGAGCGCATCCATTGGGTCAAGATCGGGCAGTTCAACAAGTTGATCGAGGCCCTGAAGGGGGATGGGATCAGCCAGGCCGTCATGCTCGGCGGGATCCGCAAGACCCACGTGTTCACGACCATGCGGCCGGATTTTCGCGCCTTGGCCTTGGCGGCACGACTCGTCAATCTCAAAGACGATGAGATCCTGCGGGCCGTGGCGGAAGAAATTGAGAAAGAGGGCATCCAAATCAGGGAGTCGACCTTCGGTTTGTCCGGCATCCTCGTTGAACCGGGCACATTGACCTCCCGCGAGCCCAGCAAGAAAGAATGGGACGACATCCGGTACGGATGGGAAATCGGGAAGCAGATCGGCGCCATGGACATCGGGCAATGTGTGGTGGTGAAGGACCGGGTCATCGTGGCCGTCGAAGCCGTCGAAGGGACCGACGGAGCCATTCGCCGAGGCGGAGAACTGGCCCACGGCGGAGCCGTCGTCGTGAAGCGGTGCAAGCCGCAACAGGATTTGCGATTCGATCTGCCGGCCGTCGGACCGCGCACGATCGAGACCATGGAATCGGTGAAGGCATCGGTCCTGGCGCTCGAGGCGGGACGCAGCATTCTGCTGGATCGCGAAGCCACGATCGAGAAAGCCAACCGGGCCGGCATCGCTATCATCGGGTACGGAGACGGCCGGGCGTAACATGGGCGGTCCGGCGGAGGTGGCAGGGGTATGAAGCGGTTGCGGGCCGGCGTCATCGGCGTGGGGCATTTGGGCCAGCACCATGCGCGGCATTACGCGACCTTGCCGGGCGTGAGCCTGGTGGGAGTGTACGACACGGACCCGAACCGAGCCAAGCTGATCGCGGATCGCCACGGGGTTGCCGCCTACCAGCGCATCAAGGATCTCTTGAACAACGTCGAGGTGGTCAGTGTCGCCGCCCCGACCTCCGCGCACCATGCAGCCGCAAAAGCTTGTCTGGAGGCGGGGAAGCACGTCCTCGTCGAGAAACCCATCGCTGTGACCGTGGCCGAAGCGCGGGAGTTGGTCGACCTGGCGACACGACAGGGCTGCGTGCTGCAAGTCGGGCACAGCGAGCGGTTCAACCCGATCATGCAGCTCATGCGGCCCCACATCGTTCGTCCCGCGTTCATCGAGTGCCATCGACTGAGTCCCTACGTCGAACGGGGCACGGACGTCGACGTAGTCTCCGACCTCATGATCCACGACTTGGACCTGGTGCTCTCGTTCAATCCCGGCCCGGTGGAGGAAGTGCGGGCCGCCGGGGTGACGGTCCTGTCCTCCAGCATCGACATTGCCAATGCCCGAATCGCGTTTGCCGGCGGCTGCGTGGCGAACCTGACCGCGAGTCGCATCTCGACCACGAAGATGCGTCGACTGCGGGTCTTTCAGAAACAGCATTACCTCTCCATCGATTTTCAAACGAGACAGGCCGCTATCTCCAAACGGATGCAGAGCGAGGGGGCCAAGCCGACCATCGAAGTGGAGCAGTTCAAGGCCGGCGACGAGGAACCGTTGCGGATGGAGTTGGAGTCGTTCACCAAGGCGGTGACCTCAGGCACCCGTCCGGTGGTTTCGGGTGAGGACGGTGCCGCCGCGCTCGAGTTGGCACATCAGATCCTGGAGGCGATCGGTTCGTTCGTGCGACGGCAGGCCGACAGCGACCTCCCGGTGGTAGACGGTGCTTCCGCTCGGTCTGCCACGTGATGCCGCGTCACGTGATGACTGTCGCCAAGAGCTGGGTATGCCGAACATCCTGATCATTACGGGCGAAGCCTCCGGGGATCTGCACGGTGCGCATCTGGTGCAGGCGCTCAAGCGGAAGGCTCCCTCGCTTCGGATCGTGGGGATCGGCGGGAAACATATGCAGGAGGCGGGGGCCGAACTCGTGTCGGGAATTCCCCAACTCGATGTGATGGGGCTGATCGGGCCGTCCAAGGTGGCCGCGTTGGTGAAGCGGATCCGGCGGATCAGAAGCGTCATTGCGTCCGATCCCTGGGACCTGGTGGTCTTGATCGACAATCCTGGATTGAACTTTCACTTTGCGCGCATCGCCAAGGCGGCGGGCAGACGGGTGGTCTATTACATCGCTCCCCAAGTCTGGGCTTGGAGGAAGGGACGGATCCGCTGGATTCAGCGGCGTGTCGACCATGTCGTCTCCATCCTGCCCTTCGAGCGGGACCTGTACCGGCGAGCCGGTGTCCCTTGTACGTTTGTCGGGAATCCGCTGTTGGACGAGGTCGCGCCCTCGTATGATCGCGCCGCGATCCGGCACCGGTTCGGGTTATCCGACGCGGGGCCCACGATCGGGCTCTTTCCCGGCAGCCGCAAGGGCGAGTTGGAGCAGCATATTCCGATTCTGCGGGATGCCGTACGACGGCTGGTCGCGCGAAACCCGAACGTGCAATTCCTCGCCGCCCAGGCCTCGTCGGTGCCGGACGGCGGTTTGGATGAACTGATCAGGGACAGTCCCGCGCCGATCCGAATCGTGCGAGACCAGTCCAGCGAAGTCATGGCGGCGTCGGATCTCCTCTTGGTGAAGTCCGGCACATCGACGTTGCAAGCGGCGGTGATCGGCACCCCGATGATTCTGTTCTATCGCGCGCCCTCGCGCGTGACGTACCTGCTGGCCCGGCTCCTGATCCGGGTCCCCTGGATCGGTTTGGCCAACCTGGTGGCTGGTGAAACCATCGTACCGGAACTTATTCAGGACGAGGCGACCGGGGAACGGCTGGCCGGCGAAATCGAACGGCTCCTCGGCGATCGCACGGCCTATGATCGCATGAAGGCGTCATTGTCGAAGGTGCGTGAAGCATTGGGCGGACCCGGCGCCTCGGAACGGGCGGCGGACGTCATCTTGGCGGAATGTCGGGCATGAAGCAGTACTTGCGACTGATCCGTTATTTGAATCCCTACCGGTTCCGGTTGGGAGCGGCGTTCATCTGTGCGATTGTCGTCGCCGGCCTCTCGGCAGCCTATGCTTGGTTGGTTCGGCCGGTCCTGGACGGCCTCTTCATCAGCCGCGACGAGCGGCTGCTGGTCGTCCTGCCGCTCGCCATCCTGGCGGTGGCGGTGCTGAAGGGTATCTTCAACTACGGTCAGAACTATTTGATGAACTATGTCGGGAACCAGGTCATCGGCGATATCCGCGAACAGCTCTTCACGAAGTTGGTGCACCTGCCGGTCCGGTTCCACGATACCAATACGTCGGGCCGTCTGGTGTCCCGCGTCATCAACGACGTGAGCCTGATGGCCAATGCTATCGCCGGGGTGTTGAAGGATATCTTCCAGCAAGGCCTGACCTTTCTGGCGATGATCGGCGTGATCGTCTACCAGAATTGGAAGCTGGCCATGATCTCCATCGTCGTCGTGCCCCTGGCGGTCGTCACGATGGTGCGGATGGGGCAGCGCCTGCGCAAACTCGCCACGCGCGGGCAGGAACGTATGGGCGACATGGCGTCCACGCTGCAGGAGGCGCTGGCCGGCATTCGGATGGTAAAGTCGTTCGGCCGGGAGGAGGAAGAGGCGAAACGGTTTCGTCGGAGCAACGATGCCTTCATCCATACGACGATGAAGGCGATTCAAGTCTCGTCTGTCGGCTCCTCGCACATGGAAGTCATCGGCGTGCTCGGCGTGGCGGGCATCATCTGGTACGGCGGCTACCTGGTCATCCACGACGAAATGACCCCCGGCGCGTTCTTCTCCTTCCTGGCCGCCATGTTCATGGCCTATGCGCCGATCCGGCGGCTGTCCGGCGCCAACAATACGGTGCAGCAGGCGCTGGCCGCGGCGGAGCGGGTGTTCGAAGTCCTGGACCTCCAGACCGAACAGGAATCGAACGCGGGGACGAAGGAAATTCCGGCGATCAGCCGCTCCATCGAGTTTCGCGGGGTGTCGTTCCGGTACGAAGGGCACGCAATGGTGGCTCTCAACAAGATCGACCTCACGATCCGGGCCGGGGAGGTGTTGGCGTTCGTCGGCAGCAGCGGCAGCGGCAAGACGACCTTGGTCAGTCTGCTTCCCCGCTATTACGAACCGACCGAAGGTCAGATCCTGATCGACGGCGTCGATCTGCGGGACTGCACGCTCCGGTCGGTCAGGGCGCAAATCGGCATCGTGTCCCAGGAAGTCGTGCTGTTCGACGACACGATCCGAAACAACATCGGCTACGGACGCACCGGCGCGACGCCGGCCGAAGTGGAAGAGGCGGCCCGACTGGCCTTCGCCCATGAGTTCATCGACAAGCTGCCGCAGGGGTACGAGACCGTGATCGGCGAGCGCGGCCTCAAGCTGTCCGGCGGCGAGCGCCAACGGCTCGCGATCGCCCGGGCGATCTTACGTGACCCTCCCATCCTGATCCTCGACGAGGCCACCTCGGCTCTGGACACGCAATCCGAACGGATCGTGCAGATGGCGCTGGCCAACCTGATGAAAAACCGCACGACCTTGGTGGTGGCCCACCGTCTATCGACGATCCAAAATGCGGACCGCATCGTGGTCCTCGATCGCGGTACGGTGGTCGAGGTCGGGTCGCACGAGGAGCTGCTGCGCAAGGGCGGGATGTACAAGAAACTGCACAGCCTCCAATTCGCGGACATGTTGTCGCAATAGCCTCGAGGGGGAAGTCGGGTGGGTAGTCTCATGAAGCCGGTGATCACGCGTCTCAAGTTCGCACTGGTGCCGCCGTTCGGCTACGGCGTCATCCGCGGCCTCCATGCCTCGATGCGGTGGCGTGTCGAAGGCGCGGAGCATGTCGACGGGATCCTGAAACAAGGCAAACGCATGATCATCGCGTTCTGGCACGCGCAACAACTGATGATGCCCTATGCCTATCGTGGGTCGGAAGCCCACGTGCTCATCAGCCGGCACGGCGACGGCGAACTGATTTGCCGCATCATCGCACGGTTCGGGCTGCAGGCCGTCCGCGGCTCGAGTACCCGCGGCGGCACCGAAGCATTGCGCGAACTGATCCGGCTCGGGCGATCCGGGGTGGATCTCGTGATCACGCCGGACGGCCCGAAGGGGCCCCGGCACACGGCCAAGCTCGGCGTCATTCAGCTGGCGAAGGCGACGGGGTTGCCGATCGTCCCACTGGCGTTCGGCTGCTCAAAAAAAAACTCTTCGGGAGCTGGGACCGCTTCATCATGCCCTATCCCTTCACGCGGGGATGTTTTCTCTGGGGCGAGCCGCTCACGGTGCCGCGCGATTCGTCGCCTGAAGAAATGGAGCGCCTGCGTCAGGAGTTGGAGTCACGGCTGAACCGCATGACCCACGAGGCCGAGGCCGCCGTCCTTGGGACGAGTCCGTGATGTGGTATCTGCTCTACAACGTACTCCTCATCGCGATTTCCCCCGTTATTCTCCTCGTGCTCCTGTCGAAGCAGCGTTGCCGCCGAGGCCTGCCCCAGCGGTTGGGCTTCGCGCCGGAACGATCCAGGACTCCGCCGGCGGAAGCAACGCCGCTGGTGATTTGGATTCATGCCGTGTCGCTCGGCGAAGTCGTGGCCGTTGTCCCTTTGGTTCGCCGGCTGCGGGACCTGTATCCCCGGGCGCGGCTCGTCGTTTCGACCGTCACCGAAACGGGACGGGAGGCGGTCGAGCAGCGGCTCGCCGGCATCGCGGAGCATCGGTATGCGCCGCTCGATTTTCCCTGGGTCGTGGAGCAGGCGCTGGACCGGCTTCGCCCCAACCTCTATCTCTTCGTCGAAACGGAACTCTGGCCCAACATCCTCCGCGCGCTTCGCCGCCGCGGGATACCGTCGATTTTGGTCAACGGCCGGCTGTCGACCCGTTCCTACGGGCGGCAACGGTTGCCGGTGATCCGGGATTTCTATCGGACCATGCTCTCGATGGTCGACTTGTGCCTGATGCAATCGGAACGCGACGCGCAACGGGTGATCGATCTGGGCGCCGATCGGACCCGTGTCCGCTGCACCGGCAACATCAAGTTCGATCAGCCGATGCCGACCGCGAGCGCCTCCGGCACGCCTATTTCGCGTGCGTCGCTGGGAATCGGCGATCGCGAGCGATTGTTCGTGGCGGGCAGCACCCACCCGGGAGAAGAAGACGTCATCATCGCGGCCTACCGGGCGCTCCTGCCGGAGTTCCCCGATCTGCTGCTCGTACTGGCCCCGCGGCATATCGAGCGAGCGTCGCAGGTGGAGCAGGCGATTCGAGCTGCGGGCGTGACCGTGTATCGCCGCAGCCGGGGCGATGGCCGTATGCCGGGAACCGGCCCGCGCGCGATGGTACTGGATAGCCGCGGCGAACTGGCCTTGCTCTATCGGGACGCGGCTGTGAGCCTGGTGGGGGGCACGTTGGTTCCGATCGGCGGGCACAATCTGCTGGAGCCGTCGGCCTGGGGGACGCCGGTATTGTTCGGGCCTCACACCGACCATTGCGCCGAGGTGGCGGGGTTGCTGCTCCAGGCGGGAGGCGGACGGGTGGTCCGCAGCACAGACGAACTGGTCCAGGCCGTTGCGGTGGTGCTCCGGGATCCGGCGTCCGCGCGCCGGATGGGTGAGGCGGCCAGGCAGGTCGTGCTGCAGAACCAAGGCGCACTCCAGCGAACGCTCGACGTCATCGCGTCGTGTCTTCCGGCTGGATCACCGCAGCCCGGCCGACAAGACGGAGCGGCGTTGGAATCGTCGGGGCGCCGCGGGTCATGAGCAGGGAGCAGTCGCGGGCGGGCGGTTCTTGGCGGCGATGGGCCGGGGCTCCGTATGAAGCGGCGGCGAGGCTCAGGGCCTGGCTCTATGCCAAGGGATGGCGTGCCAGAATCAGGCTACCCAGGCCGGTCGTCAGCGTCGGGAACCTGACGGTCGGTGGGACCGGCAAGACGCCGATCGTGATTTATCTCGTCGAGCAATTGACGGCGCAGGGCAAGCGGGTGGCCGTGCTGAGCCGCGGGTATCGCCGGCGAAGCCGGGCGGCGCAGTTGCTCGTGTCCGATGGTCGCCGTGTGCTGGTGTCGCCGGAGGACGCGGGAGATGAGCCCTATCTGATCGCGACCCGTTGTCCCGGGGCCATCGTGGCGGTGGGCGCCGATCGTGTCGAACTCGGCCAATGGGTCCTGCAGCAGGCTCCCGTTGATTGTTTCGTGCTGGACGATGGGTTTCAACACCTGCGTCTCCACCGGGACGTGGATTTGCTGTTGATGGATGCGAGCGACCTCGCGGGGATTCAGTCGGCCTTGCCGTTCGGACGATTGCGGGAGCCGGTCACGGCAGCCCGACGAGCCGACGCGATACTCATCACGCGCGCCGGCAGTTCGGCGGAGGCCGAACCGGTGTGGCGGTATCTGACGGATTGCTGCGGGCCCTTGCCGCAGCCCTTGCTGGTAAAGTTTCACGCCGAGTCGTTCCAACGGGTCGGCGGGAGCGAGGTGAAAGCCGTGGATGCCCTGAACGGCGTGCCGGCTTTGCTGTTCAGCGGGGTGGGGAACGCCGGCTCGTTCCATCAGCTGGCGCGGGCGCTGGGAGTCAGGGTGCGGGAGACGATGGATTTTCGCGACCATGCGCACTATACAGCTGAGGTGGTTGACCGCATCCGGCAGCGGGCCAAGGAGTCCGGGGCCGACCTGACGGTAACGACCGAGAAGGATGCGGGAAAAGTCGCGCCGTTCCTGTCTCCCCGCGATGCCTGGTGGGCGGTGCGGCTCCAGACGGAGATCGTGGAGGGGCGGGAGCGGCTCACACAATTGCTGCGGCTGAAGCTTGCCGTGGTCGTCCAGGAGGGGCGTGCGTAAGGAATCCGTTCGTCGAATCGTGGTGCGGGGACCGAACTGGCTTGGCGATGCGGTCATGTGCGAGCCGGCCCTAGGCCTCGTCCGTACGCTTTTTCCGGAAGCCGACGTCACGCTGCTGGTCAAGCCGGGCATTGCCGACTTGCTGGCTCACCATCCCGCCGTCAACCGGACGCTGGTCTATGACGATCGCGGGCGGCATGCGGGCCTGGCGGGAAAGTGGACCCTGGCCGGGGTGCTGCGTCGCCATCGATTCGACCTGGCCATTTTGTTTCAGAACGCCTTCGAGGCGGCGCTGTTGAGTTTCCTGGCCGGCATCCCACGCCGGTTCGGCTATGCCACCGATGGGCGCGGCCTGTTGTTGACGGATCCGGTCTCGCCGCAGGGCCGGAAGGGCGGGAAACATCAAGTCGATTATTACTGGGATATGCTCAAGCCGCTGGGTGGACAGGGAGCACCGCCGGCTCCGCGCCTCTTCGTCACTCCCGAAGAAGCGGACGCGATGAAAACCCGCCTGGGCGACGCCGGCATCGCGCCGGGCGATGTGCTGATCGGTGTGAATCCCGGGTCGACCTATGGGCAAGCGAAGCGGTGGCTGCCGGAGCGGTATGCGGAGGTGGTGAATCGTCTGGTGAAGGATACGCAGGCCAGGGTGCGGGGGCGTGTGGCCGTGGCGATCCTCGGCGCAAAAGGCGAAGAACGGCTGGGGAAATCGATTGCCGGGCAGATCAAGGCTCGCACCGTCGTGTGTTCGGGGCAAACGACCGTCCGCGAACTGCTGGCGCTCGTCAAACGATGCCAGTTGTTTTTGACGAACGATACGGGCCCCATGCATGTGGCTGCCGCGTTCAATGTCCCGCTCGTGGCGGTCTTCGGGCCGACCGACTGGCAGGCCACGTCACCCTACCGGGTGGAGGCGCAACTCGTGCGGCAGCCGGTTGCCTGCGCGCCCTGCCTGCTGCGGGAGTGCCCGATCGATCACCGCTGCATGACGGCCGTCACGGTCGATCAGGTCTACCGGGCTGCGACCATGTTGCCCCTGGTCGTGCCTCCCGTGGAGCCCTCAACCCAAGCGGCCTCCGTCGAGCCGGGGCAGAGGAACCTGTCCGGCGTCACGGTGTTCCTGGATCGCGACGGTACCCTCAACGAAGATACGGGCTACGTCAAAACTCCGGAAGAGTTTCGGCTCCTGCCGGGCGTCGTACCGGCGCTCGCGCAATTGCAGCAGGCCGGTGCGAGGCTGGTTGTGGTCACCAATCAATCCGGGGTCGCGCGCGGGTACTTCACGTTGGACACGCTCGACCACATTCATGGAAAGCTCGTGGAGCACCTCGCCGGCGAGGGTGTACGACTCGACGGACTCTACGTTTGTCCCCATCATCCGGATGACGCCTGTGATTGTCGGAAGCCGGCGACCGGCATGGTGGATCGTGCGGTCGCAGATCTGCGGATTGATCCGTCGCGTGCCTATGTGGTCGGGGACAGCGCCCGCGACATCGAGTTGGCGAAGCGAATCGGCGCGCGGAGTGTGTTGGTTATGAGCGGTCCGTCCGGAGGGCAGGCCTTGGTCGAGCTGAACGAGCGAGGGCTGGCGCCGGATCACGTGGCCGACGGGTTGCCGCAGGCGGCCGAATGGATCCTTGGCCGGGGTGAGCCGCATCCCTCACCGGCCTGGTCCGTGCAGGAACGGCCGTGATCGCCGCTCGATCCACCGACGCTCCGGGCGGCCCCGTGCGGCGCCTGCTGATGGTCAAGCCGAGCTCATTGGGTGACATCGTGCACGCGATGCCGACTCTGGCAGCGCTGCGCACGCGGTTCCCTGGGGCGCGGGTTACCTGGTTGGTCAAACAGCAATGGGCGCCGATCGTGGAACGCATCGCCGGCGTGGACGAAGTCTGCGCCGTGAGCGGCGGCCTCTCCGGATGGCTGAATCAGGTTCCAACGTTGCGCGCGGCTGCGTTTGACCTGGTCGTGGATCTCCAGGGCCTGTTCCGCAGCGGGGCTATGACCTGGCTGACCGGCTCCACCAGACGGATCGGTTTCGCCAATGCTCGAGAGGGCAGCCCCTTCTTCTATACCGAACGGGTCCCGGTTCCCACCCGTGATATGCACGCCGTCGATCGGTATCTGCTGGTTTCGGATGCCTTGGGAGCGCCGCGTCCGGCCGTGCCGCGCTTTGAGTTCACGCGACGGCCCGATGACGAGGCGGCTGTCGATGCCCTGTTGGAGCGGACCGGCATCGCAGGTGCCTCTTGGATCGCCATGAACGTCTCGGCCCGCTGGCTCACCAAACGGTGGCCGGCAGGACATTTCGCGCAACTGGCCGACCGGCTGCAGGAAAGCGGAGTGGGACCGGTGGTCCTGATCGGTGGTCCGGCCGAGCAACCGGAATCGGATGCCGTGCGGAGCGCGATGCGGACGAAAGCGGTTGATCTCACCGGACAGACCCCTGTAGGCTTACTGCCCGGTTTTCTTCGGAGGGCCTCGATCTTGGTGACGAATGACTCCGGCCCGATGCATATCGCCGCCGCGGTCGAGACGCCGGTCGTGGCACTGTTCGGCCCCACGGATGCCGGACGAACCGGACCCTACGGCAGCCGGCATCTGGTGCTGTCGAATCCGGTGGCGTGCCGTCCTTGCTTGAGTCGTCGCTGCGACCATGCCATTCCGCTTGAGTGCCTGAGCGGAGTGACCCCGGAACAGGTGGAGCGAGCGGTGCGACAACAATTGATTCGGACATGAGGGTGACGCGCTCGTGAAGATCTTGATCGCTGAATCCAGCACCACGGTCGGAGGCCAGGAATTGGCCGTGCTGCTGCACGCGGAACGGCTGGTCCGTCGGGGGCACCGCGTCCTGCTGGTGCTCGAACCGAACAGTCCCATCATGGGCATGGCGAAGGAAAAAGGCCTCGCCGTGGAGCCGATGGTCATGCAGCAATGGCGGATGCCCGTGGCCATTCTCGACTTTCGGGGCCTCATCGCCCGCGAGCGGCCGGATATCGTTCACGTCAACAGCTCGCGCGACAGCTGGATTGCGACGCTGGCCGCTCGACTCGTCTCGCCGCGCCCCAAAGTCATCCGGACTCGGCATATCTCCGCGCCGCTCACGAACAATGCGGCGACCTATCTGCTCTATCGTCGCTTGTTCGATATGGTGATCGTCACGGGCGGCGAGCGCACCAGGCAGGATTTGATCCGGCGCGACGGCTTGGCGCCGGATCGTGTGGCGGCCTTCCCGATCGGATTGGACGTCGAGCAGTTTTCCCCTGCGCCCCCGATCCGGGACATTCGTCACGAGCTGGGGCTCTCGGCCGATCAACGGCTGGTCGGGCTGATTTCCTATTTGCGCGATTACAAGGGCCACACCTATTTCGTCGAGGCGGCTGCGCGGGTGCTCAAGCAGCACCAGCGGGTCTCGTTTCTCATCGTCGGTGAAGGGCCGGAAGAACGGAACATCCGCGCGCAAATCGAACGGCTGGGCGTGGGGCAGCACGTGCGGATGTTGGGTTTTCGCGACGACCTCCTCGACATCTTCCGTTCCTTGACGGTGTTCGTGATCCCGACGATCGAAGGGGACACCATACCGCAAGTCTTGATGCAGGCCCTGGCCATCGGGTTGCCCGTGGTCTCGACCACGACCGGATCGATTCCCGACGTGGTCAAGGATGGGGTCTCGGGGTTGATCGTCCCGCCCCGCGACGCCGAAGCCCTCGCCGACGGAATCGGTCGGTTGCTGGGCGATTCGGCGCTGTGTGCGAAGCTCGGGCGGGAAGGTCGCCTCACGGTGGAACGTCACTATTCCCTCGACCGCATGGTGGACGAACTCGAGCACGTGTACCGGCGGGTCACGGGCTCTGAGAGACATGTTGAACGGCCATGACTGGTACGATCAGAAGAAGCGTGCTGTTTTGGTGGATCCTCTTCGTCGTGGTACAGGTGGCCGAGCGCCTGTTTCTCCTCCGTGACGCCTGGGCGCAGGAAGCTCCCACGGTTCCCCTCCTGGTGAAAACGTTCGTGATCGGATTGCGCGGCGATTTCATTACCGCGACGTTCTCGCTGGTCCTCGCCCTGATCGTCGCCGGTATCGGAACCCTGTTGATTTTCGGATGGCAACGGATCCGTAGGGCCGGCGCGGATCCGGCGCATGTCTTTCGGCGGGTGCTGCAGCCGGCTTGTCTGTCCTTCGCTCTGTTGCTGCTCGTCCTGCTCTGTGTGGACATGGGGTACTACACCTACAATCGGCAACATATGGATTTTGTGTTCTTGGAATATGTGGGCGACCTGATGACCTCACCCACGACGCCCGCGGAAACGAACGAGCAAGCGGCGAAGCAAACCGACGCCGAACTCGGAGAGGGGGCCAAGTGGGCGGTGCGCGTGATGTCTCTCTTTCTGTTGCAGGGCGTCGCGATGGGATTGTGGTGGTGGGTGTTTTCGGCGGCGGTCCGGCCCGCCATCATTCGCTGGCGCCCGGCCTCGGGGTTTCAGGCCAATGCCTTGCTCTGTGTCGGGTTGGTCGCGGGAGGAGCCGGCTTTCACCATACCGGGCCCTACGGCATCCGCATCGCGCACATCGGCAGTTCCGTCTACTACACGCTGGCGCAGAATCCGGTGTTGTTCGCGGCTGAAGCCTTCCGAGTGGCGTTCATCTCTCGTCATTCAAAAGAACATATCGGGGGGCTCGACGCGATTCCGTATGAGGAGGCCGTGCGCACCACGCAGCGAATGCTCCGGGCGGAAGGGACGGGGCTCGATGCCCGCTACCCGCTCGTTCGTCCTGTGGCGCCCGTTCCCGGCGCGGTGCGGGTCAAGGGACAGGCCAACGTGGTAATCCTGTTCATCGAGGGCTTGGATCGCCGGTACCTCGGGCAGACCTATGGCGCCGTCCGCGGCACTCCGTTCCTCGATCGGTTGCGGGAGGATAGCGTCTACTTCGAGAATTTCTTCTCCAACGGCGTGCAGACCTCGCGCGGCTTGTTTGCCACGCTCTGCAGCGCCTATCCGAGGCAAGGCGCCGCCGCGATGAAGACGCGCTATGCCCACGATTATCTCTGTCTGCCATCGCTGCTCCAACGCAGCGGATATCGAACCGAAATGGTGATCGGCCAGCACCGGGACCTGAACCGCCTCCAGACGTTCCTATCGCGGAACGGCTTGCATCAACTGTTCGACGAAGGCGACTTTCCTCCCGACGCCGAACGCACGGGGCTGGGAATGGCCGACGGCGCGCTGTTCGATTTGTTCGCCCAGCGGGTTGAGCGCCTCCAGGCGAACGGGCAACCCTTCTTCCTGTCCACGCTCACGCTGGCCACCCACCATCCGTTTGCTGCGCCGTCGAACCATGCCGACGTGCGGCAGCTGCAGCAGGAGGTTGAGGACAAGTACGTCGCGGCCCTGCGCTATACGGATTTGGAACTCGAGCGTGTGTTCACGGCCCTGGCCGGGAAGGGGCTGCTTCGCAACACCATTCTGTTCGTGCTCGGGGATCACGGTCGGCATGAGGTGATCGGCAAGACCGACGTGGAGCGGGCGGTTGGGCACTTCGCGGCGCCCCTCATGATCTGGATGGATCCCACGCTTCGCAGCTCCGACCGGTATCGTCCGCGTACGGTCTCGACCGTGGCCAGTCAGGTCGATGTGATGCCGACCGCGCTGGCGATGAACGGGCTTCTGCCGGCGGTGGCGCCATTCGTCGGGCGCGACCTATCCTGCACCCTGGTGCACGACTGTCTGGACGACAACCGCGCCTACGTGTCGAGTGTGTACGACAACCTTGCGGGTCTCGTATCGCGCGAGGGGTTGTTTGTGTATTCCTTCCGGACCGAAACCCTACAGGACGTAGGGTTGGATTTCTCCCTGCGGCAGGAATGGCGTGGGGCCGAGCGCGTGCACTCGCTGTCGTCGTATCGGGATCTCATGGCGCTCTACGAGGTCGCCAACGTGACGTTGGATTCGAATCACATCTGGTCCTGGCGGGAGTTCAGTCAACGGTTGTAACGGCATGTTTCCCGATTCACCCATCAAGCTGGCGTTTCTCATCGAACACCTGGACCCAAACCGCGGTGGGATGGAACGATCGGCCGTCGACTACCTGACGGAGATCACGGCTCTGGGCGTGGAGGCGCACGTCATTACCCAGACCAGCGCCGATGTTCCCGTCGGCGTGCAGGTGCATGCGTTGGGTATGGAAGGCTGGACGGATGAGCTGCAATACCGCAACTTCGTCGTGCGCGCCGATCGCTTCTTGGACGGAGGGCGGTGGGATATCGTGCATGCGATCAGACCCTGCCAGCGTTGCGATGTCTACCAGCCGAGAGGCGGGTTGGTGCGGGTAGGACAGGTACGGACGGTGGCGGCCCGGCGCGGCTTGGTCGCACGACTGTTGAAACAGGCTGGCCAATTGTTTCATGGAAAGGATCGCCTGTTGATCGGGCTGGAACGTCGTCTGCTGAGCGGGCCCAGTCCCCCGTTGGTCGTGGTGCCGAGCGACTACGTGCGCCGGCAAGTCGAGCACATGTATGGGTTGCCGGCCCAATCGCTGCGCCGGGTGTTCAACGGCGTACGGGTGCGGGAGCCGTTGGCCGGGTGTCGTCGGCAGATCCGGTCCGAGTATCGGCGACGGCTCGGCATCGCGGACGAGGCGAGGGTCGCCATCTTCGTCGGTCATAATTTTCGGCGCAAGGGCCTGGCCCGCGTGTTGGATGCCATGGCCCTGCCGGAAGGCCGGGGCTGGCAGCTCCTGGTCGTGGGGCGCGGCGCCATCGGCTATTACCAGCGCTATGCGCTGCAGCAGCGGGTGAGCGAGCGCGTGCAGTTTCTCGGCGGCAGAACCGACGTGGCCGAGCTCTACTGGGCATCGGATGCCTGCCTCTTGCCGACGTACAACGATCCTTGCTCACGCACGGTCCTGGAGGCGTTATCGCTGGGGGTCCCTTGTGTCACGACCGCGTACGACGGCTCGTCGGAGTGTATCCGTGACGGCGAAACAGGCTTCGTCGTCGAGTCTCCCGATCAGGTTCACATGATTGCCCGGGCCTTGCGGACGCTGGGGGACGACCGCACCCGTGAGGCCATGTCGGCCAAGGCTTCCGAATTGGCCTCGGCCCTCTCGATGCGTCGCCATGCGGGAGAGCTGTTCGATCTGTATCGAGAGATCGTGGCTCGCCGCACACAGGCCGAAACCCTCTGCCCGGTTTAGAACCGACGCACCGTTGACCGCGAGGGGACGAGCTGTGTCTGCACCATCGATAAGCGGTTATCGGTCCGTGCGTGTCGGCTCCGTGCTCTGGTCGGTGCGGTCGTCTGCGAGCGACGCCCGGCTGTCCCTTCTCCTGTGGGACCCGGATGCCGCGCTTGCCCGGTCGACCCTGCTCAAGGATTCGGAGACCTGTACCGTCGGTTTGGTGGATGGGCTGGTCATCAAGCGGTGGCGTCCGCGAGGGTGGGTGCAGGGCGTGAAGATGCTGGGTCGGGGGGCGCAGGCGGAGCGTGCCGGACGCATGGCGCTTGCATTGGAGTCTGCCGGGGTCAGGACGGCTCGCCCCTTGGCGTGGGGCGTCGCCGAAGGGAGGCTGCCGCCGAAACCCAACTATCTCGTGATGGAGGAAATTCCGGGAGCCGCGGACCTGATCGCATTGGACCCGGATCGCCTGCGGCGGTTTTCCTCGATCGGTCGGTTGGTCGGTGCGTTGCACCAATCCGGGTTCTCTCACCGGGATCTCAAACCTTCCAACATTCGGCTGCTGCCGGACGGGGAGGCCTGCTTCATCGATGTGGACGGGGTGAGTCGCGTTGCGGCTCTTTCCCAATCCAGGGCCGTGGGGGATTTGGTCAAATTGGGGCGCCGGATCGTGGAACTCGCGAGACTCCGTCCGGCGGATGCGGCGCGGTTGTTCTCCGCCTATTGCAGCGCGCGCGGGATCAGAGAGCGCCGGGCTTGGTGGGATGCACTCAAGCGGGCGGCAGTTCGGCATGAGGAATTCATCCCGTTGGCTCAGACGCGCTCGGCGCGGGCGAAGGGCCGGGGACGCCGGCCGTTGCCGTGACGGCCGCGAGGCGACGAGAGAGTTCCGTTCCAGACCGGAATTGCGGTCCGAAGTGATTCAGTTGTTCGTTCCGTGCGATGCCCGGTCTTGATGAGTGGATATGCAGCCGACGATTCTCTACATCCTGTCGACCAACTACGCCGGCTCCCATTTTCTGTCGTTGCTCGTGGGCAGTCACAGTCGAGCGGTCCATCTCGGAGAGGTGAACCATCTCCGCAAGCCCGTGGATCGCGGGACCTGCCACACCTGCGGGTCGCTCGAGCAATGCAGGCTCCTGGGTGGGATCCCTCCCGAGCAGGTCGATCAGATCTATGACATCGTCTATTCACGCGTCGGGCTCGGCGTCAGCCTTCTGGTCGACAACAGTAAGCGCCTGCCCTGGGCCGAGCGATTTGCCGATGATCGGCGCTACGCCATCAAGTACCTCCATCTGATTCGGGACCCTCGGGCGTTGCTGCGGCGGTGGGCGTTGTACTACCCGGCCTGGCCGGGTCAACTGAAGCAGCGGTGGCAGGCACTACGGGCTTTCCCCCGGCGTGCGTTCCCGTTGACGACGATGCCGCAAACCCTGGTCTATACCTACCGGTGGTTGGCCGAAAACCAACGGATCACGGAGTTTCTGATGCACCGGCAGCCGGATGCGCTGTTGTGCACGTATGAGGAACTGGCGAGGGGTCAGGAGACGCAGGTGCGGCGGATCATGGAGTGGCTCGGTTTGCCGTACGAGCCGGCGCAACTCGAGTATTGGCATCGAGACCACCATGGAACGCAAAAGCAGGACTACGAGTGGATCAAACAGAAACGCGTCCACTACTTCGATCAGCGATGGAAGTCGTTCCTGACACCGGAGGAGGCACTTGCGGTTGAGCAGAACGAGGATGTGCAAGCCTATCTACGAACCATCGGGCTTTCGATCACGGGCGAGGGGTTGGTGCAGTCGGGACCGCAGATACAGGCGGCAGCGGCCCATCAGGGACCGGGATGTCCCGCAGGATGAGGTGAAGGGAGTCGCATGGTTGGGGCAGGGGAGCGCTGGTCGCTGGCGAGGGTCGCGGTCTTCTGGTGGGGGCTGTTTTTGCTCATGCAGCAGGCCCACCGGCTGGTCCTGTTGCCGGATACCCTTGCGGTTGAACCGGCCGACTCCGGGACTCTGCTGCACACCTTGGCGACCGGATTTCGCGCCGACCTGACTGTCTCGAGTCTCGCGATTCTGCTCGCGGCTGTGGTGACGGTTTGTCTCTGGTTTCCGATCTGGGGCGTCGGCCGGCTGACCGGCGCACGCCCTCCGCACAGGCTTCTCGTCCGAATCCTCCGGGGAACCGTGGCGGCGCTCGCCCTGTTCTTCCTGCTCTTTCTCCTGATCGACATGGGGTACTACACCTACAATCGGCAACACCCGGACCTCGTGTTCTTCGAATATCTCGAAGATTTGTTGTCGAGGTCTGCGGGCGATGGGGTCGCTCAATCGACCGCGCCGGCGGTGAGTCAAGCGGGCAAACAGACCCAGGTGGAGGTCAGTGATCTCGCGAAGTGGGGGCCGAAGGTCTTGGGATTCGCCCTTGCTCAAGTGGGGGTGTTTCTTCTCTGGCGTACGATCTTCGTCCGGGCCCTCGCTCCGTTTCTCGCCCAAAGGGAATTGGCTCGCCACACCGGGACGGTGACCGGGACGTGTGCGGCGGTCTTGATCGGCTTTTCCGGTTTCCATCCCATGGGACCCTGGTCCATCGCACGGGCCGACATTCCCAGTTCCGCCTATTATTTGTTGGCGCAGAATCCGCTTTGGTACACCGGTGACGTGCTCTATGGCAGCTATTCGACCCGGTTGGGCAATGCAGCCGGCCGCGTGGCGGCGCTCATGGAAGTCCCGGAAGCGATTCGCCTGACCCGTGCGACGCTCGGACCCGGACAGGAGTTTGTATCCGAGGACTATCCGTTGGTGCGCAAGCGAGAGGAGCAGCGCGGACGGACGCTTCGGAAACCACCCAACGTGATCCTTTTCTTTATCGAAGGGCTCGATCGACGGTTCCTGGGAAGATCGGTTCGTCCGGACCAGACCCGCCGCTCCCATGCCTCCACCGATAGCGACGTGACGGAACTCTACCGGGACGGGCTGGATCGTCTGTTGCCCGCGAACCAGCCCGGCGCCGTCAGGCTGACCCCGTTTTTGGATCGGTTGGCCGCGGACAGCGTCTACTTCCAGAATTTCTTCTCGCCGGGCGACAAGACGCATCACGGGATTTTTTCGACCCTCTGCTCGTTCTTTTCCGGCTACGGCCGGTCGCCGATCAAGTCCCGCTATACCTATGAATACCTCTGTCTGCCGTCGGTTCTGGAACGGGCGGGCTACGAAACCGAAATGGTCCTCGGCTACAATCGCGATTATCACCAGGACCATACCGCACTGTTCCTCGGCCGCAACGGCGTGAAGCGCTTCCTCGACGAGAGCCGGTTTCCGGCCGATGCGGAACGGCTGGGATTGGGGATCAGCGACGGGGCCCTGTTCGATTTCATGGGCGATCGCATCCGTACCCTGCGCGCCGGAACGCATCCATACTTTCTCACGACATTGACCTTGAACACCCATCATCCGTACGATGTGCCGCTTCGCCATCCCGATGTGGCGGCCTTGCGTTCCGACTCGGATCCCTATGTCCCGACCCTCCGCTATGTCGACGCGGAACTCGAACGGTTGTTCACGGGGTTGGGCCGGGAAGGGCTGCTCGAGAACACGGTCGTCCTGATCCTCGGAGATCATGGGCGGCATGAGCGGGTCGGCCGCGGGGCTGCGGAACAGTTCGTCGGGCACCACACGATTCCGCTGTTTCTGTGGGTCGATCCTTCTCTGCGGGAGGAACTCGGCTATCGGCCGCGCGTCGTCACGACGGTCGGCAGCCAGGTGGACATTGCCCCGACCGTGCTGGGCTTGGCCGGGCTGGCGCCGAAGCAGACCGCGTTCGTCGGGCGCGACCTGAGCTGTCTGCTGTCGAGCGACTGCGCGGCGAACAACGTGGCGCTGTTGTGCGGTATCCACCAGATCGGCTTGGCCGATGAGAGTGGGCTTCTGCTCTATTCCGTCGTCCGCGACCAGGTGCAGACGGTTCCGCTGGATCTTCGGTCTCTGCCGATCGACCGAAGCGCCGCCGATCCGGAGATCGCAGATCGGCTCCGGCGCACGAAGGCCCTGCTGGTGACGGCCCATACGCTGCTGGAAAAGAATCGGATTTGGTCGTGGAAGCAATTCGAAAAGGATCTCTAACGTGACCGCGCCGAAGGTGTCGGTCGTGGTGATTGCCTTCAACGACGAGCCCAACATGCGGGCTTGCCTGGAGTCCGTTCGCTGGGCGGACGAGCTCATCGTCGTGGATTCCCACAGCACCGACGCGACCGCGACGATCAGCGCCGAGTATACCGACAAGGTGTTCCAGCATGAGTTCCACGGGTTCGGGCGACTGCGAAACGAAGCGATCGCCCACGCGTCGCACGATTGGATCTTCAGTCTCGACACGGACGAACGGTCGACGCCGGAACTGTGTGGCGAGATCCGCCGGGTGCTGGCCGAAGGCCCCAAGGCCGATGCCTACTTCGTGCCCAGAAAGAATTACTTTCTCGGGCGGTGGATCCGGCATTGCGGCTGGTATCCGGATTATCGGCAGCCGCAACTGTTCCGGAAAAGCCGGCTGCGCTATCGGCAAGAACTCGTCCACGAGAGTTTCGACTGCGACGGACCGGTGGGCTATTTGACGCAACCGGCGCTGCAATATCCGTTTCGAGATATCGACCATTACTTGAGAAAGCAGGATCGGTACTCCGATCTCATGGCGCAGCGGCTGAAGCAGCAGGGCCGCCGGTTTGCCACCCATCAGCTGCTCAGCCATCCGCTGGGTGCGTTTGCCAAGATGTACCTCCAGCGCCGGGGATTTCGTGACGGCGTGCCGGGATTGATTCTCTCCGGGCTCTATGCCTATTACACCTTTCTGAAGTACGCCAAGTTTTGGGAGCTAAGCCGGGAACAGGCCTAGGGGTAGGTCATTCCAAGGAATCAGTGAGGCCTTCGGGGGGGAGCAAACCAATGGCGCAGGAACCTTCGCGGTCATGAGCGTTGCCGCTGTGATCATCGCCAAGAACGAAGCGGCGAACATTCAGGCCTGCCTCGAGTCGCTTGCCTGGACGGACGAACGAATTGTCGTGGACGCCGAAAGCACCGACGCGACTGCGGCGATCGCGGAGGCAGCGGGAGCCCGCGTCTTTGTCAGGCCCTGGCCCGGGTATGGCCCGCAGAAGAATTTCGGCATGGACCAAGCCGGTGCTGAGTGGATCCTGATCGTCGATGCGGACGAGCGGGTGACCGACTCTTTGCGGCGCGAGATCCAGGAACTGTTGGGGGCAGGCCCCGCCGACGCGATCGGCGGCTATGAAATTCCGCGCAAGAATTTCTTTTACGGGAAGTGGATCGAAGGCGGAGGGATGTACCCCGACTATCAATTGCGCCTGTTTCGAAAACGGTCAGGCCGCTATGACGACGTGCGCCTGCACGAGCACCTGACGGTCGAAGGGCCCATCGTCCGGCTGCACGAGCCCTTCGTGCATTACAGCATGCCCACCATCGGGCACCATGTCCGAAAGATGATGTGGTACACGACGCTGGGTGCGGACGAAAAATTGAAGCGTGCCCGCGCCGTCTCGGCCTGGGCGATCGCCACCCACCATCTGGGGACGATCTTCAAAACCTACGTGATGCGCGGCGGGTATCGTGACGGAGTGCACGGAATCATTGTCGCCATGTTTGCGGGTCTGCACACGTTCGTGAAATATGCCAAGGCTTGGGAACGGCTCCACGTGAGCCGTGAAGGGGGCATGGTCCAGGCGAGCGGTCGGGTTCGGTTGGAAGGCAAAGGGGGCGCGTAAGGCCGATGCGGATCGGCATCGATGCCTCTTCGATTGTCGGTGACAAGGGCGGGGTGGGGTGGCACACGTACCACCTCCTCCAGCATCTGCTGGGACTGCCGGATGAGATGCACTACCTCGGCTACGTTCGGCCGGGGGCGCTGCGGGACGGCCGTCCGGAGGGTTGGCCTGGGTCGGATAAAATCCAGTGGCTCGAGGTGCCTCGTTGGCTGATGCGCTGGCGGGGCCGGTGGGACAGGCTCGATCTCTACCACGGCCCCAATTTCAAGATGCACACGACCGGCCTCTGCGGTGGTGTGGTCACGCTCCATGATCTTTGGTTGGTCCGGCATCCCGAGTACTCCAAGAAGGTGTTCGGTCAGGCCGCGTCGACACAACGCGCCAGGGAGACGGCAGGGCGGGCGCGGGCGGTGGTGACGGTGTCGGAATTTTCAGCCCGCGAGATCCAGGAACTGTACGGCGTGCCGCGCGAGCGGATCGCGGTGATTCACAACGGGGTGTCGGACGACTTTGCGCCGGTTCGGGATGAAGCCCTCTGCGCGGAAGTACGACGCAGGCTGGAGCTTCCGGAAGCCGGGTTTCTCTTGTTCGTGGGCGGAGCGGATCCGCGGAAAAACCATCGCGGCTTTCTCCAGGCGGTCGCCCGGTGTCGGGACAAGCTGAACGGCCGGGTGGTGGTGTTGGTCGGTGACCCCGAGCATGCGATGGGGAGCTATCGCGCGACGGCGGACGAATACGGTCTCGGCCCGCTCGTGCGTTGTCCCGGCCGAATGAACCGGGGGGATCTCTGTGTGCTCTATACGCTGGCCGATCTGTTCGTCTTTCCCTCCCTGTATGAGGGATTCGGCATGCCGGTGCTGGAAGCCATGGCCTGCGGGGCTCCGACCATCACGTCCAACACGACGGCGCTGCCTGAGGTGGCGGGGGACGCGGCGCTGTTGGTGAATCCGGAAGATCCGGAGGCAATGGCGCAGGCGATCACGACGGCCTTGTCCGATGATGCCTTGCGAGATGACCTGCGTCGGCGTGGGGCGGCGAGGTCCAGGGCATTTACTTGGCGCGATGCCGCCCTCCGGACCAGCGCCCTGTACCGAACACTCTGTTCCTGACGGATCGACTCGATGCAGTTTCAGAACATTCTGGTCATCAAGCTGCGGCACATCGGGGACGTCCTGCTCGCGACGCCCGTGCTTCATGAGCTGCGGCAAGCCTTTCCTTCCGCGCGGCTGACGATTCTGCTCAACCGGGGGACGGAGGCGGTATTGGCCAACAATCCGGACTTGGATCACCTGCTGTTTGTCCGGAAGGGCCCGCTTGCGGCGCAACTGGAATTCCTGCGGGAGCTTCGGGCCCGACGATTCGATTGCGTCGTAGACCTGACGGACGGCGATCGGTCGGCGATGCTGAGCCTCGTGACGGGGGCAGCGGTTCGGGTTGGCTTCAACGGCGAACACCGCTGGCGCGGTTTGCTCTACAGCGCCGTGGCGAAGCCCCGACCCACGGATTCCCATCGCGTGGAGTACGATCTCTGTTCGCTCAGGGAAATCGGTCTCGATCCCAAGCCGGGGCAGCCCCGTGTGTACCCCTCGTCGTCCGATGAAGCCGTGGTTGAGGAGTGGCTACGCGCCAGCGAAGCGGTTCGAGATCGTGCGGTACCGATGGTGTTGCTGCAGCCGGGCGCCAGGTATTCGCTCAAGGTCTGGCCGCAAGAACGCTTCGCGCAGCTGGCCGATCATTTGGCGGAGCGGTATGGATTTCGCGTGCTGCTGGGCGGGGATGAACGGGAGCGCCCTGTGGCGGAGGCCGTCGCGCGCGAGGCCCGCTCGGCTCCGGTGGTCGTGGCGGGACGGTTTACGCTGCTTCAGTTTGCCGCCTTACTGAAGCGATGCGTGTTGTTCGTCGGCAACGATGGGGGCGCGATGCACATTGCTGCCGCGGTGGGAACACCGGTCGTCGCGTTGTTCGGGCCGACCTATCCGCAGCGGTGGGGGCCGCGCGGCGGTGCGACGGAGATTTTGTATAAGGGCCTGGATTGCCGCGCCTGCTTTCATCCCACCTGCCTGCGGGGCGATGACAGTTGCATGAGACAGATCGGAGCAGAGGAAGTATGCGCGGCGGCGGACCGGCTGCTGGCCGGACGGAGGGAGCCGTCGTCGGAGTCGATCGGCAGGGTCGAGGGCCGCTCTGGGAACCACGAGAGAACCATCGATATCGATCACAACGTCGGATGAAGGTCTTGTATCTCACGGATGCCGAGCGCGATTACCTGGCCGATCAGATCCATGACGGCCTCTGCGCCGTGCTCGGCCGGGACTCCGTGATCGATTTTCCCCGCAAGGAACTCTATCACCAGTCGGCTTTAAGACAGGACGGCTCAGTTTCCGAGCCTGAGTCATCCCTCGACGGAGTTGCGAGCCTCATTCGCGAAGGGAAAATTGACTTGGTCGTCGTGTCGTCTCCGCGAGCCGGCGCCGTTCGGGCCTGTGTGGAACTCGCCGGCCTCGTATCCCTGCCGCCTGTCGTGCTCCTGGACGGAGAAGACGACCGACAGATTCGGGACGAGTTGTCGCGATCGCTTCGTGCCGGACTCTATTTCAAACGGGAACTTTCGCTGAATGGGTGGTCGGCCGGTTCGAGCAGGTGGTGGTCGGGCGATGCGGCGGTGCCGAAGGGGTCGGGGGAGCGCGTGTGCCCCTTGCCGTTTTCAGTCACAGCAGCCGAACTCGAACCGCTTCCCGAGGCGGCCAAAGATGTGGACGTGTCCTTTGTGGGTCGGGCGTCCCATCGAAAACGAGTTCGTGCCGTCAGGTTGCTGGCCGGGGCACGCGATATTCGGTTCGAGGGAGGTATTTACGCCGAGCCGACGGATCGGAGTTCCAAACTGACTGATTCCTGGTTCGGTATCATGGCCGCCAAGCTGCGTGGCGACCCCCCGGGGGAGGGATCGAGTGTGAAATTGGGGCGCGAGGCCTACCGCTCGCTGCTGGCCCGTTCCAAGACGGCGCTCTCGGTGCGAGGAGGGGGGTTCGATACCCTTCGCTATTGGGAGATTGCGGCTTCGAGAACGCCTCTGATTTCGGAGGCTCCGGACATCGTCATCCCCCACAATTTCGAACATGGGGTGCATGCCATCTTTTGCCGTCCGGACCTATCGGACCTCGTCGAATGGGTGCGACGTCTTCGCGACGACGAAGCCGTACGATATCGACTGGTCGATGCGGCTTATGAGCACGTGCTTGCCCATCACACGTCGGCCCGTCGGGCCGTGTACATGCTGGATTTGTGTCGAAGATCGCTTTAGAGGTTTCCCGTGACGACAGTAAGTTTGGTGATCGCGCTCTACAACCAGGTGGATTTCACGCGGCAGTGTATTGAGTCGATCAAGCGATATTCGCCCGACAACATCGAATTGATCCTCGTCGACAACGGCTCGGTCGACGGTACGGCCGACTATCTCCGTACCGTCCAAGCCACGACGATCCTGAATCCGACCAACCTCGGTTGTGCCAAGGCTTGGAACCAAGGAATCAGGGCCAGCCATGGGGCGGTGATCGGGATTCTCAACAACGATATCCTGGTGACGCCGGGATGGTTGGATGCGCTGCTGACGTTCATGGAGAAGCAGCGACTGGGCATCGGTTGTCCCGCGGCGCGAGAAGGGCTCCTCGACTACGATCTCCCGGCCTACGCGAAGGTCTTTACCGGGGCCTGTGCGGAGGCGGTACGGCACGAGTTGTACGCACCCTGTATGCTGATCCGACGGGAAGTGTTCGACCGCGTCGGACTCTTCGACGAGGGGTTCGAATACGGCGGCTGTGAAGACACGGACTTCCTGTGGCGGACCGAGTCGGCGGGTTTTTCCGTCGCGATGACCGGGTCCGCGCTCATTCACCATTTCTCCAAGGTGACGCAGGACGCCGTGACGCGTCATGAGACGGACCAGTATTGGAACCACAATATGGCGCACTTTACGCGCAAGTGGGGACGCACCATCCGTGGAAATTGGTTCCAGCGTCGCTGGACCGACTTTAGGAACAAGTGGATCCGGAGATCCGAATTGCGGCGTTTTGGCCATACGTTGGTTGAAAAACTCCCTCCGACCGGCAAAGCGTTGGGATGATCCTCGTGAGTGGTCCACCGGGTTCGGTCCGTGCGCCTGTGGTAACCAGGTCGGGCCGCGCATGAACATCACGATTGCCGCTTGGCACCTCAAGAATCAGAACGTCGGGATCGGACGGTATTGCCGGGAGCTGATCGACGCGCTCGGCCGGGTCGATCGGACGAACCGGTATCGGATTCTCATTCCTTCGCCGACCCATCCGTTCCAGGCCAGACCCAACTTCGAGTATCGGTCCGTGCGGTTTCCGCTCTTCCGTCGTCGCTTCTGGGAGCAGGTCGCGCCGCTGGTCAGCGGCGGATTCGACCTCCTGCACTTCCCCTATGATTCCTGTGTGGTGTGGAAGCGGGGAAGATTTGTCGCCACGATCCACGACATCAAACCGCTGATCTTCTCCGAGCTCCGCTCTAAGACCAACCTGACGAGCCGATTCGAGTCCTGGCTGATCGGGGATCGATGGAGCAAGATCGATCAGGTCATCACGATTTCCGAACACTCGCGGAAGGATATCCTGGCCCGATTTCCGTTGCGGCCGGATCAGATCTCCGTGACGCCGATGGGGTTTGATGCCAACCGTTTCAAGCCGGGCGCGGGCCAGGACGGGCAGCGGCCGTCCGTGTTGTGTGTGGCCGGATCAGACCCCACGAAGAACGTGGGCTGCCTGGTGGAGGCCTTCGGCCGGCTTCCCGTCTCACTCCGCCGCGAGGTCGATTTAGTCCTGGCCGGCGATGTCTGCAAGCGCGCGGACGTTCGGGATGCGGTCCGGAAAGCCGGAGTGGACTCGCAGACCAAACTACTGGGCGTGGTGCCCGACGAGGAGTTGATTCAACTCTATCAAGCTGCCACGATCTTCTGTTTCCCTTCGCTCTACGAAGGATTCGGACTGCCGGTTTTGGAGGCGATGGCCTGCGGCATCCCCGTGGTCTGTTCCAACACGTCCTCGCTTCCCGAGGTTGTGGGTGACACCGCCCTGACGTTCGATCCCCGCCGACCGGACGAATTGACCGCCGCCCTTGAAGAACTGTTGACCTCGCCCGCCCGCCGGACCGACCTGCGAACCCGCGCACTCGCTCGGGCGAAGGAATTCACCTGGGACCGCACGGCGGTGGAAACGGTGGCTGCGTACCGACGCGCCATGGAACGGTAACGCGATTCGCTCGATGGCAGTCCCGCCAGATGCTCGGCGGGAGTTTCTTGACAGCTCCGGCACCCTGTGCTGAGATCAGTTTCGTGTATCAAGGGGCCAGCCGGGTGACCCGTGAAAGGATCGTCCCGAGCCGGCTGGCTTCCTGAGGTTCGAGGGGTTGGGCTGTCCGGGTGCGACCAGGTTTCGAACCGGTGACAAAGACGGTTCGTTCACCGTAAGGGGGAAGAGAGACTATGGCGGGAGAGACCTGTGATTTTCTGATCGCCGGGGCCGGTGTAATCGGGGTGGCGATTGCCCGTGAGCTGCGTCGGCGGCACCGCGCCTCGGTGACCGTGATCGAGAAGGAGCCCAGCGCTGGATTCCATGCGAGCGGCCGCAACAGCGGGGTACTCCACGCCGGGGTCTATTACAAGGCCGGGACCCTCAAGGCGACGCTCTGTGTCGAGGGAAACCGACGGTTGCGCGCCTACTGCCAGGAGAAGTCCATTCCCCTCAACGCCTACGGGAAGGTCATCGTCGCTCGAACCGAATCCGAATTGCCGGCGCTGAAGGAGTTGTATGCGCGTTCGCAGGCCAACGGTGTCCGGGTGGATCTGGTCGACCAGCAGGCACTCAAGGAGATCGAACCCTGTGCGAAGACCGTTCAGCATGCGCTCTACGTCAGGGACACGGCGGTGGTGAACCCTCAGCGGGTGATGGAAGCCATGGTGCGGGATGCGCAAAGCGAAGGCGTGCAGTTTCGTTTCGGTTGTGCATGGCAGGGACGGGAAGGGGACGGGACGGTGAGGACCTCTTCCGGCCCGCTCTCCCACGGACACTTCGTGAACTGCGGCGGGTTGTTCGCCGACCGCATCGCCCATGCCTACGGAGTCGGCCTTCACTATCAGATCCTGCCGTTCCGTGGACAGTTCTATCGCCTGCGGCCGGAGTCGAAGCTTCAGGTGCGGGGCAATATCTATCCGGTGCCGGACCTTCGCAATCCATTTCTCGGCGTGCATTTCACCCGCAGACCGGAGGGCGAGGTAACGATCGGTCCGTCGGCGCTTCCGCTGTTGGGACGCGAGCAATATCGGGGTCTCAGCGGCGCGACGGTCGGTGATGGGCTCACGATGCTCAAGTATTTGATCCGCCTCTTCGGTCGGAACCGCGACCATTTCCGCTCCATCGCACTGACGGAGATGGTGAAGTTGACCAGGAGTGGATTCTACCGCGAGGCCGAAGCCCTCGGGGTGGGATTCGAAATGGCGGATCTGTTGCCGGGGAAAGAGCCTGGTATTCGAGCTCAATTGATCGATACGCGCACGGCGGACCTGTTGAGCGATTTCGTCATCGAACCGGGACCCAAGTCCACTCATGTTCTCAACGCGGTATCACCGGCATTTACCTCCTCGCTTCCCTTCGCCGAGCACGTCGTTGGCCTGATGAAGCTGGGGTAATCCCCGTTCACACACCCCGATCCGGAGCGACAGTCCCATGTGCGGCCTTGTCGGCCTTCTCAGTCTGGATGTGCCGGAACCCGAAGATACCATCTATCGGATGGTGCAGGCGATTCGCTATCGGGGGCCGGACGATATGGGCATCTGGCACGATTCGGCCAGCGGGATCGCGTTGGGGCATGCCAGGCTTTCCATTCTGGACCTGTCCCCGAATGGGCATCAGCCGATGCTGTCCGCATCCGGCCGCTACGTCATTGTCTACAACGGCGAGATCTACAATTTTGCCGAGCTGAGAAAAAACCTCGACATGGCGGGGCACAGCTTTCGCGGCCACTCCGATACCGAAGTGCTCTTGGCCGGTATCGAACGGTGGGGATTCGAGCCGACCCTCGTTCGGTGCAACGGCATGTTCGCGCTGGCCCTCTGGGACCGCGAGACGAGGTCTTTGACGCTCGCCAGGGACCGGATGGGGGAGAAGCCGCTCTATTACGGCTGGGCGGGCAAGCAACTTCTGTTCGGATCGGAATTAAAGGCCCTCCGAGCCCATCCCCGTTTCGATCGATCCGTGGACCGCAGCGCCTTGACGCTCCTGCTTCGCCACAATTGTGTTCCCGGTCCCTATTCCATCTACGAAGGCATCGCAAAACTTCCGCCCGCTCATTGGGTGACCTTCTCGCGGGCCACGTTGAATCCCGGAGCGATGCCCCAGCCTCGGGCCTATTGGTCACTCAATACCGGCGTCGAGCAGGGGCTCAGTCATCCGTTCCTCGGCAGCGAAGCGGAGGCCGTCGAGGAATTGGACCGTCGCCTTCGACGTTCGGTCCGGAATCGGATGGTGGCCGACGTGCCGGTCGGGGCCTTTCTGTCCGGCGGCATCGACTCTTCGGCCGTGGTGGCGCTGATGCAGGGGGAGAGTGGTCGGCCCGTCCGCACCTTCTCGATCGGCTATACGGAGTCCGACTACAACGAGGCGCCCTTTGCGCAGGAGGTTGCCCGCCACCTCGGGACCGAGCACACGGAACTCTATGTCTCGCCGGAACAAGCCCTGTCCGTGATTCATCGGCTTCCGACGCTGTATGACGAACCTTTCGCGGACTCCTCCCAGGTTCCGACCACCCTGGTCGCCGAACTGGCTCGGCAGCATGTCACGGTGGCTCTGTCCGGCGATGGCGGCGACGAGTTGTTCGGGGGGTACAACCGGTATTTCTGGGGACGGACGCTGCGCCGACGGATCGGATGGATCCCTCCGCTTGCCCGACCGTGGGCCGCACGCGCGATCCGAATGCTGTCGCCGCAAGGTTGGGATCGATGGTACCGACGGCTTGGCGGGCTGCTGCCCTCCATTCAACTGCCGGGAGAGAAGGTCTACAAACTGGCTCAGACGCTCGACGTCGGCGATCTGGATGAACTGTATTTGGGGTTTGTCTCCCACTGGAAGGATCCGGAGGAGATCGTCGTCGGCGGAAAGGAACCGGCCACGCTGCTCACGGATCGTTCCCGCTGGCCGGTCTTGCCTGATTTCACCATGCGGATGATGTATCTCGATTCGGTGACCTACCTGCCGGATGATTTGCTGGTGAAGGTGGATCGGGCCACGATGGCCGTGGGCTTGGAAGCGAGGATTCCGTTTCTCGACCACGAATTGGTGGAGTTCGTGTGGCGTTTGCCGCTTGCGCTCAAGATCCGCACCGGCGATATGGGGAAATATCTGCTGCGGCGGATGCTGGCCCGCTATGTCCCGCCGCCGCTCTTCGAACGGCCGAAGATGGGATTCGGAGTGCCCTTGGATTCATGGCTGCGTGGCCCATTGCGGGACTGGGCCGAAGACTTGCTCGACGAGACTCGATTGCGGCGAGAAGGGTACTTCCACCCCGCTCCGATTAGGGAAAAGTGGCGCCAGCACCTTTCCGGTACGGCAAACTGGCAGTATCACCTCTGGGACGTACTGATGTTCCAGGCTTGGTTGCCGCGATAGCG